>OCPZ01000504.1_pt1 | contig 27069 bp, 28 predicted proteins | sample 1538881 | NCBI WGS metagenome assembly OCPZ01 (sample SAMN04571733, study PRJEB22368) | human gut metagenome | biome: human gut; material: stool | host: Homo sapiens | place: Luxembourg | collected 2013-01-11 | reverse complement strand
GGGTGTCCAGGGTTCGAGTCCCTGAAGGTGTACCATACGGCCCGTTGGTCAAGCGGTTTAAGACTCCGGCCTCTCACGCCGGCAACATGGGTTCGAATCCCGTACGGGTCACCAAAGAAAACAGCGCGCAAGCGATGTATGATATATGGATTTAACGTGAAAAGCGTTAAAGATAGAGTCGGTGTCTATGACGATGAGGGTCCACCCGTTCCCATTCCGAACACGGTAGTTAAGCTCATTCGTGCTGACAATACTCGGAGGGCAGCCTCCCGGGAAGATAAGTCGACGCCGACACAAGTTACCGCCCACTAATACTGGGCGGTAGAAACATTCCTCCTTAGCTCAGTCGGTAGAGCATGCGGCTGTTAACCGCAGGGTCGTTGGTTCGAGTCCAACAGGGGGAGCCATGAAAAAAGCACTTGCAAATGCAAGTGCTTTTTTCAATTAAGCGCACCTTCGGTGCATGAAAAATGAAGGCGCTTCGCTAATGAAGTGCGATAAACCGCATGAAAAGCAAAGTGTGCGCACTTCGTGCGAGCATAGCGAGCACTTCATGACAACGAAGTTGTCGCTTTATGTTTGCAACGCAAACACTTCATGAATTGAAATAGCAATCACATTTAGCGCAAAGAGCAGGGAGACACCAGTCTTCCTGCTCTTTTTCACTTTACTTGCTGACCCAAACCGTCGACCCTGCCACACACAGCCGCACCGGCTGTTAACTGGCTCGGAGCACCGCGCTGCCTGCGGCAGATGAAGCGGTGCTCTGAGCAGGAAGACACAACGAGCATTGCGAAGCGCTCCAAGCGAGCAAGGCGACTATGTTTCTGACCGAAAGGGTCGTTGGTTCGAGTCCAACAGGGGGAGCCAGGAAAAAAGCACTTGCATTTGCAAGTGCTTTTTTTAACGAAATAAATCCCTTTCGGGATTTGTGAAATGCCCTGCGGGCGTGAAATACGCCTGCGGCGTGTGAAATCGCTGCGGCGGTGAGGATTTATTTCATTTCACTTTATGCGAAGCATCAAATTTCACAATTCACGCAGTGAATTATTTCACGTCGAGCACGGCGAGACATTTCACTTTACGAAAGCCCGCTTCGGAGATTTCGCTGCGGCGGTGAGAACTTTGCCGAGCTTTCAACCGAGTGCCTGCAAATGCGGGTGCTCGGTTCGTTTAGTTCGATATCCCATACACTTGAAAATATACGCATATCGGTATATTATATAAACAGCTTATACGCGCCTTAAGACGGAAAGGGGATACTGTTGCTATGATAAAACTTACGCTTGATACGACTTTGCAAAAACTGAATATCAGCCGATACGAGCTTGCCAAGCGGACGGGAATACAGTATCAGATAATTGATAACTATTATAAGAACCGCGTCAAACGGTACGACAGCGATGTGCTCGACAGAATATGCACGGCGCTCGGATGCGGAATAGAGGACATAATAGAATACAGCAAATAAAAACTCGGAGCCGATATTTTCGACTCCGAGCTTCTTTATCTCATCTCTTCGATATGATAGATATATTCGAGCGAGCTTAACGCCTCGATTATCTCTTTGTGTGTCTTGTATTTTTTCAGCTCAGCGCTGCTTATCGTTATCGTTATCGTGTAGACGCTCAGTCCCGAGCCGACGTAAGCGAGGTTCGATTCTATGTCGTCTATCCTCAGCCCGAGGCGGCGTATGACCGAGACGAAGTCCTGAAGATATTCGCTGCTCTTGAGCTCGAGGTGTATTTCGAAGTGGTTCGAGCGGTTCTTGAGGTAAGTCTCGAGCGACGGGAAGCCGGCGAGGATGCAGACCAAGAAGAGATAGACTATGACGGTCACCGTGTAGAGTCCCGCGCCGATTATCAGCCCGAGTATTCCGCATGACCAGAGTCCCGCCGAGGTGGTCAGACCCTTTATCTGATTGCGGGAGCTGAACAGTATCGAGTTGCCGCTGACCATGGCGGCGCCGATTATCGTTGCCCCCGAGAGGACGGGTACGCTCAGCGCGTAGTTCGTCGCAAGATATATGTCGAGTATCATCGAGACGGTCGAGGCAAAGGAGATGAGCACGAACGTGCGCAGTCCCGCGGAGTGACGCTTGCTCGAGCGTTCGCAGCCTATGACCGACGCGAACAGCACCGCCACGGCGATTCTTAATACTATCGAATATGTGTTGAGACCCATTGACCATTCGCCGAGCAGACGCCCGATAGGGTCGGTGAGTGCTAATGCTGTAACTGAGTTCATCTTCTTCTCCTCCTGTTTTTTCTGCTTTTGTCCATGCTCATGCCCGCAAGCAGATACTGCTCCTGCTCGTCTGCGGCCTCGGAGAACGCCTGCTCCTCCTCGTAGAAGGGGTTGTCGTGCTTCGGCAGATCCTTCTGTATCGCCTGTATGCGTTCTATGAGCAGCTCAACCTTGCTCTTTTGATGTCCGTCCTCCGCTATCTCGACTATGTCCTCGAGCTTGTTGGAATAGGACTTCGAGAGATAGAGCGAGAGCTTTGCGCAGGCGGGGCCGATGAGCTCATAGAGCACGCTCGACGCGAGGATTATCGTTTCGAGCGCACTGCCCGATTCGCCGCCGAGCGTTCGCGCACCCATAGCGGCAAGACCTATCGCAACGCCCGCCTGCGGGATAAGCGCAAGGCCGAGGTAGTTGCGGACGAGACGGTCTTTCTTTGTTATGAGGCAGCCGAGGAACGCGCCCGCGTATTTGCCGACTATTCTCATGAAGAAATAGCATATGCCGACAACGATGAGCGGCACGCGGCCTATGGATGTGGAGCTGTCAAAGAGCGCGCTGAGGTCGAAATTAAGTCCCGAACGCACGAAGAACAGCAGAAGTATCGGCGGGCTGAAATAATTGAGTTGCTTGAATAAGCGCTCGTCGTCCGAGAGGTTGATATAGACGGTGCCCATCGCCATGCAGCCGAGAAGCGGCGAGACGTCGAGCAGGGTGCATATTCCGCAGAACGCAAACAGCAGCGCGATTGAAACTATCAGCCTGTTGTCCGTCGAGCGCTTCTGGAGCAGAACCTTCAGTATAACTCCGAACAGGCAGCCTATTATGAGGACGAGAATGTTCATCCCTATTGGCTTCAGCACGCTTCCCGCGCTGAAATGTCCCGAGGCGTTTGCGAGAGCCACGGATATAGCGGCGCTGTATGCGACTAGTCCGACAACGTCGTCGAGCGCGACGACCTGGAGCAGGGTGTCAACAAAGTCGCCCTTCGCGTGGGTCTGGCGGATAGTCATGACCGTCGAAGCGGGCGCAGTCGCCGAGGCGAGCGCGCCGAGCACGAGCGAGAAGTTGATATCGAGCCCGAGGATAAAGAACGACACGATGAAAACGATGACCGACGCGAGGCACGCCTCGAGCACGGTTATCACAACGACCTTTGCGCCGTTCTTTTTGAGCGTTGAGAAGCGGAAAAATTCACCTGTGCTGAATGCTATAAACGCGAGGGCGATGTCGTTTAAAAAGTCCATGCCCTCAACTATATTCTCCGGCACGAGGTTGAGCACATACGGGCCGAGCAGAACGCCCGACAGTATGTACGCCGTGACGTTCGGCAGCCGCAGCCGCTTCGTGATGCGCGTCATCGCAAAGCCCGTTATCAGCATCAGCGCTATCGAGATAATGATGCCCGCAACGGGTGATGTGATGTTGAATGCTTTGTAGAACGAGTTTATCATTTTGCCCTATCCCTCTTTTCCCTCAAGAAAGTAAAAAAAGCAACGCCGGGAGAAGCTTTTCTGTCCGGCGACCGATGTTCCTTTAAGAATTTGTTTTTAATACCCCTTGTGATTTACTATATTATATGATATACTCAACCTGTAATAAAATCAAATTATTTTATTTTTGATTTTCAAAAACTTTTTTTATGGTGAGACTATGTTAGACAATAAAACCGAAACTTTGATAGCCGTTGCGGAACAGAAAAATTTTACAAAGGCGGCCGAGGCGCTCTCTTTGACCCAGCCGGCAGTCAGTCATCAGATAAGCCAGCTCGAGCATTCCCTCGGCGCGAAGCTGTTCAACCGCAGAAAGGGAGAGCTGACATTGACGCAGGAAGGGGAGATTGCGGTCAGATACGCCCGTATGCTGACCTCGATGGATCAGAAGATGCAGATGGAGATAGCGGACTCCAAGCGCAATATAAAGAAGCTGCGCATAGGTCTGACGCACACCTCCGAGAGCTCCTTTGCAACCGAGGTTCTGGCCCGTTATGCCAACGAATATCCAAACGTAAGCATTACGATTTTTACAGATACTATAAAAAATCTTTATGATATGCTCGACAATTTTGAGATAGATATCGCAATAACGGACGGAAAAGTGTCGAATCCGTCGCTGAATTCCGTCATGATAGATACGGACTATCTCGTCTGCATAATGTCCAACAACAATCCGCTCGCCAAGCACTCGATAATAACCTTAAACGAGCTGCGCCGCGAGAGATTGATACTTCGCTTGCCGACCTCCGCTACGCGAATGCTGTTTGAGGCGACACTCGAGAGCCGCAACGAGTCAATAGACGACTTCAACGTAATCCTCGAGGTCGATAACGTCACGACGATAAAAGACCTTGTTCAAAAGGATTTCGGCGTGTCAATACTCGCAAAGAGCGTGTGCATTAAGGAAATGCGCAAAAAGAAGCTGACTATAGTCCCGATAGAAAATCTCAGCATGGCGCGCGCGACGAATATCGTCTATCATAAGAACTTCGCCCATACAGAGGTGCTCCAGGACATAACCCAGCTCTATCATGACACGAAAAAGCACTATCTTGTGTGAGCCGCCGCAATAAATTAAAAACGCCGCCGACAAGCTTTTATGCTGTGCCGACGGCGTTCATTATTTATTTTACGCTATGACCGTGCGCGCTTCCTTTTCCGAGGGGACAATGCCTATATAGCTCTTGCCGGGATTGAGCTTTAATTCGCTGCCGTCGGACGAGTAGAGCTTGAGCATATCATGGGGGCCGCCCTTTTTCCAGGTGATGTTCTCATATGCGCCGTTCGAGAGATAAACGCCGCTGCCGCCCGTCAAATCCATGTCAACGCAGCCGGAGGAGTCGCCCATGAGCGAGACGGGGCAGTAGAGTATAATGACGTTCTTGACCGCCATCTGCTTGCCGTCCGCGTCGGTCATCGGCGCGCCGTTAATGTTGTTGAGATAGAGCCCGTCCTGCGCCGAATAGGTGAAGGAGTGGTTGCAGTAGCTTGAAAAAACTATATCTATATTCGAGCACGCGCCGCCGGCGGGGGTTCGCGGAGAGCTTTCGGAGACAAACGCAAAGGGCTTTTGATAGCCGGACTCTATGTCGCGGCGGATATCGAGCTTGGTAAGTCCCTTGTCTATCGCTTCGCGGGTGGTGTAGCCGCGGTGCTCAATGGCCACATTCGTGCGTTCCTTGTCGCGGAAGAAATATCTGCCCATATACGAGCGCCCGTCGAGATCGTCAACGCCGCGGTCGCTTATCGCCGAATAGGCGTATTTGCTGCCGCCCCAGTGGACGAATATCGCGTCAAGCCCCTCGGCTATTTCGACAAAGTCGTGCCTTGCGCTTCGGAGCGAACCCACCTTGTCCGGGATTTTATTTATATCGGAATAGAGCCAGAGCATTCTCGTTATGCCCGCCTCGGTGACGCCCTCGATAACAATGTCGGGCGTGCACAGTCCCCACTGAGGACGTGCGGGATTCGAGTTGTTGATAACTACCGCTATCGGGCGTTTGCCCTGCGCCTTGAAGCCGGAGAGACCGGTCAGCGGGTCGATGTCCGCCGCTTCGACCGGCTGCGATGAGGCTTCGCCGCTTGTGCTGTCCGTGCTCGGATTTTTTTTGCCGCCGCTGCATTTGACGGCTATCAAAACTATCATCACAACGAGCAAAAGTGCCGCCGCGATGAGAATATAGAGCCTCGAATTGTTCTTTTTCTTGCTTTTTTGCTGAGATGACATTTTTAAGTACCTCGTTCTCTGTTTAATTTTTTCCGCTGCTTCAATTATACATTTCGGAGCCGTTTTTTTCAACAGTAATCTCAGGATTTTATTGACATATCTTTTTGCTATGCTATATAATGATAGAAAGCTGACTTTTAGGCTTTAGCGTGGCAGACTATCAAAACGGCACTGCACGCAGGAAAGGGAGGTAAAACAGATGGCAAGAGTATTCAATTTTTCAGCAGGCCCCTCAATGCTGCCCGAGAGCGTTCTCAGCCGCGCGGCGGCGGAGATCATGGACTATCACGGCAGCGGCCAGTCCGTTATGGAGATGTCGCACCGCTCGAAGGTGTTCGAGGGAATAATGAACGAGGCACAGAGTCTGTTCAGAAAGGTGCTTTCGGTACCCGACAACTATGACATACTGTTCCTCCAGGGAGGCGCATCGACTCAGTTTTTCGCCATTCCGCTCAATCTCCTGAACGGCAGCGGAAAGGCCGACTATATGCTCACCGGTCAGTTCTCGACCAAGGCGTATAAAGAGGCCTGCAAATACGGCGACATCAGAGTGGCTGCGTCCTCAAAAGATAAGACCTTTTCGTATATTCCGAAGGTCACTCGCGAGGATTTTGACCCCGAGGCGGACTATGCCTATATCTGCTTCAATAACACTATCTACGGCACGAAGTTCCCGTATATCCCCGACACGGGCGATGTGCCGCTTGTGGCGGATGTCTCGTCCTGCTTCCTCTCCGAGCCGCTCGACGTCTCGAAGTTCGGAATAGTCTACGGCGGCGCACAGAAGAATGTCGCCCCCGCGGGACTGACCATAGTTATAGTCCGCAAGGATCTTATCGGCAATGCGCGCGATATCACACCCGCCATGCTCGACTACAAGAATATGGCGGACAGCGGCTCGATGTATAACACCCCGCCCTGCTGGTCGATATATATGTGCAAGCTCATGCTCGAGTGGATAGAAAAGCTCGGCGGACTTGAGGAGATGAAGAAGAGAAACGAAGCGAAGGCGAAGATACTCTATGACTTCATCGATTCGAGCAAGCTGTTTTCAAACCCCGTAAGATCCTGCGACCGCTCGATGATGAATGTAACCTTCGTCACCGGGAGCGACGAGCTCAATGCGAAGTTTGTCGCCGAGGCCGCCGAGGCGGGCTTCGTCAACCTCAAGGGTCACCGCTCGGTAGGCGGAATGCGCGCGTCGATCTATAACGCCATGCCGATAGAAGGAGTCGAGCAGCTCGTAGACTTCATGAAGGAGTTTGAGAAGAACAACTGAGGGGGAGAAGCCATGACTGAAATATTAACGCTTAATAAGATAGCAAAGTGCGGGACAGACCGCTTCGACCCCGCAAAATACAGCTGCACGGACAGCGCAAATGACCCGGCGGCCATAATGGTGCGCTCGGCGTCGATGCACGAGATGCAGTTCTCCGAGGGGCTTCTCGCAATAGCCCGAGCGGGTGCGGGAGTCAACAATATCCCTATCGACAGATGCTCGGAGCAGGGCATAGCAGTGTTCAACACGCCCGGAGCCAACGCCAACGCGGTCAAAGAGCTCGTCATCTGCGCGGCGCTTCTTTCTTCGCGTAAAATAACCGACGCCATAGATTGGTGCAAGACCCTCAAGGGCGAGGGCGAAAGTGTCGGCAAGCTCGTTGAAAAGGGCAAAAGCTCTTTCACGGGTCCCGAGATAATGGGCAAGACCATGGGCATTGTCGGCATGGGCGCTATAGGCAAGCTCGTCGCAGAAGCGGCGCGTGACCTCGGCATGAGAGTCGTCTGCTTTGACAGAAAGGGCGAGAGCGAAATCAGAGGCGTTGAGGCGGTCGGAGATATTGACGCGGTTTTCTCAGCGTCGGATTACCTTTCTCTGCATATCCCGTGCAACGACTACACGAGAAATATAATAAATTCGGAGTCGATAGGCAAGATGAAGGACGGCGTGCGCATTCTCAACTTTGCGCGCGGCGAGCTTGTGAACTCCGACGATATTCTTGCCGCTCTTGCTTGCGGCAAGGTCGCTGCCTATGCCACCGATTTCCCGACCGACGAACAGCTCGGCGTGCCCGGGGTTATAGCTATCCCGCATCTCGGCGCGTCCACGCCCGAGAGCGAGGACAACTGCGCCGTCATGGCAGCCGATGAGCTCATAGGCTACATCGAGCGCGGCGAGGCTAAGAATTCCGTCAACCTCCCCGCCCTTATCCCGCCCGCGGAGTTTGAAAAGCGCGTGTGCGTCATTTACAGAGACGGCGAGGGTGTGCGCGAGGGCATTGTTGCGGCGCTCGGCGGAAATATCGTGTCGCTTTGCAGCGCGGCAAAAAAAGGAATCGGCTATCTTGTCTGCGATACGCCCGACCCCGACGCGGAAAAGATAAGCGCGGCGAACGGCGTAATAAGAGTCAGAGTGATATAACAAAAGGGACTGACGCATTTGGCGAAGCCCAAAAAGAACGCTTATTTGAGAATAATGTAAAGATAAAAATCCGTCGAAGTGTATTCGACGGATTTTTTAATTCTGTTCAAAAAGCTCATTGTAGCTGACGGAAAGAATTTCTTTGAGCAACCTTATCTCGTCCGGATAAACATGCCGCTGCCCGACCTCAATTTTCGCAAGCGCGCTGCGGGTAATATCGCAGCCGCCAAGTTGAAGTTTAGCTGCTACCTGTTCCTGCGTCATGCCGCGGGCTTCACGTGCCCTTCTTATATTGCCGCCAAACAGCTTCTCGTATTCAGGATTCATTACACCACTCCATATATCCCTTTTGGCGAAAATATTTTCAAATCTATTGACATCATTCTAACAGCGTGATATATTTATTTTGCACCTATATAAGTGCAAAACTCAGAAAGGAGGATTCATTCTGCGGCAATAAAAATTTGGCGGCAGTCAATAGTTTCAGGTCAGAAAAAATGCATAAATTCAAGGGCTTTGAAGGAGGTCAAACTATGTCTGAAAATTCTACCAATGTAAATGTTACCATTAACAATTCCGCCCCTGTTTCCCAGCTCAGAACAAACAGAGGCCTCGCAAAATTTATAGTTCTGTCAACATTGACCCTCGGCATTTACGCGCTTGTCGTTTTTGCCCACATCTCGGAAGAAACCAATATTGTATGCAGCCGCTATGACGGTCAGAAGACCATGAACTATTGGCTGCTCGTTTTCATTGTCGGCCCGCTTACCCTCGGCATAGGTTATCTCGTCTGGCATCACAAGCTCTGCGCGAGAATAGGCAGCGAGCTCACTCGCCGCGGACTTGACTGCAAGTTCGGCGCAGGTGACTTCTGGGGCTGGAATGTACTCGGCACGCTCATCGTTGTCGGTCCGTTTATATTCTGCTATAAGCTCTTTAAGGCAATGAACACGCTCAACGCAGACTTCAATTCAAAGGGCTGAGAGTTTTCGGGGGTGTTGGGATGAAAAAGATAAGAATACTGTCTCTGATACTCTGCCTTGCAATTATGCTCGGATGTTTTACTGCCTGCGGTTCTTCTCCTAAAAAGGGAATCGTCGGCGACTGGGTTGTGCAGGGAGGAAAGGGAGCATCAATAAAATTTGACAAAGACGGCTCCTTTTTCTGGTATGAAGAACACGGCGGCGGAGTATACACGATTGCGAGTGATAAAACACTTGTCATAGAGGTGCCGGACGAAAGAACTACGGATGAGCTCACATGGAGCAAGGATTTTGATCCGGAGAATCCCGATTCGGACATCTGGTATGTTGACGGAGATTTTATGGTGTTTTGGGGTGGATTTTATACCCGCGCCGGAAAAAATCAGGAAAAGATACTCAAAAAGCACCTGAAAGCCGACAGCAAAAAAGATGATAAAGGTGATGATAACGGCACGTACAATGCGGGCGGAGCGGCAGCAAAGGTTCTCGACGCATTTGACGGAGTTAATCTGACCGTCACGGGAATATCGCCGTTTTGCAAGGTTTCGATAGATACTTCTTCCTGCCCGTCCGAGGTGCAGCAGTGTGTCGAATATGAAGCCGACAAGGACTGCTATTCAAACGGCGACTCGGTCGTTATCACGGCAAGACTTTCAAGCTGGGCGGAGAGTGACTATAAAATCAAGTCGGTAACAAAAACCTTTAAGGTTTCCGATATGCCCGAATACATAACTTCAACAGAGGGAATCAACCTCGATTCGCTTATAAAAGAGCGCGATGATTATGTGAAAGCAAAAACGTCTGAAGCGTCCAACGGCAGTTACCTATTTGATCTTGTATACTATAAATGCGGTCATAATTGTTCACAATATGATAAGGTTAACAGCACTTCAGTTTCAGATGTTTATTTAGTTTCATTGAAGCAAAATAAATTAAATACTATTTCGCACGACGATTACAATTTCGTCTACAACGAACTTTGCTTTCTTTATAAAGTATCTTTTACATGGGGGATGAGCGAGGTTTTTAAAGATTACTACACAGGAAAAGGAACCATGTATGTAAATGTCAGAGCAATCAATGTTGTAAAGTACCCGGACGGTACAGTAAAATGGGGCAGCAAGAGCATTGACGACCTCGATTTTCAAACTGTCGTATCCACAAAGAGCATTGAGGATTTAACCGCAACTTCAATTACAAGTATGAGTGCGGACTATGACATTAAAAAAATTACCCTCTAACCATTAATATATTTCACAAATCGAAATCCGCCGACCAAACAAAGCCGGCGGATTCTTTATATTCTTTTTACAGCTTCTCTATCACTTCTACGGCGTCTTTAATATACTTGTCGCCGACAAGCTCCGCCGCGCCCTTGTCAACGAGCTTCGCGGTGTTCTCCTCCATGGGGATCCTGCCTAAAACTGGCACGCCGAGCTCCTTGGCGGTCTCGTCTATGCGGCTCTCTCCGAAGACCTTTATCTCCCTGCCGCAGTCCGGGCAGAGGACATAGCTCATGTTCTCTACCAGTCCGAGCACGGGGATGTTCATCATCTTCGCCATGTTGAATGCCTTTTTGACTATCATTGTCACAAGATCCTGCGGGGTCGAGACGATGATTATTCCGTCAACGGGCAGGCTCTGGAACACGGTCAGCGGCACGTCGCCCGTTCCGGGAGGCATATCGACAAACATATAGTCGACATCGCCCCAAACGACCTCGGACCAGAACTGCTGAATAACTCCCGCGATAACCGGGCCGCGCCAGACTACGGGCGCATCCTCTTTTTCGAGCAGGAGGTTTACGGACATTATCTTTATTCCCGTCTTGCTCTCCATGGGCAGAAGTCCGCGCTCGTCGCCGACCGCGTTGCCGTGGAGCCCGAACGATTTAGGGATGGACGGGCCTGTTACGTCGGCGTCCATTATCGTGGCCGCGCGCCTGCATGGCGGAGGCGAGCAGGCTCGTCACGAGGGACTTGCCGACGCCGCCCTTTCCGCTGACTACGCCGATAACCTTTTTAACGTTGCTGAACGGACCGCAGGGAACGCGCAGATCCCTCTCGGAGCACTTCGATGAGCACGTTGAGCAGTCGTGGGTGCATTCTTCACTCATTTTAAGACTTCCTTTCGATTGTGTATCTTTAGTATATACTATTTGCCGAGGATTTTTTCAACTACCCAGAGTATGCCAAAGATAACGGGCTGATGGGCTATGTATATCACAAGCGCATGGCGGCCTAAAAAGCACAGTGCCTTTGAGCGCCTGCGGTAGGTGAACGCCGGAAATCTGCCGTTTGCCGCATATATGCCTATAAATGTGCCTGCAAGGAACATAAACAGGTGCGGCAGGAGCGGGAAATAGTCCGCCGAGTGGAATGACGAATTGAAAAAGCCGAGCGGCATGAAGTAGTTTGTCTTGTAGAGCGCGGCGGGCAGCGCAAAGGTCTTGAGCCCCGCTATGCCCCGCCGACACGCCGTAGGTGAGTATATATATGACTATGCATAATACAAATCCGACTATCGGATTTATTTTGTCGAGCCCCGCGCGAAGCGCCGAGAAGATGAGCATAGACAGCGAGAGCAGGTGGAGAATGCCGAAATATATCTCCGCGCCCTCGAAGTTCATCATCGGCATAATGATGACGGTGACAACTGTCAGCGCGAGCGCAATGCATAAAAGGCGCACGCCGCGCTTGGTGTTGTCGTGCGACAGGCGCGAGGATATGCCGGATATCACAATGAACAGCGCCGCAAAAAACGGCTCTGCGGGGGTGAAGAAATCGAGCAGCTTTGTGCCTATCTCAAAGCTGAAAAATTCGGACATGCTGTAAAACGCATGGTAAAACACCATGCAGAACACTGCGAGCCCGCGCAGCTCGTCGAGCAGATATATTCTTTTCTTTCCGGCTGCCACGGCGCACCTCCCTGTATTTCGGTAATGTATATTCTATCACAACCGCTCTATTTTGCAAGCCTTTCTTGACAACAGACGGTGTTTAGCCGTATAATTTTATATTGGTCAACAGCGTTGCACCGAACATAATGACTACAAAAAAACGGCAAAGGATGGGCTCAGCATGAAAGACACCTATGAATCCCCGCTCAATTCCCGCTACGCGAGCGACAAAATGAAGTATATCTTCTCGCCGGACTTCAAATTCAGAACATGGCGCAGACTTTGGATTGCTCTCGCGGAGAGCGAAAAGGAGCTCGGGCTCAACATAACGGACGAGCAGATAGCGGAGCTCAAAGCGCATAAGGACGATATCAACTACGATGTCGCCGCAGCGCGCGAAAAGGAAGTCCGCCATGATGTTATGTCCCATGTTTACGCATACGGCGTTCAGTGCCCGAAAGCGAAGCCGATAATCCATCTCGGCGCTACTTCCTGCTACGTCGGCGACAATACCGATGTAATAATTATGCGCGAGGCCATGCTGCTTATACGCAGGGAGCTTGTCAATCTTCTCAATGTCCTTGCGAAGTTTGCCGTTGAATATAAGGATATGCCCTGCCTTGCGTTTACCCACTTCCAGCCCGCGCAGCCCACTACGGTCGGCAAGCGCGCCGCGCTCTGGCTCAACGAGTTCCTTATGGACTTTCAGAATCTCGAGTTCCAGCTCTCGCAGCTGAAGCTTCTCGGCTCAAAGGGCACTACCGGCACGCAGGCTTCGTTCATGGAGCTGTTTGACAATGACACCGACAAGGTCAAGGCTCTTGACAAAATGATAGCCGAGAAGATGGGCTTTGACAGCTGCTTCGCGGTTTCCGGCCAGACCTATTCGAGGAAGCTCGACTATCAGATGCTGACGGTGCTCTGCGGCATAGCGATGTCGGCGACGAAGTTCTCCAATGATATCCGCCTGCTCCAGCACATGAAGGAGATAGAGGAGCCGTTCGAAAAGCATCAGATAGGCTCATCCGCCATGGCATATAAGCGCAACCCCATGAGAAGCGAGCGAATAGCCTCTCTTTCGAGATATATTATAGCGGACATACAGAACACCGCCATGACCTCCGGCGCGCAGTGGTTTGAACGCACGCTCGACGACTCGGCGAACAAGCGCCTGAGCGTCCCCGAGGCTTTCCTCGCCGCGGATGCGGTGCTCGACCTGTGCATAAATGTTGCGGACGGACTCGTGGTATATCCGAAGATGATAGAGAAGCACCTGCTCGAGGAACTGCCGTTTATGGCGACGGAAAATATCATGATGGAGGCGGTCAAGCGCGGCGGAGACAGGCAGGAGCTGCACGAGAAGATCCGCGTTCACTCCATGGATGCCGGCAGGGTAGTCAAGGTCGAGGGCGGCAAGAACGACCTGCTCGACAGAATAGCCGCAGACAGCGCTTTCGGCGTAACGCGCGAGGAGCTTGACGGCATAATGAGGCCCGAAAACTTTGTCGGCCGCGCCCCGCAGCAGACGCAGGAGTTTGTTGACAGCGAAATTCAGCCGATACTTGACAAATATTCCGACCTGCTCGGACTCGATGTTGAAATAAAGGTGTAAAAGATGGAAAAGTTTAAGACGATATTTAAAAAGATAGTCAATAAAGAGACGGTGCTCTACGTCGTATTCGGCGTGCTCACCACGCTCGTAAACTTCGTTGCGTTCAAGCTCTTTACAATGGCGTTCGACAAGCTCGTATCCTCGCAGCTCGGCGTTCACATCTCGAACGTCCTCGCGTGGGTGCTGGCGGTCGCGTTTGCCTATGTCACGAACAAGCTGTTCGTCTTTGAGAGCAAGAGCTGGGCGGGCAGGGTGCTCGCCAAGGAGATTCCGTCATTCGTCGCGGCGAGGCTCTTCTCCCTCGGCGTTGAGGAGCTCGGACTTATCATATTCGTAAATCTCCTGCACTTCGACAGCAAGGTGTTCCGTATCCCGCTGATAAATTTTGACCTCAGCGGCGAAATGACCGCAAAGATAATCCTCGCAGTCGTCGTGGTTATTCTCAACTACTTCTTCAGCAAGCTCGTTATCTTTAAAAAGAAGAAGGCCCCCGAGAGCGGCAGCACCGAGCAGAAATAACGCAAAGAGCAATAAGAATCTCCCGCCGCGAGTTGGCGGGAGATTTTTTCGATAAAACCGAACTTTTTGTGCAAAAGGGCTTGCAATTTCGGGAAAAGTGTGTATAATATAATAACGCACTGAGGAACAGAATATATCGCGGAGTAGAGCAGTTGGTAGCTCGTCGGGCTCATAACCCGGAGGTCGCAGGTTCAAGTCCTGCCTCCGCAACCAGAAAAAGCACTTGCAAAAGCAAGTGCTTTTTGTTTTTTAAATTAAAATTTATTGACGTCCGAACATATATCTGCCATAATATTATCATCAGTAAACATAATTATTTAAACATGTACGGAGGCTTTTCCATGGAGTTTAAACTAAATGAATATCACAGGAATGTAAGTGATGAAGAATTAATTCAAGATATAATTAGAGTTGCAAGCCAACTAAATTCAGATAACGTTACAATGAAGCAATATAAAGAGTACGGTAATTACAATTGTACAACCATAACTAACCGATTTAATGGTTGGATTAACGCTTGTAAAATGGCTAATTTAAAGTTTTGTTCAAAGCAAGTTAACAATAAAAAAGTGTCTAGAATAGACATAATAAATGATTTGAAGGTGGTTGCAGAGAATACATCAAGCAGTCAATTAAGCCACGAATTTTATTCCGCACACGGAAAATATCATTATTCTACAATTTGCAAACATTTTGGTTCTTGGAATAAAGCTATTATTGCAGCCGGATTGGATGTGACACAAAGCAGAAAAATCAATCAAAATGACTTTTTAAAGGAAATTGAAAATGTTTGGATAAAATTAGGTAGACAACCAACTACCACCGATATTAAAAATGGAGTTTCCAAATATTCTCTTAACTCATATTTAAGACATTTTGGTAGTTGGCGTAAAGCTTTAGAAACATTTGTAGAATATATAAATAATGAAGAGAATGACACTACTGAGCAAAACGATAATAAAGTCAATAACACACCAAGCAACATTAAAGCTCTAAACATAACCCAAAAAAATGATATGCATAAAACCAAAAGAGACATAAATTTAAGATTAAGGTTTAAGGTAATGCAAAGAGATAATTTCAAGTGTTGTATGTGTGGTGCTTCCCCTGCAACGGATCCTAATGTCGTGTTACATATTGACCATATCAAACCTTGGTCTAAAGGCGGTGAAACCACTATTGATAATTTGCAAACTCTATGCTCAAAATGCAATCTTGGAAAAAGCGATCTGGAATTATAAAGATTTGATTGTTATTCTCAAATATATAATCCTGTTTTCTTACGCTATTAAATGTGTAAAACCGTTTGCTAATAAAAGCTTTTGTTTTTAAATCACAAAAAATCGGGAGATAGCCATAATACTATCAATCTACACCAATCGCAAACCCCGCTTCTTTCGAAGCGGGGCTGATTTTATTTTACTTTGTTTTTCGCGGTTATCCTGAACGTGAGTTCAATCATCGTTATCATCAGAACGAAGAAAAAGATGAGATAGAATGGCATTATCTTAAAGCTTACAGCGTTGCCGAGCAGCCCGAACAGCGGGGGAACGAAGGTCGAGCCGACATAGGCGCTCGCCATTTGTATTCCGATTATAGCGCCCGAGTTTTCCGCCCCGAAGTTGTTCGGCGTGGAGTGTATTATGCACGGATATATCGGCGCGCAGCCGAGCCCGATTATGACAAAAGCCGCGGCGGCGAGAAAATAAGAACTCATCGGTACGAACAGGCAGCATATGCCGCAAAGGAGAATTGCCGTTCCCGTTATTATCATCCTGCGGTCGCCGAGCTTATCCGTGATAAACCCGCTTATAAACCGCCCGACTGTGATTCCTATGTAGAAAAGCGACGCGAATGTAGCCGCGCGCTCTGCGGATATGCCCTTTACTTCAACGAAATATGTGCTCGCCCACTGCATGGCGGTCGTTTCTGCTGCGCAGTAGGCAAAAAAGCCTGTGAGCAGAAACGGCACTCCCTTTATTTTCAGTGCGCCGACGAGTCCGACGCTCTTTTTCTCCGTTTCTTCTGTCGTCTTGTTGACCTTCCACACGGGCAGGGTCACGAGCAGGAGAATCGCTATCACGAGCTGCAGCGCGCCGACTATGCGGCAGCCGCTGTTCCAGGTCTTGTTTGTCAGCGCATAGCCCATGATAAACGGGCTGACTATCGTCCCGACGCCCCAGAAGCTGTGCAGCCAGCTCATGTGCTTGGCTTTGTAGTGCAGGGCGACGTAGTTATTGAGCGCCGCGTCTATCGCGCCCGCGCCGAGACCGTAGGGCACGGCAAAAACAAGGAGCAGCCAAAACCTGTTCGAAAAAGAGAAGCCGAACAGCGCAATAACGGTCAGAAATACGCTGAGCACCGTGACTATCCGCGTCCCGAGCCTTCTGTTCATCCTGTCGGACATCAGACTCGAAGCTATCGTTCCGCCGGATATGACCATAGAGATGATGCCCATATAAGAAATCGGCACTCCGAGCTCGAGGTGCATGACGGGCCAGCCCGAGCCGAGAAGCGAATCGGGCAGTCCGAGGCTGATAAAGGCAAGATAGATAAGTGCAAGCAAAAACGAATACATTTCGGTTCTCCTTAACTCGCGCGCTTTAGTGCCGCTTGAAATCATACAACTTATAGCACAAACCGATTTTAATGTCAATAAAATAAAGATAATCCGTTCGACTTTTTGAACTGCGGGTTCAATGACAAACCTCTCGCCGTGCGGTAGAATAACAGCACAACAAACAGTGAGGTGAAAGTCATGAATCTTAAAGAAGCGTTCCGCTGCCAAAACAAACTTCAGTCGCTCATGTACGATGCCGAGGAAATACTCCGCAACAGGGCAAACATAACTAAAGTCACCAGCACTAACCTGCGCCACAAGGTGATGCCGGAGATGACCGACGAGACGGTTGTCGAAATCCCGGAGAGCGAATACTCCGGACGGATAACCGATGTCGCGCTTTTTCTTGTCTTTTTGCTTGAGGAAAAAACGGCGCTCGCCGCCGCGATACGCAAGTCCAAGGATCAGCTCGACATAGACATGGACAGCGAGACGGGGCTCAACTCCGCAAGGCAGAGGATAGCCGGGATTTTTCGCACGATGAACAGCCTTCGTGCCTCGGAGCAGACGATTGCAAACGGCGGCACGGGCTACCGCTTCAATGCCGACGGGAATCAGGTCACATACCGCTGCGACGTGCGCCGTGTTACAAGCATAAATTTTGACCGCAACGTGATTCGCGCAGAGCTCGGAAAGCTCGACAGAGCCGCGGACGAGACGTCTGCAAAGCTCGACCTCTGCACGGTCACCGCCGCGGTTGACTATGCACCGCCGTTCGATGTGAACGCGGACTTTGCCGACGCTTTCGAGACTTATCTCAAAAGCAGAAGCTGATTTATGCCCGGCTGCCGCGGGTGTGTCGGAACGGGGGAATGCCGATCGGTTCAGGTGCAGATGAACTGTAACGCTGCACGTTTTGATTTCCGGATATCCGGAAAAACCCGACATATATTATTTAATATAATACGTTTCGAGCCGCGCTTTTTGCTCTTGCATTTTTCGCGCTGCCGCAACTCTCCCGCCGTCATTCTCTCTTACGCCATAATGAATATTTTGATTTTACCGTTTCGACGGACAAAGCCGCAGGCTTTTTCGCGGCTCGCTCACGGCGCTTCGGCGCTTGTAGGCGTGTCGCAAAATTGATCAGGCAGCCTCTGCGTTTCGGCGCATCTTCGGCAGCCGGGCATAAAAATGACTTGAGCAGCAGGGCTCATCCTGCTGCTCGCTGAAATTATCGGTTTTTCCGACGGGGACCAGTATCCCGTCCATCGGCACATCGAGGAGATTTCCGAGCGCGTAGAGGTTATCTACGGTCGGCAGGCTCTCGCCGTTTTGCCATTTATAGACGGCTCTGGGCTCTTCAAAGCCGAAATAGCTCTGAATATCCCGAACGGTCAGTCCGCGCTCAATGCGCAGGCGGCGGATGTTGTTGCCCGTAGCGACGAGGTCGATTACGGGAAAGCATTTCGCACTCATATCGGTACCTCCTTAAAGAGTGATATTAGAGAATAACAGAAAGAGTGAAAAAATGCAAGAAAAACTTTAAATATCGGGCAAAAATTTTTAAGCAAAAGGGAAAGGGGAAAAGAAAAAATGGAAAAGCTTATTCCGCTCTCGAAGCAGAGCAAGAAAGAGAGACGCAAATTCTATTCGTCCAAGCGCGGTTCATGGAACGGCATTTCACCCGTGACCCGAGTCGTCCGCAGCCGAAAGGTCTATGACCGCAAGCGTATGAAATCGGCAGACAGACGCGCTTGCGCAGATTGAAAAAGCCCCCAAACGCGTTATAAGCCATAAATCGATAACCGACCGCACATATCGTTGCAGTCGGTTCTAATTTATTTAATGGCAAAAGAATAAAAACCGAAATTTGCAGAGCACATAACAGACTAATAAGGCTCCCCTGCAGCGGCTTTATTTACTTCATCTCTCCGTATATTTCCCTCGCACGCGCCGTGAGAGCCTCCTGCGTATTTTTAGTCACTCCGTCTATGACCTCGTCGAGCAGCTGTGCGAGCACCGCGCCGAGCTGTCTGCCCTGCGGAATACCGATATCCATGAGAGTCCGCCCGTTTATCTGAAGCTCGTGCAGCGACAGGCACGGTTCCTGAGCCGCCAAGGCTTTTGCCGCCTCATTTGCAGCCGATATCTGCTCTAATCTGTATCTGTATTCGGGTGACTGCGCGAGCACGTCGGCGCGCATGACCTTGAGCAGCTTTGTCACGCCGTCAAAGCCGAATTTCGAGAGGTAGCGCGGCATTTTGTCCGTATTTTCATAGAGCTCCCAGCGGTCGTGGTTGCTGACGAGGAACAGCACCTCGTCTCTGAATCTGTTCGACACCTTGAGCCGCGCCAATATCTGCGCCGATATCTCCGCGCTCACCCGCTGATGTCCGTAGAAATGCGCTACGCCGTTTTCGTCGAAAATCTTGACGGCGGGCTTGCCGCAGTCGTGCAGGAGCATCGCAAAGCGCAGCGTCGGCTCCGGGTCGATATTCTCGAGCGCTACGAGCGTATGCTCATAGATATCGTAGCAGTGGTGCGGATTGTCGTGCCCGTTCTTATACATCGGGCGAAGCTCCGGCAAAATTTCAAAGAGCACGGGGGCAAAATCCGTGAGTATACGCCGCGCGCCTTTTCCGCAGACGAGCTTTATCAGCTCCTTTGCTATCCTCTCCTCGGAAATGTTGCCGAGCAGGGCGCGGTTATTTATCAGGCTCTGTGCGGTTAACGGCTCTATCTCAAAGTCGAGCGTCGAGGCAAAGCGCAGGGCGCGCAGGATTCGCAGCGCGTCCTCGTTGAAGCGCCTGTCCGGGTCGCCGACGCAGCGGATTATTCCGTTTTTGAGGTCATCCCGCCCGCCGAAAAGATCGACCGTGCCGGTTTTTCGGCTGTAGGCCATGGCGTTTACCGTGAAATCCCGCCTGCCGAGATCCTCGCCGAGAACGGAGGTAAAAGTGACGCTCTTCGGGTGGCGGTTATCCTCATATTCGCCGTCGAGCCGGAAGGTCGTTATTTCGAGCGGTTCTCCGTCCGCTATGACGGTCACGGTGCCGTGCTTTATTCCGGTATCTATGCAGTGAAAGTCCGCAAACACCGCTTTTATTTCCTCGGGAGACGCGGAGGATGTTATATCCCAGTCATTAGGCGTTTTTCCGAGCAGCGTATCGCGCACGCACCCGCCCACGGCATATGCCTCAAAGCCCGCCGACTGCAGCAGGCCTATCGCGGTATCAACATTTTTCGGCATATCCATCTTCAAAGCCAAATCTCCCTTGCATACTTTACAACATATATATTTTATCATATAATTGTCCTCGGATACAAGAGAAAAAGGAGTCTATATATGAACATACAGATATTCGGAAAAGCCAAATGATTCGATACGAAAAAAGCCGAGCGCTGGTTCAAGGAGCGCAGAATAAAATATCAGCTCATCGACGTCGCAAAATACGGCATGAGCCGCGGCGAATATGCCTCTGTCAAAAAAGCCGTCGGCGGCATGGACAAATTGTTCGACGAGAAAAGCAAGGCCTATGAGCAGCAGTTTATTAAATATCTCGCGCACGACGAGGATAAGGAAGAAAAGCTGTTCGAGCACCCGGAGCTTTTCAAGACCCCGATAGTCCGAAACGGCAGGCAGGCGACGGTCGGCTATTGCCCGGAGATATGGAAGGACTGGGAGTAACCGTCGCTTTGCACGGGAACCCATCGGAGCCTATAGCTGTGCCGAGTGCATGAACGGCAATCGCGTCGATAAACGCACTTTTACAGAACTTGCAATAACAAAAAACCGACCTGTGAGCCATAGGTCGGTTCTATGTCTTTCAAATGTTCCTCTAATGTCGGCGTCTCTTTATGATATGGACGCGGGCTTGCGAGACATAAAAATCCGTCGGCTTTTCAGTCGACGGATTTTTACTTATATTTTTGTGTAACGGCTGAAAATTTTAAAGGGGGGAGTTGAGAATGTGATATCAGCCTTTTTCGTTGAAGTCCGCGTTGAGAGTGTTCATTGCCTTGAAGAGCTTATAGGTGAACACTAACGGACCGACAACGATGAGTGAGCCGAGTATGCCCCAGCCCCAGAAATCGCCTGCGCCGAACTTGCAGTCAAGTCCGCGGCGTTTAAGCTCGTTGCCGATTCTTGTGCAGAGCTTATGATGCCAAACGAGGAAGGCTATGCTGAGGGTAAGCGGGCCGACGATGAAAACCAACAGCCAGTAGTTCATGGTTTTCTGACCGTCATAGCGGCTGCATACGACGTTCGTCTCTTCGGAGATGTGGGCAAAAACGACAAGCGAGTAGATGCCGAGGGTCAATATTGACAGGATGATGAATTTTGCGAGCCCTCTGTTTGTTCTGAGCTGGGAAACAGGAGCGGTGTTGTTGACGGGAGCGGTTACGTTGTTTGGATTTTCAGACATATTGTGACCTCCTTCAAAACCGTTGCGGATTATATGTTTTTCGATTTGAAACTGTCGGCTGCATCAAAATTCCTTTGCCGCGGAATAAATCCCCCTTTTTAAGCCCTACACCCATATAGCTTCAAGGTCAATATATCATGATTATAGAATCAAGTCAATAGATTTTGAAGGATTTTTGCCAAAGAGACGATATGCAAGAGGCGCGGTAATTTGATATATGAGCGCTTTTTATAATATAAAAAGAAAAATCCGTCGGCTTTGCAGTCAACGGATTTTTGCTTCGTTTTTACTTGCTCTGCAGACGGATAACCTCGCTGAGCCTTGACGAGCAGTCCTTGCAAACACGCTTGCCCGCGAACTCGAAGGTGTCGTCTGACGAGCCGCAGAAAATGCAGCGCGCGGCATATTTGCGGATGATTATCTGATCCCCGTCCGCAAAGAGCTCCACCGCGTCCGCGTTGGGTTCAAGCGCCAGCCTGCGCCTGAAATCCTTCGGCAGCACGATGCGCCCGGTCTCGTCGATTTTTCTGACGATGCCCAATGATTCCATTTTTTTAACCTCCCGAATACTCTAAACCCTATTTCGACTATATTATACCATTTAATGGCAATACTGTCAATGATTGAGATAAAGTTTTAGAGAAATCGCCGTAAAAAGGCAAAACGGTTCGATAAATGAAAAATATTGTTTTTAAAAGCTTTGTTTTTTCCGTCGGCGGTTGACATTCCCGGCTTTTTGAACCTATAATTATAGCAGTAAAAAAGTTAAGGTAAGGGATAAGCTTTGGAAAATATCAGGGAATTTATATTTGAAAACAAGCCGACAGCGAGCTGCCACGCCTCAACTGTCCTGCCGCTTGCCGACGGCCGAGTCGTTGCCGCATGGTTTGCCGGCACCAAGGAGAGCGCGGACGACGTCGACATATTGACGAGCGTGCGCGGCGAGAACGGCTGGAGCGAGCCCGTGAGGGTCAGCGCGGACGTGAAGGTTCCGCACTGGAACCCCGTGCTCTTTGAGCGCGAGGACGGAAAAATCATACTTTTTTTCAAGGTCGGCAAGAAGATACCGATGTGGAAAACATATTTTTCGCTCTCCGATAACGGAGTCGATTGGACTGAGCCCGCCGAGCTCGTGCCCGAAGACATCGGCGGAGGCAGAGGACCCGAATAAGCCGATAAGACTCAGAAGCGGCAGAGTAATAGCGCCCGCCTCGGATGAGAGAAACACGCTCTGGGTCTGCTTTGTTGATATCTCGGATGACGACTGCCGCACCTGGAAGCGGATGCGCACCGTGCCGACAAAGTCCCTGAGGGGCTTTTATGTTCCGATGATTCAGCCGACTCTGTGGCAGAGCGAGGACGGCGGCGTGCATATGCTGACAAGAACCTCGCGCGGCAGGATATACCGCAGCGATTCTTCCGATGAGGGCGAGACCTGGTGCATGGCTTACCGCACGAAACTGCCCAATAACAACAGCGGCATCGACCTTGTCGGAGCCGAAAACGGGAAGCTTTACCTCGTGTGCAACCCGGTGAAGAAGAATTGGGGCAGCCGTTCGCCGCTCGATTTATTAGTCTCGGAGGACGGCGGAAAGACTTTCACCCGGCTCTTGCGCCTTGAGGACAGAGAGGGCGGCGAGTTCTCCTATCCCGCGATAACCGAGCGGGACGGAATCCTGCACATAACCTATACCTATGACCGCGAGCATATCGCCTACAGACAGATAAAGCTGTGAAAAAACCCCGGAGCTTTTTGAAAACTCCGGGGTTATATTTTTTTACTTCTCTATCAGGCTCTTGCCGGTCATCTGCGGAGGCTGCGGGAGATGCATTATCTCAAGCATGGTCGGCGCTATGTCGCCGAGTTTGCCGCCCTCGCGGAGCTTGCAGGGATAGCCGACAACAACGAACGGAACGGGGTTCGTCGTGTGCGGGGTGAAGGGCTTGCCGTCGTCGCCTATCATGCGGTCGGCGTTGCCGTGGTCCGCTGTGATGAGTGTTACGCCGCCCTTGGACGCTACAAGGTCAACAAGTCTGCCCACGCAGGCGTCAACAGCCTCAACAGCCTTAACGGCCGCGTCGAACACGCCGGTGTGACCGACCATGTCGCAGTTTGCGAAGTTGAGGATTATCGCGTCGTAGATGTCCTCGTTTATCTTCTCAACGAGCGTGTCGGTGACTTCATATGCGCTCATCTCGGGCTTGAGGTCATAGGTCGCAACGTCGGGGGAGTCGATGAGGATTCTGTCCTCGCCTTTATAGACTGTCTCTTCGCCGCCGTTGAAGAAGAACGTGACATGGGCGTACTTTGTGAACTCAGCGATTCTCAGTTGGCGAAGTCCCGCCTTGCTGAACACCTCGCCCAGAGGCATGTCTATTCTCTCGGGCTTGAAAGCCACTTCGACGTTGGGCATATCCGCGTCATACTGGGTCATGCAGACATAAAAGACCTTCGGCTCCTTCTCGCGCTTGAAGCCGTCGAAAGCGGGGTCAACAAAAGCTCTTGTTATCTCTCGCGCTCTGTCGGGGCGGAAGTTGAAGAAAATAATGCTGTCGCCGTCCTTGACGGGCTCGGCATCCTTGCTAACGCACGGGACGATAAACTCATCCGTCACGCCGTCCGAATAGGACTTCTCCATCGTCTTTGCCGCATCGTCGAATTTCGGAGCGTCAAGGCTCGTCATGGCGCGGTAGGTCTTTTCGACTCTGTCATACTTGCGCTCTCTGTCCATGGCGTAATAGCGTCCCTCGACGGTAGCTATTTTGCCTACGCCTATCTCCTTCATCTTCTGCTCAAGCTCCTCGATGAAGCCCTTGCCGGAGGTCGTGGAGACGTCGCGTCCGTCCATAAGGCAGTGGACAAAAACTTTCTCTATGCCGAAATCCTTGGCCATCTTAATCAGCGCATAGAGGTGGGTGTTGTGGCTGTGCACGCCGCCGTTTGAGAGCAGACCCGCAAGGTGGAGCGCGGAGCCGTTCTTTTTGCAGTTCTCCATGGCGTCGACGAGAGCGGGATTCTTGAAGAACGAGCCGTCCTCTATAGCCTTGGTTATGCGCACGAGCTCCTGATACACAACGCGGCCGGCACCTATATTGGTGTGACCGACCTCGCTGTTACCCATCTGTCCGTCGGGCAGACCGACATCAAGACCCGATGCGCCGATATATGTCATCGGATTTTCCGCGAATATTCTGTCAAGATTCGGTTTCTTCGCCGCGGCTATGGCGTTGCCGTAGGAGTCGGGGTTATTGCCGAAGCCGTCCATGATGCAAAGAAGCACAGGCTTTTTACTCATTTTAACTTTCCTTTCAATTACCGCCGGTGCGGCGTATGACCGACCGGCGGCAAAGCTTGTTTATTTTGCGCTTGCGGCGTTGACTATAGCGGTGAACTTCTCGGCTACGAGCGAAGCTCCGCCGATAAGGCCGCCGTCAACATCGGGCTGAGCGAGCAGCTCCGCGGCGTTCTTGTCGTTCATCGAGCCGCCGTACTGGACAACAACTGCGTCCGCGGCGTCCTTGCCGTAAAGTCTCTCAATAAGAGAGCGGATAACGGCGCAGACCTCGTTGGCCTGCTCGGGAGTTGCGGTCTCGCCCGTGCCGATAGCCCAGACGGGCTCATAGGCGATGACGATGTTCTTGAGCTCCTCTGCGGATACTCCGCCGAGAGCGATCTCGGTCTGCGCGCAGACTATCTGAGAGGTTATGCCGTCCTTGCGCTCGGAGAGAACCTCGCCCACGCAGAGGATGACCTTGAGGCCCTCGTTGAGAGCTGCTCTGACGCGGTTGCGGACGGTGACGTCGGTCTCGCCGAAGTACTGTCTGCGCTCGCTGTGGCCGATGATAACATAGGGTACGCCCGCGGCCTTGAGCATCTTCGCGCTGACTTCGCCTGTGAAAGCGCCCTTCTCCGCCCAGTGGCAGTTCTCCGCGCCTATCTGTATGTTGCTGCCCTTTGCGGCCTCAAGAGCCGCATAGAGATCGATGTAGGGGACACAGCAGACTACCTCGCAGTCGGCGTCCTTGACAAGGGGTTTGAGAGCCTCTATGAGAGCGGTAGCCTCGGCGGGGGTGTTGTTCATTTTCCAGTTGCCCGCGATAACGGGTTTTCTGAGCTGCTTATTCATGCTGAAACTTCCTTTCTTCCTGAAAAATCCCGCGGGTTTGCCGCCCGCGGGCTGAAAATTGCGGATAATTATTTATCGTTGAGCGCAGCGATGCCGGGCAGCTCCTTACCCTCGAGGAACTCGAGAGACGCGCCGCCGCCGGTGGAGATATGGCTCATCTTGTCGCCCAGGCCCATCTGCTGGACAGCTGCAGCGGAGTCGCCGCCGCCGATGATGGAGATAGCGCCGCTGTCGGCAACCGCGGTTGCAACGGCAATGGTGCCGCCTGCGAAGTGATCCCACTCGGAGACGCCCATCGGGCCGTTCCAGATAACGGTTCCGCTGCCCTTTATGGCGTTTGCGAACAGCTCGCGGGTCTTGGGACCGATGTCCATGCCCATCCAGCCGTCCGGGAACTCGTCGGAGTTAATGGTCTTGTACTCGGCGTTCTCTGCGAACTCGTTGCTGATAACATTGTCAACGGGGAGAAGGAACTTAACGCCCTTATCCTCTGCCTTCTTCATCATTTCCTTGGCAAGCTCGACCTTGTCGGCCTCAAACAGGGAGATGCCGACATGATAGCCCTTGGCGACGAAGAAAGTATAGGCCATGCCGCCGCCGACGATGAGCACGTCGACCTTGTCGAGAAGGTTGTTGATAACGCCGATTTTATCGGATACCTTTGCACCGCCGAGGATAGCGACGAGGGGTCTCTTCGGATTCTCGAGAGCGCCGCCCATGAACTCGATCTCCTTCTGAATGAGGAAGCCGCAGACTGCCGGCAGGTAGTCGGCAACGCCTGTTGTGGAGGAGTGAGCTCTGTGAGCCGAGCCGAAAGCGTCATTTACATAGATGTCCGCAAGGGAGGCGAGAGCCTTCGAGAATGCGGGGTCATTCTTGGTCTCTTCCGCGTGGAAGCGGACGTTTTCAAGGAGCATGACTTCGCCGTCCTTGAGGTTTGCGGCAAGCTCTTTTGCGCTGTCGCCGATAACATCCTTAGCCATCTTGACATCCTGACCGAGAAGCTCGGAAAGTCTTGCGGCTACGGGAGCAAGGGAGAACTCGGGCTTGAACTCGCCCTTCGGTCTGCCCAGATGTGAGCAAAGGATGACCTTTGCGTGATGATCGATAAGATATTTGATAGTGGGAAGGGAGGCAACGATTCTCTTGTCGGAGGTGATTTTGCCGTCCTGAAGCGGAACGTTGAAATCGCAGCGTACCAGCACTCTCTTGCCGGAAACGTCGATATCCTTAACTGACTTTTTGTTAAGTGCGCTCATTTTGATCGTCCTTTCAAAAGTTGGATTTGCAGCTTTTTACGCTTGCACCACTCATTATTTTATAACATAAATGTGAATAATTCAAGTATTTGTATGTATGATACCGCGCAAAAAGCTCAATTATCCCAAAATTTTTATCTTGTCTTTAAGAAGTCGGTTTTTCTTGACTTTATAAAGCTTATCTGATAAACTATTGTGCGTTGAAAAGTGCATATGCCTCCTTAGTTAAATGGATATAACAGCCCCCTCCTAAGGTTGTGCTCTACCAGCTGCCTTACGGGGAAAAGTGATCGTTGC
>OCPZ01000478.1_pt1 | contig 27953 bp, 23 predicted proteins | sample 1538881 | NCBI WGS metagenome assembly OCPZ01 (sample SAMN04571733, study PRJEB22368) | human gut metagenome | biome: human gut; material: stool | host: Homo sapiens | place: Luxembourg | collected 2013-01-11 | reverse complement strand
CGGAAACTGCTGGCTCTGTCAGAAAGTCCAAACGAATTCGAAGCCCAGGCTGCACTTTTAAAAGCCCGGCAGCTTATGGCAGAGTATAAATTAACCGAAGCAGAGCTGCATGAGGGAAATAAGAAAGTCAAAACAATCAAAACATCTATTTCCTGCACAAAACAAACAAATTTTTGGATATTCACTTTATCTACTGTTATTAGCGAAAATTACTGTTGCCAGGCTGTACATGAAAGAGCAAAACACTCAAAAACATATTTTATTGGATTCGTTGGACTCGAAGAAGATGTGAGTATATGTGTAAATATTTTTACATATGCAGTGGACTGCGTTTTAACACAGATACAAAATTTGAAACAGACATACTGTAATTTATCGCTTGGTGCGCAAAAAAAAATAACCAATGGATATGGAGCCGGTTTTTGTGAAGGGGTAAGAGAAGCGTTTTCAAAGCAGGATCAAGAAAAGGAAAAAGAATGGAGTCTGATACTACGGTTACCGAAAGAAGTCATAGATTTTTGCGACAAATTTAATACGGGTCAAGGTAATATGTATGATACACCGATAGACTTCAGGAAATTCTCATCTGGATATTTAGATGGAAAATGTTTTGGAGAACAGAAACGGTTACAGCCTGCACGACATGCCAGCACAATTTAATGAGATTTTGGAGGATTGAAATATGTCATATTACTGATATTTATGAAAAACAAAAAGACTACAGCGTGCTTAAGAACGAGGAAAAATATATGATAGAAAAAGTATACGATGATAATACGTTATCATTCAAAGAAAAAGGATTGTATACAGCAATCTACCTGAACGAAACCATGAACGTGGATCAGTTAGTGGAATCTGGAAAAGATAAAGCAGATGCTGTACGATCCGGTTTAAAAAAATTGATCGAAAAACAATACATAAAAAAAAGTGTTGTCCGGGAAAAAAACGGAAATTTCGTTACGGTATATTACCAGGTAATTGAGTAAAATGTATCATACATCTTGCGGAAGCACAGTGACCACGTAGAAAAATGGATAACCCCAGTTGTAAACGTGTCAGAGCTTGCAGAATGGACAAAACTGCCTGGTATGGTAAAAGTACCAGGCAGACAAAAAAATCAAAATAAGGGTGTAAATTGTGACGCAGTGACGAAAATGGGGCTACGGATCGCAAAAGGCTAGAAACAGGAGGTTTTTACTATGGCAGTCTACAAAAGAATCCAAAAAATAGATGGTTATACGATGATGTCAAATTATCATTTACGCGACATGAATCTTTCCCTAAAGGCAAGCGGATTGCTGTCTTTGGTATTATCCCTTCCTGCAGACTGGAAATATTCGGTATCCGGTTTGACAGCTATCGTAAAAGAAGGAAAGAGTGCAGTCATGTCTGCGCTGAAAGAGTTAGAGGAGAATGGATATCTGAGTAGAATGGAATATAGGGAGAATGGAAGATTTCAGGGTGTGGAATACATTTTTTTGGAGTATCCTGGCCAATTAGAAGATATAGAAAATCCAAAAGGCCATGAACAGATCATTCAGAAAATGCAGCGAGAAGTAGCCGAACGAATGCAGGAAGGAATGAAAGAAGAAAAAAGTACGTCTCAGAAAACAAGCAGAAATGAGGAATTACAAAAATTAAAAAAAGTCCATTCAGAAAAGCAGGAACAACCAGAGAAGCAAGATGAAAAAGACTTACAATCCCAGCATTTATCGAAAGAAAATCCATGTCGGGATTTTACGGAAATGGAAAACCGGTATACGAAAAATCCAGATCCGGTACAGCCATATCAGGATTTTACGGAAACCGATTTTCCGTATACGGATTTTCAACCACAAATAATTAAAGATATACCAATTAAAGAAAATGATATAGATAATCATATCATATCCTATCAATCAAAGATGAATAATATAAAGCGGGGAACAAAAAGAGATGGGATGGATATGATGGATCGGATATCTGCCTACCGGGAACTGATTCGGAAAAATATTGATTACGAGAACTACCCGCCGATCTATAACAAGCAGGAAGTGGATGAACTGATCGAGCTGATTGTAGAAACCCTAATGCTGCCGCCGGATGCAGGAACAATTCGGATTGGAGGAAAGGAACGTCCTGTTCCGATTGTAAAAAGCATGTTCCTGAAGCTGGATAAAGATCACATCTGTTATATCCTGAAGTGCCTGCACAATACGGAAAAGAAAATCGGGAATATTAAGGCGTATCTTTTGACGGCACTGTATAATGCGCCAATGACCATCCAGAATTATTATACCAATCTGGCTAATTGTGATTTGGCACCGGATAACAGGCAAAAGTAAAACGAAAGGAAGAGAAATATGGGAAAAGGAAAAAGAGTAAAAATGGCCGTATCAAAAAAACAGCCAGAGAAAAAAAGGCAGAAAAAGAAAAGCAGCTTGTGGATCATAGCGTTGATTGCTGTTATTTTGCTGATTCTTGTTGGAGTCGTATTTTTGGTACTGCCAAAATTTCGAAAAGAAGCTGCACCGGAAAAACCGGAAACGATCAAGGTGGAAGCTGCAGAGAAAAGCTATGCTGCCGGAAGTAGGATTTCAGAAAAAAATTTCCGCGTATACGGAATATCCGGGAAAAAGAAACAGCTTCTGGATGCAGATACATACAGCGTGTCACCGGCTAAAGTGCCGGCACATGGCCACAGTGTTACCGTAGAGGTTTCCTCCAAGGCATATCCGGATATCAAGGCAGAGATAACAGTGCTTATTGACCGTGATGAAAGTGTTAGGTATAAAATCGGCAGAGAAAATCCAGATGATGTGGAGGCTATCCTGTATTCCAACGGGGATCTAGAAATATCCGGAAAAGGAAGCGTCCGGAATTTCAAATCAGATTCTGCGCCATGGAAGAAATATTCTGTTAAACGGCTGACCTGGATTGATCCGGAGGCAGAAGTGGAAAGCATGGACTACTGGTTTACAGGAAATGACGAATACCTGGAAACATTGTGCCGCATTCCGGACACAGTGAGAAGCATGGTGGAAACATTCAAAAATGCCACAGCGATGACCAGTATGCCGGATATGTCTGGTGCGGTCCGGCTGGAAGATATTACATCCTGCGCAGAAGGGTGTATCGCACTGGAAAAGGCCATGGAACTTCCAGGAAATATAAAACAGGCAAAAAAAGCATTTTACGGTGATACGGCACTGATCGAGGGAGCCGATACAACAGCCTGTATGCAGCTGGAGAACATGGATTCCATGTATTACGGCTGTATGGCTCTGGCATCTGTCCAGATTCCGGACAGTGCGAAAGAACTTTCGAATATCTGCAATGGCTGCGTCAACCTGAAAGAAGTACATATCCCATCGTCTGCACAGAAAATGAACAGCAGTTTTTTCGGATGTACCGCACTGGAATCCATAACCGGTGAAATCCCATCTTCCTGTACGGATAGCGGGAACCTGTTTTCCGGCTGTAAGTTCCTGAGTGGAACATTTACCGTTTCCTGTACATCCAAGACAACCCTTTCAAGCTCGTTTTCGGACGCTGCAACGGCTGGAACAGGACTTACGATCATTTTACGGTACGATGCAGAAAAATCGCAGGAAACGGCCAATACGGGCTTCTACGGGGGAACAAAAAGTGCAGATGAAATCCTGAACGCATTAAAGGCATCTATGGAAGCCACATTCAGCAGCGGAAGCCATATTACAATAACAACAAATGCAGATAAAACAGAGGGGTGATTAGAATGTAATAAAAATGCAATATGAAAAATAGCAAAAGACTCTTGTAATTACGGAATTGGAAAGGTAATATGATAATATGATTCCAAAAAATGAAAAATGGGGAGAAACCATATGGACATGAAAGAGCTTCGAAAAAATGCAGAAAAAGTAATAGCAGAACGTTTTCCGGACTTCAATTTTTCCACACTGGACTGGGGAGAGCTTGATCCATTCTATCTGGAGCATCCGGAAGAAATACCGATGGAGCATGAGTTTGTTGGCTACCGGCAGGATGGTGATGTAGCGGAAGATTACCAGGGAAATCTGTATCTGATTCTTTGTGATCCAGGAATCCACCCGATCGGAAGTGTATGCATGGAACAGTCCGAACTGGACGATGCCGTAAAACTCGGAAAACGGGAAGATTATACCGGGGAACTTCTGGAAGAAATTCCGGAATAAAAAGTGAAATAACAAAACAAGGAATCCCGTGTCAAACGTTGACACGGAATTCAAACAGAAAAATCGGTGTCAATGTTTGACACGGACGGAGGAAAAAAGTATGAGAAAAAGAATCGCAATGGTACTTCTTGGCCTGAGCCTGGCAGTAGGCACACCGGCCGCAACAAATATGTTCCCAACCGTTTCTGCCCAGACAGTACAGGCAGCTGGAAAAACCGGATGGACGCAGGAGTCCGGAACCTGGTATTTTTACAAAGACGGTGTAAAACAGACCGGCTGGCAGACCTGGGATGGAAAAAAATATTATCTGAATGCAGACGGAACCATGAAAGCCAATGAGTGGATGATTGATACGGATGGATCGGTTTACTACTTCCGCAGCTGGGGTGGTGCTTACCTGAACTGCAAGGCAAGAATCAACGGCAGAAGTTATACATTCGGTGCAGACAGTAAGGTACAGGGTTCTCAGTGGGTTGTAAAAGGCGGAAAATGGTATCTGGTGAAAGACGGAAAAATTGCAACGGGCTGGCAGACCTGGGATGGAAATAAATACTACATGAATAGTGATGGAAGTATGCGCTCCAATGAGTGGAGACTGGATGATACCGGAAAAATCCGCTATCTCTGCAGCTGGGGTGGAGCCTATAAAAGCCGGTCTGCAAAGATCAATGGACGTTCGTATACCTTCAATAGTGCTGCAGAAGTAACCAACATGCAGTGGATCGTGATGGATGGACAGTGGAAACTGGCAAAAGATGGAAAAATTGCAACGGGTTGGCAGACCTGGGACAATAACCGTTACTATCTGAACGCAGACGGAACTATGAAAGCAAATGAATCTTTCACGGACGGGGGAAAAACCTATTTCTTCTGCAGCTGGGGCGGAGCTTATAAAAACTGCTGGCAGACCTGGAACGGAAAAAAATATTACCTGCATGATAACGGTGCAGCCTATCAGAATGAGTGGCTGAAAACCGGAGGAAAATGGTACTGGTTCCAGGCAGACAGCACCATGGCAGTGAACACAAGCTTTGCATACAAAGATAACCTGTATTTTGTGGACGGAAACGGAGTTATGCTTTCCGGATGCTGGAAAGAAGAAAACGGAGCAAAATACTATATCCGGAGCTGGGGCGGAGCCTGCAAGGATATGCAGATGAAAATTTCCGGAAAGACATATTATTTCCGATCAGACTGTAAGATGGTAACGGATCAGACGGTAAACGGAAATTACTACGGAAAAGACGGTGCGCTTACAACAAAACCAGCAGCAAAACCGACAGAAACACCGAAACCGACAGAAACGCCAAAACCAACGGAGACACCAAAACCAACGGAGACACCAAAACCAACGGAGACACCAAAACCGACGGAAACGCCAAAGCCGACAGAGACACCGAAGCCGACAGAGACACCGAAGCCAACAGAGACACCAGCAGAAACCGTTTATGCAACAAGCGTAACAATTACACCGAACAGTAATCTGGAATTAACTGAAGTTGGACAGACACTGCAGCTGGCCGCAACCGTATATCCGGAAAATGCAACCAACAAAGCGGTAAAATGGACTTCGGATGATCCAGAAGTAGCAAGCGTAGATGAAAATGGACTTGTAACCGTTCATAAAAAAAATGGTATGCGAAAAGTTATCATCTCAGCTGATGCAATGGGATCTAAGCCAGACGGAGGTGTTGTTGGAAGATACGTAGAAGTAAAAATTAATATCCCATACACCAACGAAGAGGCTCTTGGAATGACCGTCTACGATCAGGAAGTTTCCAGAAAGATTTTCGACCTGGTAAATGAAGAACGTGTAAAAGAAGGACATGCAGCCATGATCTGGGATGATATGGTACCGCGTTCAAGGAGTATTGCAGTGGCGGGTTATCATATGATGAAGTCTATTACTGAACCTGGATATGGTACACCGGATAATATGGCATTACATTCTGGTGGTCAGAATGGTTGTGGTGGAGATTTACTTTTTACAGACACAGATGATCTCGCACAGCAGATTTTCAATCTTTGGATGTCTTCACCAGGGCATAAGGCAAACCAAATGGATGATTATAATTCGCATGGTTTTATAGCGGTTATGTACAGCCAACCAAAAGCCTACGCAGGTAAAAATTATATTAACTTTTCGGCTATCTTTTCATTTGGAAATCATAAAACCGATCAACTGGGAACGTGGGAAACAGATAATGTTGGAATGGACTCGGTTCTTGGCATGACAGAAGATGATTACAACTTGATCACAAACTACTTTATCCGATAAAAAAGAATCCCCTCTCGTAGACGAATTACGAGAGGGGATTTGTATGTCGAAGAGGTAGTAAAATAGTCGATGATATGCTATACTGAATCTAATCAGATCAGAACGTGATAGGGATAGTCTGGTGGTTGTCCTTTCTGAAAACAGAAAGGGGGTAATGCCAATGAATACAATGGAAGTGTTGACACTTTTACTAGTAGAAAAAAGGCTATTCCCTACCGTCAATAGGGGATAGCCTTTACCGCTAATTTGCTCATCAAAAATAAAATATTTTTGAAAGGACAACCATCGGATAGGCAAATATCCTTGGTTGCTTCTGATTTGATTATAAGCTGCCGGACGAAAAAAGTCAAGCAGTACGGGGGATGCGCAGAACTTTGTGCATCCCTTTTTTAGAAAAAAGGCAGTTATAAAAATGTCATCTTTTTTGAAAAAATGTCATATCTTTTGAAAAAATGTCATGTTTTTTGAAAAAATGTCATATTTTTCAAAAAAATGTCATATTGCACGTCACAGAAAGGTATGCTATGTTATATTTGCAAAAGAAGGAAAACAGAAGGGACAGCAGGTAGGACAAAAAAATCTTTCAATTGCTCGTGTCAATGATTGACACGAAAAAAAGGAATATGGGCTTTCATGCATCAGAACATGGTTTTCATGGGCTGGTGTATTTTTTATGCCCATTTTTAGGGGGTGACGCCGTTGCACGGAAAAAGTGGCAACAAAAAGTAAAAAAGGAGAGAGAGGAAAAATGAAAACAAAAGTAATACACGCATTCCTATGGATTCTGGTTTGTATGGTGCTTGGTATTACCTGTTATCAGTGCCGTGATTTAAGGGGTTATGTGATTCTGTCAGGTTCTATGGAACCTGTGATTCCCACAGGATCAGTGGCAGTTGTGGATTCATCGAAGAGGGATGTACGTCCAGGAAATATTGCTACGTTTGAGAGGCACGGGGATCTGGTGACCCACCGGATTCTGTCAAAAACAGAAGAAGGATACCAGACAAAAGGGGATGCAAATACAGATCCGGATTCCGGAACCATTCCGGCAGAAAACATTCGCGGAACATATCTGTTCTGCATTCCATATTTGGGCTACGGATTCATGTGGGCTAAAAACCACATGTTTTTAACCGTAGGTTTTCTGGCGCTGTTTATGCTTCTGGTTTTCTGTTTTCCGGAGAAAAGACCTGAACCAAAGGAACGGGAACAGGTAAAAAAAACAAAAAGAAAAAAAGGAGAATTACGATTATGACAAAGAAAAAAATAGCAGCATTTTTTACAGCAGCAGCACTGTGCGGAGCACTGGCCGTTGGATCATCCATGGCATATCTGACAGATCATGATTCTGTAACCAACAAATTTTCTGTAGGTAAAGTAGACATCGTTGGCCATGAGCCGAACTACACACCGGATAATGATGGAAAAACCAACAATATCGTTCCGACCCAGGTAATCAAAAAAGACCCGCAGATCGAAAATGTTGGAAAAAATGATGCTTATGTATATCTGGATGTTTCTATCCCGATTGCAAAGGTGATTACTGTTAATGCTGCAGGTAACCGTTTGAATGGAGGCGTTGCAAAAGATACAGAGCTGTTCTCCATGAACAATGTTTCTAAGAAATGGACTCTGATGTACAACAAGCGTGTAGGAGATAATATGGTTTACACCTACAGCTATAACGAAATACTTGCACCGGGAAAAACAACAGATCCGATCTTTACAAGCCTGACAGCTGCCAATATTGTAGAGGGACAGCTGGATGGAAAAGATCTGAATGTGCCGGTACATTACTATGCAATCCAGGAACTCAACACCGGAGAAGGAACCACGATTCCACAGAAAGCAGCTTCCGCATGGAAAAAATATGAACTGCAGAACCAGGGCCAGGCAGGACAGATCACGACTCCGCAGTCTGACGAAAGCGGAAATAATGGGGTTACAACCGTTGATGGAAACGGAAATGCAGCATCGGATGAAAACAAAACAAATACCCCAGATGATGTTCAGGTTGAGCCGGAACAGGATGGAAACAACACTTTATCATAAGAATACTTTTCAGAACAGTCCGGAAAGCCATCCGGACTGTTCTGAAAAAGAAGGGAAAACAGCATGAAAAAAAAGAAAAAACGAATGCTGTCAATTGCCGGAATGTGCTGCTGCGGTTTTCTTGCAGCAGCCACCGCAATATCGGGATCTTCTGCTTACCAGACGGACCATGATGAAGTAGTAAACATTATCAGGACTGGAAATAACACCATTATTCCGGATGAGGATTTTCCGACACCGACACCGGTTCCATCCAGCGGATCAGTAGTAAAAAAAGTCAGGGCAAAAAATACAGGAGATGTACCTTGCTATGTCCGGGCATATATTACATGCAGTGAACCTGTAAAAGAGTTCACGGGACTTGATACCACAAACTGGTTTAAGGGAAATGATGGCTATTACTATTACAAAAAAGCTGTTCCGGTTGGAGGAACAACAACTTATCTGTTTACGGGGGTTACTGTTGCAGATGAATATGAGCAGGATAACCTGGAAGTAACAGTTTACGAGGAATCCGTTCAGACAACAGATGGTCAGAAGGAATACACTTCTTATCAGGACGCATGGAAACGGTTTGGAGGAGGTGGCCAGTAATGAAAAGGAAAATTGCAATAGCAGCCGGAATTCTGGTCACGGCAGTAAGTACCATCAGTGGATCATATGCTTACTATCAGGACAGCGTTACCGTTACAAACCACATCAGTACCGGTGATGTCAATATTGGAATCCAGGAATACGAAAAAGATGGTGATACGGAAAAAGTTTATGCAGGACCGAAAGAGGGAATTGTTCTTCCTTCCCAGACCATTTCGAAAATTCCGAGAATCACAAATTACGCAGAAACCTGCTATATCCGGGTGAAAACCACTTATTCCAGAGAGGCATAACCTGCTATATCCGGGTGAAAACAACTTATTCCGGAGAGGCAGCGGACTCCGTGTCAAACATTGACACGGGAACGGAAAATTCAGAAACGGTGTCAATGTTTGACACGAAAAGGCAGGATGAAAATCCAGGAACCACGGAAACGCCGAACGCAACAGAAGAAACAACACCAGCACAGGTAGAACCAGAGGAACCGGATACAACGCCGGAACCTACGGAAACACCTTCTGATGACCAGAACGGCGAAACATCTGTGGAGTATGTCTTAAGTGATGAAGAGCTGGATGGAATTTCCGATGCCTGGGTAAAACAGGGAGAGTATTATTACTATACGAAGCCACTGAAAAACGGAGAATCCGCAGACTTTTTCCAAAACGTAACGATTCCTGCAGCGTGGACATCAAAAGCACAGGACAGGGTTCTTGGACTTACCGTTACAGCAGAAGCGGTGCAGGCGGCAAACTTTACACCGGATTTTAATTCGGAAGTCCCATGGGGCGATACGGAAATTGAACAGTGCGTACATGAGACGGATAACAGCATCACAGAAGTGACAAAACAGTATACCGCTATGTCCATCACTTATGAAGGGGCTGCTAGAAATCTGGTGGCTGCGCCGGAAGATTTCTTTAAAAATTTACAGACGGCAATGCCTGGCGATACGATCAGTGATAGTTTTCAGCTTTCCAATACGACAGCAACCAGTGCCGAATTTTTCTTCCATACGGAAACGCCTGGAAATTTAACGGATGAAGAACTGGATCTTTTGAAACAGTTTAAATTGACGATCACACAAAATGGAAAAACTCTGTATGATGGTGATTTGCAGGCGGCATCCCTGAATCAGGAAATCAGCCTAGGAACACTGGAAACAGGGAAAAATTCGCGGGTACAGTTTACGCTGCAGTTACCGGCAGAACTGAAAAATGCATATGCAAAACGGGAAAGCATGGTAAACTGGATTTTCCGTGTACAGGGTGCTGAAGAACCGGGCAAAAACGAACCGTCTCCTGCCATTTCGCAGACTACGGCACCAAAAACCGGTCTTGCAGATCCATACGTTTTTGTTCCTCTTGGAATTGCGGCGGTAACGGCTCTTGGAACCGTGAAACTGTCCCGTAAAGAGAAGAAAGAGAGGAGGAAGAAACTGTGAAACGATGGAAAAAGGCACTGTCAGGGCTGCTTATGGCAGCCTTGATGGTAACTGGAATTTCTTTCCCGGAAAATGTTTTTGCTGTCTTTCCCGGAAAATGTTTTTGCTGTCAGCGCAGGCATGGATGGGTTACCATCTGTAGTTGATTCTGGTATTGGAAAAAAGGTAGATACAAACAGCACGATTGATGGAACCTACAATTTTACACCAGTCATTGGAGCAAATACCAAAGTTTCATTCGGTAGTACAGATGGTACGAAATGGGATAATAAGTTTTGCGTTAATGGTGAAAAATATGCTCAAGTGTGTTCGAAATGGTGGCCGCTATCGAATATTAGCGACAATGGTGGAAATACGCATTCTTTTATTCCATATGAAAGATTAAAAGGAAAGATGTATGCAGAGTATACCAATGTAGGTAATGCTAATGGTTTACCTGTTACCATGCGGATCTGGTTTTTGGACTGGCAGAATACTAATATCAGCGGGTATCCGGGATATGAAGATGTAGACAATGTTGTTGTTTCTGTAGACAATACAAAAGGCGGTGCAACTCCTGTCATTGATATTAAAGGCTTGAAATGGATTAAGGTAAGATTTTCATATTACGATGAAAATGGAAATCCACTTAAGGTTAAGGGACATTTCACTTTATCTGATCTGGACTATTCCCAGGGATTTTATATTGATGGAAAAGTCGATGGCATTTATGTCACGAAGGAAGCTGATGATCGTCTAATCTATGATGCAAGAACGGATGCAATCTGGTCAGCAAAAAAGGGTTCAAATGCAGATGATGGTACTTCACCGGATAACCCGGAAGGATGGGTTACTTACACATATGAAGGCGATTCTCAGACTATGGTCTTTTATAATGGAGGAACCATACAAAATGTGGACGGTCCAGGTAAGGGACTTACCACAGTGCAATCATATCCAAAAGACTTTACATTTACTGGTGGGGATGCCATATTTAATGGATGGAAAGGATCAAGCCGGACCGAGGCAACAGATTGGCACGTATGGAATACTTCTGAGTTTGGTTATACCTCAGAAATGGTTATGCATCAGACCAAAAACGTTGACCTTGTTATCAAAAAGGCAGATGAAACAACAGGAGAAGCTCTGAAAGGCGCAGAATTCACCGTTTACAAGATGCAAGGCGGCCAGTGGGTAACATATACCAAGGCAGCATGGGATGATAGCATGAAGAACTACAAAGCACTTGGTCTTCATGCGGAGGATTCTGAAGGTGGAAAATTCAAAGTAGTAGAAACCAAAAATCCGGCAGGATATACCGGAACCTGGGAACATGAATTTGTTGCTAAAGATGAAGGTGTTGTTACCTTAACCCTGGATGCAACAAATGCCAGAAAAACCGGTCAGATCACGATCACAAAAACCGGTGAGAACAATAAAAAACTTTCCGGTGCGGTATTTGAAATCAAAGCTGCAAAGGATATTAAGACAGCCGGAGGCACAACCCTGGTTGCTGCCAATACGGTAGTTGATACCGTAACTACAGATGGCAATGGATCGGCAGCCAGCAAACAGCTGGAACTTGGTCAGTACATTGTCAAAGAAAAAACAGCTCCGGATGGATATGTCCTGGATACTACAGAACATGCAGTTACCCTGGATGATAGCCATACCAGCGTCAATGTAGCCGTACAGAACCAGAAAAATGCGATCGTTCTGCAGAAAGTAAGCAAAAACGATGGCACAGTCATGGAAGGTGTTACGTTCCATATCTGGAATGATGACAAGAGCTATGATAAAACGCAGAAAACAGATAGCAATGGACGGATCACGATTGATGGTGTGAAGGATGGAACTTGGCATTACCAGGAAACGGCAACCAAAGATGGATACGTACTGGATAATGCAGTGAAAGATTTCACAGTATCCGACGGAAAAGTCAACGGGCAGTCAAACCTGACAATCACGGTAGAAAATGATTATACAAAACTGGATCTTGCAAAAGTAGATTCCGGTACCGGAGAGAATATTTCCGGAGCGAAACTTTCTCTTCTGGATAGCAATGGCCGTCTGGTAGAAAGCTGGACATCCGGAAGCACACCGCACCGGATCGAAAAACTGAAACCGGGTCAGTATACTTTACGTGAGGATCAGGCCCCGGATTATTATAAACTTGCTGATCCAATTACCTTTACGCTGGAAAGCAAAGCAGATACGCAGACCATCACCATGAAGGATATGCGCTATGCAGACCTTACCATAGTAAAGAAAATTAAAGCAAGCGATATTACCTGGGCGCATGGAAACCCAACCTTTATCTTCACCGTAAAAGGAAAAGATATTAATGGAAAAGACCGTACCTTCCAGAATTATGTAGAGTTCACGGAAAATTACGTAAATTCACATACCGATGGACAGGGATATGTAGAACTTTCTGTCACCTGGAACAAAATCCCGGTAGGAGAGGACTACACAGTAACAGAACAGGATGTGCTGCGGTATCATCTGGTGAACGTTACCGGAACAGAGAATGTAAAGATTTCAAAATTACAGGAACCGGCGAAGGGCGTTGCTCCGGATAAAATTTTCTCCGTACATGCAAATTTAAAGGCGAAACCAACCGGTACATCCATCACATTTGAAAACCAGAAAGATGACTGGGGAACTACAACGCATGATACTTCTGTTAAGAACATCATTCCGTTAAAGTAACCAGCAAAACCGGATTTATACCCGTGTCAATGTTTGACACGGGTATTTCATTAAAGAACAGGGAGGCGTGAAAATGCGAAAAGCTGCTGGGTGTGTCCTGCTGGCAATTTTATGTCTGCTGGGTGCGTCTTATCTTCCACGGATTTTGCAGGAAGCACAAACCGACCGGGAACAGCAGAACCTTATCAGTGGCTATATCCAAAATCCAGATACAACAGATGAAGAAAACACAGAATCAACTACAGATGAGCCGGAAGAGGAAACAGATCCGAATATGGAAAGAATAGTTGATTTTCAGAATTTACAGCAGATCAATCCTGAGATTTTGGCATGGATCACAGTTCCCGGAACACCCATTGATTATCCGGTTGCTTTAGGAGAGGACAACAGTTATTACCTGAACCATACCGTAACAGGAGAAAGCAATATTCTTGGTTCCATTTTTGCAACTGCCGGAACAGATTTCGAAGAAAGCCACATTATTTTATATGGGCATAACATGGCATCCGGGAAAATGTTTGGAAGCCTGAAAAAGTACCATGATAAGGACTTCCGGAACACTTATCCTTATGTATATGTTTATACACCGGAAACTACTTATACCTGTGCGATATACAGCGTATACAGCACCCGGTATGACAGTGATGTTTTTACACTGGGATATAAAGGTGACAGCGAGGAATGGAAACAATGGATTGCAGAAACCGTACAGAATGCGGAATATGACTGTAATATTGCCCCGACCGGAAAGGAGAAAGTTTTTACTTTATCCACCTGCGTAGGTGATGGCTCCAGTCCTTACAGATTGGTTATACACGCCGTTACGGTTGCCCAGAAAGAGGTCGCGAATGCGGAAAAGGAAGCGTCTTAAAGCAAAAGTAAGAGCCAGAATTTGTATGATTTTGGCTTGCCTGCTGCTCTGCGGAACCGGAGTTTCCTTATGGAATGGAAAACGGGCTGAAAAATCCGTGTCAAACATTGACACGGGACAGAAAAGCAGCAAAACGGTGTCAAACATTGACACGGATACGGAAAATCCCAAAGCGGTGTCAAACGTTGACACGAGTACGGAAAATCCCAAAGCGGTGTCAAACGTTGACACGAGTACGGAAAAGCCACAAGCGGTGTCAAACGTTGACACCGATATGGAAACCACAAAACAGGTGTCAAACATTGACACAGATACAGAAGGTATGATTTTAAAGGCTGATCCGGTGGATACGGCAGATAGGAATCATATCTGTTTTTTTGCCGTTTTTTTTATCGGCAGTTGGAGTGTATTGATGTTTCTTACTGCAATACGAAAAAAGAGTAAGAAAGATATTGGGCTAAGCGCCCGAAGAAAGGATACGTCATGGATGAAAATACATTAAGTATGGCCGAAAAAATGAATCAGCTGTATCAGGAACGAGAAGAGCAATATAAAAAACGTGAAAAGCTGTTCGATGACCGTTCCAAGCAGCTGCAGTCTCTTGCAAATGCATTGGAAAAGCAGAAAAATAGCCAGGAACAGAAAGCAACAGATCTGGATAACCGGGAAAAAGAACTGGACCAGATCCAGGATGCTCTTGCAGCTAAAGTAGAGGACATGGAAAAACAGGAAACTGCTTTAAAAAACTGGGAACAGGAAACAAAAGAATCCCTGGCGAAAGCAAAGCAGGAACAGGAAAATGAGCTGATTAAGAAACGGCAGGAACTGCAAATGGAAAAGCTGCAGGCACAGAACTTAAGTATTGAGCTGCAGGCAGAGAGGGATAACCTCAAGATGATGCAGGAAAATTTAAAACTGTATCCGGATATGTCACTTCCAACGGATAAGGAAACAGAACTGCAGGCGAAAATTGAAACATTGCAGAGCCGTCTTTCCATGGCAGAAAAAGAACGTGATTCCAAAACGGAACAGATGGAAAAATTACAGAAAGATTTTGATGCAAAGGAAGCTGAACTTGCGAACCTGCAGTTAAAAGCAGAGGATAGCAGCACTGATCCGGAAGTAGAAGAAAAGTTGCGAAAACGGAATGGAGAACTCCAAGGAAAAGTCATTGAACTAAATAAGCAGGTAAAATCTTTGCAGAGAGATCTGGATGATCAGGCAAAAGACAAGGAAGAATTACAGAGACAGCTGGAAGAAAACAGTAATCAGCCGGAAAGCCACGATTTAAGTGCAGAAGAACTGCAGAATTACTTGCTGACACTGTCAGAGTTCGAAAATGTGACAACCCGCCATAATACGGATGGAATTATTGTAGATGCGGTATGTGGCGAAAAGAATTATCATTTCCGCTTTGATTCCCTTCCATGCTATGAAATCAGTGTTCCACGCCGCGAAACCAAGAACTTAAAAGAAGTCATCTACCAGATGAACGCAGAAATGCCGGAATATAAGGCATCTTATGATGAATACGAAAAAGCGGCAGTTCTGACCGGATGGTATGACAGAAGAATTTCGGCAGAGGAGCTGGTAGAACTTGCGGTAGATGCATCACGGAATTTCAAGTAAAGGAGATCGGCCATGGAAAGTATAAAGTCATTTTTGGGAAATCCATATTACTTGATGACCGCGGTGCTTGCGATCGCAGCGTTTGGTTTTGCAGCAACAGCTGTAATCAGTTTAATACAAGAGCGAAAACAGAAAAAGGAAGAAACTCAAGAAGAGCCGTTGGAAAAAAAGCTTGGGGTTGATACCAAAAAGCTGAAAAATGTTTTAAATGTTCCAGATTTAAAACGAAAAAAGAATATACCTGTCATAGAAGAGGAAAAAACGGAAAATGCGCCGGAAGAACTTCCGAATGATAAAGAAGAAGTTCCCGTGTCAAACATTGACACGGAACCGGAAGTGTTAAACCCGGCTGATGTGGCAGAATTTAAAAGCCGGATGATAGAACATTTCCGGCGAAAAGACACACTGCAGCAATCCCTTTTAGAATTGCAGGAACTTTATGAAAATGGTCCGATTCTGGAAAGGATTGAAAAGGCACTTATGTACAGCCAGCGCAGTCGTTACCGGGATTTTGAGACAACCCTTGACATTTTATTTGAGGGCATGGATGCAGAAACCCTGCGGGATGATTTACTGCGGATGGAAGTTCTGCGATACCGGAGGCTGCCTTACCGTCAAGAAAATACAACTGGTAATCTGGTATAAGGAGGGCAAACATGAATCAGATTAAAATCCAGGGTGTTTGCACCTGCGTCCCACAATTTTCCTATGAAAAAGACAGGAGAGGGAGATCAGTTCCAACATGCCGGTACATCCTGGCCGTGCAGCGACCGAAAAGTTCTTATTCCGATTACATGTACTGTGTCGCCTTTGGAGAACGGGCAATGATAACATTTCAGAGAATAAAAAAAGGAACGACAGTGTTTGTCCAGGGACATCTTCATACAGAGGAAGGCCGGGATGCCAACAATCAAAAAGTATATTTCGTTACTGTGACGGTAGATTATCAGCAGATAATTGAAAAACAAGAATTTAATGGACTGGAATTGTGTACTGGATTGCCCCAGTTTCCGGTTCTGAAACAGGAAGAAAAAGGAGGAAAATAGAGAATGCCGATTCAGTATATTATCCCGATTATAGCGGTGGTAGGATGTGTTATTGCATTTTTAATTGGAAGATTTCACAAACATGATGATGATGACGATTAAAAAATGTCGTGTGAAGGATTGACACGAAAGAACAAACGAAAATAAGACCTGCACCAAAATTTGGTGCGGGCTATTTTTAGATCAAAAAGAGGTAAAAGATATGAAAAAGCCAATCGAAGTAAAAAAGAAACTGAAAAAAGTCACGGAATATACGGCTTGCTTTGCGTTTTTGATGTTCCTGCAGGGAGTAGGTGCGCCAATGGTTTTTGCAGATGCAACGGCCGCAATAAATGCGAAATTTGAAATTTTATGGAATCTGATCAGCGCTGTGGTACAATCTGTGGGTGGTGTTATTTTATTATGGCACGCATTTGAATTTGGAGCTTCCATGCAGGCACAGGAAGGCGGAGGTGCTATTACAAGATCTTTAAAAGGGGTTGGCGGTGCGTTAGTTATGCTGGTTGCTCCGGTAATTACAACTGCTCTGAAGGGATAATGAAAAGGGAGGGAATATCCTCCTTTTTCTTATGGAGAAAATATGATAAATGAGATATTAGATTTTTTCAAAACGGTTTTTTCGGGAAGTGGTTTCTTTTCCCTTGGGTGCAATGTTTGGAATTCATTAATTGCATATGCGTTTGATATGCTGCAAACGAATCCAAAAAGTTTGGCAGATGGTGAACTTTGGGATGAAGCATACCGGATTTTCCTGGCACTACAGATTCTAGGTGCGACACTTGTAAGTGTTTTCTTTATGATTAATTTTTTCAAAGAAACAACGGATATTAAACACGGAATGACCATGGAAGCAAGCATCCAGTTTTTTATCAAGCTGGCACTTGTGGATGCTGTTTTTTTAAATCTCACGAATATACTCGTTTTTTTGATTGAAATTGAACAAGCATTTTTTGGGATTATTGTTCCGGAAGATGCCGCTTCACTGGTTATAAGAGTAGGGGATGACTGGGAAATGAGTGGATCCGGACTTATTTTTGGAAATCTGTTTGGCCTTGTGTTTTTGTTTATCTGCCTGGGTGGCGCAGTTATTACATTATGGACGGTTTATAGGGTTTTCCTTAAATTGTTTTTTTATATGGCTGTTGCACCACTTGCACTTTCCACTTATGCAGGCCCACATGAAATTGGACATACCGGATCAAGCTGGGTCCGTACATTTCTTTGTGCATTGTTTGAAATGACAGGAATCATGCTAATGATGCGACTTGGAACAATTTTAATAAATGCTGGTGGGCTGTTCCCTACTGCATCAGAAGATATATTGGGCGGAATGTTGGGATCACAAGGATGGGAAGGACTTCAAGCTATTCTTGGTATCCTTATTATAACGGGATCAGTATCTGGTACGGATGCGATGGTTCGAAGAGCATTTGGATTTTAATAGTAGGAAGGACATAGCTTATGGTAAACATGAATGAAGATTTTGGTGCATATAAGGATAGCATCTGGAAGGGACTTACAGCAAGAGAGTTAGGTGTGATGGCCGTTTCTGCTGTCTCCTGTGGTATTATCATTATCTTGTTGTATTTTATACTTGGATGGAACTTATATATATCATTTTTGATTGGAACTGCTGTTGCTGCAGCTATCATTTTCAGTCAGGTATGGAAGTCACGTAGCGGGCTTTCTGCAATAGAGTTTTACCGGGCAAGAAAATACAGAAAGTCCACAGCCAAACTTGTTTGGAAAAGTGACGAATATAACCAGGCAAGAAAAAATTATTTGAAAAAAGAAAAATAATGATCGGGAAAAATCCCGACTTTTTTATATACTTGGAAAGGATGGAACAGAATGGGATTTTTTTCGAATGAGGAATTTATCCGATATAAAAAATGTACACAGCCAGTTTACCAGACACCGGCCAGTATTCAACAAATGCTGGATATTGCAGGTGTACACGAAAATGGAATATTTGAAATAGAACCGAATAACGGGGCAGGGAAAAAGCGGAGAAAATTTGATCGTGTGTATTCTTTTTCAGACTTAAACTATGTGGATCAGGACAAGCAGCAAAAAGACGGCATCCTGTTTCAACTACGGAAATTTCTAAATTCCATGGACACAGATTTCAAGATCACAATACAGTGTGAACCACGGGACGTAACAAATTTCCAGAAATCTCTGTTGCAGGATGAAAATAAAAGTGAGTATCCAGAGCTGGCCCGCTACAATAACGAAATGATTAAAAAATCTCTTGAAAAGGGACAGGAAAACGTTCGAAAACAGCGTTATTTGACTGTGAGTGCAAATTGCCGGTCAATAGAAGAAGCGGAAGGATGGTTTGATACATTCGAGCATACAGCACTTCCAATCTTTTATGCAATGGGTTCGGAATTGGTTCCTTTAAACGCTGTGCAGCGGTTTCAGAAAATCAGAAATTACTTTTTCACAGATGATGGAGAGGAAAGTTTTATTCTCCCGTTTCAGGATATGGTACAGGCCGGAAGAGATTTTCGCAATTCAATCCTTCCACATTCTGTGCGGAATCACAAAAGCTACATGGAATTTGATGAAGAGTGTATGCGGATTCTTTTTGCTGCGGTTCTGCCAACCAGATTGAATGAAGAAAAGTTGATTTTTGAACTGACAGATTTTCCGTTTTATACCTGCCTTACCATAGATACGGCATATATCCCACGGGAAGTGTTACGTGGAAAAATCAGCAACACGAATTTCTACAATGAAAATGCGATCGGGCAGGAAGTACAGGCCAATGCAAGTATGGGTAACTTCTATAGTGAGCCGTCCTATGCAAAGAAAAAGAAGCAGGCCAATCTGAAAAAATATATGGATCAGATCGAGGAAGATGATGAAAATGGCTTCTATGTAGGAATCCTGTTGGCAGTGCGTGGAGCAAATAAAGAGGAACTGGATGCAAACACGGCAGAAGTCAGACGCCGCTGCCGGAAACATTCTATACAGATTGTTCCTTACTACGATCAGCAAATTCAGGCACTGAATACGTTGCTTCCGATCGGAGCGAGGCGTGTAAATAATATGCGTTCCGTCCTGACAAGTTCTTATCTGGCATTCCAGCCATTCTATTCCTGGGATCTGATCCAGCCTGGCGGAACATGGTATGGTATAAATAAAAAAACCAGAAATCCGATCATTGGAAACCGAAAGACATTGAAAAACAGTAATGGTGTTATTTTTGGCCACACTGGTTCTGGAAAGTCCATGCTGCTGAAAATTACGGAAATCGGACAAACATTGATTAACAGTACAGATGATATTTTCCTGATTGATCCGCAGAATGAGATGAAGGGAATCACCCAGAGATTCCGCGGTCAGTATTTTGATCTTTCTGATCCGGATCTGCGCCTGAACCCTCTTGAGATTCCGGAATCTTTGCTGCAAAAGAATGCAAAGGGCCGTGAAGAATATATCCTTTCCCAGCTGCAGTATATGGAAGCATTTCTGTACAGTATCATGACCGGTATACGTCCAAACGGTATCCATAAATCGTTGATTTACCGGTGCGTTGAGGAATTATATCAGAATACGTTTTCAAAAAAGAAACCGATAAGCACCCCGGTGCTTTCTGATTTGGAAGCAATTTTCCAGAAACAGCGGGAACCGGAAGCGCGTGATTTGTATGGATCACTGGAGGCTTATACAAAGCATAGCTTTTTGACATTGGAAGGACAAAGTACACTGTCTACCAGCAGCCGGTTTGTTGCATTTGGAATGAAAAATATCCCTGAATTGATGTGGGAACCGCTGATGATAACAATCATGCATGTTTTAACGCAGCGTTTTTCCTACAACGTTGAACAGCAAAGGGCAACGCATTTTATCGTTGACGAGGCTCAATATGTCTGCCGCCATGAGACAAGTTGTAATGAGCTGGAAAAGGCGTATCTGACGTACCGTAAACTTGGTGGTATCTGTACGATCTGTCTGCAGAACGTTTCAGCAGCAACGGCCAACCGGAAAATTATGGAGATTGTATCAAACTCCGATTTCAAGGTGCTGCTTGACCAAGCCGGTGATGATCGGAACGAATTGCTGCAGATTATGGAGTTATCACAGAAAGAGTTTGAAGCGCTTTCTGATCCGACACCGGGCCAGAGTTTGATTGTCTGGGGCGGGCATATTTTGCAGTGTGATTCGACGATTAGCCGGGACAATCCGCTGTATCATTTCTACAGTACAAACTTCCATGAAGCCGCTGCCGAAAATCGGAACGTATTTTACAGCCAGGAAGCGGATCAAGATGAACATGAAGATGATCTGGAATCCGTGTCAAAGATTGACACGGATGAAAACAGAGACTCGGTGTCAACATTTGACACTGATCCAGACAAAGAGTCTGTTGAGCTTTTAAATGGCAAAGTAGAAGAGCCAATCAGTGAAGAAGAGCTGTTCATGTACCATAAAGTACAAGAAGCTGACGAATGTGATGAATGGCTGGATTGCTATGGTGCCGGAATTTTATGCGGTGTTTCCAATAAACAGGCAGAAGAGATACTGGAATCTCTTGTGAAAAAAGGATATATCGAAAAGATCCAAGGTTGTTACCGTATGCCGGAAAACTAAAGGAAGGATAACGCATGACACCAAAAGACAAGCACACGGAAGTTGCATGGCAGGCAAAACAGCGGGAAGTTAAAACAGGATCTGTGGAAAAGACGGTACACAGTGCTACTTCTGCAATCTATACTGCGTCAGAGATACGATCTGTTATGAGCCACTCTGAAACGCAGGAAATAACAGGAAACCATATTACGCGGGAACAACAGCTGCAAAATATGCGTCTGGCGACGCAGAAATATTTGCAGCCGGAAAATCAAGTAAATACACAAAGTATCTTGCCGGAAAACACTGGACATACGGAACAGGCTGCTGTACAACCGGAAATCCTGTGGTATAAGAATGAATCAAATTATGTACCGGAACAGCCTGTATATAATGGCTCCAGTGAAAAATATGAGGCGAAAGCTGCACAGTTCCATGCACCTGTTTCAGAGACGTATAAAATACCAGAAAAACCGGACAGACAAGTTGTCCGGGAACAGCAGTTGAAAAGTATAAGACTGGCAACACAGAAATATGTGCAAACAGAAGCGGGACGTTCCCATGCAGAAGAGAAGCAACAAACAACCCATTTTATTTTAAAAAGTACAGGTTCAGAACGGGAAGATAATATTGAGGCTGCATCAGAGAATCGGATTCAGGAAAATCACGGTAAAAAATATGCTGCAGCCAAGATGAGAGCTTCCATCCCGAATACTGAACAGCTGGAAATGTCGGAAAATAATGACATAAAAGAAGAAAAACGACAAAGTATGCGTCTGGCCATGTGGAAATATCTGCGGCGGCAAGATACAGAAAACACACAGGGCATTGGAATAGAGGAGAAGCGAAACGGAAATCCGTTGTCTGGAAAACCGACACTTTTTCAACAAGAAGAGGAAGAAAGTAATACGGATGAGAGAGAAAAAAAGAAGGATTTCAGCCGGAAATATACGATTGACAGGATACAATCATCCACAGTACAAGATTCTAAAGGGGAAGAATTATCATCCAACCAGAGTAAAACTTTCAGACAGCAGCATCAAAGTTTGAATACTGCATCCATGCTGCATGGTATGACAGCAGCGAATGTAGAAAAAGAGGTTGAAGATGATGAGCCGGATTCCCAGAATGATTTAAAAAAATCAAAAACACTTATATATCTGGCAAAATTAAAAAAGAATCGAAAAAAAGAAAAAATCACGAGTAAAAATACTTCGGAAGATAGTGAAATTTCAGAAGAATCTTCAACAGAAGAGGAAAAGGAAACTCTTGGTGAAGATGAGGAGAAAACGTCCAATCAGAAGAAGGAAATAAAAAATAAGGAACATACAGAAAAAACATCTGAAAAAAATCCGGCAGAAGATAAAGATAGGCAGGAAATAAAACCGTCCCAGGCGGCAGAGGAATGGAATAAAGAAATGGATCATGCTGAGGAAGAGGACTCAGAGGATGATTCCGGAAGTAAAAAACGGAAAGCCAAAAAGAAAAATCGGAAAGAAAGTGATACAGAAAAGTCAGGAAAGAATGAAAAAGATTCTAATGACCGCAAAAGAAAAAAGGATGAAAAAAGTTCTCGTAAAGAGGGAAAAATTAGAGCATCCTTAAAATGGTTTCGGAGAACAAAGAACTTCCATACAACCGTTCAATCCCTCCGGTTATCCGGGAACGAAGAAGAGATAAAAAAAAGGGCTGATTATCAACAGCGGATGCTACTTCGGCATGGAGTCATTAATACGGCGAAAATATCCGCAGGCATCATTAAAATTATAGCATCCAATGTTTTATTGCTGCTTCCTATTATTTCGCTTTTTCTTCTTTTGAGTCTTCTGTTTCTTGGGGTAAAGGCTGAACGTCAAAGTGCTTCTTCCGCTTATGATGGAGCCTGTTATCTGGCGGCAAAATATGAATCCGGCGGAAACCCGGATCAGGTTGGTGGCGATGGCGGAAATGCATGTGGTGAATTTCAGTTCGATAATCGTTATGAGCTTGGGCCGTTTGTTCGGTGGTGCTATGAAAAAGATCCAACTACATATGGTCCGTTTGAACCATATCTTGGCATGACCACAGAACTAAAAAATAACGCCGGATTTTACGGGGCATGGCATTCGATCTGCATAGAACATAAGATTGCATTTGAGGCAGCCCAGTGCGAATACGTCTATACACAAACACTGCAGCCACTTCTTACATCACTGACAGAATATTATGGTTTTGATTTTACAAACGCGTCTGATGCTTTGAAAGGCTGCGTTCTTTCTTTTGGCAACAGAGATGGAAAATATGTTGTAAGCCTGAAAAGATATTTTAATGGAACAACATCTGCATCAACGGACCGGGAAATTATTGAAAGGGCATATGATGCCATGATCGCCCGCAGACCGAACGTATCCAGGTGGAGCTATGAGAAAGCGGATTGCCTGGCTCAGCTCGATGGGACGCTTGACATTTATGCACCATCCGAAAATGGTGCCGGTGGGATTGACTGGTCCTGGAAAAAAAGCATAGGTGCCGGAGAGTCAGGAAATGCTGCCGTGCAGGCAGCTCTGAATGCTGTAGGAAGTGGTTATTCCCAAAGCAGAAGAGATGATCCGGGATGGTATGATTGTTCTTCCCTGGTTTACCGGAGTTATGCTGCAGCTGGTATTACTTATCTGAATGGAATGGATGCAGCAAGCGAAGCAGAATGCCTGGTAAACAAAGGAATGACTGTCAGCTATAGTGAACTGCAGCCGGGAGACTTGATCTTTTATTCTTATTCGGCCAACGGAAAATACAGGAATATATCCCATGTTGCCATATATCTTGGAAATGGTGAAATGGTTCATGCTGCAGATGAATCCAGAGGGGTATGTAAACAGGCAATGTCACAATCAAATCTTTCGCCGCAATTATATTGTCGGCCACAATAGTAGAAGGAAAATAAGATGGATAAATATGAATACATAGTGAATCTTGCAGAAAAAACAGCTAAAAGGGTTTCACAGAACCGGGAATCCTGGATGAAGTTCCTGACCTCCGCTGCACGGATTTATAAATATCCGTTTAAAGAACAGCTTCTGATTTATGCACAGAATCCGGATGCAACAGCGTGTGCTTCCATCGAGATATGGAATAAACGTATGAACTGCTGGGTAAATAAAGGATCTTCAGGAATTGCACTTCCGGATGATACTGCAACATACGGTCATAAGCTTAAATATGTATTTGATGTTTCGAATGTTCATGCTGTAAAGCCAAATGGACGTTATCCGAAGGCGTGGAAACTGCGGGAAGAACATAAAAGTGATGTACTGCATAGGCTCGAACAAATATATGGCAGTACAGACAGCACAAAACCCTTTGAAGAAAGAATTATTGAAATTTCAGATCAGCTCGCGGCGGATGCCTATACAGAACTTCAAATTGATTATCCGGATTTACAGGATAGGATAGGATTTGATAAACTGAGCGAACAGGACTTTGCTCTTTGCTTAAAAAAACTTATATCGGAAAGTGTTTCTTTTACAATTTTATCGGCCTGTGGAATAGAAATTTCCGATCATGAATTTTCATTTGATTATATCAATCAGTTTGTTTCTATTAAAACATTGTCAGTATTAGGAACAAAAATTAATGATTCTGCCAGAGGTGTTCTTGCAGAAATCGGAAAAACAGTACGCATTTATGATAAACTTCGCGAGAAAGAACAGGAAAAAGAAATCTCCAAAAAAGAACTTGCAAATGCACCACAACCGCGATATAATGCTTTAAAGCGCGAAAGTTTGCAAGAGGGTAATTCCAAAGATAAAGATAATATTGAAGGAGGAAAACAAAATGGACCTGGAATACGAACAGATGGGAGATTATCTGATTCCGAAACTGAAAGCAAATCCGGAACCGGAGGGAATGGTAACGAAATACGGACTTCTGAGGGACAAATTTCTGAGGGAGAGATACGATGGGGCGAGAACAGCAATGTTTCTGGAAGGAACGCTGAAAGCACATCTTCTCGAGATTCAGGAACAGGCAAGAGAGAGGATGGAAGTCCTGACATCCCAGATGGCGGAGAAAGAAGGAGTAAACGAACAGCTCAAAGCACAGGATCAGATGCTTTGGGTGAAGAAGATGAACAGCATCCAGAGCCGGGCGGAGGAAGTCGTACTGAAAGAACTGATTTACAGCCGACCAATTTTGTAAAACCAGAGGAATCATACACACAATTAAGTCTGTTCCCATCAGCAGAGGAACAGAGAGGATCAATTACAGCAGCGGAAGCAAGTAAAAAATATACTATGCCCGCTGCTTTCTATTTGCCGGAAACCGATCTTGAAGTAATCATCCGAAGTGGTGGCGGGCAAAAAGATAGCCGGAAACGGATTTACGCCAAATATACCGAAGGAAAAAGTACCGATGAAATAATTGCTTTCCTGAAAAAAGAATATAGTCAGGTCGGCAAAGGTTTTGAATTACACGGTCATCCAATATCTGTATGGTTTGATGAAAACGGAATGACTGCCGGTTATGGTATGCAGGCAGCGGAATCTGTAGTTACAACATTAAGCTGGGATCAAATCGAAAAGTACATTCACGCCATGATTACGTATGGCTTGTATATGGATGCGAACGAGGCAGCACTCGTAGACAAAACAGAGATGGAGAGGGTATCTTATCAGATCGGCTATTTTCTCCGTGATTGGATAGATGATGTACCGGAAGAACTTAACAGTATAGAAAAAATAGAAACTCTTCTTTCTACGCATGAAGGAAGAGAACAGCTGGAAAGCTTTTTGGAAGATGTCGATGCACGGATTTCCTATGGAGAATTAAAGCCGAAAACTGTGAAATCTCCAGGATATCTATTATCCGAAATCGCGGATCTTGACAGGGAGAGAATTCATTTTCCACTTCATGATACGGTAGATGTCAGACAGGAAGATTTCATCACACAGGACGAAATCGACTATGCCATTTGCATTGGAAGTGGTTTTGCAGATGGAAAATTTCGAATCTACGAATATTTCATGGACCTGCATAACCAGAAAGAAAATGCAGACTTTCTGAAAAAAGAATATGGGATTGGTGGCCAATCCGGTGCGTTACCTGGCAATAGTAGTTCCAACAGTGAACATGATGCGAAAGGTATTCTCCTGGAGAAAGGAAGCCTTTTAAATCCATATGCAAAAGTCCTTTTAAATTGGAATGTCGTAGAAAAAAGAATCTGCGAGCTGATTTATGCAGACAAATACTTTTCACCACAGGAAAAAGAAGAGTATAAGAATTATAAACTATAAATGAGCAAATATCGAATTTTGCACAAACTTATCCCACAAACTTAAAAGCTTCTTCGAATGAGGCGCTGCTTTTTATGAGGCGGTACAGGTTTGCAAACTGTTCCTGCTTTAGCTGCTGCTTCAAGGATGCGTATCCCTCTTCGAATGTGCAGTAGTTTCCAGAATGCATACAGCACAAATAGTGGACCAACGACATGATCAGCCAATACCTTTGGATTCCCTGACGGGATCGGATTTGATAACTATCCAGCGCAAGTTTACTTTTGCTCTGCCGGAAAAATAATTCAATCGGCCACCGTTTCGTATAGGTGTCCAGGATCTCCTGCGTGGATAACTCTGCATTTGTAGAGAGAAATACACGCAATGCTTTGGGATTCCCAAATCCATCCTTCGGATAGCTGAGGATCACCGCTGCATTTGGAATGCCATTCAACTCCCCTTCATAGCGGTATACATAGAATTCACGGCTGCCAACGGTCACGAGGCTGACATCCGGGTCTGTTTTCCGCAAATGAAGGGCAAATGCACTGGCTTTTTGACGGATCCCGCATGGATAAAGGATTCGGTTGGTCTTTAATGCCCCAACCGTATAGAATCCTTTCCGAATAAAACGGTCCATCACTTTTGCAGTAGTATACCAGCTGTCACAAAGAAAGTAGGAAATGACCGGCGCAGCGGGAAGTTCTTCCGCGATCTCCTGTACAATCTGGATCTTTGATCTTGATTTATCGTACAGGATGACTGCATAATTCAGGGTAATCCCGTTGCAGGAAAGCATAACGGAGACAACCTGATGCCCATAATCCTGACAGCCTTTTAAATGTGATTGATGAAAATACGCAGCTTCGATTGGATGAACCGCCTGTGACGAAGGCCGGGTATGTGAAGCAATCGTATCATCCACAATACAGTAAATCGGTTGTCCGGAACGCTGTGCTTCCCTATAAATGGCTTGGAGGATGCTGCTTTTTAAAACATCCTGCAATGCATCGTCCTTCCATTTTCCGTGATTCAGGAAATAAGCGGTCGTTGTCCTGTGGCAATGGCTGACTTCTTGGAAATCAACTGTTTTTCCCCGGTATCCCCGGAGAAAAACAGACAGGATGATGGTCAATAAGTGGTTCAGATACACATCGGATAAAAATAATCCGAGATTTAATGCTTTCAGGTAATTGTAAATATGTTTGGAATGATGTATACTGTTTGCAACGGACACCCCCTTGTTTGAGTGAGTATGTTGTTTGTTGGTACTTCAATTATACATCCTTCTACAGAGGGTGTCTTTCTTTTGTGCAATATTTTGGATTTGCTCATTTATAGTT
>OCPZ01000474.1_pt1 | contig 28040 bp, 20 predicted proteins | sample 1538881 | NCBI WGS metagenome assembly OCPZ01 (sample SAMN04571733, study PRJEB22368) | human gut metagenome | biome: human gut; material: stool | host: Homo sapiens | place: Luxembourg | collected 2013-01-11 | reverse complement strand
CCTTTTCCAATTGTCGTATTGATGTTTGTAATATCATTGGCATTCTTTGTGATATTTGTCTTATTGGTCTTCACGCCGTCGCTGACTGTTTTCAGCTGGTCTTCCGTGGCCGCCTGTCCATGTACAACTGTCGGGTTGTCAATATCCCAAGTCGTATTTGTAAGGCCGTTTACGGTTCCAGCATCCCCATTCACCGTGACGGGATGGGTCTGCCCTACGGTAACTACATTCCCCAGCCCGACGGTATATTCTCTACCGCCTGTCTCAGCACTGGTTCCTTTCGTAACGGTTACATTGGCGTCTTTCGCTTTGACGGTCGTTGCTTTTGCCGTACCGCCGATGGCCGCATTCAGCTGATCCACATTGACGGCATCGGTTCCGGCCGTGCCGGTTGCCACGTTGGTAATTTTCTGGTTGTTGGCATTGAGGCCGCTGTTATTGATATATGTCTTTCCGCCTACATGGACGCCGTTATCGTTGATGACGACTTTATTCGTTCCCGTGCCTGCTGTCACTTCTTTAAATTCCGGCTTTTCACTCATCACTAAATCGAGGCCGTCTCCCGCCGCGTTTTTCTTCACGCCCAGGTTTTTGCCCGATACACCGGTGGTCACATCGGCAAGGCCGCCTTTCACGGTCAGTTTGGTGCCGAGGTCACGATGCACTTTGTTCGCCGCGCCGTCATTGCCTTCGAAATCAAGGCCTTTTGCCGTCAATGTATTCGTAACATTGGTCACCGCATTGTTTACGGCTGTCTGCACATCTCCGATATTGGCCGCATTGGTCGTCGTATTTCCGCCGCTGGCTACGTTCGTGATGGTCTGGTTATTCGCGTTGATGCCGTTATTGGTTACATAGGTCTTTCCGCCTACGGTCAGCCCATTATTATTGATGACCGTATTGCCCGTTGTGACGCTGTCCACTTTCACGTTTTTCGCCAGTTTGATATTCAGCGTATCTGTCCCGTTGGATACCACGCCGATATTTCCGTCTGTCAGCTTAGATGTATCTGCCACGCCGCCGACGATATTCGTCTGTTCGCCTAATTTCCGGGTAAACTTGTTAGCCGCGGCGGCCGCAGCTTTTACATCGCCCGCATAGGCCACGCCTTTATCTATTTCCGAGGTTACCGCATAGAGCTGGCTGCCGTTGATAGCGTCGGTAGAGGCAGCGGAAATACGGCCAGCCGCTACATTGGTGATCGTCCGCTCACTGCCCGCCTTACCCACGCTGACTGTAGAAGCCGGATTTACTCCTGCAAAATTATGTGCTGTTCCATTGATCGTTGCGGAGGGTGTCGCCACAGCTGCCGCCGTTTCCGAACCGGCGCCGAGGGCTATGGCATTTTCATTGGCCGCTTTTGCACCTGTACCGATAGCCACAGAATTAGTACCTGTCGATTTGACTGTTTCACCGACTGCAATGGAAGATGCCCCGCTGGCCTCACTGTCCCAGCCTATAGCAGCAGCATTAACACCGCTGGCGTTAGAGTTTGCCCCCAATGCGCGGGCGCCCGCAGCCAGGGCTTTTGCACCATTACCAATGGCTACGCCCCAATCCCCTCTGGATTGAGAACCGTTCCCCATGGCAATGGCACCGCCATTAGCAGCTTTCGCATTATTCCCGAAAGCCATAGAGGAACCGCCCCAGGCCCTGGCATTGGAACCGAAGGCCTGGTCATTATCGTTGCCTACAAGCACATTATTTTCATCAAAACCGGCGCGGGCATTATTCCCCAACGCAAAGCCGTTCGTAGATTGTGTCCGAGCTTCGTTACCGATGGCCACACCGTTATTAGCAATTGTACGTGCATTACGGCCGATCGCCACTGCCTGCGCGCCTTGGCCGATAGTACCGGTACCGAGAGCAATCGTATTGATATCTTTGGTTGTCGCATCATGCCCGATTGCGATCCCTCCGCTCTTATCAGTAATCCCCGGTGTTGCCGTGGCGGGGTTTACTGTAACATTCGCACCATTCCCGATGGCAATCCCGTTCTGGCTTGATACTGAATCCGGATCTCCCTTGCCGACAGACGCCCCATTACCGATGGCCACGCTGTGTGATGACAATGCCTTTGACAAAATACCGTAAGCGGAACTGTTCACCGCCGCCGCCTCTGCCTGGTCGCCGACAGCAAGAGAATGTTCAGCTGTCGATTTAGACAGGGATCCTATGGCAGTCGCCCCCTGCCCGGTAGCTTGTGCCTGATCGCCCATGGCTATGGCATAGATATTTATTGCCCTGGATCGGCTGCCGAGAGCGATCGTATATTCCTCTGTTGTCTTGGCATCATCCCCGACAGCGATGCTGTTCGCTGTAGCCGTTGTAGCACCGATCCCGCCATGAAACGAGGCGCCCGCCATGCCCGGCAGCAGGCATCCCGTGATGGCAAGGGCGCACAGAAACGCGCGGACGGGCATGCTCTTCTTTTCAGAAGCTGTTCCCCCATTTTTCCCGCAGCGGCCGGCGATTTCCGAAACTACCACATAGCAGTGTTTCACCCGGCTCCAGATGACTTTGTAAATCTGATTCATAACTTCCTCCTTTTGAATAAAAAGATATCCGCTCTCTAAAGAACTAAATAATTTATATCTCTTTCATCATATTATACATTTATAAAGTTATTTAATAAAGTTATTTATTATAATTATATTAGTATACCAAACGCACTTTTATTAAAGTATTTCACCGGAGATTTTCTGCACTCCGGTTCCCTTTCAATGCCCGTCGGCTCCATGCACCTTCCTTCATGTATATTTGACTAAGATATCCGTCATAATGGAACCCTTTTGGAGAAAATATGCAAAAAGCGGATCATCCGTATGCTCACGGTTCTCACATTGCTATGGAGAATGAGAAACAAAATACCCCTTTTCAGAAAGACAACTTCATTCCATATACCGGCAGTATTGCCGTCCAAAAGCAGGACAAAGCCGATTTCGGGTTAAAATATGAGACTCCCGCTTTCTATAATGGGTAAAAGACTCTCTCCTGAAAGCATATGCTTATAGAAGAAAGTCTTTTATCTTCTTCCTGATTTAGAAAGATGGTCTTATCCAATCAGGATCCTACGCTGTTTACGAACTGGATTGTCAGCACTGACGGAGTGGAAATAATCCCCAAAACGGTTACCCGCTGTCCCATAGGAACAACTGCACCATTGAGATTGATAAGAATTTTATTCCCCCGGGCGGTACGGAAATTCATAAGCCCGCTGCCGGCGCTGGACAGAATACTGCCCACAGTGCAGATCCTTGTCCCTACAGGAAGCCCGGACAAATTCCATGCTACCCGGTAAGCACCCAGATCCTCTAATTTCAAATCTCCCGGATTCGTCTGATACCAGTTGGCAAGATCGCTTTTTACCGGTCCCATGAAATACCCTGCGTCCCGAGATGTCCGCGGTGCCATCGGCCCCTGTGACGGCTGCGGATTCCCAATATCTTTTCTGTAGCTGACCGCACGCTGATTAGGAGCCCGCTCCTGATAAGACACGTTCCGGATAATAAGTACAGGCTGCCCGGCCTGATTATAAGCCACATACCCTGTCGCCTGAAAAGGCGTATAACTCATTATCTTTCCCGCATGCTCCATCATGGCAGGGATTTCCTGTCCATCGGCAGTAACAAAACGATATACATTGTCCGCATAGGCTCCTTCAAACTGGCCGGCTACGGTGATATTATCCGCTGCCGCAGCCATCGTGCCCGGCAGCAGCAATATCAATATCATTCCTATCACAGCAAACCATGATTTCTTCATCTGAAAGCCTCTTGCTCCGATTAACCGCGGCCTTTGATGACGCGTACACGCTGGATATCAGGTGTGCCGTCCTTATGCTTGCTGATGGTATCTACCCTGATGCGTTCCAGTTCCGGTTCGAATTCTTTCAGTGCTCTGGCCATCCGGTCATCGGCAGCCGCACCATTCTGCATGGCCCTGTAGATCAACGCGGCCATTTCATACCTGGTCATCATGCGGTCTCCGCCGAACTGTCCGTCCGGGTAGCCCACGATGACACCGTTTCCTGCCAGAGTCGCCACATAGTCATAGGCCCAATGATTTTCAGGCACATCGGGGAAGAGCTGCATCTTGTCCATATCCATGGAATCCAGCGGTCTTCCGTCCGCAACCTTCAGCAGCGCCCCCTTCACATTTTCCAGTTCAGCGCGGAGATCCTTGATTTCCTTAGCCATCGCCACTTTGGATGTGGACACATGGTTGCCCTGTCCCAGCTTCATGGAAAGACCTGCATTCACCATATTCTCTCCGCCGCCGATGGAACCGCCTACACTGATCATCGTATCTTCATTCGGCCGATAGAAGGCACCGAGTGCCAGAGAATGGGCATCTTTATAGTTGCCGTAGCCCAAAGTGAAGTCCCACTTGTCATCGGGATCGAAGTCCAGCGGATGGAGTGCTGCCAATGCCGCCGCTCCTGCGCCGACTCTGTTGATACGGTTATCAACTTTGTTGATGGCCCCGCCGATCTGTTTCAGCTGCCCTACATTAACAGCATCCGTATCTGCCTTACCTGCTGCCACATTGGTAATCCGTTTGCCGCCTGCGTCAACGCCGGTCTGCGTGATGCTCGGGCCATTCTTGATCGTCAGGCCGCTATTACTCATCACCGTATTTCCTGTAGTCACGGTCTTGAAGGTCGGTGTATCGACTACAGACACTTTGTAGTCCGTACCGCCGTTTGCATTTGTTCCCGTTGTCACGGAAATATTGCTGCCCGCCGTTACGGAAGAATGCTTGCCTGCCTGGCCGGATACAACCTTCAGCTGGTCTTCCGTCGCCGCCTGTCCGCTGGTGATATGGTTCGGATCCCAGGTCTTATTGGTCAGTCCGTTCACTGTGCCGGCCGTACCGTTGACAGTCACCTGCCCGGCCTTGATCGTACCTTCGGTACCTTTAATGCTGATCTGCTTGGAAGGATCGGTTCCCAGCGTAATATCATCATTCAGGTTGACATGGTACGTTTTGGATCCGTCGGCATTCGTTTCAGAAGTCACCGTCGTATTTTTGCCGTCCGCTACTTTCGTGGTGGCACTGGCTGCCGCTTTTTTCAGCTGGCTGACATTGACGGCATCAGTATCCGCCTCGCCTGCCGCTACATTGGTGATCTTCTTGCCGCCTGCATCAATTCCCGACTTGGTAACGCTGGGGCCGTCCTTGATCTTCAGCCCGTCCTTGTCGACTGTCACTGCCGTGTTTCCGGAACCGTCCTGAACGGTAAGCCCGTTGGTATCCATTCTTGTACGGCCTGTGGTGACACTATTCAGTAAAATATCATCCTTAAGCCCCACTCTGACTCTGCCGCCTTCGACTCTGGTGGAAATATTCTTACCGTCGCCTACAACGTCCACCGTTTCGCCAAGCTTCTTCTTTACTTCATTTCCGTCTTCCGCTTTTATGCCGAAGCCCTTGTTGACGATCTCCGAGCCCTGATTTTTCAGCTGGCTGACATTGACGGCATCGGTATCCGCCTCGCCTGCCGCTATATTGGCAATCTTATTTCCGCCGTTATTCAGCCCATCTGCAGTAAGAGAAACCGTTCCGGCCGGAGTACGCGTCATTTTCTTGACATAGAATCCGGTCGTGTCCATCACCACATTGCCGGCTGTTACACTGTTTAAGCCTTTCAGATCCTTGGCAAGACGTGCTTTCAGGTTGTTGCTGCCGTCAGATACCACACCGATGTTGTCATCCGTGGTCAGTTTGCTTTCATCTGAAATGCCGCCGATTACATTCACCTGGCCGTTCAGTTTCTTTTTGATGACCGCCCCTGTATCACCGCCGTACTTCATGCCGTCATCCAAGGTGGCAATGTCATGCTGCTTGCCGTTCTTTTCTTCAATGATGAGACGGGTGATATTGGTGCCGTCAACGCCCGGTTTTCCGTCGCCGCCTTTAATGGTGGCTCCGTCTCTGCCGTCTTTGCCGTTAATTCCAACACTGTCCGCCTTCAGGTTCTTATCCAGGCCGACAATCATATTTCCGTCAGCATCCACCATCGTTTTGATGTTTGACGGGTCGTATTCCGTATCTGCCTTTGTTCCGGTTCCCCTGATGGTCATGGTGCTGTTCAGTTTCTTTATCGCCAGTCCGGTATTTCCGGCAAATTTCATGCCGTCATCCATCGTTGCCACCTGATGGTCGCCTTTTTCATCCACATAGTAGAGACGGGTCATTTCGGTAGCCGACAGGTTCTTGGCCGGATCCAGGCTCGCAGGTCCTGCGTTGACGCCTATATCCGCATGGGTGGATTTTCCATCTTTCCCGGCAGGTCCGGTCAGGCCAATCTGCCCTTCCGTCCCATTGGCTCCGTCTTTCGCCTTGAGGGTAACTCCATCTTTGCCGTCTTTCCCCTTGATGCTGATTCCGTCTTTGCCATGGATCACTACGGAAGAACCGTCTTTGCCGTTGACTCCGATGGAGCCGTCTTTGCCGTCAGCACCTTTCTTGCCGAGCACCAGGTCATCATTTACATTGACTTTATACGGATTGGCAACGGTGCCTTCGCCTTCGACGGTGGTATTCTTACCGTCTTTCAGGATCGTCTTTCCCGCCGCGACAGCATCTTTCAGCTGGCCGAAGTTGACTGCGTCACTGTTCGCTGTGCCGTTAGCCACGTTGGTAATCTTCTGGCCGTTCGCATTGAGACCGTCTTTGTTGACATAGGTCTTTCCGTTAACGGTCAGGCTGCCGTCCGGTCCCAGGTTAACATCTTTCTTCAGCTTCACGTTGAGCTTCGTTCCATCAGATACAACGCCGATATTGTCATCTGTCAGATCTGCCGAGGCGCCCCCCTTGATTTCCAGTTTTTCTCCCAGCTTTTTGTTAATTACCGCGCCGGAGTCTCCGCCGAAGTTCAAGCCTTTGCCAATGGTGTTATTGATGTTTGTAATATTTGTCTTATTGGTCTTCACGCCGTCGCTGACTGTTTTCAGCTGGTCTTCCGTGGCTGCCTGTCCGCGCACGACTGTCGGGTTGTCAATATCCCATGTGCGGTTGGTCAGTTCATTCACTGTGCCGGCGCCTGTCACTTTGACTGTGCCCGCCTGAATGTCCCCCGTCGTTCCATCGATGGTGACCTTGCTGCCCGCCGTAATCTTTCCGCTGGTTCCGTCTACGACGATTTTCTTGTCAGCCGTGCCGAGGGTTACTTTATCACCCAGTCCGACGGTATATTCTTTACCACCGGCGGGATTGGTTCCTTCCGTAACGGTTACATTGGCGTCCTTCGCTTTGACGGTCGTTGCTTTTGCCGTACCGCCAATGGCTGCATTCAGCTGACCCAGGTTGACTGCATCACTGTTTGCCGTGCCGTCAGCTACATTGGTAATCTTCTGGCCGTTCGCGTTGAGACCATCTTTGTTGACATAGGTCTTTCCGTTAATGGTCAGGCTGCCATTCGGCCCAAGATCCACATCTTTCTTCAGCTTCACATTGAGCTTCGTTCCATCAGATACAACGCCGATATTTCCATCTGTCAGATCTGCCGAGGCACCGCCCTTGATTTCCAGCTTTTCTCCCAGCTTTTTGTTAATATCTGCGCCCGAGTCTCCGCCGAAGTTCAGGCCTTTGGCAATGGTATTGTTAATGTTTGTAATATTTGTTGTATTAGTATTCTGCTGCGCTTTGGATGCGATATCTGTCAAGGTAACCTGTTTCTTATCGCCTTTTTCGTTCGCTACGGTCAGCACCATATTTCCGTTGCTGTCCGCTTTATACTTGCCCTGGCTTCCTGCTTCCGGATTTGCTACCAGATGGTAATCTTCCTTTGCCACCTCGGTGAATATTTTGCTCAGGTCTACATTGACTTTGCCCGTATCATTCCGTTCCAGTGTCAGGGTCTTGCCGTCATTGGAAACGCTGCCGCTTGTGACATAGTTGTTTTTGAGTCCCGTTATATTGGCGGTCAGGTTGTTCGTACCGGTCAATGCAGCCGTGCCGTCGCCGTTTGTCTGGTAAGTTGCGGTACCGCCTGTCACATACTTGTCTTTTGCTTCGACAATACGGTTGATATCGCCGATATTGGCCGCATTCGTCGTTACATCTCCGCCGCTGGCTACGTTCGTGATCTGCTTGTTCCCCGCGTTGATGCCGGTGTTGTTGATCTTTACGTCACCTACGGTCACACTGTTGAAGGTCGGATCTTTGCTTACGGATACAGTCAGCTTCCTTGCGGCCGGATCGTATTCCACACCTGCATTGTCTTTCGCCGCGAACTCAAGAGTTTCTCCCGCCTTGATCGCGCCCTCATTGGTTCCTGCCTTTACTTTAAAGCCCGCTTTCAGCTTTTCTACATCCGACGCGCTGGCAATATTATTGATTGTGACCGTGCTTGCCGGTGTCGTCGGATGCGCCTTGTCTTCCACTTTCAGATCCACTTTGCCGTTGGCTACGGAATAATTCCCGTCTGCCGCGTCAGGATTTTTAACCAGGCGGAAATCTGTCTTCGCCGCAGTCGTGGTGGAAATCGCATCAGACACTTTCTTCAGCTGATCCTCTGTCGCCGCTCTGCCGTTCACGACCACCGGATTCTGCACGTCCCAGTCCCTGTTGTCCAGACCGGTTACATAGCTCTTGTGGTCTGCCGAATCGACGCCCATTCTGGCGGTTCCTGCCGTCACACTGTTCAGGCCGGTCACATCTTTCGCCAGTTTTACATTCAGCGCGCCGTTTCCGGATACGACACCGATATTCCCATCTGTCAGTTTTGATGCATCAGCGCCGCCTTTGATATCCAGCTGCTCGCCCAGTTTCTTATTGATAACTGTTGCGTCATCACCCTTAAAGTTCAGCCCTTTGGCAATGGTATTGTTAATGTTTGTAATATTTGTTGTATTAGTATTCTGCTGCGCTTTGGATGCGATATCTGTCAAGGTAACCTGTTTCTTATCGCCTTTTTCGTTCGCTACGGTCAGCACCATATTTCCGTTGCTGTCCGCTTTATACTTGCCCTGGCTTCCTGCTTCCGGATTTGCTACCAGATGGTAATCTTCCTTTGCCACCTCGGTGAATATTTTGCTCAGGTCTACATTGACTTTGCCCGTATCATTCCGTTCCAGTGTCAGGGTCTTGCCGTCATTGGAAACACTGCCTGTTGTGACATAGTTGTTTTTGAGTCCCGTTATCTTGGCGGTCAGGCCGTTCGTACCGGTCAACGCAGCCATGCCGTCGCCGTTTGTCTGGTAAGTTGCGGTGCCGCCTGTCACATACTTGTCTTTCGCCGTCACAATACGGTTGATGTCGCCGATATTGGCCGCATTCGTCGTTACATTGCCGCCGCTGGCCACGTTCGTGATCTGCTTATTTCCCGCGTTGATGCCGTCTTTATTGATATAGGTATTTCCGTTGATGATCAGGCTGCCGTTCGGACCGAGATCCACATCTTTTTTCAAGTTGTATTTTACGGTCGTTACCTTTCCGGACGCATCTTTTTTCACAGAAGCCGTTGTATTTATCCCATCGGCAAAGTTGACTTTACTGCCATTCTTCACTGCATTCACATCACTGCCATTCCCCTGTACTGTCCAGGAAGCATTAGATGTTACCGCTTTCAGTTGGGCCACATTGACAGCATCGGAATCATCCGTGCCGGCCGCCACATTGATGATCTGGCGTTTTACCGTATCCGAGCCGACACTGACGGCGCCTGTCGTTCCTTTTGTCGCCTTAATGGCATTTACCTGTGCCGTGTCGGCACCGGAAGGAATGTAAGCATTGGATGTCTGCTGACGGTTGGAAACGCTGTCAGCGCCGAGTGCCACGCCGCCATCTACTTGGGAATTGGCATTAACACCCATGGCAATGGATTTTTTCCCCTTGCTGCGTGCCAAAGGCCCGATTGCCGTGCTGGCATCGCCTTCCGCCAAAGCATTGAGACCCATAGCCATGGAAGCGTCACCGGCGGCCTGGCTCATCGCGCCGAGTGCTACAGATGCGGTACCGATGGAAGCAGTCTTGACATAGTAAGGTTTATCTCCCAAAGCAGCCGAACCAAGCGTCGCATCATTGGGCGCCTTATTATTCAGATTTTCATTATTCGCCAATCCCGGCAGAAGATTTTTCAGCTTGTCACGATCCAGCTCGATATCATCCGTACCGATTGCCACGGAAGAGTTTCCGATCGCCCTTGTGTCCGCGCCAACAGCCACCGCCTGCGATCCGTAAGCCTTTGCCACGCTGCCGATAGCCACGCTCTGTCCGTCAGGTTTTTCCACCGCGCCTGTAGTATGATCCACATTTTTGACCCTTATATTCGTCTCCGCGCCGGAACCGATTGCCACATCACCCCGGGTGCCGTAAGTATTGCTGTTGCTGCCGATTGCAACCTGTCCGGAACCAGGCAGCTGGTGGTATTTGGATGCCACAGTTGCCGCCTTGTAACCGACAGCAATGTCTTCATCAGACTGCACGCTGGATTCCGTACCGATGGCAACCGCGTTATTGACTGCCCGTGTCGATGTCAGCTTGGTAATCCGTTTCGCGCTGCCGGTCAGGGTAACAGAATCTGAATTCCGCGTTTGCTTCAAATCACCGGCTTTGGCGGAAGTACCGAGTGCGATGGAATTATTACCGCTTGCCTTAGCATCATCACCAATAGCCATGACGCCTTTTTTATCCAGCTGCTCATCAGTCCCGGTCACAAGCGGATTTGTGCTTGTAGCATTTTCCAATGTCAACGCGCTGGCTTCACGCCCAATGGACAGAGAACCGGCGCCTTCCGCATGGGCATTGTTGCCGATAGCCGTAGTTCTCACATCATTAGCCGTTGCCGCATTCCCAATAGCGACAGAAGACGGTCCGTTGCCGAAGCTGTCATTCCCAACAGAAACAGAAGAGCCCCCGCGAGCTTTGGCCGAATTACCCACCGCTACACCATTATTGGATTCAATAGACGGTATACGGGGATCCTTATTGTTTGCCGTTCCCGATTCCGCATTGTTGCCGATAGCAATGCCGTCTTTGGCATATCCTTTGGCCTCCGCGCCTGCCGCGATACTGTTGTTCCCTATCGCGTTCGCCTCTCTGCCGATAGCAAGACTCTGTAACCCCTTAGCTGTGGCTTTATACCCCATAGCCAAAGCATATTCTTCCTCTGCGTCCGCCTCTGTGCCCTGGGCGATTGAATGTTTCTTCATCGCTTTTGCACTATACCCGTAAGCAATGCTGGAATCACCGGAAGTTGTCGCGCCGGTTCCTGCATGGATCAGTCCCGGCGCCGCATCCACATCAGCAGGAAGCATACAGCCGGCAACCACCATGGCGCACAAAAGCGCGCGAAGCGGACGGATTCCCGTCACAGAGGCTTTATTATCTCTGCCGACCCTCTTCGTGATTTCCGAAACGACTATGTAGCAATTCTTCACCCTGCTCCATATGACCTTGTGTACTTGATTCATAACTTTAATCCCATCCTTTCTCTATTGCAAAAATGTTTTCTCCGATGTATAAAACGCCAACTGTTTTTATCCTTGTTTTCTTTACGATACTTTCTGCCGGAGAAACTGCCTGCGCATATTTTCCCTGAAACCGCCGCATTGGGCTGTCTCTTTATCCTCCGCCCTGTTTTGTGCATCAGGAAATCATGCTCCCGCAGCAAACACGAAAATCATTTTACCCCATGCCTTATTTTTTTTCAACCATAAATTTCGAAAATATAAAATATCCAGTATTCATGCGGGTTTTCTGCTATTTATAAATTGACTTATAACCAATTTATTTTTGTTTTCTTCTTCAAAGCCAATCATCTATGGAGCCCTCTATCTTACAGCCACCGCTTTATGCCTACCTCTGAAAAACAACTTCGTCAAATCCTGCATTCCTGTAAAAATACGGGAAACTCCACTCGGGCAGGATATTTCCCTAAAAGTCCGTAACCTTCTTCATGACCGCCTCCATTTTTCATCATGCCTCTTCACGCCGATACCGCTCCGGTTCGAAATTTCTCTCCTCGAATCCCTCTTCACGCCGGCTTTTCAGGCATACAAAAAAGGCCCTCGAAAACAGCCGCCTAAGCAGCCGCACAGAGCGCTCTTAAATTCCTGCGTATGTTCCGGACACAGATGTCACATCTACTTCGTGACTTGCCCCGGATATCCCAATAAAACATATCCATTATTAAAACTCCCCCATCATCCCTGCCCCAGTCACTTCAGGGATATCTGCCGTTTTCTGCCATTACTCCGATTACAAAAAGCGGTTCTGCCGGCAAAAACAATCTCACCATCATACTCCCGTGGATGATAAGTATTCTTTCCATGCCGCAGCAGGATTGTATATCAGACTCAACTCTCCCCCATCCGGATCAAAAACGAATAGTATGATTCCGATACATAATCATTTCGATTATACGACACCCCACCACAAAATGCACATATCAATTCCGCATAGCTGTATTACTTTTTATAATCAATAGGCACATATTTTCTAATCTTTTCATAATGCATCACGTTTCGGCAAACTATGCTGCGTACCGCATTCACGTTTTATACACCCCTATAAATATTTTCTTATTTTTTAACTTTATTTCCTCATTAATCCTTGAACTAAAGTTTATAACATTACATCCCATATCCGGCATTAAGTAAAATACATAGATAATGCATCATACCAAATTGTACAAATCATGAATTCTACTCTATGGATAATGGTTGCATGTCTCTGCGTGATAAATCTGTCACTTTGATGAGATTTTACGGTTTTCTCCACCACGGTCATAGATTCTTCGCTGGCGCTCAGAATGACGCCTTTCGTTCTCCGTCATTATGACGCTTTCCGTTCTCCATTACTAGTGACGTGCTTTCCCCAAATCGTCATTCTGAACGGGGGCAAGCATGCCTTGTGGGAAAGACGGGAAACGGGATAGTGAGGCTGAGTGAAGAATCTATTACACTGATGACGCCTTACCGGCTTCCTCACCACGGGTACAAATCCTTCGCATTCGTTCAGGATGACGTTTTATGGTCTTCTTCATCACGGCAGCAAGCCTTCGTCATCGCTCCGGGTGATACCTGACCGTCCGCCGTCATTCTGAACGGAGGCAAGAATGCCTTGTGGGAAAAACGGGAAACGGAACGATGAAACGGAGTGAAGAATCTATTATGCTGATGACGCCTTACCGCTTTTCCTCATTACGGTAATAGATCCTTCACGTTCGCTTCGGATGACGCTTTACTGTCCGTCATCACTCAGAACGGGAGCAGAAAAAGAATCTTCATTCTATTCTTTTGCGTCGTTCCCCCAAGCCAGTATCCTCCGTCCGGCTTCGCCGGCCACCTCCTTATAAACAAGGAGGCTTACCCAATTCCTATTCTTTCCGTCAGAATCCCTTTCCTCAACACTGTAGCAGATCCTTCGCTGGCGCTTTGAATGACGCCTTACCTTATCCCGTCATTCAGAGCGGAAGTAAGAATGCTGTATGAGAATGAGGAAAAATCACAACATAACACAGAGCGAAGAATCTATTACTCTGATGACACCTTACGGTTTCCCCTCATCACGGCAGCAGATCCTTCACATTCGTTCAGGATGACGTTTAACGTTTCCCTCACTACAACAGCAAATCCCTTGCCGTTGTTTCGTATGACACCTAACGGAAATCATATGCTTCGGCTTTTAACTCACGGCTAATGGCTTGCAGCTGACAGCTCACAGCTGATAGCTTTTATCTTCTTAACGTCTTCCCCCAACATAAAAACCGACCCATTATTTGTATGGATCGGTTCTTTTGTTTGGATCAAAGGGTTCCTGTCGTTTTGAGCCGTGTCAGCGCACGCTGGAGAGCGAGTTTGGCACGGTCGACATCGATTTCTTTGCTCTTGGACGCAAGCCTGTCTTCCGCACGTTTCTTCGCGGCTTGGGCACGGGCAATATCGATGGTATCCGCCAGCTCCGCCAGGGGAGCTACGATATTTACCTGATTGTCCTTTATTTCCAGGAAACCGCCAAATACGGCCACCTTTTGTTCCTTTCCGCCTTTAATGATGCGCACGGGGCACATTTCAAGAGCGGCTGCCAGAGGCAGATGGTTTTTCATGACGGCAAATTCGCCGTCTGCTGCACGAGCCACCACCATTTCCACGCCGGTTTCCTGATAAATCGGTCCGTCGGGGCTGATGACTTCCACGTGCATGGGATTCGTAAGGGTATCAGCCATGGCTTATTCCCCTTTCTTCATCTTTTCAGCCTTTTCGATCGCTTCATCAATTGTGCCGACCATGTAGAACGCGCCTTCAGGCATATCATCGTGCTGGCCTGCAAGGATTTCCTTGAAGCCGCGGATGGTTTCCTTCAGGGATACGTATCTGCCGGGGGAGCCCGTAAACTGTTCAGCTACGAAGAAGGGCTGAGACAGGAATCTCTGTACCTTTCTTGCGCGGGCTACGATGACTTTGTCATCATCGGAAAGTTCTTCCATGCCCAGGATGGCGATGATATCCTGCAGTTCTTTGTAGCGCTGCAGAATAGCCTGTACGCCGCGGGCCACTTCGTAATGCTCTTCACCCAAAACATTCGGGTCAAGGATACGGCTGGTGGAGTCCAGCGGGTCTACCGCCGGATAGATACCCAGTTCCGCAATGGAACGGCTCAGTACGGTGGTAGCGTCCAAGTGTGTAAATACGCCTGCCGGAGCCGGGTCCGTCAAGTCATCGGCCGGTACGTATACGGCCTGGATGGATGTGATGGAACCGTCTTTGGTGGAAGTGATGCGTTCCTGCAGTTCGCCGATATCGGTAGCCAGTGTCGGCTGGTAGCCTACGGCGGACGGCATACGCCCGAGCAGCGCGGATACTTCGGAACCTGCCTGTACGAAACGGAAAATATTGTCTACGAAGAGCAGGACGTCCTGTCCCTGTTTGTCGCGGAAATATTCAGCCATGGTCAAACCGGTGAGAGCTACACGCATACGCGCTCCCGGAGGTTCGTTCATCTGGCCGTATACCAGCGCAACTTTGGAAAGAACGCCGGAGTCTTTCATTTCTCCCCAGAGATCGTTTCCTTCACGGGTACGTTCGCCGACGCCGCAGAATACGGAGCAGCCGGAGTGTTCTGTCGCCACGTTATGGATCAATTCCTGGATAAGAACGGTCTTACCTACACCCGCACCGCCGAAGAGCCCGATCTTACCGCCTTTTGCATACGGAGCGATGAGGTCGACGACTTTGATGCCGGTTTCAAAAATTTCGGTTGCCGGAGACTGGTCTTTAAAGGCCGGTGCCGGACGATGAATAGGCCAGTAGTCGGATGCCGGTACTTTTGTATCGTCATTGTCGACGGTCTGTCCGAGTACGTTGAAAATACGTCCCAGGCATCCGTCGCCGACCGGTGCCGCAATAGCACGGCCGGTATCTACTGCTTTCATTCCGCGTACCATGCCATCGGTGGAACTCATCGCAACGGTGCGGACTACGCCGTCACCTAAGTGCTGCATGGTTTCACAGATAACATCTACCGGAACAGTGCCTTCTTCATCTTTGACATGAATTGCGTTATAGATGGCAGGAAGTTCCTGATCGTCGGAAAAAGCGATATCGACGACAGCGCCCATGACCTGTACGACCTTGCCTACCTGTCCCTGCTGTTCATTTGCCATGAAGAAGCATTCCTCCTTAATCAAATTAAGCCGGTTTATTCAAGAGCTGCCGCACCGCCGACAATTTCGGAAATTTCATTGGTGACCTGTGCCTGACGCGCTTTGTTGTACGTAAGGTTGAGGTCGGCAATTCTTTCCGTCGCGTTGTCAGTGGCAGCGGACATGGCCGCCATACGGCTGCCCAGCTCGGACGCCGCGGATTGCAGCATCGCATTATAAACCTGTACTTGTATATATTCAGGAAGCAGTTTGGAAAGCACTGCCGCCGCATCGGGAAGGAAAATATAGGGATCTTCCTCGATACGGAGGAAATCCTGTCTTTCTTTTTCCCATTCGCTGGCAGCCGCTTTTGCTGCTTCTTCCGTTTTTCCCTCAGCCGGCGCTTCAATGGGGAGCAGCCGGTCTACCCGGACCTGCTGGCGGAGGGCGGTGATGAATTTGGTATAAATAATATAAACTTCATCGACTTCTTCTTTTGTGAAGTATTCCACCATCTCTTTGGAGAGATCGATGGAATCCTGAGCCGACGGCTTATCAGAAAAGCCGAAATGATAGGTATCGGGATCATACCCGCGGAATTTCAGATAATTCTTCGCCTGTTTCCCGCAGACATATAAAGCGTATGCAGAACGATCCTTTCCGGAGATTTCCTGCAGGGTACGCTTCATCACGTTGGAGTTATAAGCGCCGGCAAGGCCTTTGTCGCCGCAAATGACGAGATATCCGACCTTCTTTACTTCGCCTGTCCTGAAGAGCGGGCTTGTAAATCCGGGTGTCACCGAAGAAGCACGGCGCAGGAGCTCTCCGATCTTTTCCGCATAAGGACGGGAGCCGTTTGCCTTTTCCTCCGCTTTGCGCAGGCGGGCGGCGGCTACCATCTTCATGGCTTTCGTGATCTGCTGGATGTTGGTGACGGATTTTATGCGCCCTTTTATATCACGCGTACTTTCCAATCAGATCACCCCTCTACCGTTTCAGACTTTTCTTCTGTTTCGCTTTGTGCCTTGTAACGTTTCTTGAATTCATCAAGAGCTTCTCTGAGTTTCGCTTCATTTTCATCTGTCAGCTTCTTTTTATCCACGATATCAGCGCCGATTTCCGGATGGCTGCTGTGGAGGAAATTCAGAACCTGCTGTTCAAACCCGACAACCTGATCTACGTCCACGTCATCAAGATACCCCTTGACGGCCGTGTAGATCGCCATAACCTGGTCTTCGACCGGATAGGGGGAATACTGCGGCTGCTTCAGAATTTCCGTCGTCCTCTGGCCGCGGTCGATCTGCGCTTTGGTGGCAGCGTCAAGATCGGAACCGAACTGGGCAAATGCCGCCAATTCACGGAACTGTGCCAGATCCAGACGCAGCGTGCCTGCGACCTGTTTCATGGCCTTAATCTGCGCGGAACCGCCTACACGGGATACGGACAGGCCGACATTGATGGCCGGACGGATCCCGGAATAAAAGAGTGCCGTTTCCAGATAAATCTGTCCGTCCGTGATGGAAATGACGTTTGTCGGAATGTACGCACCAACATCGCCTGCCAGTGTTTCAATGATCGGCAGCGCGGTGATGGAGCCGCCGCCCAGTGCATCGGACAGACGTGCCGCACGTTCCAGCAGACGGGAATGCAGATAGAATACGTCACCGGGGTAAGCTTCGCGTCCCGGCGGACGGCGCAGCAGAAGCGACATGGCACGGTAAGCGACAGCATGTTTGGAGAGGTCGTCATAGATAATGAGGACATCCTTGCCCTGGTGCATGAAATGTTCCGCAATGGATACACCGGAGTATGGTGCAAGGTACTGCATCGGAGACCCTTCGGAAGCACCGGCATGTACGATGATGGAGTAATCCATAGCGCCAGCAGCTCTCAGCCGTTCGTATACACGGACGACGTTGGAGTTCTTCTGCCCGATGGAAACATAAATACAAATGACATCCTGCCCCTTCTGGTTCAGAATGGTATCAATAGCGATGGCGGTCTTGCCTGTACCGCGGTCGCCGATGATCAGCTCACGCTGTCCGCGGCCGATCGGGACCATGGAGTCGATACATTTCAGACCGGTCTGCAGCGGGACGTTTACCGGCTGTCTGTCGGCAATGCCCGGAGCTTTGATTTCAATGTCGCGATAAGCGTCAGTCTTGATTTCGCCTCTGCCGTCAATCGGCTGTCCCAGCGCATTGACCACGCGGCCGATGACCGCATTGCCTACGGGAACCTGCATCAGACGGCCCGTTCTCTTTACTACGTCGCCTTCCTTGATGGTTTCCGCATTCCCCAGAAGAACGGCACCTACATTGCTTTCTTCCAGGTTCATGGCCATGCCGTAAACGCCGTTCGGCAGTTCCAGCAATTCACCGGCCATGCAGTTTTCAAGGCCATATACATGGGCGATACCGTCGCCGACTTCAAGAACCGTACCTACTTCATCGACATTGAGGTCTACTTTGTAATTTTCAATCTGTTTTTTAATGACAGATGTGATTTCATCTGAACTGATTTTCATATCCTGTAAGTCACCTCAATCTCTTTGCATCATTTGCGAGCGGAGCGCCGCAAGCTGGCGGGCTATGGATCCGTCAATCAGACGGTCTCCCATCCGGACCGTGAATCCGCCTATCAAAGATGCGTCTACTTTCTGTTTCATGATAATTTTGCTTCCCGTGATTTCCGCAAGTTTGGCTTTCAAAGCGTCCACCTGGGATTTGGTCAATGGAAACGCAGAGGTTACCACGGCTTCCTCCATGCCCATCCCATGATGCGCAAGATTGGCATAGACATCCGCCATGGCAGCAAAATCAGCGATGCGGCCTTTGTCGATAACAACATAGCAGAACTGTAAAACTATCGGCTGCACCTTATCTGCAAATAACTTATTTATAGTATCTTTCTTGACATCCTTAGCAAGCAGAGGATGGTTCAGAATCTCCCCGAGCTCTTTGCTTTTCCCTATGGTATCGGCAATGAGGCGGAAATCTTCTTCCGTTTGTTCCAGGCAGTGCTGCTCTGCGGCAATTTCATAGATGGCTCGTCCGTACTTCTTTGCAAGGATTACGTTCTTATCCATGATTACTTACCTGCCTGCCCGGCATCCAGTCTTGCGATGCTTTCCGCTATGAGCCGGTCATTCGTATCCGGCGTCATATTTTTGCTGATGATCTTCGATGCAATATCACAGGAAAGAGCGGCCACCTGCGTCTTCAGATCCTCCAGGGCATCCTTGCGTTCCCTTTCGATCTGTTTAGCAGCCTGGACTTTTTCCCTCTCAATAGCCGCATGGGCCTCATCGATCTGCGCCTGAGCCTGTACCTTGGCCTCTTTTACGGCCTTATCCACGATCCCCTGTGCGGCGACCTGGGCATTGGCAAGTTCCGCTTCCAGATCGGATTTGAGCTTGGCCGCCTCCGCGCTGGACCGGGCCGCGCTGTCCAGATCATTCCGGATCTTGTTCCTGCGGTCATCCATGACCTTCAGCATCGGCTTATAGCAGAAATGTGCCAAAACGGCAACGAGAATGATAAAGTTGAGGATTGAAATCAGCAGCGTACCATTTAATTCTACCAATGAAATCCCCTCCTTAGGCTAACAATGAATTGGAATTAGCCGAGGAAAGGATTGGCGAATACGAGGACGAGAGAAATAACGATAGCGATAATCGGAATAGATTCTACCAAGCCGATGCCGACAAGCATGGAAGTGAAGAGCTGCCCCTGAATTTCCGGCTGGCGGGTCATGCCGTCGATAGCGTGGGATGCTACTTTAGAATCGCTGAATGCAGCTGCAAATGCGGCAACTGCGGCAATCAGCGCAGATGCGATAAGGGAATACTGAACAACAATAGTCTGATCCATGGTAATGATTCCTCCTAAAAATGTAATGCCCCGGTTTTTCCGGATATAATGAGTACCGTTTCGCGGGCGGCGCCGGGCATTTTACGGAGTGCCGCTCCCATTCACCTGCACACCTTCACTCACTCCACGCTCTCCTTGAGATAAATGGAAGTCAGCGTAGTGAAAATGTACGCCTGGATCAATCCGACCACAAGGCTGAACACGACCCAGAGCAAAGGTACAAGCACAGGTGCCAACGCGTAGAGGATTTCCATCAGGATTTCCCCTGCCAGAATATTGCCGAACAGACGCATTGCCAGTGTCACCGGCCGGGAAAGTTCTTCTACAATATTGATGATCACGAACGGCGGCATGGGTTCAAAGAAATGTTTCAGCCATTTGCCGAATCCCCTGTTCCTGATATAAACGAAATGAATACATAATGTGCCGGTCAGTGCCAGCCCCAGGGTCGTATTCACATCATTTGTCGGAGACGCCGTCAGATGGGCTGTCGGCAGAAGCCCGATCTCATTGGCCACAAAGATGAACATGAAAAGCGTCAGCAGGAAATAAACAACCTTTTTATAATGCGATCCCATATTTTTCTCAAACTGGGAGCATAGCGGCTCAATGATCATTTCCACCGCGTTCTGGATACCGCTTGGAACGAGCGAACGCCCCCGGCTCGCAGCAAAGACGATAATAAATACTATGAGAGCAGTAAGCCATTGTGTAAAAATCGTATCCAGATTGACCGACATTCCGAAAAGCTGTGCAACCATATGTGTACCTGTATGAAGATGCATAGTCTCACCCCCTCTCTGTTTTGGACGTCAGGAAAATATTATTATTCTTATTCCACACTATTGCCTTGCCCAGATAGTAGCAGGGAACAGTGACAATAAGCCCGCCAGGAAACCGAGAATGGAAAGCGGTGTCCACAAAACCACCGCCGCCGCCAGCCCCGCTTCCACAAAAAGCCGGGAGCCTGCAAGCGCAGCGCCCATCTGGCCTATGTAGGCCGCGTCCCGCTCTTCTTTCTCCCAGTGGATGTAACGCTGTTTCATGTACAAGAAAAAAAGAATATGAAATACGACGCCGGCGGCAAATCCTGCCGCCACAGTCCATTCCCACTTCAAAAATGCGGCGGCCGCGCCGACAGCGCCTATGGCTGCCAGACGGCTGACCACTCTATCCGCAAAAGCAGGGAATACCGTATCATACTTCATTTCTTACTTTCCTATCATTTTTCTAATTATGGCCCACAATCCGGATATGGCGCCCAAAAGGGATAACCCGATAAGGCCGAAAGGATACGTCCCTAAGTATTCATCACACTTAAGCCCGCCCCAGATACCGAGGCCGATACAGGAAAGAAGGGTCATGCCCGCTCCGCCTGCCACAGCGATACTGCGCATCGGATTGAACTCTTTTCCTTTATCTCCCTGTCCTCCGGCATTCTTCATGGCCATCTCCGGCATGTGCATATCATGAAAAACTGCACGCAAAATACGTACAGCTCTACCCATACAAAGTTATTGTAACATATGCGGATTTACTTAGCTATAAATTTAGACGGTTTTTTATGAGAAATCCCCTCCGCATACAAAAGCGTCTCCACGATGCGCCCGGCGGATCTGCCGTCACCGTAAGGATTCACTGCTTCCGCCATCGCATGATATGCCGCCTCATCGGTCAGCAGCCGGTATGCCGTCTGATAAATCTTCTCTTCTCCGGTGCCCACCAGTTTTACTGTCCCCGCCTCTACCGCTTCGGGACGCTCTGTCGTATCGCGAAGGACAAGGACGGGTTTCCCCAGGCTCGGCGCTTCCTCCTGTATGCCGCCTGAATCGGTCAGCACAAGGGCGGACCGCGCCATCAGATTCGTGAAAGGCTCATACTCCATCGGTTCCACAAGATGGATGCCCGCCGCGCCGTCCAGCTCTTCCTCCACCGCTTCACGGACAAGAGGATTCCGATGGACAGGAAATACCACTTCCGTATCCGGTACGGTTTCCACCAGCCGGCGGAGCGCACGGTACACATGATGCATGGGCGCGCCCAAATTTTCACGGCGGTGGGTAGTCACAAGGATGACGCGCTTGTGTTCTTCAATCGCCTGTATTTCTTCATCTTCAAAAGTATAATCTTTCTTTACCGTCGAAAGGAGCGCATCAATGACGGTATTCCCCACGACAAAAATATTTTCATCCTTTTTATTTTCACGGAGCAGATTTCCCCGCGCCGTTTCTGTCGGGGCAAAATGAAGACTGGCCAGGACGCCCGTAAGCTGGCGGTTCGCCTCTTCAGGAAAAGGGGCCGCCAGATCTCCCGTGCGCAGCCCCGCTTCCACATGTCCGACTTTGATCTGCTTGTAAAAAGCGGCAAGCGACGCGGTAAACGTCGTCGTCGTATCCCCATGGACAAGGACATAATCCGGTTTTTCCTTTTCCAGTACTTCTTCCAGTCCGCGAAGGACGCGGGAAGTGATGTCATACAGGGACTGTCCGCTCCTCATGATATCCAGATCGTAATCGACGGGCAGCTTGAAAAGATCCACCACCTGATCGAGCATTTCCCGATGCTGCGCCGTGAGGCAGACCTTTGTTTCTATTTCGGGATGCGCCAGAAGCGACTGCACGACAGGAGCCATCTTTATCGCTTCAGGCCGCGTGCCGAAAACCGTCATGACTTTCACAGGACTACTCCTTTTCATAAAACAAACTGATACAATGAAATATTTCTGTCAATTCCTTTTTTATTTCTCATCCTTTTCCGACGGCGGAAGAACGACCTCTCTCATGACGCCGAGTTTCTTCGCCCAGAAAATAAACACCCCGAGTGCGAGAAGGATCACCGCCACACCGAGAAATGGATTCAGCCTCACCACAAGGAGCGCCGCTGCCGAGAAAAAAGCGGTCAGCGCGTACATCACCAGCACCACCTGTTTCTGCGACAGGCCTGCCGCCAGAAGACGGTGGTGGAGATGATTCTTGTCCGGTGAAAAAATCGGCACCCCTGACTGCCTGCGCCGCACGATAGCAAGTACCGTATCGGTAATGGGCACGGCCAGCGCCACCAAAGGCACGATAAGGACTGCGGCAGCCGCCGTCTTCATAGATCCCATGACCGACACCGCGGCAATCACATACCCGAGGAACATGGATCCCGTATCGCCCATAAAAATTTTAGCCGGATTGAAATTATACTGCAGAAAGCCGAGACACGCCCCCGTCATGGCCACCATAGCGGCAGCCGATACCCACTGCCCCATCTGGAATGCAAGAAAGGCAATGGCAATAGACGCTATCGTGGCGATCCCCGCAGCAAGCCCATCAAGACCGTCAATAAGATTGACCGTATTGATAAATCCGATGATCCAGAAAATAGTAAGCGGTATGGAAATAAAGAGAGGAAATTCAATGATCCCCATATAGGGAAGATCGATCCAGTCAATATTCACATCAAAGAATATCACAAGCACGGCGGCGGATAAGATCTGCCCGAGAAGTTTCACCTTGGCGGGAAGAGACACGATATCATCTGCAATCCCCACAAAAACAAGACAGGTCGCGCCGATCATAATCCCTGTCATTTCATAAGTAAAGCCCACCGTAAGGATGACGGATACCATAAACCCCGCGTATATGGCAAGACCGCCCAAACGGGGTACCAGTCCGTGATGCACCTTCCGTGCGTCCGGCTTATCCACGGCGCCGATCTGCACCGCGAAATTTTTTACGGCCGGCGTGAGAATAAACGTCACGGCAAGCGCGGCAAGGAACGTGAACGCGTAAGCGAACAACGAACCACCTCCCCTTTCTATGTATATGGTTATTTTAGCACAACTGATGAAATATTGTTGCCCGCCTGCGGCCTCGAAATAAAGCGGAGCCAAAAAGAAGCGGGAACCGCAAAAGGAAGGCACGCGAAACGGAGCACAGCATTTCCGGATCCCGCGCAGCAAAAAACCTCACGGCTGTTTGATCGAAATCATTCCGCCATGAGGCTTTTCATTTTTACTGTTTCGCGCGAATAACGACGCAGCGGTACGGCGCTTCTCCGTCGCTTTCTGTAGACACCGCGCCGTCATTCTGGAGCGCCAGGTGGATCATGCGGCGGTCACCCGCCGACATCGGTTCGAGGCGGATTTCTTCCCCTGTACGCTTCACCTTATCCGCCAGGCGGTGCGCCAGCGATTCCAGGGTCTGCCTGCGGCGCTGCCGATAGTCTTCCACATCAAGAAGCACGAAGTAATGGTGGCGGAAATTTTTATTTGCCGCCAGATTTGTCAGGTACTGGAGCGCGTCCAGCGTCTGACCGTGCTTTCCGATAAGGATGCCCAGACCCTCGCCGTGAAGGTTGAAAAGAATGCGTTCTTCACTCACCATCTTCTCAAGCTGCACATCCATCTTCATTCCTTTGAAAACGCCCGTCAGGAAACGTTTCGCTTCTTCAGCAGCTTCTTCCTGCTCTTCCGCGGAAAACGGAGTTTCCTCACGGCCGCGTTTTTCCTTCTTCGCCGTAAGAACTTCTTCCGTATCGCCGCCGGCCATGACGTTTTCCCCCGGCTCCTCCGCAGCGGAAACGGTTTCTTCCTCTCCGTCTGCAGCCCCGGCAGCAGCCGAAGTCATGTCCCCGGCAGTCTCCGCAGCATCTTCCGTTTCCGATCCTGCCGCGCCGACCTCGACAACGGCATCTTTCTTGTTGAACAAACCGAAAAGTCCGCTTGAGGGCTGTTCAATGACACGGATCACTGCTTCTGCGCAGGAAAGCCCCAGCTTCTTCAATCCTTCTTCCACTGCTTCGTCAACGGTTTTTGCGGTAATTCTGACAGTTTTCATAGTTATCCCTCCGCTTTCCCGGAACTATCCCCGGCCTCTGCCGTCTTTTCAGCAGAAGCCGTTTTTTCTTTTTCATCACCGGCCTTCGGTGCTTCATCGGCTGCCGGTTTCTTTGCTACCTTTTTAATAATTTTTCTGCGGATAATCTTTTTCCTCTTTGTCTTAGCCACAGCCTCTTCATCGGTATGGACAGTGACTACGCCTTTTTTCGAAGGCCCGTTTATCATTTCCTTTCCCTTTTCCCCGCGGAACATGATAAGCTGCTGGAAAAACTGGTAAACATTGCTCACCACCCAGTAAATCACCAAACCGCTCGGAAAATGAAGAGACATCCAGCCGATCATAAGAGGCATCATGAAAAGCATCGTCTTTTGGTTGCCCGGCGCGTCTTTCGGTGTCGTCTGCCAGGAAACAAGGAACGTGGACGCGGCGGAAAGAACAGGCAGAATGTACGTGCCGTCTTCCGCTGCCAGACTTTCAATCCAGAGGAAACCCGCATGGAGAGGGTCATAGTTGAATCCCTGTATCGCATAGTACATTGCGATAAGGAAAGGCATCTGTATGAGCAGGGGCAGGCATCCCGCCATGGGGGACGCATTATGCTCTTTGTACAGACGCCCCATTTCCTGCCGCATCATGGCAGGGTCATTTCTGTACTTCTTCTGGATTTTCTGGATCTCCGGCTGTATTGCCTGCATCGCTTTCATGGAACGGATCTGTTTCACCGCGAGGGGAAGCAGCAGCGTCTTAATGAGTATCGTCAAAACGACGATAGCGATGACGTAATTGGGGAATCCAAGACCGGAAGTAAATTCATAACAAATCTGCAGGCCGATGCGCATCAGATCAGCAATCATGCCTACAATAGCCGAGAGTACGGGAATCTGGAACTCAGATCCGCCTCCGCCAAAGCCAAGATTCATAATTTCTCCTTATACGGCCTCTATTTCAGCCGCCTAAATGTTCCCGCTTTCTAAATTTCAAAAGCGGGATGAGACAAGAATGCAGAAACTCTGCTAAATTCATGGCGTGACAAGATAACAAAACGCGAAAGATAAACGAAAGATAAAAAAGCGGCGCCTCATCAAAAGCGCCGTACATTGCCTGTCGGAAAAGCCTTATGGAACAGGGTCATAACCACCCTTATGGAAAGGATGGCACTTCAAGATCCGCTTTAACGCGAGCCATCCGCCTTTCAGCGCGCCGTATTTCTCCACCGCTTCCAGCGCGTAAGTGCTGCAGGTGGGAGTGAAACGGCAGCATGGCGGTTTCAGAGGAGAAACATATTTCCTGTAAAATCGAATAAGAACGATCAGCGCCGTCTTCATCATGCCCCCTCCAGCATGCCCGCTTTACGCCACAGCGCAAGCAAAGCCTTTTCCGCTTCGCCATACGTCGCTGTCGTCAGAAAAGCGGCGGCAAGCAATATGGCTTCATAATGGGAAGAAAGTTCATGACGATGGAGGCGATAAACCTCTTTCATCAGGCGCCTTGCCCGATTGCGCGCCACGGCATTGCCGATGCGCTTCGTCGTCACAAACCCGATCCGGACAGGTTCCCGTTTCGTCCTGACCACGTACATAAGTCCCGCGCGGTTGCTGAAACGCCGGCCGGCCGAGTATATACGCCGGTAATCCCTGTTTTGCCGGATACGGAAATCACGGTGAAGCGGGTACTTCTTCTCCTGCTTCGATTCTGACTCAGGCACTTAATACCTTTCTGCCCTTGGCTCTTCTTCTTTTCAGAACAATACGGCCGGCTTTCGTCTTCATACGGGCGCGGAATCCGTGGGTATGTTTTCTCCAGTGGTTATTAGGCTGGAATGTCATTTTTGCCATCAGTGAACACCTCCTTACTGCGTCCTGTGTATTCACACACCATAACATGCTAATTATAGCTAAACGGCCATCAGATGTCAAACGAAAACACTTCACACACACTCCGTTTTTCACGAAGAAATCAGTACCGCATTATGACGCCTTATCATTCCCCTCATTATGACACTCTCTCCTTCAATCGTCATTCTGAACGGTGGCAAAAATGCCTTGTGGGAAAAACGGGAAACAGGATGGTGACACGGAGTGAAGAATCTATTACCTCACTTTCCCCTCTTGATTCCTGATAAAGAAAAAAGGAAACGGTCTCCCGTCTCCCTTATTTGCCTTTCCGCATCACCTATTACAGTGCGGACCTCTGCAAGCTTCCCGGTCATCACCGCTTCTCTCCGGAACACCGCAGACTCCCCGCTCACCGTTTTCTCCGATGGGACAGAGCTGTACGTTTTCATCCTGCGGCGGATTATCTCCGCCATCATACGCGGCAAAACCGCCAACTACCCCGCCTGCAATCAGTGCCGCGGCAAGTATTGTTTTCTTCCACATAATAACACCTCCTTTTAAAGCTAAAGCTTATTCATATATTTATATATACCTATTATAACATACCCTGTATAGTGCTTTATTGACAGGGAACGGTCAGATGTCACCCGGAACGCAGCGAAAAAATCTGTACCCGTAGTGAGGAAGACGGTAAGAAGATAAAAGCTATCAGCTATCAGCTATAAGCTGTGAGCTGTGAGCTGTGAGTTAAAAGCCGAAGCATATGATTTCCATTAGGTGTCATACGAAACAACAGCAAAGGATTTGCTGTTGTAGTGAGGGAAACGTTAATCGTCATCTGAAGCGAATGTGAAGGATCTGCTGCCGTGGTAAGGAAAGCGGCAAGAAGATAAAAGCTATCAGCTGTGAGCCGTCAGCTAAAAGCGCTGAATGACAGCGGACGGCAAGGCGTCATCCTGAGCGGCAGCGAAGGATCTATACCAGTGATGAGGAAAACATTAAGCGTCATTCAGAGCGCCAGCGAAGAATCTATGCCCGTAGTGAGGAAGCCGGTAAAGTGTCATTCGGAGTAATAGATTCTTCACTCTGTGCCACTATCCCGTTTCCCATCTTTCCCTCAAGGCTTTCTTGACTCCGTTCAGAATGACAGCGGACGGCAAGGCGTCATCCTGAGCGGCAGCGAAAAAATCTGTACTCGTGGTGAGGAAGTCGGTAAGGCGTCATCCGAAGCGAATGTGAAGGATCTATGACCGTCCGCTTATCCCCCACCCACATAAAAATACGGTACCCACCACATTTGACGGATACCGTACTTTCTGTTTCTTATACTATTTCCTTACACCTGTTTTGTTTACCATTCCGGGTTACGCTTCCGGTGAAATATGGGAACCATACACATCACGGTAGTCCCCCTTTTCTTTATTGCTTTCATTATTGACACGGACGCGTTCCACCTTATGCCGGTCATTGTCCTTGCCGGAAATACGGTCGACACGGATGCGATCCAGATCCTTTATCCGATTGATTTCAGGATCGAATTCACCAATGGCCTTTGCCATGTCGCTGTCAATGGGTGCGCCGTTCTGCAGGGCACGGTAAATAATGGCCGCAAATTCATAGCGGGTCATGGAACGGTCACCCTTGAACTCTCCATCCGGATACCCTTCCAAAAGACCTCTGTCTGCCAATGATTTCACATAAGAATATGCCCAGTGGTCTTTAGGCACATCGGGGAAATTAACATCCTTCATTACCGATGCTCCCGACTGCATGGCTCCGCGCATGGCTTTAATCTCAGCACTCTGCGCCTTGACAATCGCTTTCAAGTCCTCCACTTCCTTGGCCAAAGCCACCCGTGAGGTGGATACATGGTTGCCCTGTCCCAGCTTCACGCTGACTCCGGCATTCACCATGT
>OCPZ01000396.1_pt1 | contig 32394 bp, 39 predicted proteins | sample 1538881 | NCBI WGS metagenome assembly OCPZ01 (sample SAMN04571733, study PRJEB22368) | human gut metagenome | biome: human gut; material: stool | host: Homo sapiens | place: Luxembourg | collected 2013-01-11 | reverse complement strand
ATTCCTGAATAGCTCAGCCGGTAGAGCGCGTGACTGTTAATCACGATGTCGCAGGTTCGAACCCTGCTTCAGGAGCCAATAGGGGTATCGCCAAGCGGTAAGGCAACGGACTCTGACTCCGTCATTCGTAGGTTCGAATCCTGCTACCCCTGCCAAGTTGATCCATTAGCTCAGTCGGTAGAGCACTTGACTTTTAATCAAGGTGTCCCGCGTTCGAGTCGCGGATGGATCACCATTTGTGGCCTGTTCGTCAAGTGGTTAAGACACCGCCCTTTCACGGCGGGTTCGGGGGTTCGAATCCCCCACAGGTCACCAAGTGGGCGATTAGCTCAGCTGGGAGAGCGTCTGCCTTACAAGCAGAATGTCGGCAGTTCGATCCTGTCATCGCCCACCAAAACGGCCCGGTGGTGTAGTGGTCTAACATGCCGCCCTGTCACGGCGGAGATCGTCAGTTCAAATCTGATCCGGGTCGCCACAATTTTGCCTCGGTAGCTCAGTTGGTAGAGCAAAGGACTGAAAATCCTTGTGTCCACGGTTCGATTCCGTGCTGAGGCACCAAATATGCGGCTGTGGCGGAATGGCAGACGCGCTACTTTGAGGGGGTAGTGATCCTTGATCGTGTGAGTTCAAGTCTCACCAGCCGCACCATTCCAAGTTCATTTTTTATATTTAAGTTTATATGCGGTTGTGGCGGAACTGGCAGACGCGCTATCTTCAGGCGGTAGTGGATTTATCCGTGAGAGTTCAAATCTCTCCAACCGCACCAGTCATTCATTAAGATCTCATCTTCGGATGAGGTTTTTTTGTGAAGAATATTTTTCCAGCCTCATGATATAATAAAATCATGTATAAATTATGGAGAGCGGATAGATGAGAAGACATATGTTCAGATGGTCTCCTGCGCGCATTATTGCGGGAGCCTTTGGCAGCATCAGCTTCATCGGTTCTATATTGCTGTATCTTCCCTGGGGGCATATGCCCGGACAAAGTATAACCTATGTAGATGCTTTGTATACTGCGGTTAGTGCTTTATGTGTGACAGGTTTATCTATTGTTGATACAGCAGCGGTATTTAATCCTTTTGGGCAGGCAATCTTGGCGGTGCTGATACAGGTAGGGGGGCTTGGCGTTTCTACCATGGGAGCAGGCGTACTGCTTATGCTTGGACGGAAAGTCGGGATACGGCAAAGAAATCTGATTCATGATACGATGAATCTTGATTCTTATTCCGGCGTGGTCCGTTTCTTGCGGACGCTTTTCGCAACGACAGTTTTTATAGAGATCATCGGGGCCTTTCTTGGATATTTCGTTTTTCGCCGCGACTACGAAATGATGGAATCTATCGGGCTCAGTATTTTCCATTCTATTTCTTCGTTCAATAATGCGGGATTAACAATTCTGACGAAAGAACGGAGCATGGAAATGTATGCTGAAGATCCTTTTATGCTGATTCTTACGACAGCACTTGTTTTTGTTGGCGGTTTAGGGTTTATTGTAATTCGTGAGTGCTGGGTAAACCGGTTTCGTTGGCGCAAGCTCAGCATGCACTCCCGGGTTTCCATCTTTATGGCCGTATTCCTTCTGATTGGCGGCGCTGTGCTCCTTAAACTGACAAATCCTATTTCCTGGCTGGTCGCATTTTTCAGCAGCCAATCGGCGAGATCGGTAGGATATATGGTGTATCCTTTTGAATCCTGGTCTCCTGCGGGATTGCTTGTCATGCTGGTCCTGATGTTTATCGGCACTTCAACGGGATCAACGGGAGGCGGAGTAAAAACGAGTACTGTTTTTGCGCTTGTGCTCGGGGTACGTCGTGTAACGACCAATGCGAGAGCGGAGGCTTTTCATTATTCATTGCCGCCACTGGCGTTCAGAAAAGCGGCGGTTGTCGTAGTTTTGGCTATCGCAGATATCGTAATCAGTACGTTTATTTTGCTTCTTGTGTGCCCGGAACTTTCGCTGGCAGAAGCCTTTACAGAGATGATGAGCGCTTTTACTACGGTGGGACTGTCACTTGGGACGACAGCTTCTTTGAATGAATGGGGGAAGCTGATTTCTATTCTGGTTATGCTTACAGGAAGAATGGGACCGATGACTATTGCAACAGCCTGGTATTTTTATGAAGAAACCCGGGCGCGGTATCCTGAGGGCAATGTAACAGTTGGTTAATGGGGGAGAATATGCTCGGCTTTATGAAAAAAAAGAAGGAAGAAACAATTTCTTATGGAGTAATCGGCTTAGGGAAATTTGGTTATACACTTGCTATACAATTGGCAGAGTATGGCTATGATTTCCTTGTTGTGGATAAAGACGAGAATTTAGTGCAGGATCTCAGAACCGTGACAGAAAGCGCTATTGTGGTTGATGATTATGATAAGAAATCCATAAAAGATTCCGGCGTGAAAAACTGTGATGTAGTTATCGTCTGTTTGGAAGAACAGCTGGAGAAGTCTCTTTTAGTTACCCTGAATTTGATTAACCTCGGTATTAAGAAAGTTATTTCTGTGGCAGATACTTCAGAACATGGAGAGATACTTGAAAAAATTGGCGCTGAAGTTGTTTATCCAAAGCGGGATATGGCGATTCGCCTTGCCAGCCGCCTTCGCGCCAATATGGTTCTTGATTTTGTCCAGTTAAATGAAGAAATTAATATTTATAAAGCCTCTCTGCCGAAGCCTCTTGTTGGTCAAACTGTTGTCGGCAGTGGGCTGAGGACAAAGTTTGAACTGAATATTATTGCAATCCAGAATGCTGCAGGAGTTACTGATATGATTAGTCCGAATTATGTATTCCAGGAAGGCGACCTGCTTTTTCTTGCCGGAAGCAGAGACGGCTTTAAAGCGCTGACGGAATGGGTTGGACTTGCAGGTGAATAAATAGAAATCGAACCACTGCTTTGGATGGCGGTGGTTTTTATGTATAGCAGGAAAAAGAACCTGCATGATCGGTTTATAGAAAGATACCATTCAGCCATATCATCAAAGTTTTCCTGTAAACTCGTTTCTTCTTGTAGTACAATAAAGAACATGGAGGAGTATATGTATACATTACGTAAAAGAGTACGTTTTTATGAAACTGACGGAATGAGGGTCGTTTATCACGGCAATTATCTTAATTGGTTTGAGGAAGCGCGTGTAGAATACATGCGTGAGGGAGGCGTGTGCCTCAATGATTTGCTGGCGGAAGGCATTGTATTCCCTATCGTGGAAATGAATGTGAAGTATATGAAATCCGCTGTGTATGATGATATCGTTCTGGTCAGGGCGTATCTTCGCGAGGTGAATCGGGTTAAGTTGGTATTTGAATATGAGGTGCTTCGTGAAAATACGAATGAGCTTTTAGCAACGGGACAGTCTGTGGGAACGTATACGAAGATTTCCACGGGGAAAATAGTGAGGATACCGGAAGAAAGATTGAAGAAGCTGATGGATATGGCGGAAGAGGACAGAACGGATGGATAACAGACCGATTGGGATCATGGATTCCGGCGTAGGCGGTTTGACTGTTGCCTGTGTCCTTAAAGAAAAATATCCGAATGAAAAATTTATTTTTATTGGTGATACGGCGAGGAATCCTTACGGAAACAAAAGCCCTGAGGAAGTCACTTTTTTTGCGGAAGAAATGAAAGCATTCTTAGCGGGAAAACAGGTAAAAATGATTATTGCCGCCTGTAATACGATTACATTTAGTGTGCCGCCGTCTTTCTTTGCAGGTAAAATTCCTGTCATCGGCATGAGCCTTGATTTTCCGGAACTGGAAAGCGTGAGTCATCTGGCGGTAATTGGTACGCCCATGACGATACGGAGTCATCGGCATCGGGGCCGGCTGAAAAAGGATTTTCCGCTGATGAATGTCACTGAAATCCCCATTGACGGTTTGGCTTACGCTATAGAGATGGGAAAAGAAGAATCTTTTATTTATGGGATGATAAACGAAGCAGTTCAAAAGGCAGGTGCTGAATCTGTGGACGCTGCTGTGCTTGCTTGTACACATTATCCTCTCGTTGCAGGAGTTTTCCGAGATATATTACCGAATACCCTGTTGATTGATCCTGCGGAGAGGACAGTGAAAAAAGCGATGTCCATCATGGCTGATCAAAATGGGCAGTCTGAGGAAGCGGGACCATGCTTGTTTTTCTTTACGGAAAGTACCCTCAGGGCGGAAATTCTTGTAAAGAAAATGTTTGGCAGGCGGGCGGATATACAACGAGTTGTTTTATCAGGAGTGTGAAAAATGTTTATATTGATTTTGAAAATAATTGGAATCTGTATTTTTCTTGTCTGCCTCGGATTCCTTGCCTACTGGGGGATGGCGCTTCTTAAAGGCGATTGTTTGCTGCGTATGTTAAAGGGGAAAATGACGCCTTTAAAGGTGGAAGACATGGACAGGGAAAGTATTGTCCTGTCTTTTACGATACCGATTGTAAATACAGGGAGGCAGATCGGTACGATTATGGATGCGTTTGTCCGTACATACCTTCCTTTTGAACAGTATGACAAAGCAAGGGTAACTGCCACCCTTACCGCTGCCGACACACCGAGGGATGACGGTTACTGGCAGGCTTTTATCATGGAAATTCGGAAACCCAAAGTATTTTTAATCAAATTGGCAATAAAAGGGAAATCAGGGAATATACTTCGCGACTTGGAGGATTTTCCTGATATGCCTATGGATATTATCTACCAGGTGGTGGCGAGAAGTGACTATTACTATGCGAAAACAAGAGTTACTTTGACCTCGGAAGATTTACGGACAGCTCTTTATCAGTACACATCGGGGGTAAGAAAATAAAATGGCAGATTTGAAACTTGTTCCGGTTCCTACCCGGATTCTGACAAATAAAGATAATATTGTAGATGCGATTATGGAATACGCAGGGCATGATATTACCAATCATGATATCGTTTGTGCAGCGGAATCAGTCGTGGCAATTACTCAGGGGCGTTATATCCGTCCTGAAGAACTTCATATCTGCTGGCAGGCCAGACTGATGAACCGTTTTGTCCCGGGCGCGGGATCCATGGCCAGTATTTATGGCATGCAGGCGGCCATGGAAGAAGAAGGGAAATGGAATATGCTTTTTTCTTTCATAATCGGCGCCGTGGCAAAAATATTTGGCAAGGCTGGCGTGTTCTACGCCCGATGCCGCCAGGCATCTTTGATTGATGATGTTACAGGAACGATGCCTCCTTTTGATAAATGCCTCGTTTATGGGCCGGCGGATACTGATAGGGTATGCGAAGAAATAAAAAATGCTACCGGTGCGTACGGAGCGGTCATTGCGGATGTAAATGACTTGAAGCGTTCAGCCGTTCTGGGGAAGAGCAAAGGAATCAATCCCGGTCAGATAGCGAAGATTCTGATTGATAATCCCTTTGGCAATGATAATCAGAAAACACCTATCGTCATTATCAAAAATTTCACAGATCATATAAATAGATAAGAAAAAGATATCTTTCCTGTGCGTGGAGAGATATCTTTTCAATTTAGGAGGACCTGAATAATATCATTGTAAAATAAAAGTAACCGGTGTGATTGACCGGTTACTTTATCAGATATCTCTGTCAACTTTATGAGAACGAAGGCAACGAGTGCAGACATTCATTCTTTTGACCTGTCCGTCAGCTTTTACGCGAACCCTCTGGATATTCGGTTTCCAGGTCCTCTTTGTTTTCAGATGGGAGTGGGATACATTGAATCCCGTTGCGGTATGTTTTCCGCAGATTTCACAATAATTAGCCATGTGCTACACCTCCTTGCACTTCCGCAATTGCAACATTCATAATATAGCATAAAATATTTTTAGAGGCAAGTGTTTTTGTATGCTGCTTTCCCGATTTATAATAAAGGAAATGATGCATTTTGAAATGGGGTGCCTTATGAATTTATCTGATGCCGTCACTGTCGTCAAGGGAGTGGGGATGCGAATGAAAGAAAAGCTGGAACGCTTGGGGATAAAGACTATAGAAGACCTGATTTCTTATTATCCCCGGCGGTATGAAGATTGGACACGGATTACTTCTATGGCGGATCTTTCTTATGAAATGGAAACTGCGGTTTATGGAACGGTGGTCGAAATCCGGGAAGTACATCCCCGAAGAAATCTGTCCATACTTACAGTGACTTTGGTGGATGGGACAGGCGCGGTCAATCTGGTGTACTTTAATCAGCCGTGGAAGAAAGAACAGTTTGCTCACGGGTCAAACATTCTTGCCTATGGGAAAATAGAATATAATTACAGAAAATGGCAGATATCCAATGCGGATACGGAGGCAGTTGCTATTGAAGCGCTTCATGCATTTAAGAAATTGGTACCTGTCTATCCCCTGACGGAAGGAATCCGTGCTTCGCAAATGCGGGCGATGATCCGCTTTGCCATTGATCATGCAGAGGGAATCAGGGAAAATCTTCCGGCAGACGTTCTTGTACGGGAGCATTTGATGGGACGTATGGCGGCAATCCGCGGAATGCATGATCCCGCTGGCTGGGAAGAACAGCGGGCGGCACGAAGGAGGACAGCCTTTGAAGAATTGTTTTTCATGCAGGCAGGTATTCAGCTTTTACGAAAGCGCAGAGAAACGGACAATGTGGGAATCAAATGCATGCCATCAGGGAATTTAGTGCATGAAGTGATGAAGAAATTTCCTTTTGCACTTACGGAAGGGCAGAAAAGCGTATTTCGCGATATAGAAGACAGCATGGAGGGTATAGTTCCTATGCAGCGTCTTGTGCAGGGCGATGTGGGAAGCGGTAAAACGGCGATAGCCATATTGGCGCTGACGAAAATTGTAGAAAATGGATATCAGGGAGCGCTTATGGCGCCGACAGAGGTTCTTGCAGCCCAGCATTTTAAAACTTTCCAGCAGGTATTTAAAGGAATGCCTGTAAAGACAGCTTACTTATCGGGACATACAAAAGCGGCAGAGCGGAAGGAAATACTGGAGCAGCTAAAAGACGGCAGTATCCATATTTTAATAGGGACGCATGCCTTGATAGAAGAGAACGTGGTGTTTTCCGCATTAGGCCTTGTCATTACTGATGAACAGCACCGCTTTGGCGTTAAACAGCGGCAGGCACTGGAAAGTAAAGGCAAGTCGCCCCATGTGTTGATTATGACGGCGACTCCGATTCCCAGGACAATGGCGCTGTCTGTGTATGGTGATTTAGATGTCTCCTTTATTAAAGGCATGCCTCCCGGCAGACATCCGGTGAAAACTTATGTGGTAGGAAGCCATATGCTGCAGCGCATTTTCCGTTTCATGAAAAAAGAGATGGAAAGCGGTCATCAGGCTTATGTGGTGTGCCCTTTGGTGGAACAAAGCGAAAAGCAGGATCTGGCGGCAGCTGTTTCCGTTTATGAGAATCTGCGGGATCACGTGTTTCCCCAATTTGGTGTGGGACTGGTTCACGGGCGAATGAAAAACGCGGAAAAAGAACAGGTTATGGAAGATTTCCGCGAAGGTAAATTCAAACTTCTGGTGGCCACGTCAGTTATTGAAGTCGGGGTGAATGTGCCTGATGCGACGGTTATGTTTGTTTATGGCGCCGATCGTTTTGGACTGAGCCAGCTTCATCAGCTTCGCGGCCGCGTGGGCAGAGGCAAAGAGCAGGCATATTGTGTTTTATATACGGATAATCAAAATGAAACGACTCAGCTTAGAATGAAACTGATGTGCGAAATACGGGATGGTGCTCTTCTGGCGGAAAAAGACCTGCTCCTACGCGGGGCAGGAGAGTTTTTCGGGTACCATCAGCATGGTATGCCTGATCTGAAGGCTGCGGATATCGTGCGTGACTTGCCGCTCTTGGAACTGGCGAAGCATGATGCGAAAGAAGCCGTTGATAAAGGACTGGATTTCAAGGAAGAATTAAGACATCGGTTCGGCGGGCAGTTCTTTGAGCGGATATACTACTGAGAAGCGGTATGTGGTATAGTTATGAAGTTTGATGAAGCAGAGTCAAGTTGCTATCAGTTATTATTTGAATTAAAATAAATACATTAGCTGGGTATATTTTGTGCCTGTACTTTGAGAATGACTTTTATACAATAATAAAATATGGAGGTAAATATGAGGGAGGATAAGTTTGGGGAAAAAGGACTTACTTTTGATGATGTCCTTTTGGTTCCCGCGCATTCAGAAGTGCTTCCCAAAGAAGTCGATGTTTCTACACGTTTAACACGGAACATTACTTTGAATATCCCTGTGATGAGCGCAGGTATGGATACTGTCACGGAATCAGATATGGCTATCGCCATGGCGCGGGAAGGCGGCATCGGTGTGATCCATAAGAATATGAGTATCGATGAACAGTGTAAAGAAGTGGAGAAGGTAAAACGTTCTGAACACGGCGTCATTGTGGATCCGGTATATCTCAATCCGGATAATACACTTTCCGATGCGGATGATCTCATGGTGAAATATGATATTTCAGGAATTCCTGTTACTATAGATGGGAAATTAGTTGGAATCATAACTAATCGCGATATGCGTTTTGAAACGGATCTGTCAAAACCTATTTCAGAAATTATGACGAGCGAAGGTTTAATTACCGCGCCGGAGAATACGAAGCTGGAGGAAGCTAAACGTATTTTACAGGAACATCGGATTGAAAAATTGCCATTAATTGATAAGGACGGGTATTTGAAAGGCCTTATTACGATTAAGGATATAGAAAAAATGAGGAAGTATCCCAATTCCTCCAAGGATAAAGATGGGAGGCTGCTGGCGGCTGCGGCTGTCGGCGTGACGCCGAATGTATTGGAACGGGCGGAAGCTCTTCTTGCGAAGAAGACGGATGTCCTGGTGATTGATACGGCTCACGGACACAGCCAGGGGGTATTGGATACGATCCGTAAGATTCGGGATGCTTTTCCCCATGCAGAATTGATTGCAGGAAATGTGGCAACTTATGAGGGGACAAAAGCACTGATCGAAGCAGGCGTGAGCGCGGTGAAAGTCGGTATAGGGCCGGGTTCTATCTGTACGACACGGGTAATCGCAGGTATCGGTGTACCCCAGATTACCGCAATTTATGACTGCGCGAGAGCGGCGGCCGGGACGGATGTGCCGATTATTGCCGACGGCGGTATTCAGTACTCCGGCGATATAGCCAAAGCCATTGGTGCAGGAGCGTCAGTGGTCATGCTTGGGAATCTTCTTGCGGGAACCGATGAAAGCCCGGGCGAAATAATTATTTATCAGGGGAAAAATTATAAGTTGTACCGTGGCATGGGATCACTGGGGGCTATGCAGCAGGGGAGCAAGGACAGATATTTCCAGCAGGACGCAAAGAAGCTTGTCCCGGAAGGCATTGAAGGACGGATTCCTTACAAAGGACATGTATCTGACGTACTGTTCCAGTTAATTGGCGGTCTGCGGGCGGCAATGGGATACTGCGGCACACCTGATATCCCGGCTATGAATGAGAATACCCGATTTATTGAAATTACAGGCGCAGGTCTTCGTGAAAGCCACCCCCATGATGTAAGCATCACGAAAGAGTCGCCAAATTACAGTGCTAAATAATGATAGGAAACAAATATCCATCTCATACGGTTATGGATGTGCGCATACATGCTGTAACTATGGAAGAGGCGCTGCGATGTGCCCGTGAAATGGCGGCGTCAGGAGAAGAACATATAATTGCTACCGCTAACGCCGAAATGGTTATGATCGCACAGGAAGATAAGGAATTGGCCTATGTGCTGAACCATTGCAGCCTGGTCGTACCGGACGGGGCAGGAATCCTTTGGGCGGGTGAACAGTTGGGAACATATTTTCCTGCGCGGGTGGCAGGCGCCGATTACGCGGAAGAAATCCTTAAAATCGCGGTGAAAGAAAAATGGCCGGTATATTTTCTCGGCGGTGCGCCGGGGGTGGCAGAAACGGCGATCCGCAGGTTTACGGAACGATACGGTCTCTTTGAAAAAGCGGGATTTCATGATGGCTATTTCGATGAAATTGAAGAACAGAAAATCGTGGAAGAAATTAAATCCGGCGGAACCAAAGTCCTTCTATGTGGAATGGGAGTGCCTAAACAGGAAAAATGGCTGTGGAACCATAAGAAGGAATTAGGACCCGTGCTGGCGATGGGGGTCGGCGGCGTGTTTGACGTCATGGCAGGGAATTTACGGCGGGCACCGCTGTGGATGAGAAATCACCGATTGGAATGGGCGTACCGCTTGTATTTACAGCCGAGCCGTATCGGACGTATGGCGGCGATTCCAAAGTTTATGCTGGCGATAAAAAAATGGAAAAGGAAAAACGGAAATAAAATATGCTGAAAAAACCAATTATATTACCGGAAGGATATCCGTTCATCATCATATCTTTAATAGTCGCGGCGTTGCTGTGGTATTTTGGTATGCTTTATACGGCGGTTATTCCTTTTGTTTTTTCCTGTTACTTTTGTTATTTCTTCCGTTGCCCCAGAAGAAATGCGATCATCCCGCCGGGGGAAGATACGATCGTTTCCCCGGCTGACGGTACCGTAGTGGATGTTTCTCACGGCGTGGAAGAAGAAATGTATCTTGGAGAAAAATGCCATAAGATCACGATCTTCCTTTCTGTTTTTGATGTGCACTGTAATCGTTCTCCCATGGAAGGAACCATTAAATACCAATCCTATACACAAGGACGGTTTCTTCCTGCTTATGAAAAAGAAGTGGGGTTTGAAAATGAACGCGGTGCGATTGGTATCGAGGGAAAGCATAGGAATATCCTCGTTATATTAATTGCCGGCATTTTGGCACGACGTGTAGTTTCATGGAAACAGTTGGGAGATCCGCTGCAAAAGGGGGAACTGTACGGAATGATTAAGTTCGGATCCTGTACAGAACTTTATATACCGGGAGAAGCGGAAATTTGTGTAAAGAAAGGTGATACAGTCCGCGGTGGGCTGACGATAGTGGGGAGGCTTAAATTAGAATGAATAAATCATGGATTGCGAACGGATTTACCGCAGCCAATGCATTATTTGGCGGTCTTTCCATTATGATGTCGATTTCAGGAGAATACCATGTGGCGGCGATATGCATATTGATTGCTATGGCGGCCGATGCTTTTGACGGCAGGGTGGCTCGTGCTCTTGGGACTGCAGGTCCGATGGGGGTGGAGCTGGATTCTTTATCTGATGATATTTCTTTCGGTGTCGCTGCCGGGGCATTGATGTATTCTTATCAGCTGCGGGAACTGGGGGCGTTCGGGTTTATTCCCTGCGCACTCCTCGGTGCGTTCTGCGCGTTCCGTTTGGCGCGTTTCAATGTGAAAGTGACTTCTGTCCATGGATATTTTGAAGGACTGCCTTGCCCGACGGTCGGTGTAATTATTGCCTGCTATGTCCTTTCCGGTGTAAAGATCTGGAACTGGCTTGCCATGGTTTGCGTGCTTGCTCTTGCGGTGCTGATGGTGAGTGAAGTACATTATCCGGATAATAAAGGCGCCAGCGCCGATCAGCTTCATTTGCCGGCATTCCTGTTCTGCCTTGGCTTTTTCATACTTTGCACCATGATTTACTGGCCGTCATGGGCAGCTGCTTTATGTGCGGCGTATATTATGTTCGGCATGGTAAATACATACCTGAACCGCCGGAAGAAACTCCATAGAAAACTTAAAAGAAGAGTAAAGGAAGAATTTTGACATGAATTATCCTTTGGATATCCTGATGCTGCCCATCCAACTGATTGTGGCGTGGTTTACTGTTTATTATACGGTAATTGCCGTTTTTGGAATATGGCATAGGAAAGATAGGGATTTGTCTGCACCGAAAAACAAATTCGCGCTTATGATTCCGGCGCATAATGAAGAAATGGTTCTCGGAGATCTTCTTGAAAACCTAAAGATTTTAAAATATCCGAAAGAACTTTATGATATTTACGTTATTGCCGATAACTGTACCGACAGTACAGCAGAAGTGGCTCAACGGCACGGCGCTTATGTCCTTGAACGATGTAATAAAGAACTTGGCGGAAAAGGATATGCCATGGATTGGGCTTTTCCGAAAATATTTGAGACAGGCCGCCATTATGATGCATTTTGCGTGTTTGACGCAGATAATCTTGTCCATCTTGATTTTTTGGCGGTCATGAATACCCGTCTGATGAAAGGGCAGAAAGTTCTTCAAGGATACTTATCCGCTAAAAATCCGGTGGATACTTGGGTATCGGGTACTTTTGCGATTGCTTTCTGGACTGTCAATCATTTGTGGCATCTTGGAAAGTATAATTTAGGATTATCCTCCTGTCTTGGGGGAACCGGGATGTGTATTTCGGCGGATATTGTGCGGGAATTCGGGTGGGGATGCGACTGTCTCACGGAAGACATGGAATTTTCCATGAAATGCCTTTCTCATGGGATCCGCACCTGCTGGGTTCATGATGCTATTATTTACGATGAAAAACCGTTGACTTTTATGGCGTCATGGAGACAAAGAAAGCGTTGGGCCCAGGGTCAGTTTGACTGTTCCGAAAGATATATCCCCATTTTGATGAAAGAAGGTTTTAAGCGGCACAGTATTGTCGTGCTTGATGGGATTATGCAGCTGCTGCAGAATTATTTTCTGCTTATTTCCGCTTTTTATTTAGTGATGACATATATTAATATGTTCTATCCTTGTTTTACGGTGGTTCTATATAATGATGCTTTGGTTCCACGGCAATTCTGGAGTGTATTGGGGACGATCCAGTATGTTCTGCCGCTTATCGTCCTTTTGCAAATTGAAGTGCCTGCTAAAATTTACCTGTATTGGCTGATTTATCCTGTGTTCATGTATTCCTGGGTTCCTGTGACTTTCCTCGGATGGATTCATCGCCATGAGAAACAATGGGTTCATACTATTCATACGAGAAGCATGCAGTTTCAGGCTGCTTCTCTTACACGTAAAAAGGAAATAGACAGTTAGTATGCATATATTTGTGACAAACGATGATGGTGTCGCTGCGCCGGGTATTCGAGCCCTGGCAAGAGCACTCTCCGCGCTTGCGAAAATTACCGTTATCGCACCGGCGGAAGGAGTGAGTTCCTGTTCAAGCGCATTGTCTTTAAGAAAGCCGATGAAATTGAAAAAGCGGCAAAGTTATGGAGAAAACATCGAAGTATATTCTTTGACGGGGACTACCGGCGACTGTTGTAAATTGGCTTTGGAATACTGGCTTAAGGATGACTTGCCGGACCTGATTGTATCAGGGATTAATGATGGCTTTAATACAGGAAGCGACTGTCTTTACAGCGGGACAGTGGCAGGCGCACTGGAAGGTATATTTGCGGGAATTCCTTCTATGGCAGTTTCTATGGAAAGCATGGCGGATGGAACTCTTTTAAGGGAAACGGCTGCTTTTGCTGCGGATCTGGTATCCGGATATTTTATGAAAAAGCGGTATACTGGTATACTCAATGTAAATATTCCGAAGATAAAGCCGGAAAAAGTTTCCTGGGAAAATGTGAAAGTAGCCCGGCTCGGCTTGCTGCGCTATTCTAATGTGATTGCGGGAAAGCGGACAGAAGCGGATGAAATGGAATTTATCATGAGAGGGAAACCGCTGGAAAGATATGAACCGGAGACAGACGTTTATTGGTCGAGAAAAGGTTATATAACGATTACTCCGCTGCAGTGGAATCAAACCGATTTTGAGAATCTGAGGGAAGTAGGAAAACTTACAGCGGCGTTCATTGACGCATAGCTCTTACGTATGTTACAATAATTGCCGTTGATATATGCCGGAGTGGCGGAATGGCAGACGCAGCAGACTCAAAATCTGCCGATAGCAATATCGTGTGGGTTCAAGTCCCACCTCCGGCACCAAGTGAAAAAGCCGATGTACTCTAAGAAAAGAGCCTGCCGGCTTTTTTAATTTATCCCTCTCTTTATGTCTGGTTTTGATTTAGTACAACATTTGTACAACACTCGTTGCCTCGGTCAATTCTTTGATTATAATTAAAAAGTGACCCGACGAGGGGCCACCGTAATAATTATGTGTGGGGTATTAAATAATATGGGACGCAATTTCCGCGGCTTCTTCGTCCATTTTCTGGGTGACGTGGGTGTATGTATCAAGCGTAGTTTGAACGGAAGAGTGTCCTAATCGCTCCTGAACAATTTTATAATTGATGCCGCTTTCAATAAGAAACGTGGCATGTGTGTGCCGGAACGAGTGAAATGAGAACTCAGGAAGACCGGCGGCAATAAAAGCTTTCTTCGCGGCATGTGTGACGTTATCCGGACAAACCGGTGTCAAAATTTGAGAAGGGAATACAAGGTCACAATTTCTATTTTTTGGATATTGCATTTTTAATCGGAGAAAATAGGCGTGTTGATTGCGAAGCATTTCAGCAGTGCCTTGATCAATAGAGATACACCGAATGGAGCTGTCTGTTTTCGCGCCGTCTACCAGAGTGTATGAAGATCCCGGAAGCACAATGCATGTCTGGGTAACGCTGACAGTTGCCCGGTCTAAATCAACATCCCGCCAGCGCAACCCCAATATTTCACTGCGTCGCATGCCGGTTGTCAGAGCGAAATGACATATCCGGCGGAGTTGTTCATTTTTAACATGCTCAAAAAATGCCCTAATTTGCGATTTTGAGAGGGCCTTCGACTTTGAAGGGGTACGCTTAGGCCGACGGACGTAGTCAAGCGGATTTGACGGGATAACGCCATCCGATACCGCTTGTTTCAGTGCGGCCGACACTAACGTATGTACATAACAAACCGTGCGAGGGGACAGGCCTGAATCCAAAATCTCCTGCCAATAGACACGAAATAAAGCCGGCCGCAGGTCTTCGAGAAGATGATAACCGAATGGAACACCTATAACATGACGCCGAAGAACTCCACGGTAAGAGAACCACGTATGCTCGGTTACCGTATTTTTTATACCATTCAGCCAAGCCTCCACCCATTCGGATAAGGTGACATGGTCGTCGAGATAGGGGAAGTCCTTAACTTTTGCGATGAATGAATTCCGCTTTTCAACAGCAATCTGTGGTGTTTTCCCATAAAAATATTTACGTTTCCCATTTATGGTAGCCGTAGTGCAATAAAATCCGTTTTTCCCTTTTTTCATAATAAAATCAGCCTCCTTTGGCAAATAGGCTGATTATGCTATAATTATAAAGTAATCAGCCCGTGGTGGGGTTGTTACAACTGCCACGAAAGAATCCCCATTCATTCGTGGTTCCCGTCGTCATGTTCACAGCATGGCGGCGGGATTTTTATATTGGATTAAAACTTTTATTGTCTGTTTTTGGGTCTGGGAAAGGTCGAGCGGAGTCCGTCTATATGCTCGTATAAATCAGGCTTTATTGGAGCCCACATTGGATCTAAAATAAAATCAATTCCTTCTCGTCTGGCAAATTTTGCGGCAGGAACAAAATCACTATCTCCGGAAATAAGGATAATTCGGCTAACTTGTTTTTTGAGCGCAAGGGATGTTATATCAATCCCTATCCTCATGTCTACGCCCTTTTGTTTTACATTCATAGAGAAGTCTTTTTCGGTTAGCTGATCCCAGTTTATTTTATGCGAGCACAAAGATTTAATTTTATCATAGTCTACTGCCCATGTTATGTTTACATCGTCAACATGCCCAAGGCGCAGCGCGGTTTTTCTCACACGTTTTAATTCTTCGTGCAATTCTAAACGCCATGCGCTATTGGGAGATTTGGCAAGATCTATTTGCTTTTGCAAAAACGGATGGAAGACCTTTTTTGATAGAGGCGGACAATCGTAAAAGAAAATTCTGTATAAATGATTTTTAGTTTTTCCTTTTGTGGAATAAAGATGGCGACGACAGTGATAATTAACCAGTATCTTCGTGAGTTTGGGCTTTCGCAAGATGTTGCGAAAGATAATTTTCTTTCGGATTCTTGCTGCCAAAAATATACCTAGCTCTTTTTATAAAGAATGCTCCGTCTACCAGAATAGCAACATTTTCCATTTTACACTCCCCTTTACAAATGAAAAATCCCTTGGGGTTGGCCATCTCCGGACAAATTGGAGAGGCTTACTGCCAAGGGATAGATACCTAAAACATACATCAAACTTTGATGTGTCATTATCATATTACATGGCAGCAAAGTTGTCAACAAAAATTTATATATTGTGTTTTACCAATTTATAAAGTGTACTGTTTTTAGAAGAGGCCCCCTTTTTCATGATAAAACCTCTTTTCTAACTAGTGAATTAAAACGGAATATCCTCGCTTCCTGCAGCGAATTGCTGTGCTGGATCAAGTTCCGACTGAATTTCCTTATATTCATCCTCCCACGAAGGGAGAAGTTTCAGACGGTAATATATTGATTCTTCACCGCAATAAGGGCAGTATCGCGCGTGTAGGGAGAGCGTTTCACTACATGAATAACTGGAGCATTTATTTTGTGTTTCAAGCCCACATATAATGCAGTAATCATCATCTCCAATTTCTTCATTATCACATCTAAAACACTTTTGTGTCTTTCCGTTTTCCTGTTCCGGATAACTATGGTATTTCATATCAAGCGGTAATTCTCCTTCCAATGGATTTTCTAAAAAAGAAAAAATAGGTAAGTTTCTGTTATTCCAAATAAGTTTATCTGATCCACACACAGGGCAATATTTACTTTTTTCAATGGCGGATGTGTGGTGGCATTTCATACAATATCGACCGTGAATAAAATCGTGAGATTGAGTTTTATAAAATGCAGTCCTGTTTTTATAAAACTCTTTATTGGTTTCAACCCTTTCAAGCGCATAGGAAGCCGCCTCATTTGAAACACCAAATATATTGGATACCTCAGCGGAAGACCTACTTGGTATTTGGCATAAAAGTGCGGGGGAGCATAAAAGCTCACTGGCAAAGAAGTCAGCCTCCCTTTCGAATATACGACTTTCGGATTCCGTAAGTTGAGCTAATCCATTTCCGATTACGGAGGGAGAAAAGGGGAATAATTGAAAATGCTGAAGAACAATATGCCCTAGTTCATGTGCCAGTGTCCACCTACGTCTTTCTAGTGACAGACACATATCGTTGTACGTTACAAGGTATAATTCGCTATCAGGAAGATAGAATGTTTCGCCATCTTCTGAGCCGATGATATCGACAATATTGTCAACGGTGCAATTAAAGAGGTCAGCTAAAGTTGAATACTTAAAAAGTTTAACACCATAATTCTTAACAAGCTGATTAACGTCCACGGGAAACGTAATAATGTTATTCAGTTGAAAAAACCGTTTTACCCAATAAATGATTAAGGGATATCTTGGTTTTGTTATCGGAGCTCGACTCAATTAATCATCTCCGTTATTCTCAAGCATAATCTTAATGAGTTGTTTTAATTTTTTGGCTTTTTCGGGATTGCTTTTAAAGTTGTCTTTTCTTGCCAATGCTCTGATTTCCGGGTCGTCCAGTACGGGTAATTCTTCTTCAACATCGTCAGGTTCAGGAGTGGCATCAAAAACTTGCATGGCGTTTTTAAGTCCATTTTCATCTTCCCAGCCCATAAGCCAAACTGGAGAAACGCCGAGTGCTTCGGCTATAAGATCTATTTTATCTTGTTTTGGAGCATACTTACCGGTTAAATAGTCAGAAATAGATGAAGATCTTATTCCTGTTCGTCTAGATAGTTCTGCCGCAGAAATATCTAGTTTCTCCATTGCCGATTTCATTCTTTCTATAAGAATATCTCTCATCTTCATCACCCCTTTATTTGTATAATACTCGGAAACCCGAATAAAATCAATGCCCAATAATAAATTAGTACGGAAAACCGTTGACACAGAAGTACTAGCGTGCTATGATATTTGCATAAGCACGGAAAACCGTGCAAAATATAAAAAAGGAGGTGTGAACTTTGATGATGGATTACGACTATGCGTACCTTCGTGGATTCATAAAAGAACGATTCGGGTCAAACCAAAATTTTGCAGATTTTATCGGAATAGGAATCACTGCATTATACGATCGCCTTTCTGGTAAAACGGCATTTAAGCAAGATGAAATCGATGCCGTGGTACGGGAGTACGAGTTGTCAGGAGATGAAATTATGCGTATTTTTTTTACACGGAAAATACGGAAAACCGTGCAAAAACAGAAAGGAGTATGAAAATGAATAATTTACAAATATTTGAAAACGAGAGATTCGGAAGAGTAAGAACTATTGAACAAAATGGAGAACCGTGGTTCATAGCGAGAGATGTATGCGAGTGTCTATCAATCGGGAAGTACAGAGATGCTGTATCAAGACTTGAAGAAGACGAAAGGGGGTCGGTTGAAATGGACACCCCTGGAGGTAGGCAAAGTTTATCGGCGGTCAATGAATATGGACTGTACAGTTTAGTACTCTCAAGTCGCAAGCCGGAAGCGAAAGAGTTCAAACGGTGGATTACTCACGAAGTCATTCCGGCAATCAGAAAGACCGGTGGATATATCTCCGGGGCAAAGGAAATGTCTGATGAGGAAATCATGGCAAAGGCTCTGCTGATTGGGAAACGTACTATCGAACAGCAGCAACTCCGCATTCAGAATCTGGAAGTCACAAACAGCAAACTTTCGGTCTCCAACACCATCATGCGTCCGAAGGCAGATTACTTCGACGAGCTTGTCGACAGGAACCTATTGACCAACTTCCGCGAAACCGCCAAACAGCTTGGCATAGGGCAGAAAGCATTTGTCAATTTCCTTTTGGAGAAAAAATATGTTTATCGCGACAAAAAGGGAAAGCTGATGCCTTATGCGGGTAAAGGTGATGGATTATTTGAAGTCAAGGAGTGCTATAACGAAAAAACCGCCTGGAGTGGTGTGCAGGTTCTTATCACGCCAAAGGGCAGAGAGGTGTTCCGGCTGCTATGCGGCGGGTTAAACGCCTAGCAGTTTTACGACGACGAGAACAAGGCAGTTGTAACAACCACCACACGCAAAAAGATAAACGAAAGGAGAAATAAAAATGGAAAAAATGGGATTGACTTTGAAAGAAGCATCCGAAATCACGGGCATCGGATATCAACAGCTTCACTGCTGGGCGGAAGAGCGTCCGGACTTTCCCGCGTTCAAGATTGGGCGAAAGATGATCATTCCAACGCAGCAGCTGCGGGAGTATATGGGAAAGATGGCGGCCGCCCGGGAAGGCATGCCGGCGGGGTCGGCAATCCTGGCGGCAATTCGAGAAAGGCGGAGACAAAGAGCATGAGTAAACCACTCATTTTCACGGTGCTATTGATGGCCACGGCGCTATTGGCGGGGTACGCCGCTGAACCTGAGCCGCAGTTAATTTCGTACAAAGTGACACTTCGAAGCGGCGAGAGCGTCTGGGATGCTTGCGCGAAAGTCGCAAGCGGCAAAGATGACGTTCGGGAAGTGGTCTACAACACACTGAAAGAAAACCACATCAGCAACCCCGGCAGCATTCAGCCGGGTACGGAATTGGTTATCAGAGTAAAGGAGATGAAATAAAGATGGCTTGTAGGGGAGACGTCGATACTGAAGATTTAGAACGGATAGGCTCTATCGCACGCAGCGGAGAAAATATACTCTGCGGATATCTTAAGGATTTCGATGGCTGCCTGTCTGATGAACAGAAAGAAAAGGTGACAGCTGCTATGGATTTCTTTGAAATGTTAGCGGATCACTCAGAAACACTAACGGCAGCTGTTGAGGCTATGAATTACAGAGAGGAGATGTATGAATGCGAAGAAAACTACTAACTATTTTATTCACCCTATTAGCGCCCTTCGCGGCGCATGCAGAATGGCTCATCGCAGAGTGCAGCGCTTACACGCCATACGATTGCGGGACTATTACCGCGACGGGCGAACCTGTCCACGTAGGCGGAGTAGCTTGCAACTTCCTACCTTTCGGTACAGTCGTCATCATCGACGGCAGGGAGTATGTAGTCAATGACCGCTGCGGCATTGATGGCTGCATAGATATTTTCATGGAGAGCTACGAAGAAGCGATTCAGTTCGGGAGGACAGTATAAGGAGGTTTATGTAAAAAGATGAATTATAAAAAGATTTATTCGCAAGCGATCAAAACACTCTTAAAAGGACAGCCGCTACCCATGCATATCGGCGAGGATGGCGGGAAAGACGGTTTGTTCATCAACAATTCTTGCTTATGTTTTCTGCCGAAGGACAAAAACATATTTGCTCTAAGAACATGGGCGCGCTTAGACGGTGTAGGTTATCTGCTTCCAAAAAGCGAGCTCAGCACCGTGTTCCCTACCGATACGATCATAAACAAAAAGACTAAAGCCTGTCTGCTAAAAACGGCGAACGGAGAGGACTATGCACATTTTATCTGCGAAACATTTCTCGAGTATTTTGACAAGGATGCCGAAATTAAAGTAAATCCGAAGGCTGAGATATCCCCTTTTTACATCTACGAAAACGGAGAACTTGCCGGGATAATAGCACCGATACGGCAGAAAAAATGAAAGGTGGTGATGCAAATTGATTGTCGGCACATGTAAAAAACCGTCCGGCTGCTGGAACAGTCGAACGGCAAAAACAAAAATACTCTAAATTATTATAACACACGTAAAGGAGATAATAAAATGATCAGAATTGAAATCGACGTAACAGACGTAGCAGAACTGAAAGCACAGTTGAAAGGCCTCTTAAATGAGCCGGTTAAAAGCACAGTAACAGTTACACCGGAAAACGTTACGGTTGCAGCACCGCAGATTAAAGAGGTCAAAGTACCTAAGGCAAAGAAAGCAGAGCACGTAAAAGAAGAACCGCCGAAAGCGGCAGCTGCAGATGTGCTGACGGAAGACCAGAAGACTGAACTGCGCACGCTCTGCGCTGAGTATACGCATAAGGTTTCCGACGGCAAAGAACGAATCAAGCAGTTCTTGAAAGATAAAGGACTCGCTAAAGTAACCGAACTCAAGCCTGCTGATCTGCCGGAATTTAAAGCGATGGTACAGATCTGATGGCACACGCAATATTAAGTGCATCGGCCAGCTCCCGATGGCTGCACTGCACGCCGTCGGCGAGGTTGGAGCGGAAGTTTCCGGACGCGTCAAGTCCGTATGCGGAAGAAGGCACACAGGCGCACGCCTACGCCGAACAATTTTTGAAGCTATTTCTGAAAACCGGCAAGACTACTGTTGCAATAAAAGACAACGCAGAAATGCAGGAAGCTGTACAGATCTACGTCAACATCTGCATTGAAAAAATCAACGAAGCGAGAACTGCTTCTTCGGATGCGCAGATCAAAGTAGAACAGCGGCTGGACTTCTCCCGCTGGGTGCCGGAAGGTTTCGGCACCGGCGACATGGTAATGGTGTCGGACAAGTACTTTGAAATCGTTGATCTCAAGTACGGAAAAAGCGTCCCGGTCTCGGCTATCAACAACAGTCAGATGCGGCTGTACGCACTCGGCATGTATGCGGCCTTCGGATATCTGTACGGCGCAGACAAGGTCAGAATGACGATTGTGCAGCCGAGGCTTGACAGCGTTTCGACTGAAACCATCTCGGTTGATGACCTGCTTGCGTGGGGTGAAGGAGTCAAAAAGAAAGCAAAAATCGCTTTTGCAGGTAAAGGTGATTTCCGCGCAGGCAATCACTGCCGATTCTGCAAAGCAAGGAACACCTGCAGAGCGCACGCGGATTATGAATTAAAAAATGTCAAAGAAGATTTGCAGACCGCAGAGATGAAAGACTTTGAAATTTCCGACATCCTGCTTCGTGCTAAAGGCATCAAAACTTGGCTGGACGGACTGGAATCATATGCGCTTGGAAAAGCCCTTGACGGCTACGACTGGCCGGGAATGAAACTTGTCGAAGGCCGAAGCAATCGGAAGATCACTGATGACGTTATCGCAGCAAACAATCTTATGAACGCCGGCTTTGGCGCCGAAGAGATCTACAAACCACAGGCACTGCGGTCAATTACTGACCTGGAAAAGCTCTGCGGAAAGAAAATGTTCGGCGAGTTGATGTCCGGAGTGATTGAAAAACCACCGGGCAAGCCGACGCTGGTCTCTACAGATGACAAACGGCAGGCAATAGAAATAACAAACATCAAAAGCGATTTTGACGAAAGTCTTTTATAAAAAAGAGGAGAAAACACAATGAAAAGCATTAAATTTGTAACCGGATTAGTCAGACTGTCTTACGCGAATATCTGGGCGCCGAAAGAAGACCTTAGCAGACGTATGCGTTACTCGGCAAATCTGCTTATCAAGAAAAGCGACACAAAGACGATCTCACGTCTGAAAGCGAAAATCAAAGAACTGGTCAATGACGAAGAGGCTAAGAAAATTCTCGGCACGCATGGTAAAGATATTAACCTGCCTCTTCGTGACGGTGACACTGAACGCGAAGGTGATCCGAATTATGCCGGGCATTATTTCCTGAATGCAAAAGCAACGGAAGACTATCCGCCGAAGATTCTGGGCCCTGACGGTGAAGAAACCTTCGATAAATCGGAAGTCTACAGCGGCTGCTACTGCCAGGCTGTTCTGTACCTGTTTGTGTACAATCAGGGCGGCAACCGCGGCGTAGGAGTCCGCTTGAGCGGCCTGAAGAAGATTAAAGACGGTACACCGCTGTCCGGCGGCAGTGTATCTGCTGGAGACTTCGATGATGATCTTTTAGACGCTGACGCTAAAAGTGATGATAACGATGATATTTTTTAAGGAGTAGGAATTATGGCTACACTGGCGATTGACCTGGAGACGTACAGTGACAATGACATCAAGTACGGAGTTTACAAATATGTAGACTCACCGAACTTTGAAATCTTGTTGCTCGGATACAGTTTCGATGACGGGCCGGTGCAGGTAGTGGATCTTACTGTCGAAAAGATGCCTGTGCGGATTGCACAGGCTCTTTTCGATAGCGGCATCACGAAGACAGCATTCAACGCAAACTTCGAAATTACCTGCTTCAAAAAGCTGTATCCGGAGATGCCTGCGGAGCAGTGGGAGTGTACAAGCGTACTGGCGCTGTACAATTCACTGCCGACAAAGCTTGCTGATGTTGCGGAAGTACTGCACCTCGGTGCAGATAAGCAAAAAGATACGCGGGGCAAGGCATTAATCAACTATTTCTCAAAACCATGCAAACCGACCAAAGCAAACGGCGGCCGGACGCGTAATCTGCCGGAACACAATCCGGAAGCATGGGCGCAGTACATCGAGTATAACCGGCAGGACGTCGTCGTCGAAAAAGCTATACGGCAGAAACTATTATCTCTGAAACCGCCGGAACTGGAACATCAGTACTGGCTTATGGATCAAGAGATTAACAGCCGCGGTGCCCGAGTCAATACAAAACTGGTTGAAAACGCTATCCGCATAAACAAAGAACACAAAGCAAAACTGCTGGCAAAAGCAAAGGAGCTTACCGGACTTGAAAATCCGAACAGCCCCCTGCAGCTTACAGCGTGGATAGAAGACCGGCTTGGTGAGACCGTCGAATCAATAGACAAAAAAGCGATTGCGGAACTCTTGAAAAAAGACATTCCGGACGATGTGCGTGTCATGCTCAAGCTGCGGCAGCTGCTCGGCAAAACATCAATCAAGAAGTACGAAGCAATGCAAAAGGCGATGACATCAGACGGTCGTGTACACGGCATGTTCCAGTTCTACGGCGCGATGCGCACCGGGCGCTGGGCAGGACGTATTGTACAGCTGCACAATCTGCCGCGGAACAGTATGAATGCAGAAGAGCTTGATACCGCCCGGGCTTTTGTCAAAAACGGTGATTTAGAAATGCTGGAACTCTGTTATGACAATGTGCCGGATACTTTATCGCAGCTTGTCCGGACGGCAATTACCGCAAAGCCCGGCTGCCGATTCATCGTTGACGACTTCTCGGCCATCGAGGCGCGTGTCATTGCGTGGCTCGCCGGGGAGAAGTGGCGGCAGGACGTTTTCGCAAACGGCGGCGACATCTACTGCGCTTCTGCTTCGGCGATGTTCGGCGTTCCCGTCGTCAAGCACGGCGAGAACGGGCACCTGCGGCAAAAAGGCAAGATTGCCGAACTGGCGCTTGGTTACGGCGGCTCCGTCGGTGCTTTGAAACAAATGGGCGCCGACAAAATGGGGCTTTCAGATGATGAGCTGCAGGACATCGTGACGAAATGGCGCGCGGCGTCACCGGCAATTACCAAATTTTGGTGGGATGTAGACAACGCAGCTAAAAAAGCAATCAAGACCGGAGGTACCGTCAGGATTAAACAAGGTCATCTCACTTTCTGCCGAAAGCAAGGGGCGCTATTTATCGAGTTGCCGTCTGGCAGGCACTTAGTCTACATCAAGCCGGAAATCGGAGAGAACCGTTTCGGCGGGGAATCTATCTTATACCGCGGCATTGAACAGGGCAGCCGAAAATGGGGCAGATTAGAAACCTACGGCGGTAAGCTTGTTGAAAACATCGTGCAGGCTGTTGCCCGTGACTGCTTGGCGGCAGCTGTGCTGCGGCTCACAGAAGCCGGATACAAAATCATCATGCACATACACGATGAAGTCGTGATGGAAGTGCCGGATGGCGAAGGAAGCCTTGCCGAAGTTACAGAAATCATGTCAAAAAATGAGCCGTGGGAAGCTGGGCTGTTAAAAACCGCGGACGGTTTTGAAGGCTCGTATTATATGAAAGATTGAGGTAATAGCTTGAAAACAATTGATATCCCCGTACGTAATACTTACGGAAAAAATCGAATACAGATCATTAATCGTTATAAACAGGACAGTGTGCCGAGTGAGTATGTAAGTGTTGTGAAGCTATCGCACGACGAATGCTACGGAGCTTTAGCAAAATACATAACGCTGTATGCTAAACATCACCCGGAGTTTCCGTGCATATGCCTTAATATTGCCGGATCTAAAAAGTACTACGTGCCTCGCGGTACAGCGTCTAAATTTTTAAATAAATTAAGGTTGAGCATCACCGCGTATGACGGTGACCGAGAAGTCCGTTTTATGTGCCGTACAAATCATCTCGGATCATTTTAAATAAAAAAGGAGACTAAAAAATGAACAAAATACAAATGGAACAGCAGATCAAAATCGCGAAAGATGGAATTAAAGTACTTGATAAGTGGGCCGAAACGCTTGACGCTGAAGCACTGGAAGAAAAGCGAGAACAGATAGAAAAAGCAAAGGCTTATTGTGATGACTGCTTAGAAGCGTCGCAAACACTTATTGAAGCTATTGAAGCAACAGAACCGAAGAAAGAAGAAAAACCGAAGCGTAAACGAGCTCCGGCTAAAAAGAAAGAAGAACCTGTTGTCGAAGCTTGCCCGCCGGCTGCTGCGGATGATTTAGATGACCTGTTTTGAGGCGGATTATGAGAATTATTAGCCAATATCAAAACAACCGGTTATTCGAAGTCGTGCGTGTAGTTTACAACAGCCGTAGGTCGTACAGATGGAAAGAGAGTCTGCAGGTGCACACCGCCTGCGGGCACTCCTTTCACTGCCTGTGGCATTTTCACGGTGGCTTAGGGGCACCCGTTGACGAAGGCACAAGCTACTACTGCCCGAAATGCGGAAAAAGACTGTACAGATGCGACAACGATTGCCCGTGGATTGAGGTACCCGAATCCGGACAGACGATCATACCTTACAGCATCAATTTAGCGGCAAAAGAGTACAAAAGCTACTTAGACATATGCATTGAATCAATAAACGTAGACGCTAAATCTCCGATTGATGTATCAACGCACACAGTAAGAAAATATACGCTGCGATTCGATTTCAAGACCCGGGATGCTTCGTATTTACAACACGGCGCATTCGGGCGGGTATCAATCTCTCATACACTGTGGCCGCTGAACAAGACAGCATATGACAATACGAGATTTTGTATGAAAGATACTGTTTTTCGTTATTTAAACGCGGAAAGCAGTATCCGATATGCCGAACGGAAAAGACTTGATTCCTTCTTCAGAGATGTAGTTGACTGCTTCAATCGCAAGCTGTCCGAAGCCGCCGGCTACAAAATCAAGTCTGCTTACACACCAACGAATACACAAAATTACCACGGGGCCTTCGACTACTGTTTCTCAAATCTCGCTTGGCGCCTGCGCTATCCGGACGCAAGAAACCTGACAACCTCGGAGCTCCACACGTGTCCGTACAGCAAAGACCCCGTTGTGAAACTTATAACGGGCACCGGAAAACCGTATCTGCAGACTATACGCGAGATTTATCGTTTCCCGGACATGCCGGGATTGAACGCCCGGCTGGCTAAATGCCCGATCCATTTCCTGCGTATTCTCCGGTCCGCATGGCCGGTTTTTCACGAGATCGATAATCGGTACAAACTCTTAGATAGAGTGCTCATACCGTTAAAAGGCAACATCGGCTTCTACCAAAGCGCCGAAAGTTATCTCCGATCCCTACGAATAATCAAGCATACCCGTGGCGAAGCGGCCGCGGTTAAATTAATGGAACGCGAAGACTCCTACAACGCGCAGGACTGCGGGCATATGTGGGATCTCTTAACACCGCAGAACAAGCGGAAGTTCGTCCGGGCGAAAATCCGTAGCCGGGATATTCACGATTATCTCACGCGCTTAGTAGACAAGCAGCAGCACGCAAACGTTCGTATCAAATACAAGTCTCTGCGGGATTTCCCGTTAACAGGCAAAGTTGACGATTTAATCTTCAGCCTGCCGCCGGATACTGAACAGTTGGTAAATTTAGGACGCGCTATGCACAACTGCGTCGGCACTTACCGCGACCGTGTTTTATCTGACAAAGTACGCATTATTGCCGCTTTCAAAAATCGCAAACCAGTTATTTGTATTGAGATCAAAAACAATCGCATTGTGCAGGCAAAACTGGTCAATAACCAGCCTGTCCGGGAGGACGCGGAACTTAACCGCGCGCTAATATCATGGGCGAAATCAAGAAAATTAACAATAGAAACAAATGATGTTCAGACAGAAAGGGATGTGACGGGTGTTGCAGCTGCAGTATGATATTGAGTTCACGATAGCGACAGCGCCGCAGCGCTTCGCTAAAAAGTGGAAACACACGAAAACAACTTGGGCACACCTGCTTGAAAGGCTGTCTAAGCCGACCGTGACAGGTGAAACCGTTGCAGAATACAAAGCGATGAAGAAGACTGACAGGGACAACCGAAAAGATATCGGCGGCTTTGTTTGCGGTTATCTCAAGAACGGCCAGCGGCTCAAGCAGAACGTCGAATACCGGCAGATTGTTTGCCTGGACGCCGACAGCCCGGATGGTGACTTCCTGACCGATTTAGATATCGGAATGGGCAATGCGGCGTGGGGGCTGTACACAACGCACAGCCACACTGCTGCTGCTCCGCGCTACCGCGTGCTTATCCCACTTGACAGGCCCGTAACGGCCGATGAGTACAAAGCTATTGCAAGGCTTTTAGCAAAGGACATCAGCATTGAAGCGATGGATTCTACAACCTATGAGCCGGAACGGCTGATGTACTGGCCGAGTAAACCGCAGGACGGGGAGTTCATCTTCAGATACAACGATGCACCGATTCTTAATGCCGATGACGTTTTGAACCGATATGAAGACTGGCATGATACGTCGCTTTGGCCGACTTCGAAAAAAGAAGCAAGTATCACGCAGTCAACGGCGAAAAAGCAAGGAGACCCGCTGACTAAGCCGGGGCTTATTGGCACGTTCTGCCGGGCACACACAATCGAAGACGCCATAGAGACATTCCTTAGCGACGAGTACGCGGCCTGTGCGGTGGAAGGGCGGTACACGTACACGAAAGGCAGCACAAGCGCCGGGCTTGTTGTGTACGATGACAAGTTCGCTTATTCGCACCATTCGACAGACCCTGCCGGCGGAAAGCTCTGTAACGCTTTTGATCTCGTCAGACTCCACAAGTTCGGGGCGCTTGACGCGGATGCATCGGAAAGTACCCCGCCGAACAAGCTGCCGTCTTATGTCGCAATGGTAAAACTGGCGGGAGATGACGAAGCGACAAGACACATCATCAGCGCCGAACAGGCGGAAGATATCAAGAAGAGTTTCAAAGAATCCGGATTCAGCGCCGATGATGCTGATATGGACTGGATGAGTGAGCTGACAAGGGGATCCGGGAAGAATGCACCAATACTTCCGGTAGCGGGGAATTTCATTGCTATTCTTGAGAACGATCCGCAGCTGAAAAAATGTGTGGGCTTTGACCTTTTTAGCCACCGAGCAATGATCCGCAAGCGTTTACCGTGGCGTAAAGACGATAATACTGGAGAACCCTGGCAAGATAAAGATGACGCAGGTCTGCGCAACTATCTGTCTGAAATCTACGACTTATCTGCGCGACAAGTTGTTGATGATGCTCTTACACAGGTCATTCACGATAACGCGTATCATCCGGTACGAGAGTATCTAAAGGCACTGAAGTGGGACGGCGTCAAACGTGCAGAAACGCTGTTTATTGACTTCTTAGGCGCCAAAAATTCGCAATACGTGAAAGATGTTACGCTGACATGGCTTAAAGCCGCTGTGGCCCGTGTAATGCATCCCGGGATCAAGTATGACTGCTGCGTAGTGCTTAGCGGACCGCAAGGTATCGGCAAAGGTACTCTTTTAAACGCGCTGGGCAGACGGTGGTACAACAGCAGTATTACCGATATTCAAACGAAGGATGCTATGGAGCAGCTCCGCGGCAGCTGGATCGTTGAACTCGACGAAATGAAAGCGGTAACTAAAGCAGAGAACGACAGCATTAAGGCCTTTTTGAGCAGGCGTATAGATCGGTTTAGACCCGCATATGGCCGGCGCATGGAAGATTTTCCGAGGCAGTGTGTTTTTGCTGCAACAACGAACGATCGCGTTTTTCTCAAGGATCGGACCGGCGGACGTCGTTTTCTCCCTGTGTTTTGTACCGGCAGGAGCAGAAGGATTTTGAAAAAGCTGACAAATGATTTTATTGACCTGATATGGGCAGAAGTTTTTCAAACGTATCAAAAAGATAATGATCTTGAAATCTCCGAAGCATCTACAGAAGTAGCGCGTACAATGCAAGAGCTATCTACAGAAGGAAGTGAGAAAAAAGGACTGGTGCTTGAGTATTTGAACACGCTTCTACCGCGGGATTGGCAAGCTTTGGATATCTACGACAGGCGAGATTATCTCGATAATTACGATTCGGACAACCCGCCGGAAAACGCGGTAAAGCGTGATCGAGTTTGTGCATTGGAGATCTGGTGCGAGGTGTTTAAAGGTAACCGTGTAAACTTTAGAAACTCAGAGGCGCGCGAAATCAACGCTATCATGCAGCAAATCGATGGTTGGAAGTTCGTAAGTACTGTAAGATTTGGGAATTTATACGGGAGGCAAAGAGCATATATTCGCGTCGGCAAAGATGAGAAAAATATCGAAAAAGCACCTAACGGTGTCAACGAAATTTTTTAGTAGGTGTCAACTAAATAAAAAGTTGGTTGACAACTTTGTTGACAGCGGTGTACTCGATAAATACTGATAAAAATATATGTTGTCAACAAGTCAACAAAATATTAATGGTAGTAGTATGAATTAGGTATATTAGAGGGTATATATAGGTATTATATTCTCTATTCTGTATGCGTATACGCGCGGGAGAAAATCTGTTGACTTGTTGACAGATGAGATAGGAGTGAAAAATGAAAGAATATGCAATAGAAAAACATCTGATACGAAAAGCGCAGGCTCGCGGCGGGGCGTGTCTTAAGTTTACGAGCCCCGGAACTGCAGGCGTGCCGGACAGGATTGTCATTCTTCCCGGCGGGAAGATCGGGTTTGCAGAGTTGAAAGCGCAGGGAAAGAAGCCGAGATTAGTGCAGAGAGCCGTTCTTAGAGTTCTGTACAGGCTGGGGTGCCGGGTGGCCGCGATCGACAATAAAAAATCAGCGGAAGGCTTTATCCGGAGGCTGGCAAAATGAAGTATATACCGCACAAGTATCAGGAAGCCGTGATTGAACACATACTGAAAAATCAAGGTACGGGTGTCTATCTCGGAATGGGTCTCGGTAAAACTTCGACGACTTTATACGCTATCTTTCAAGCAATGTTTGATGAGATGTCTATTAACAGAGTTCTGATTGTAGCGCCGAAGAAAGTAGCCGAAGCTACATGGCAGGACGAAGCGGCGAAGTGGGATTGCTTTAAAAACTTGACGTTTTCAACAGTTTTAGGAACGCAGGCACAGAGGCTGCAGGCACTGGCAAGAAAAGCTGATGTCTACATCATTAACCGAGAAAACGTTGTATGGCTGCTTGAACACGTGAAATATAAACCGGATTTCGACATGCTTGTTATCGACGAGAGTACAAGTTTCAAAGACGCAAGCACGAAACGGTGGAAAGCGCTGCGCAAAGTCCGGACATGCTTTAAAAAGATCGTTTTGCTGACAGGTACGCCGAGGCCGAATGGATTAATGGATCTGTGGGCGCAGCTGTACCTGCTTGACGGCGGTAAACGGCTGGGGCGGACGTTGACAGAATACCGGAACAATTATTTTGTGCCGGATAAGCAGAACGGTCCAGTGGTTTACAGCTACCGGATAAGAAGTCCAGAGGCCGAAAAAGAAATCTATGACAAGATATCAGACATCTGTATCAGCTTGAAAGCTGAAGATTATCGTTTGATGCCGGATAAACTTCCGCCGGTTACGGTCCCCGTACTGCTTGATGAGAAATCACAAAAGGCATATCGGGAACTTGAACGAGAATATATCACAGAGCTGCAGGGTGAAGAGATAACAGCTTTATCGGCAGCAGCAGTCAGTAATAAGCTGCTGCAGCTGGCAAACGGAGCTGTGTACGATGCAGATAAAAAAGTTATACCGGTTCATGACGCAAAAATCACAGCGCTAAAAGAGATTGTAGAAGCAAATGACGGAAATCCGATTTTAGTCTTTTACAATTTCAAACATGACAAAGATCGGATTAAAGAAGCGTTCCCGGACGCACAGGAATTGCAAAATTCGGGCGATATAAGGGATTGGAACGCAGGAAAGGTAAAACTACTCATAGCGCACCCGGCAAGTGCGGGATACGGCCTAAACTTGCAAGCAGGCGGACATATCATTGTGTGGTTTGGTTTGACATGGAGCTTAGAACAGTATCAGCAGGCGAACGCAAGACTTGAACGACAAGGACAGAAAGAGCCGGTTATCATACATCATTTAGTCGCGAAAGGTACGGTGGATGAGTTGGTTATGCAAGCGCTGAAACGAAAAGAAAACGGGCAGGAAGCCATGATGAATGCAGTTAAGTTGTTAATAGAAAATGGAGATAGAAAATGAAATTAAAGAAGTTACTGAGATTCATTCCGAATGTTAGCACAACACGGGTTATCAGAGAAAGCAGGGGGCTATACGGTCAAACGTACAAAGTGATGTTTGAAGGCCAATGTGAAAAAATCCCGTACTGGCTTGTGGATTTTGAGGTTATGGCAGTGGCAAGCGAGGATGGTAAATTGGTCATTGAGGTGTGCGATGAATAGCGCGGACATGGTGAACAGGCCGCCGCATTACAACAAAGGCCGTGTAGAATGTATCGATGCGCTTGAAACGGCAACAAGTGATTTGAGCGGTATCGAAGCGGTGTGTACGGCGAATGCAATTAAGTATTTGTGGCGTTGGAAACAGAAAAATGGAACAGAAGACTTGAAGAAAGCCAGATGGTACATAGATCACTTGCTGGAAAGGATTGACGAGAAATGACAGAGATTTTGATTTTCGTAATCGGCGCGTGGATTGGTGCTGTCGTCGGTGTCGTAACAGTAGCGTTGTGCGTCGCAGGCAGGAGGAGGAGGAGAAATGACGGTTAAAGAGTTTTTACGGTCAGTTAGAGAGCAGGACAGCTTGTTACATGCATACGAGCAGGAGTTAGAGGATTTAAGGCGCAGAGCGTATAACATCTCAAGTCCGAAACTTGGCGATAAAATACAATCAAACCACTTAGCTACTCTTGATGAAATTGTCGACAAACTGGATTTACAGATTGAAAAAGTAAATGCCGCATGGGATGAGCTGATTGACAAGAGAGACAAAGCTAAAGCACTGATCGACAAAGTAGAGGACGAGAGCGGCAGATGTGTATTGTACAGGTACTACATATTAGGGCAAACATGGGAGCAGATAGCCGTGGATATGAATTATACAATTCGAAGGATTTATCAGCTGCACGGTCAAGCTTTGAAAAATTTAGAGGAGGATTTCACTAAATTTCATTATATTTCACTGTAAGACGTGATATTATGATAGTGTGAAAATATCGCGAGATACTTTCCTCCTCAATTTTAGAAAAGCACATGCCACTCCTCGGTGTGTGCTTTTCGTTTGTCCGAAGAAGGGAGGTGGTGGTGTGACACCGAGGCAAGAAAAATTCTGCGTTGAGTACTTGATTGATTTAAACGCAACGCAAGCAGCTATACGAGCGGGATACAGTGAGAAAACGGCATATTCAATGGGTCAGCGAT
>OCPZ01000369.1_pt1 | contig 34286 bp, 28 predicted proteins | sample 1538881 | NCBI WGS metagenome assembly OCPZ01 (sample SAMN04571733, study PRJEB22368) | human gut metagenome | biome: human gut; material: stool | host: Homo sapiens | place: Luxembourg | collected 2013-01-11 | reverse complement strand
CAACCGTCATGCCGACATAAAGAGAGTTTCCTTGTTGCCATAAAGATACATTCGAAAGTGTGAGCGCATCATTCAGAAATTTCTGTGCATGAGTCGGAAGTATGGTGGCTGCAAGAGCTATAAATAGATAGATAAATTTTCTTTTCATCATTGTAAGTTTTAGAAAGTTCGATTATTTGATGACATAAATGAAACTGAGGCCGATTTTGGTCGGACCGAAATAATTGCGGCTATTGTGCCCGAGTTTTTCACCTCCGTCTCCACGGGCATATTTATCATATTTCAGGCGGGCGTAGCCAACGCCGATGGTTGCTTCCATGCTCCAGCGTTTACTGATAATCCATTGGTATCCGTAAGAGATACCGGCTCCATACAGACTGCCGTCATAACGGTCATGTCCCATTCCGAATATATTCAGATTGCTGACATTCATTTCTCCATAATGTCCGTGCAAGCCGAAGAAGCTTCCGTTGAAACGTTCGCAGAGCCAGTAGCGCAATTCCGGTTGAACGAGCCAGTGTTTGATCTGGCGGTCGTCGCCAAATTTCCACGGATTATAGTTACCGGATACATCAAGAGTGATTTTCTTTGCCAGCCCGACTTCGAATCCCAGATTAGGAGTGGTGGTTGCCCAATAAAGGGCATTAGTCTTGATGGCGAATTTGGGTAGATAGGTTTCATTCCGTTGTACTTGGGCATGCACGCTTGTACCCAATACGAGCAGGAAACCGGCTGCTAATAAAAGTTTAATTGTTCTCATTTTTGTTAGGGTCTAGGTTTTATTAAAATGATATGCGATAAACACATGATTGTGTGACTTTGTTGTGGAAACCCGAAAAAAATAATAATAGGCCGCATCCGCCATAAAGATGTTTAAGGGCATAAATGCTAACAAATTCAGCAAATGATACGTTTACTATATAAAAAGACCTTTGTGTAATCAATATGACAACAATTTAATTTATTACTGCTTATTTTTACACATAACATTTATACAAACAGCCTATGAAAGAGCTTATCAAGAACCTGGAAGAACTGAACAGGAAAGCTGAAAAGGGTGGTGGAGACGCCCGGATCGAAAAACAGCACTCTGTGGGCAAGCTGACCGCCCGTGAACGCATTGATTTACTTTTGGAGAAAGGATCGTTTATCGAACTTGATAAACTGGTAACTCATCGGTGTACCGATTTCGGTATGGAGAAACAGAAATTTTCCGGTGACGGGGTGGTGACCGGTTACGGAATGATCGGCAAACGGCTGGTCTATGTTTTTGCACAGGATTTCACAGTGTTTGGCGGAGCTCTCTCGGAGACACATGCCAAGAAAATCTGTAAAGTGATGGATATGGCAATGCAAATGGGGGCCCCCATTATCGGACTGAATGACTCCGGCGGTGCCCGTATTCAGGAAGGAGTCCGTTCATTGGCAGGATATGCAGAGATTTTCCTGCGCAATTCCATGGCTTCGGGAGTAATTCCCCAGATCAGTGCTATTATGGGGCCGTGTGCCGGTGGCGCAGTTTATTCTCCTGCGTTGACCGATTTTATTCTGATGGTAAAAAAATCCGGTTATATGTTTATCACCGGTCCCGATGTAGTAAAGAGTGTGACACAGGAAGAAGTAAGTAAAGAAGAGTTAGGCGGGGTAGGTATCCACATGACAAAATCGGGTGTGGCGCATCTGTCTGCTGAGAATGATATCGAATGTATCAATTACATCCGTGAACTTATTTCCTATCTGCCGGGAAACAATATGGAAGAGCCACCTTTCGTTGTTACCAACGATTCGCCGACTCGCCTGATACCGGAACTTTCTGACTTGGTGCCTGCCAATCCAAATCAGCCCTATAATATAAAGGAGATGATAGAAGCAGTTGCCGACGATAACAACTTCTTTGAACTTCAGTCTGAATTTGCTGCGAATATCGTTACCGGATATATCCGTCTGAACGGAAAGACGATTGGTGTAGTGGCCAATCAGCCGCTGGTGCTGGCAGGGACACTGGATATCAACGCTTCTATAAAAGCCGCCCGTTTTGTCCGTTTCTGTGATGCTTTTAATATACCTCTTCTGACTCTGGTCGATGTGCCGGGATTCCTTCCGGGAGTTGATCAGGAATATGGCGGTATCATTCGTAATGGTGCGAAACTGCTTTATGCTTATTGCGAAGCCACCGTACCGAAAGTTACTGTTATCACTCGTAAGGCCTATGGAGGTGCTTATGATGTCATGAGTTCCAAGCATATTCGTGGTGATGTCAATCTGGCTTTCCCGACTGCCGAAATCGCTGTGATGGGACCGGATGGAGCAGTGAATATTCTTTTCAAGAAAGACATCGAGAAGTCACAAACTCCCGAAGAAAGGCGAAAAGAACTTCAGAGTGATTATCGTGAAAAGTTTGCGAATCCTTACCGTGCAGCGGAATTGGGATATGTGGATGAAGTGATTGATCCTGCCGTGACCCGTTTGCGTCTGATACGTAGCTTCGAAATGCTGGCCAACAAACGTCAGTCAAATCCACCTAAGAAACACTCGAATATTCCACTTTAAGAAAAACAAGTTATGATAAAGAAAATATTAGTTGCCAATCGTGGAGAAATAGCCATGCGCATCTTCCGTACATGCCGGGTGATGAATATTTCGACAGTGGCCGTTTACACACATGTAGATCGGGGAGCCTTGCATGTCCGCTATGCGGAAGAGGCTTATTGCATCTCCGGCTCGCCCGAGGATACTTCTTATCTGAAACCGGAGTTGATACTTTCCATTGCCAAGAAGACCGGTGCGGCTATTCACCCGGGATATGGGTTCTTATCAGAGAATGCCGACTTTGCCCGCCGTTGTGAAGAAGAAGGAGTGATATTTATCGGTCCCGGTGCCGACATTATTGCTAAGATGGGAATCAAGACCGAAGCACGCAAAATAATGCGTGAAGCAGGACTGCCTATTGTACCCGGAACCGAAACTCCTGTGCAAGGCATTGAAGAAGTAAAAAAAGTAGCCAAGGAAGTGGGCTATCCCATCATGCTGAAAGCGCTTGCCGGAGGAGGTGGAAAAGGAATGCGCCTGGTCCGCACCGAAGAAGAAGTAGAAACAGCCCTTCGTTTGTCCCAATCCGAAGCAGGTACTTCGTTCGGTAATGATGCGGTTTATATAGAGAAATATATAGAGAATCCGCACCATATTGAGGTGCAGATTATGGGAGATAAATACGGTAATGTGGTCCATCTGGGCGAACGCGAATGTTCCATTCAACGGCGTAACCAGAAAGTGATTGAAGAATCTCCGTCTCCGTTTGTGAAAGAAGAAACCCGTAAGAAAATGCTGAAGGTAGCTGTGGAGGCGTGTAAGCGAATCGGTTATTATAGTGCCGGAACATTGGAATTTATGATGGACAAGGATCAGAATTTCTATTTTCTGGAGATGAATACCCGTTTGCAGGTAGAACATCCTGTGACGGAGGAATGTACAGGTGTCGATTTGGTACGTGACATGATAATGGTAGCTGCAGGCAATCCATTACCATATAAACAAGAAGATATTAAATTCAGCGGAGCTGCTATCGAATGTCGTATTTATGCGGAAGACCCGGAGAATAATTTTATGCCTTCTCCCGGGGTGATTACTGTTCGTGAAGCTCCCGAAGGCCGTAATCTCCGTTTGGATAGCGCTGCCTATGCCGGATTTGAAGTCTCCCTGCATTATGACCCGATGATCGCCAAGCTCTGTTGCTGGGGACGTACCCGCGAATCTGCTATCTCCAACATGGCACGTGCCTTGCGTGAGTATAAGATTCTAGGCATTAAGACAACGATTCCTTTCCACCAGCGTGTGTTGAAGAATGCAGCCTTTCTGGAAGGAAAATATGATACGACATTCATTGACACCCGTTTTGATAAAGAAGATTTGAAACGCCGTCAGAATACCGATCCGACAGTTGCCGTGATTGCTGCCGCTGTGAGACATTATGAGAGGGAGAAGGAGGCTGCATCCCGTGCAACCACGCTTCCTGTTGTAGGTGAATCTCTCTGGAAATATTACGGCAAGTTGCAGATGACTGCGAATAACTATTAAAATATAAATATATGAGTACATCATTAGCGACTTATTATGCCAAACTTCTGGATATGCCGGATAGTGAATATAAGGTAGAGATTCTGGAAGACGGACCGATCAAGAAGATAGCGGTCAACGGTAAGATATACGAGGTCGATTACAATATGGGAGGCGACTCTATTCATTCGATTATCATCGATCATCACTCTCATGGAGTGCAGATATCTCCTTCTTCCAATAATTCCTATACGATCATGAATAAGGGAGAACTTTATCAGATAGAGTTACAGGGAGAGATGGAGAAAATACATAATGCCCGTGCCGGTACGGAAGCTGTGGGACGACAAGTGGTACAGGCTCCGATGCCGGGAGTCATCCTGAAGATATATGTAAAGAAGGGGGATACAGTGAAACGGGGAGATCCGCTTTGTGTATTGGTAGCAATGAAAATGGAAAACGAAATTCGTTCGACCACAGACGGAGTAGTGAAAGAAGTCTTTGTAGAAGATAATATGAAGGTCGCTTTGAATGACCGGGTTATGGTGATTGAATGATTCTTTTAAAAATAAAGGTGTTTTACGTACTTATCTCAAAACTTTTCTTTACTTTTGGCAGATAAGTACGTATTTACATCTTGATGTCTTATGGATAGCGAACAAACAAAAGAAGCATTAGAAGAAGAATTAGAGTTACTCAGAAAAGAAAATGAGCAACTGAAGCGACAACTTCTATCTCTTGAACAGAAAAAACAGACAGAAGAATGCACTGCCAGTTTTCAGGAAAGGTATGCTGTCAGAATCTTGAATTCTTTACCGGATATGTTAACTGTCTTCAACAACGACGAAGTAGGGATTCAAGTGGTGTCCAATGAAGAAACCAATCATGTCGGAATATCCAACAAAGACTTTGAAGGAATGCGTATGTGTGACATGGTACCTCTGGAAGCTTATCAGAATATCCACTCGAATATGCAGAAAGTGATTGCTACAAGAACTGTTTCGGCAGCGCATCACGATCTGGATTTCAATGGCTCCCATCATTATTACGAGAACCGTATCTTTCCGTTGGATGAAGAACATGTACTGATCATGTGTCGTGATATCACAGAGCGGGTGGCTACCCAGCGACAGTTGGAGGTGTTCAAGAGTGTACTCGACAAGGTTAGTGATAGTATTCTTGCCGTATCGAGTGATGGAACTTTAGTATATGCCAATAAACAATTTATAGAAGAGTATGGTGTCACCCAGCAAATGGGTACACAAAAGATATATGACCTGCCTGTCTCCATGCGTACACCGGAGCTTTGGGAAGCCAAGCTGAAAGATATACGCGATAATGGTGGCAGTTTTTCGTATCGCGCGGCGTATGTGCGTAAAGGTGAAGAGAAAGAAAGGGTGCATCAGGTTTCTACCTATTTGACCAAAGAAGACGATATGGAACTTATTTGGTTTTTTACTCAGGACATTACAGATGTCATCAAGAAACGGGATGACCTTCGGGAATTAAATCTATTGTTGGACGGCATTCTGAATAATATCCCGGTTTATCTGTTTGTGAAAGATCCCGAAGACGACTTCAAGTATCTGTATTGGAATAAAGCTTTTGCCGAACATTCCAAGATTCCGACATCCCGGGCCATCGGGCATACGGACTTTGAAATCTTTCCTGAACGTGCGGATGCCGAAAGATTTCGCAGAGACGATCTGGAACTGATTCGTACGCATGAACGAATCGAAATGCAGGAGACTTATGTGGCAGCTACCGGAGAGACTCGTATCGTGCAGACTTTGAAAGCACTCGTACCTATGGAAGGGCGTGAACCGCTTTTGATAGGCATATCCTGGGATATCACTAATTTCCAGAATATCGAGCAGGAATTGATTAAGGCACGTATCAAGGCTGAGCAGTCCGACAGGCTGAAAACTGCTTTTCTGGCAAATATGAGTCATGAAATCCGGACACCTCTGAATGCGATTGTAGGTTTCTCTAATCTGTTGCCTTCTGCCGAAAATGTGGAGGAGGAGAAGCTTTATTCCCGTATCATCAATCAGAATTCAGAGATATTGTTGCAGCTAATCAATGATATTCTGGACTTGTCGAAAATAGAAGCGGGCACGCTGGAATATGTCAAACAGCCCATGAATCTGGGGGAAGTATGCCGCAATATTTATGAGATTCATAAAGGACGTGTACAAGAAGGAGTTACCCTTATTCTGGATAATAAAGAAGATGATCTGATTATTGAAGAAGATCGGAATCGTATTATGCAGGTTATTACTAATTTTATAACCAATGCCACTAAATTTACTTATGCAGGTGAAATCCGCTTCGGCTTTAAAATAGAGAATCATTGTATTCATGTTTATGTGAAGGATACAGGCATCGGGATAGAGGCGAGTAAAGTGGATCATATCTTTGACCGTTTTGTCAAATTGAATTCTTTTGCACAGGGTACGGGCTTGGGTCTCGCCATTTGCCGGATGATAATAGAAAAAATAGGAGGGGAGATTGGAGTCACTTCGGAAACAGGGAAAGGGTCGACTTTCTTCTTCACCATACCGTATAAGGAGAATTCGGATGAGCATATAACTTTTTCCGATGCTTTTGAAACGAAATATATCAGCCATACTATAAAGAGAATGCAGAAAATCAAAAAGATTCTGGTGGCTGAAGATGTGGACAGTAATTTTGTATTAGTCAAAAACATGATTGGGAAAGAGTATACTTTGCTGTGGGCCAAAGATGGTTTTGAAGCTGTAGAAATGTATAAACGATATCAGCCGGATTTGATTCTGATGGATATCAAAATGCCTCGTATGGATGGTTTGGAGGCTACCCGTATCATTCGTTCGTATTCAAAGGAAATCCCTGTCATAGCACTGACTGCTTATGCCTTTGAGACCGATAAGGAGCAGGCTTTTGAGGCCGGTTGCACTGATTTTGTTACGAAACCGGTATCACGGGAGGCATTGGAAAAAGCGCTGGGAAAATATTCAAATTTAACCATGTAGAATACGGAGACAGAAAACTTTAAAAAGAAACTGCTATTCTATAAAGAAGAATGAATCAGCCTTCTTAAAAAATACCAGTTTCTTTTTCTCAAAACAATATCTATTCTTTTATTTCAGGAACTAATAAAAACTTCGTATCCGGAAAGTATTTTTCCAGCCAAGTCCGGATAAAGTTCATTGTATCATTTTGAATCGTTTTATCTTCCACTGTTGGATAGAGATTATAAAGTACTGTATCCAGAACAATCCCCCGTTTCTGTATGGCTTCAAGGCTCAAAAGTGTATGATTGATGCTTCCCAGTTTGCCGGAAGTAACGAAAATGAGTGGATATTTCTCCTGTGCGATATAATCAATCGTTAAAAGTTTCGTAGTCAGAGGGACCATAAGACCTCCTGCCCCTTCAAGTAAGACATAATCATATCGTTCGCTCAGTATTTCAGTAGATCGTTTGATTTTATCAAAGTTGATAGGTCGATTATCTAATTCGGAAGCCAGATGGGGTGAAGCTGGGTAAGAATATATCTCCGGCATGGTAAGCCCTTCCCGGTCTTCTTCAGTGAAGGGGATTCCCATGATATGACGATGGAGGTCTATGTCTTCGGAGTGACCCACATTCCCGGTTTGGATGAACTTTTGGGTAATTGTCCTTTTGCCATGTTGGTTCCATTCACGTGCCAAGTAGCCGGTCGCATAACTTTTTCCTGCATCAGTATCGATGCCGCTTACAAAATATACATTCTGTTTCATACTTTTTTCTTTTTTGCTATGATATAAATAGGGTGATATGTCAAAGACACAGAAGTGCCTTGTGTAAATTCTTGCGTGTAACGTTCGCAAAAATACTGTAGATCACGACGGGTCCAAGCCTGTCTCTTTTGCTTTGGATAGAAAGAAGAATGTGCTGATAAACTATTTACACCTGTCTGTTTCAGATGATACAATACCTTCATCGGATTTTCGAAAGAGAGGAGAATCAGCTCTTCTTCTGAGTACAGTATATCAAAATGAGGAGACAGGGCAGCTTCAAGTTCTTCTTTTGAACGATAGGGAAGACCTGTTCCGGTAAGCTCACGTATTTCCTTCATATTCTTCTTCCCGAAAGTGCTGAAAGCAAAATAACCTTGACTATGAAGTAGTGTATTGCATCTTTTGAAAAAGTTCTCCGGCGACTCAAACCATTGCAAAGCAGAACAGGAAGTAATTAAAGTACTTTTATCCGGAAAAGGAATCGTTTCTGCATCTCCGGAAAGAAAAGAGACTTGCTTCTCCTTTAATAAATCTTCGCAGCAATATCTCATTTCCGGACACAGATCGTTCAGCAATAACTCTTCCGGACGAAGGGTACGGAGCAGCATTCGGGAATAAACACCTGTGCCGCATCCAAACTCAATCACTTTCGGGCAGGGAGAGAGGATATATTTTTTAAGCAGACGGATCATTTTGTCTGCTATCTGCCGTTGTACGTTTGCTTCACGGGGGTAGGTGGCGATGGCTTTTGAGAAACGTTCCGCAATAATTGTCTTATTCATGATCGATGGTTACTTGATGTTCATAATTACCTCATAAAAAAGTTCCTGCTGATAGTGAGCGGCTTCGACATTTACAAGGGAATCTACTTTATTTCTCCATGCTGTCTCTTGATACTCCGGAAGGAAAATCCGGTCATTTTTCCCTACGATGGCTTTATGCCAGATGAAGTCTGAAGATACCGATGACAGGCATTGTTGCCGGATGGCAGCAAGTTCTTCTTTTAACTCTTCAACCGGACGCTTGGGAGCTATTGTTTGAAAAGCTTTGTAATCGGTGGAAGAGTTACACATTCTTCGCTGGAACTTCTGTAGCGTTTGTTCATTCAATCCTTGCAGGGTACCTTCAAAGACAGATGGCATAATTCCTTTCGTTGCATGTATGGGATAAAGTGTTCCGTTGATGGCGATACTTTGGGAAACAGGCAGGGAAGGATGCTGCTTCATTATCTGCGAGGCAGCCCAAACTCCCATCGACCATGCAATCAGAGTTATTTCGGAATATGCTTGCATCAAAGTAGTATCGAACTCTAACGAGCGATAGTCATAACAAATCATCCAATCACATCCTGCAGGCTGGATGTGAAGAAATGGTGTTTCATCCATTCCCCAGCCGGCAAAGAATAATAGTAGCTGTTTTTGACTGTTATTGATGATAAAATGCTGTTTCATTGGTTTATTATTTCTATTAGTCTGTCGATTTCATTTTCTGTGATGTCCGCTGTCAATGAGAAACGGATACGGGAAGTCCCTTCGGGCACTGTAGGCGGGCGTACAGGCAAAGCGTAGAACCCTTTGCGTTGCAATTCTTCTGCTTTCTTTATGGTATCTTCGCTTGCTCCGACCACCATCGGTACAATGTGGCTGACAGAAGGACACTGATACCCTTTATCGGACAGTGCTTCTTTCAGTTGCCGACTGATTTGCAGCAGATGTTCTCTTTTCTTCCGGAAATCGGTGAGGTGCTTCAGTACCCATGAAGTCCATTGAATCTGGATAGGAGGAAGTGCTGTTGTGAAGATAAATGTACGCATCTTATTGATCAGATACTCCCGGATGATTTGTCGGCAGATGATATATGCTCCGGCAGATGCCGCTGCTTTTCCGAAAGTTCCTATCAGAAAGTCTATGTCGTTGATGCAATTTTGTTCTTCGGCACATCCTAAGCCTTTTTTGCCTCGTGCTCCGAAAGCGTGGGCTTCGTCTACATAAAGAAGAACGTTAGAGTAATTGTGTTTCAATCGTACCAATGCTTGTAAATCGGCTTCATCTCCGTCCATACTGAAGATACTTTCGGTAACGATTATGATCTTCTCATACATACTGTGGTTTTCTTCAAGAAGACGTTGGAGCTGGGGTAAATCATTATGGCGATACCGGATACATTTGGCAGATGATAATCTGATTCCGTCTATCAGGCTTGCATGTACAAGTTTATCCGCAAGTATTAATGTCCGGGCATCGCTGACTGCCGGAAGAATACCTGTATTGGCATGGTATCCACTATTGAATACGAGGGCGCTTTCTGCTCCGAACATAGTGCTTAATTGTTGTTCCAGCTCCTCATAGACAGTGTAGTTGCCTGTCAATAGGCGGGAAGAAGAGGAAGTGGGCAGAAATGATTCAGGGGTGAGGTTCTTTAAGAATTCCTCTCTTAAAGACAAATCATTGGCTAACCCCAGATAATCATTGGATGAAAGGTTCAGCATTCGTTGTCCGTTTACTATCACATCTCTTCCCTCATGAGTCAACTGCGGAAGGGAACGGTAATTCTTCTTTTCTTTTAAAATCAGAAGTTCTTGATTTATGTTGTCTAAAATCATACTTTATACAATGATAAAAAATAAGTTACATCTCGCTTACTATCTTGAGCACTCTGGTAGTTAGTTTACTTAACTGCTCCGGAGCAATGATGAACGGAGGCATCAGATAAACCAATTTTCCAAAAGGGCGTACCCAGATACCTTCTTCTACAAAGCGGCGTTGCATATATGCCATGTTTACTGAGCGTTTTGTTTCGATGACTCCTATGGCTCCTAATATCCGTACATCCGCTACTTGCGCTAACTTGCGGGCAGGAGCCAGTTCCTCCTTTAGCTGAGTTTCAATTCGTTTCACGTTCTCTGCCCAGCAGGAATCGAGCAAGAGCCGGACGGAAGCGCATGCTACTGCGCAAGCGAGCGGATTACCCATAAAAGTGGGACCGTGCATAAAAGCTCCCGGTGCATGATTGGAGATCGTATCTGCTATCCGGTTGCTTGCCAGTACAGCAGACAGCGTCATGTATCCTCCGGTCAGTGCTTTTCCTATACACATGATATCCGGTTCTACTCCGGCATGTTCCCAGGCAAAGAGTTTGCCGGTACGTCCGAATCCTGTTGCTATTTCGTCAAATATCAGGAGAATATCATATTCTTTGCAGAGTTTTTCCGCTTCACGCAGATATTGCGGATGATAAAACCACATACCGCCTGCCCCTTGAACAATAGGTTCGAGGATAAGTGCCGCTAGTTCTTTAGAGTGTTTCTCTATGGTCTCCTGCAAGGGGATGATATCTTCCGGATGCCATTCTCCGTCAAATCGGGAAGAGGGTGCCGGAACAAAATAACGGACAGGAAGCGATGAACCGAAAAGGCTGTGCATTCCTGTTACGGGATCGCATACGGACATTGCATTCCAAGTGTCACCGTGATAACCGGAGCGGATGGTTACGAAATTATTTTTTTCAGGTTTTCCGGCTGCATACCAGTATTGTACGGCCATTTTTAAGGCAACCTCTACTGCTACCGAACCGGAATCCGCATAAAAAATCTTTTGCATGGACGGGGGAACCAATGGCAATAGTAGCTTACCTAATTCGATGGCCGGATCATGCGTCAGTCCTCCAAACATGATATGTGACATCTTATCTAGCTGGTCTTTTGCTGCCTGATTCAGTGTCGGGTGGTTGTATCCGTGCACTGCACACCACCAGGATGACATTCCTTCAATCAATGTCCGTCCATCTTCGAGGGTAATTGTTGCTCCGTCTGCCCGTTTCACTTTATAAACAGGTAATGGATCGGTCGTAGAGGTATAAGGATGCCACAAATGTTCACGATCAAATTGAGAATCCGCGAAATGGTATCCTTCTTCCAGAATCATCTTTTTGTCATCTGAAACCTTCGAACCGAGCGTTGTCAGCAGATCGCCCACAATAGCGGAATTGATGCCGATGAATAGTGCTTTGTGCATGGCTTCGGGAGTGAGTTGTGAACGACCTCCGGCGAAACGCAGGAAAGCGGTGGGATTGATAAAGCGGAACAGGGCAACAGTTCTCAGAATTTCTTCTTCACTCAAGGGCTTTTCACCTTCTAATGGGGTTCCGGGTATCGGACTTAACAAGTTGATGGGAATAGACTGTACATTCAGTTCTGCCAGTGTGAAAGCAAATTCGATACGCTGTTCCATCGTTTCTCCCATACCGATAATTCCACCGCAGCAGATATCCATACCTACCCGGCGGGCAGCATCGAGAGTTGCCAGTTTCTGCTCTTGTGTATGTGTGGAGCAGAGTTTGGGAAAAAAGGAAGGGGCTGTTTCGAGGTTACAGTGGTAGCGGGTGATTCCGGCATCGTGTAGTGAGCGGAGTTCTTCTTCGTTGAGTAATCCCAATGATGCGCAAAGCTGAATTGACGAATGATTCCGCATGAGGCGGACTGTGTCGCAAAGTTGTGTTATCTGTTTGGAAGAAGGTTTTCGTCCGCTGGTGACGAGGGAGAAACGGTTGATGTCTTGACTTTCGTTGTATTTTGCCTGTCGGAGACACTCTTCAGCGGGCAGGAGATCGTAAATCTTGGCTTGGGTCTTGTAGTGAGAGGATTGTGCACACCATTTGCAATTCTCCGGACACCGGCCGGACTTGGCGTTAATGATGGAACACATGTCGAATTCGTGCGAAGCACATGCGATGGTAATCTCGTGCGCGGCGGCATATAGCGCCTCGCTGTCGGCCATGTTGGCCAGCCAAGCGGCTTGGTCGGGCGATATGTCAATGCCTGCCAATACTTGGTCTTTGATTTCTTGAAGTGTCATAAATGTATGATAAGGGATAGTTTGTGCAGCATTCTGCTTGCGAAGAGCCACAGCTACCACATTCGTATGCAGGTGACCGATTTGGAATTCACGTCCCATACTCGCAAAAGCGGCATAGTTCTTTCTGCCCCAATAGCGGAAGCGGGAAAGAAGGGAACGTGTGGTCTGTATGTGGCGTTGTTTCTTCATCAGGTTCTTGTTTTTGAAGTAAAGAACGGGGCAAATGTACAAAGATTCTTTGGATAAGCAAGCAAGTTAATGATTTCTGCTGTATCTGCTTCTACTTCTTTTTTCTGTATTCCTTGCGTAAATTGAGATTGAATCCGACATATACCTGAAGCGTTCCGAATCCATTATCCAGTGAGAAATTATTCCGGTGGTAATTGTAGTTTTTGCCGACAAATGAGGTACCGACGAAATATTTTCCGTTATTATAGACTACTCCCGCACGAATCAGAAAGTCGAGATTAAAATTGCCGTACCATGTCTTTCCTTCGTGGGTTTCTGCATCTACATCGGAAGCTTTATAGGCTATGGCGGGAGTGAGAGACAGGCATGCCAGGCAGTTACGGGCAAATACCCAGTTATAGGCATAGCCAAAACTGATATTGGCATTGGTGTATTTTATATTGTTGACTTTCATGCCGGGATTCATTGTTTCCAGTATGAAATCGGGAAGTTCTGTATAATCAAACTCAAGATTGTGTTTTGAAATGGAAAAACCTGCGATAAACGAACCTGCATTCCGGCGTTGATTGGTTGACTGGCTGAAAGCGGCAGGGTAGGAGAATTTGCGGTTGTTAAAGATATAGTATAGGTTCAGTCCTCTGATATCGACCTTTATTCCGTTGAAGTTCTCGGAGTAATTGGCGGGGATGTCTTCCGGGAAACCGTTGATCTTATGAATTTTGTAGTTATTACCCGTACGACGATAGAAAATGTCTACTCCCAGTTTGGAACTGTATAAGCTTAAGTCAAATTCTGTTCCTTTGTTCCTCCGGTTCGTTTTCCGGTAAATATCGTCCACGTCTACGGACCATCCCAGAAAAATCCATCGCCAGCCAAAGTACAATCCTATTTTGTTATGTGGATTGGGGGAGAAACTCAGCTTTTGTGGTTGTGGCAGATTGCTGGTAACAGAATAATATTCAAAGTTGCTGAAATGTGTCGTCATTAATGCGTAGTTATACCGGTTGGGACTGATGTAAAGTGTGTCGAAGTCACTGAAATTCATGAATTTCTTAATGGCTCTTTTGAAAGCGCTCGGTTGGGCCGGCACCACAGAATCAGCTTGCAGACTATCGTTCATTAGGGTATCTCTCCCTTCAGTTTGAGCCTGTAAGGAGAGTGACAGAAACAGAAAAAGAGATAGAACAATTTGTTTCATCCTGTGATTTTTCGTTGCTATGATTGATACTGTTCGTTTCACGAATGTACTACCTTTCGTTGATTTATACTAATAATCGTCTAAAAAAATGTTTCGTTTCCTAAACAAATGAGATATGTATTCTGTTAGTTAGAACAAGCAAATAAATCCTAAGCCACAAAATTATGAGAATCTATTTACGTTTATTAGTGGCGTTTCTATTGCTTTCTGCCGGCAATATAGTGTATGCAGAAGCACAACAAGAGAAACGCGTGACGGGTACTGTGACTTCTGAAGGAGAGCCTTTACCCGGTGTTTCCGTACAAGTGAAAGGCGCCTCTTCCGGCACCATTACAGATATTGATGGAAACTATTCAATTGAAGCTCCCGCCAATGGGACTATCGTTTTCCGCTTTGTAGGAATGCGGACGGTGGAACAATCGGTGAATAACCGCAATGTAATCAATGTTACTTTAGAATCGGAGAGCAAAGAGCTGGACGAAGTGATGGTAGTTGCTTATGTCACTGCCAAGAAATATAGTTTTACCGGAGCTGCTTCGACAATGAAAGCCGGAGAAATAGAGAAGTTGCAGACTTCCAGCGTATCACGTGTGCTCGAAGGCACGGTATCCGGGGTACAGGCTAGTGCTGCCAGCGGTCAGCCGGGTACGGATGCGGAAATTCGTATTCGTGGTATCGGTTCTATTAATGCTTCCAGTGCACCGTTATATGTTGTAGACGGTGTTCCGTTTGATGGTAGTGTAAACTCTATCAATCCGGATGATATTTCTTCGATGACTGTATTGAAAGATGCTGCATCTGCCGCCTTATACGGTTCTCGTGGTGCCAATGGGGTTATTATCATTACGACGAAACAAGGGGAACAGGACTCAAAGGCGACAGTCAAAGTAAAAGCCTCTTTAGGAGGTTCCAATCGTGCAGTACGTGATTATGACCGGGTAAGTACCAATCAATATTTTGAACTTTATTGGGAAGCACTCCGGAACCAGTATGCTAAAAGTTCGGATTATACTCCGGAAACTGCTGCGGCACAGGCTTCCAAAGATCTGGTTACTAAATTGATGGGCGGCGGTCCGAATCCATATGGAACGCAGTATCCGCAGCCTGTTGGTACGGATGGAAAATTGCTGGATGGTGTCCGCCCTTTATGGAACTCCGACTGGAGCGATGCTATGGAACAGCAAGCACTCCGCACGGAACTGAACCTGAGTGTTTCCGGTGGTGGCAAGTCCAACCAGTATTTCTTTTCTGCCGGATATTTGAATGATAAAGGGATCGCACTGGAATCCGGTTACCAGCGTTTTAATCTTCGCTCGAATGTGACGAGTGAAATGACTTCCTGGCTGAAAGGAAGCATTAACCTGAGTTTTGCGCATTCCATGCAGAATTATCCGGTGTCTTCTGACTCTAAAACCAGCAATGTAATTACGGCTGGCCGTACTATGCCCGGCTTTTATCCTATTTATGAAATGAATACGGATGGCAGCTATAAACTGAATGAAGATGGTAGCCGTATCTATGATTTCGGTTCTTATCGTCCCTCCGGTTCTATGGCAAACTGGAACTTGCCTGCTACATTGCCTTTAGATAAATCGGAACGAATGAAAGATGAGTTTTCCGGTCGTACTTATCTTGAAGCTACGATCATCGAAGGACTGAAGTTTAAGACAAGTTTCAATTTCGACTTGATCAACTATAACACGCTGGATTATACCAATCCCAAAATAGGTCCGGCTCTGGAAAACGGAGGTGGTTCCAGTCGTTTGAACTCGCGTACTTTCTCCTGGACATGGAATAATATCGCATCGTACGATAAAACCATCGGCGATCATCACTTCAATGTGCTGGCCGGAATGGAGGCTTATTCTTACCGTTATGATGAACTGACTGCTTCGCGCACCAAAATGGCTCAGCCTGACATGCCCGAACTGGTAGTCGGCTCACAATTGACAGGTGGCTCAGGCTATCGTATCGATTATGCTTTGGTGGGTTATCTGACCCAATTGTTATATGATTATCAGGATAAATACTTCTTCTCCGCATCGTATCGCCGTGACGGTTCTTCCCGTTTTGCACCGGAGACTCGCTGGGGTAACTTCTGGTCTTTGGGAACTTCCTGGCGTATTGACCGTGAAGAGTTTATGGCAAGTACTTCCGACTGGCTATCTGCCTTAACTTTGAAAATGAGTTATGGTGCACAGGGAAATGATAATCTGGGAACCTATTATGCAAGCAAGGGACTTTATACGATTGTTTCCAATTTGGGAGAGAATGCTTTGGTTTCCGACCGTATGGCTACTCCCAACCTGAAATGGGAGACGAACCTGAACTTTAACGTTGGTGTTGACTTCTCACTGTTTAATAACCGTTTTTCCGGTTCGTTCGACTTCTTTACACGTCGTTCGAAAGACTTGCTTTATTCCCGTCCGATAGCTCCTTCCTTAGGATATGGTTCTATTGATGAGAATGTAGGTGCACTGAAAAATACAGGTATTGAAATGGTGTTGAACGGGACAATAATTAACCAGAATGGATGGGTATGGAAACTAGGTATGAACCTGACACATTATAAGAATAAGGTAACGGAACTTCCATTGAAAGATATGCCGCAAAGTGGCGTGAATAAACTACAGGTGGGACGGTCTGTTTATGACTTCTACATGAAAGAATGGGCAGGTGTAGACCCCGACAATGGAAATCCGTTGTGGTATATGGACGAGGTAGACGCCAATGATAACCCGACAGGGAAACGTGTTACTACAAGTGATTATGCTTCGGCAAATTATTATTACGTCAACAAATCTTCCCTTCCCAAAGTATATGGTGGTTTTAACACTTCGCTTTCATGGAAAGGATTCGATCTTTCCGCAATCTTTGCTTATAGCATTGGCGGATATATCTACAACCGTGATATTACGATGATTTTGCACAACGGTAGTCTGGAAGGTCGTGACTGGTCGACAGAGATACTGAGAAGATGGACACCGGAAAACCGTTATACGGATGTGCCGGCTTTGAGTACTACTTCCAATAACTGGAACTCTGCTTCCACCCGTTTCTTGCAGAACAACTCGTATATGCGACTGAAAAATCTGACTCTTTCTTACAATTTGCCGAAACAGTTGATCAGTAAATTGGCATTAAGCAGCGTGCAGGTGTTTGTACAAGGTGATAATCTTTTCACTATTCACAGGAATCAGGGACTTGACCCGGAACAGGGAATTACAGGCATCACTTATTATCGTTATCCGGCTATGCGAACCATTTCCGGAGGTATTAATCTATCTTTCTAAAATTACACGATATATATATGAAAAAGATAAAAATACAATCTATACTGACTGCTGTTGCCGGATTACTATTGGCGACAAGTTGTAGCAGTAGCTTTCTGGATACAGAGTCCGCGGATGCAGTAAGCTCCGATCAGGTGGCAGTAGCCGGAAACGCGGAACGTCTCTTCAACGGAGCTTGGTATAACCTGTTCGAGTACGGAACAACTTATGCCAATATTGGCTATCGGGCACTTCAATGTCAGGATGATATGATGGCAAGCGATGTGGTTTCCCGTCCGAAATATGGTTTCAATTCTTCGTATCAGTTCAATGACATAGCGATTCCATCTGACGGAAGAACTTCATTTGCCTGGTATCTGATATATAAAACAATAGATAATTGTAATACTGCGATTTCCATTAAAGGGGACTCCGAGGAACTTCGACAGGCACAGGGGCAGGCATTGGCTTTGCGTGCTTTTTGTTATTTACATCTGGTACAGCATTATCAGTTTACCTATCTGAAAGATAAGGATGCCCTTTGTGTACCTATTTATACAGAACCGACTACGAGCACTACCGAGCCAAAAGGAAAATCAACGGTAGCACAAGTTTATCAGCGTATTTTTGATGATTTGAATCTTGCACAAGAGTATTTGGAAGGCTATGTCCGCAAAGGAGACGCCCAGAAATTCAAACCGAATGCAGATGTTGTCAACGGTCTTTTGGCACGTGCGTATTTATTGACCGGACAATGGGGAGAGGCTGCAAAAGCTGCCGAAGCTGCCCGCAAAGGATACTCACTGATGACTACCACTGCCGAATATGAAGGCTTTAATAATATTTCCAACAAGGAATGGATCTGGGGATCTCCTCAAACACTTTCCCAGTCGGATGCAAGTTACAACTTCTATTATCTAGATGCGACTTATGTCGGAGCTTATAGTAGTTTCATGGCAGATCCTCATTTGAAAGATACTTTTATAGAAGGAGACATCCGCTTGCCTCTGTTCCAATGGATGCGCGAAGGATATCTGGGGTATAAAAAGTTTCACATGCGCTCAGATGATACAGCCGACCTGGTGTTGATGCGTTCTTCAGAAATGTATCTGATAGAAGCGGAAGCGAAAGTTCGTGACGGTGTAGCGTTAGATCAGGCTGTAATCCCTTTGAATACTTTACGCAATGCTCGTGGGGTAGGAAATTATGATGTGACAGGAAAGACAAACGAAGCGGTCATTGATGAAATACTGATGGAGCGTCGTCGTGAACTTTGGGGAGAAGGCTTTGGTATCACTGATATTCTCCGTACCCAGAAAACGGTAGAACGTACGGCCTTATCCGAAGAAGTGCAGAAAACGGAAGTAGACTGCTGGCAGGAGGGAGGTAGCTTTGCAAAGAGAAATCCATTGGGACATTGGTTCCTCAGCTTCCCGAATGGCAAAGCGTTTAGTGAAAACAGTAGCTATTACCTGTATGCGATCCCTGAGAAGGAAATGAATGCAAACCCTAACTTATAATAAATAGCTCTCTTAATTTTTTGACTTTGACCTTAACTTGTGAGCCGGTATACGTCGTGATGACGCATACCGGCTGTTTTTATGCTGCTTTTTGCTTTTTCAAATTAGGTAAAAAGAAAGTGACTAATCCCAGCAGCGGCATATATGCACAGACATTATATACATATTCAATACTGGTTTTATCAGCCAAGTTGCCAAGAACGGCAGAAGCGACACCTGCAACTCCGAAGGCGAATCCGAAGAAAAGCCCTGATACTAATCCTAATTTGGTGGGCAGCAGTTCTTGCGCATAGAGCAGTATGGCAGGAAAGGCGGAGGAAAGCATTAACCCTACACAGAAGCTAAGCACAATGGTCCAAGTAAGATTAGCATGAGGCATAAGTAAAGCGAAAGGTGCTGCTCCCAGAATGGAAGCCCAGATAACATATTTCCGTCCGACGCGGTCGCCTATCGGACCGCCGATCAATGTTCCGATGGCAGTGGCAACTAAGAAAATAAATAAATATAGCTGCGATTCTTGTACGGTTACATTAAATTTATGAATCAGATAGAAAGTATAATAGCTGGTAAGACTTGCCATATAGATATATTTAGAGAAAATCAATATTAATAATATACCGATAGTGATAGCCGTCTTATCCATAGGCAGTGGGAGATGCACTGGCTTTCTGAGACTTACTATTTGCGCTTTCATCCGGTTTAGATAAGATTTGTACCATTTGCATATCGGATACATCACCCCAATAGCCGCTAAAGCGACAAATGAGAAAATGAAAAGATGGTCTCTGCCATAAGGAGCTACCAGTAAGGCTACCAATAATGGGCCTAATGAACCTCCGAAATTACCGCCAACCTGAAACAAGGATTGTGCGAGTCCACGTTTTCCACCCGAAGCGAGGAAAGTGATTCGAGACGCTTCCGGATGCAGTACAGAAGAACCGATACCAATTAAAAATACGGATAATAATATCCAGGGAAGATTGTCGGAGAATGCCAGACTGGTAAGTCCGACCATTGTAAAGCTCATTCCGATAGGCAAAGACCATGCAATGGGATACTTGTCAAAGATAATTCCGGTAATCGGCTGAAAAACAGATGCGGAAAGTTGATAAACTAATGTGATCAGTCCGATTTGCGCGAAGCTTAATCCCAAATCATCCTTGAACAATGGGTAAGCTGCCGAAACTACAGACTGCAAAAGGTCGTTGAGGCAGTGTGAAAGACTTAATGCAATTAAGATAGAGAACGTAATTTTCCCTACAGGCTGTTCTTGATTCTGTACCATAATACCTATTTCTATTGAAGTGTTCCTGAAAAAATTGCCTGCAAAGGTACGTAAACTTCCCGTTTCTCAATATATTTGCTACGATTAATTCTGTACGATATGAAGAAAGTGGTAGTAGCGATGGATTCTTTCAAAGGTTGTCTTTCCTCCACAGAGGCGGAAAAGGCTGCCGAAGAAGGCGTAAAACAAGTTTGTCCGGACTGTGAGGTCATTTGTTTTCCGATAGCCGACGGAGGTGAAGGGATGCTCGATGTTTTGGTGGAAGCAACCGAAGGTGCATATCAAAAGGTAATTGCTAGTGATCCTTTGATGCGTCTGATAGAAACAGGTTATGGAGTTTCGGGCGATAAACGTATTGCCTTTATCGAAATGGCTGCAGTGAACGGGCTGCCATTATTATCGGCAACGGAACGGAATCCGATGCTGACTACTACTTATGGAACCGGTGAATTGATATTGCACGCCATTGAACATGGATACCGGGAATTTATAATTGGTATCGGAGGGAGTGCGACAAACGATGCCGGACTGGGTATGTTACAGGCATTAGGTTTCCTTTTTTACGATCAGAATGGAGAAATTTTGGGGAAGGGAGGTCAAATCTTGGATCAGATTGTCGCTATTGATTTTTCTTCTGTCCATCCGGCATTGAAAGATGCCCGTTTTACGATAGCATGTGATGTGCGAAATCCCTTTAGTGGTCCGGAAGGTGCCGCATACGTTTTTGCCCGCCAAAAAGGAGCTGACGGTGCTATGATTGAAAAACTGGATGCAGGTATGAAGAGGTTTTCCCGATTGATTCATTCAACTACCGGAAGAGAAATCACAGAGGTTGCCGGAGCGGGAGCCGCCGGTGGTTTGGGAGGAGCATTTCTGGCTTTTCTGAATGCGGAGTTGAAGCCGGGAATCGAATTATTGCTCCGGACATTGAAGTTTGATGAGAAAATAAAAGATGCCGATTTGATAATAACCGGAGAGGGAAGGGTAGACCGCCAATCTGTGATGGGAAAAGTTCCGTTCGGAATATTAGAAGAAGCGAACAAACAAGGCATACCGGTCATTGTTGTAGCAGGTAGCATAGCAGATACGGAAGTTTTGAATAAGGCCGGTTTTCGAGGTATCTTTTCCATTGTTCCTTCGCCTATGTCTTTGGAAGTAGCGATGAAACCGGAAGCCGCTAAGAATAATATTAGCCGGACTGTTGCTCAGATTATTTCTTTAGCAACCTTATAACTGTTCATATCTGTGTTATGCCATAAATAACCTAGGTGGAACGAAAAAGAATAAGTATAAAAAAAGAATCGAAGATACTGTTCAACGGAATAACGTATGAAAGCCCCTTTATAGAAAAGAGAACGATCTAAGAAACAAGTTCCTGTCTGGATAGAAGGGGAGCTTCGGTCGTAAAAGTTCCTTTGAATAAAGTCTTAAAACTAAGGATTGTAAATTGTAGTTAATTCATTTTTGCCCTACCGAACTATTCTCTACACCTACTGTTGTTAAATAAAAAAAGGAGGATAAAATGGGCTTTATTTGGTATATTATTATTGGTATTGTGGCTGGGTTCCTCGCAGGTAAAATAATGCGCGGCGGAGGTTTTGGCCTTATTATAAATTTGTTACTTGGTATTCTCGGAGGAGTGCTGGGTGGTTGGGTATTTGCCCTTTTCGGACTTGCAGCCTCGGGATTGATAGGAAGTTTGATAACTTCTACTGTGGGGGCTATTCTGGTGTTATGGATTGCTTCTTTATTCTCGAAATCTAAATAATAATTTTATATAATTTATTTTTAATCTAAAAACAGAACTTAATTATGGAATGTAGACATGGAAATTTCTGGATTGGACTTGGAATTGGTTCAATTCTTGGTGCAGTAGCTTATCGTCTTTCACGTACAGCTAAAGCTAAACAGTTGGAAAGTGATATTTATAACGCTATTCACCGTATCGGTCGTGACGCTGAAATAGCAGCAGCTGAAGCAGAAAGAAAAGCAATGAATCTGGGCCTGAAAGCTGTTGAAACAGGAGCTAAAGTTGCAGATAAAGTAGCTGAAGAAGCTGACAAGGTAGTTGGAAAGGCAAAAGACAAATGGGAAAAATAATAGCCCTTGAAAGTGGTAATCGATTTTAATAGAACTGGTTACCACTTTCGATTTGTTCTGTTCTTCCTATTATTAAAGGCCTTTTTCACTTATTAAGAGTGATGTGTGCCCGTACACGTTTTGCTTCTCATATACCTCTTTTCCATTCTTTCTGCAGATAAAAAGCTCTTCTTGCATGATACTTATTACTTTTCTAATAGATGTTTTATAGCTTTTCTGCTTAATATCTTATGTTTAACAACATGTGTGCACTTTGTGGTATTGCTTTAAATCGTTGATTTATAGTATTATATTAATAGTGTGTTATGATGTGTGTGCGCACACACTTTTGTTTAATTCAATAATTCATTTTACTTTTGTCGTTGAAAAACAAGATACTTATCAGTAAATGGATAAAGAATTCTCAAATATTCGTATTGTGGACATCGCCAAGATGGCGGGAGTCTCTGTTGGTACAGTAGACAGGGTAATTCATAATCGTGGACGGGTATCGGAAGAAAACAAGAAGAAAGTGCAGGCCATTCTGGAAATGGTTCATTATCAGCCGAACTTGATGGCACGTTCGTTGGCATCTAAAAAACAATACCATTTTGTTGCTATCATTCCTTCGTTCGCTCACGGTGAATATTGGGAGGCTATTTCCGAAGGAATTGATAAAGCGGCTTCGGAGATGGAGTCGTATAATATAACTGTAACCAAGCTTTTTTTCGATCAATATAATAATAAAGCTTTTGATGATACTGTCCGTAATCTGCTGGACGGAAAAGTGGATGGAGTATTGATTGCTACGCTGTTTGCCGATTCTGTAATTCGTCTTTCTCAAGAGCTCGATAATAATGAGATCCCCTATGTGTATGTTGACTCTAATATTAAGGGGCAACATCAGCTTGCATATTTTGGAACGGAATCTTATGATGCCGGAGTGATTGCGGCCAGATTATTGACGGACAGACTCTCTTCCTCTTCTGACATTCTGATGGCACGAATTATCCATAGCGGAAAGAATGATTCCAATCAAGGAAAAAACAGGCGTGAAGGTTTCTGTCATTATCTGAAAGAAATAGGATTTGGTGGGAAGTTACACGAAGTAGAGTTGAAAATCAATGATTCTGTATATAACTTCATTAAACTTGACGAGCTTTTTGAAGCTAACCCTTCTATAAAAGGTGGTATTATTTTCAATTCAACCTGTTATATCTTGGGAAATTATCTGAAGGCACGGGGGATGAAGTCTGTTAAGCTGGTCGGCTACGACCTGATCGAAAGGAACACACAACTGCTTTCCGAAGGCGTCATTACCGCATTAGTAGCACAACGCCCCGAACGACAAGGATATGATGGCATCAAGTCATTGTGCAATCATCTGTTATTTAAGCAGAATCCCGAAAAAGTGAACCTGATGCCGATTGATATTCTTTTGAAAGAGAATCTGAAATATTATCTGAACAATAAATTATAAACCATATAAATAAAAAAGAACCATGAACGAATTATTTAACGTGAAAGACAAAGTCGTTGTTATCACCGGTGGAGCCGGAATCTTGGGTAAAGGTATTGCTGCATATCTTGCAAAAGAAGGCGCGAAAGTTGTTGTGCTCGATAGAAGCGAAGAGGCTGGTAAAGCATTGGTAGAAAGTATCAAGGCAGAAGGCAATGAAGCGATGTTCCTGTACACTGACGTGATGGACAAAGAAGTGCTGGAAGGCAATAAAGTGGAAATAATGAAAGACTATGGACGTATCGATGTATTGCTGAACGCCGCCGGAGGTAATATGGCAGGTGCAACCATCGCTCCGGACAAAACTTTCTTTGACTTACAGATCGATGCCTTTAAAAAGGTGGTAGACCTGAACCTGTTTGGTACAGTATTGCCTACAATGGTATTTGCTGAAATCATGGTAGAGCAAAAGAAAGGTTCTATCGTAAACTTCTGTTCAGAATCAGCTCTTCGTCCGTTGACCCGTGTAGTGGGCTACGGTGCTGCAAAAGCTGCTATCGCTAACTTTACTAAATATATGGCCGGTGAACTGGCTTTGAAATTCGGAAATGGTCTGCGCGTAAATGCCATTGCTCCGGGATTCTTCCTGACTGACCAGAACCGTACTTTATTGACGAATCCGGATGGCTCTCTGACCGATCGTTCTAAGACAATTCTGGCTCATACTCCATTTAACCGTTTCGGCGAACCGGAAGATCTTTATGGAACTATCCATTACCTGATCAGTGATGCTTCTAACTTCGTAACAGGCACAGTAGCTGTTATTGATGGCGGTTTCGATGCATTTTCTATCTAATACTTAATACTTTATACTTAATACTTATCATTATGTATTTATGTGAACAAACTTGGCGCTGGTATGGTCCGAATGACCCTGTAAGCTTGTGGGATATCAAACAGGCAGGCGCTACCGGTATAGTAAACGCTCTTCATCATATTCCGAATGGCGAAGTGTGGACAGTAGAAGAAATCATGAAGCGTAAGCAAATGATTGAAGAAGTGGGATTGACCTGGTCGGTGGTAGAAAGTGTACCTGTACACGAACATATTAAAACACAGACCGGTGATTTCATGGGATATATCGAAAATTATAAGGAAAGTATCCGCAATCTGGCTAAATGTGGTGTAATGGTAGTTACTTACAACTTTATGCCTGTATTGGACTGGACCCGTACAGACCTTGCCTATACAATGCCTGACGGCTCTAAAGCTCTTCGTTTTGAAAAAGCGGCTTTCGTTGCTTTCGACCTTTTCATCCTGAAACGTCCGAATGCGGAAAAAGACTATACTCCGGAAGAGATAGCTAAAGCAAAAGCTCGTTTCGAACAAATGAGTGAAGACGATAAGAATTTGTTGGTTCGTAATATGATTGCCGGACTTCCGGGATCAGAAGAAAGTTTCACTGTAGCGCAGTTTCAGGAAGCACTAGACCGCTATAACGATATTGATGCAGAGAAACTTCGTGCGAATCTGATTTTCTTCTTGAAAGAGATAGCTCCTGTAGCTGATGAAGTAGGGGTGAAGCTGGTGATTCATCCGGACGATCCTCCTTATACAATCTTAGGCTTACCGCGTATCTTGAGTACGGAAGAAGACTTTAGAAAACTGATTGAAGCCGTTCCTAACGAGTCTAACGGCCTCTGCTTGTGTACCGGTTCTTTCGGTGTACGTGCTGACAATGACCTTGCAGGTATGATGGAGCGTTTTGGCGACCGTGTGAATTTTGTACACTTACGTAGCACGCAGCGTGACGAAGAAGGCAACTTCTACGAAGCAAACCATCTGGAAGGAAATGTGGATATGTACAATGTGATGAAGAGTTTGATTCTTCTGCAACAACGTCGTAAATGTTCTATTGCTATGCGTCCTGACCATGGTCATCAGATGATCGACGATTTGAAGAAGAAAACGAATCCGGGATATTCCTGCTTAGGTCGTCTTCGTGGACTGGCAGAACTTCGTGGTTTGGAAATGGGTATAGCCAAGTCTATACTTTAATCAGGATTTATAATTAGCACTGTATTATAAAGGCACTGCGGCTGTTATTGATTGTAATAAGGGCTGTAGTGTCTTTTATTTTGTTTACCTGATATCATTTATAGATTAAAACAGGCTTCCGGTGTGCAGGTCAACTTTAACCTTTTTCGGTTCGGGAATGATAAGAAGCGCTATCTGTGCACACGCTTCGGCATCAGCCAAAGCGTGGTGGTGATTGGTCAAATCATATCCGCACCGTGCTGCTACCGTGTGCAACTGATGATTGGAAAGTTCTTTCCCAAATACTTTTCGTGAAGTACGGCAGGTACAGTAAAACTTATAATTGGGATAAGTCATCTCGTATAACTCATGAACTGCTTTGAGGCAGCCTTCATCAAAAGGACTGTTGTGGGCAACAAGTGGCAAACCGTCTATGAGCGGCTTAATTTCAGCCCATACTTCCGGAAAGTCTTCCGCTTCTTTTGTATCACTGTAAGTCAGTCCATGAACATCTGTGGTCCATTGAGTATAGTAATTGGGGCGGGGACGGATCAGTCGATAGATTTTGTTTATGATTTTTCCATTCCTTACAATAACAATTCCTACACTACATACACTGGTGCGTTTACCGTTGGCTGTTTCAAAGTCGATAGCTGCGAAGTCCTTCATATGTTCTGCTGTTTTTTATCAAACACAAATGTACATGATAATTTTCAGATTGTCACATTGGGCTGGGGAAAAATGGGTATTTTACTTTTCTGTCTGGTTGGTTGTGAGCAGATCAAGTCCGTAAATCCCAGTATCTTTAGTTCGCTATTCTGCTGTCGGTCGGATATTGAGACTTACGGACTTGAATGTGTAAGAAATGATATCTTTTTAAATGTTATCTTTGAGCGGAGTCTGGTTTATTTTAATTCGATCGTTTGTACCTGCAAGTTGCTGTTTTGGGAATTGTTTCCTATCATTATATCGAATTTTCCGGGCATAGTCCGCATCGTGTTTGTCTGATTGTCCCACCATTCCAGCTGTTTGGGTGTTAATTCCAGTTCTACATTCACCGTTTGTCCGGCAGGAATATGAATACGTTTGAAGGCACGTAATGTTTTATTCGGACCGTCTGTATCATCCTGCTTTTTCAAATAAAGTTGTACTACTTCATCGCCGTCATAGTTACCGTTATTGGTGACAGGGACTGTCACTTTTACTGTTTCTCCCACTGTGACTGTGCCCGGAAGCTGTATGTTACCATATTTGAAGGTTGTATAACTTAAACCGTATCCGAATGGGAAAAGCGGATCACCTTTGAAGTATCGGTAAGTACGTCCCGCCATGTTATAATCTTCGAAATCGGGTAATTGGGATATGTTCCGGTAGAAGGTAACGGGAAGCCGTCCTGCCGGGTTGTAATCTCCGAATAACACATCGGCAACAGCTTTCCCTCCGGACTGTCCCGGATACCATGCCTGTAGAATAGCCTGACAGTATTTTGTTTCAGGCTCCATGCCGATAGGGGAGCCGGAACAATTGACAAATACGACCTTCTTTCCTGCGTTGTATAATGCTTTGATTAACTCACGTTGTACGGCTGGCAACTCAATATCGGTGCGGTCCCCCCTTTTGAAGCCTTCCAGATCGACTCCCATTTCTTCTCCTTCCAGGCTGGGCGAAATACCTCCGACGAAAATAACGACATCTGCATCTTTTACTTTGGCAACAGAACTTTTGATATCTGCGTCTCGCTTGAATCCAAGATCAAAGTTCAATTGCGCATCACCGCTGAAGTATTGGAACTTGATTTCTATTTTATATGGTTTATTGGCTTCAACATACATGCCGTAAGAAGTTCCACGACTGCCGTGTTTATTGGTGAATTTCTTCACTTCTTCTCCGTTTACTAAAAGTTGTGTACCTCCACAACTGTAAAATTCGAAAACAACATTTCCCGATTCGGCGGGGGTGAAGACACTTTGATAAATTGCGGAGAAATCGGTCAGATTGACTCCTGGAGCAAAAACAGTAGCGCCGGAAGTACATAAACGGAAAGGAGTTGTCAGCTGTGCCGTAGCTACAGGTTCTCCTTCATAATCCTTATTGTTCCAGTAACGGGCGGTAAATCCTGCACCTTCTGCCGATTGGCATTGACTGAATACACTTTTGATTAGATTTCTTTCTACCCAGCTGCAACCTTGCTCATAGATCAGTTTGTCATCTTTTCCCAGCGCGGAACGAATGCCGTCTAATATGGTAATAGTATGTTTGGGAGTTCCGTTGTAATTCCCCCATTGCATCACAGAGTCGTTGGCGTTAGGGCCCATGACAGCAATCATTTGTCCTCCGCGTTTCAATGGAAGAATATTATTCTGATTGAGTAATAGTGTCATAGACTTGCGTGCCATGTCGAGGGAAAGCGAATCATGTTTGGCCGAACAGACTACTGAATAAGGTATCCGGCTCCAGGAGACTTTCTGGTTGTCATCCATTTCTCCCAGTTCGAAGCGTGCTTTTAATAGTCTTTTTACAGATACGTCAATATCCTTTTCATTGATAAGCCCCTTTTCTACACTGTTTACCAATTTCTTGTAGCTGGAACCACATTCGAGGTCTGTTCCACTCAATACGGCTGCTGCCGAAGCTGATTCGGCATCGGCGTGTGTTTGGTGTCCTTTATCGCGGAAGAAATCGGCGATACCACCACAGTCGGAAACTACAATTCCTTCGTATCCCCATTCCTGACGTAGAATCTGCATTAACAGCCGGTCGCTTCCACAGCAGGGGTCACCCTCGAAGCGATTGTAGGCACACATTACTTCTTTCACTTGACCATCTTTTACCAATGCTTCGAAAGCGGGGAGATAAGTCTCGTGCAAATCACGCGGACTAATATTCTCGGCATTAAATTCATGGCGGTTCCATTCCGGGCCGGAATGGACGGCAAAATGCTTGGCACAGGCATGCAGCTTGTCATATTTTTCATTGCTGTTGAGGCATTGCAAGCCTTGTACTACGTTTACTCCCATAATACTTGTCAGATATGGGTCTTCTCCATAAGTTTCAATTCCTCTTCCCCATCTGGGATCGCGATAGATGTTAACGGTAGGCGTCCACATGGTCAGTCCTTGATAACGTTCGTGGCTTCCTTCAGAGGATGATTTTGTGTTTTTGGCACGTGCTTCGTCGGATACGGCGACAAAAACATGCTGCAGTGCATCCGGATCGAAAGAGGCAGCCATGCCGATGGGTTGCGGGAAGACGGTCGCGTGTCCGCTGCGTGCGACTCCGTGGAGAGCTTCGTTCCACCAGTTGTAGCATTTGATATTCAGTCGGTCGATGGATGTGGAGTAGTCCATCATCAGAGATACTTTTTCTTCCAGGGTCAGTTGCTTTAACAAGTCCTCCGCCCGTTCTTCGGGAGATAGGTTGCTGTTTTTATAGGCGGGCTGAGTGCCACAGCCATTAAGGAATAAAATAGAAGTAAATAGGCAAATGATTTTATTTCTCATAGTTTATTATTTATAATATGAATATTAGAAGTGTGTGCAAAGTTGTGGAAATATAACCGATAGATAGAGTAAGATCTAGTAAGAAAGGAGTAAAAAACGAGCTGGAAACGTAATTTTTACTCTTTACTGGTAATATTCCTCTGCTTTTTTGTGTAAATATACAAATTAGCATTTATTCTCTTTATATTTGCGTATAAAATATACCGATGTACACAGAATATCAGCCCTCTTACTTACTTGCTCCCTATATCGATAATTATTGGGAATTTAAGGGAAAACCGGAATATGGTATGCGTATCCATATTTTGCCGGATGGTTGTACCGATTTTATTTTTACGTTGGGAGATGTGGTGAGTACGGTCAAAGAAGAAACGCTGGTCATGCAGCCTTATAGTGCTTACTTTGTAGGTCCGATGACGAAGTATTCGGAACTTGTTACTTATGCCGAATCTGTACATCAGTTCGGTGTCCGTTTTCTGCCTTGCGGATTATCCTGTTTTACAAAGTTACCTTTGCATGAATTTGCGAACCACAGAATCAGTACGAATGAGATGCAGGCAGTTTTCGATATTACCTTTATTGAAAGGTTGTGTGAGCAAAACCACGTGCAAGGCAGGATTCAGGTCGTTGAAGAATATCTCTTGACGTATCTTGCACATAATTACCAGCCTGTTGACTCTCAGGTTGCTGTAACGGTGGATATGATCAATCAATCCGGTGGAAAACGTACGGTTCGCAGTCTGATGAATGAGGTATGCTTGTGCCAACGTCATTTTGAACGGAAATTTAAGTACTACACCGGGTTTACCCCTAAAGAATATAGCCGCATTGTTAAGTTCAGAAATGCAGTGGAATTACTGAGGAATACGACATCAGTCAATTTACTGACTACTGCTATTGATGCCGGGTATTATGATTTGGCGCATTTCTCAAAAGAGATCAAGTCATTGTCGGGCAATACACCTTCATCGTTTCTCTCGCTTACGGTTCCGGAAGATAGAACGCTGACATATATCGAGCCGTAGATCCCAATGAGTGAAAGTCGATTTTTTACAACAGAACGGTCTCATGTACTCTTATCTTTGTAGCGAAATAATATAAATACAATAAGAGTATGTCAACAAAAACGATGAAAGAGAAAGCTGCGGAATTATTGCAGAAATGTGAAATTGTAGTGCTGTCTTCTGTGAATAAAGAAGGTTATCCGCGTCCTGTACCAATGAGTAAAATCGCAGCGGAAGGGATTTCTGCTATCTGGATGTCTACCGGAGCAAATTCATTAAAGACGATTGATTTCTTGTCAAATCCGAAAGCCGGATTATGCTTTCAGGAAAAGGGGGACAGTGTGGCATTGATGGGAGAGGTGGAAGTCGTAACGGACGAGAAGTTAAAGAAGGAACTCTGGCAGGACTGGTTTATCGAACATTTTCCCGGTGGTCCTACAGATCCGGGGTATGTATTGCTGAAATTCACAGCCAATCACGCGACTTACTGGATTGAAGGTACTTTTATTCATAAAAAGCTTAATTAATCTTGTTGTAGAGTGATTGTGAAATACCGGACTTGATGAGTATCGGTACACTTGTATGAGAAAAAAGAGAAAAACAGATCCTCTTACAGACGGATTGTTCTTCTCTTTTATGTTTGGACTGAATGATTTATTTCGTCAGCCTGAAACTCATTTAGAATTCAAACTTTTCCAGCTTCATTTCAGCTAATTCCTGAATGATACCTACGTATTGGGCAAAATGAGCGGATTTCTCATGAGCTGCCAATACTTCGGCATTCTGCCATGTTTCGCAAATCATGAAAACATCACGGCGGGTACTACTTTCAAAAGTATCATAAGCAATACATCCTTCTTCTTTCAAAGAACAAGCTGTCAGTTCTTTTGCTGCTTCAATCGCTTTTTCGCGGTTTGTTTCGTTTACACGAACAAAAACATTTAATCTGATCATAGTCTTTTTGTTATTTATATGATTAAAAAGAACGGTTTCATCACTGTGTCTGTGAAGAACCGAAGGCAAAGATACAATTTTTCTGTAGCTTCCAACAGACTGTTTTCAAAATTTCATATAAACTTCACATAATCAAAAAAAACGGCTATATTTGCATCTAAATTCTAAAAGCAGCTATTTTGGGCACAATTCTTAAATTTGTTATAGCTTAATATTAGCCTCATAAACCACAGGCTAATTTCTTTTGTTTGAGTAGTTCTACTTGAACCGGTTTTTCATTTTATCAATTTTATTATTCACTGTATCGGTTTTTACAACGGATGCAATTGGGTATTCAGGCTTTTAGTCAGATTCCTTTTGACGGTCAGAAAGCTGCGGATACATGGAGAATGAATGGAAAATTTCGTAAGAAATACTAAGCTGAACATAGAAGAAGAAATAAAAAGGATAGAGCAACAGCCGATTGAAACTCTTGATAAGATAAAGAAGATCATCGATGTCATACAGGTTTCGCTTGCTTTGCTGAAAACGGCCGTTATCGGATATCAATTTCAAAATCCTGAAGAAGAGATTCTTTTCTTTAAGGTCTGGAAACCGCAGATTTCCGGGCTGCTGATGTTTTATGTCCGTTTATATCAGATTGAAAAGAACCGTGCTGACAAGTCCCTGTCAGTCCAATGCAGATATTTAAAGATGGAACTGGAGAATATACAGAAGTCTTTTTTGAATAATAGCTTTTATGATTATTACCGTGCCGGTCAGACTGTACTTGATAACCACTATTTTATCCGTGCGAATTATGATATTCTTTCTGACATTCATTATCATTTGCTGGACAGGGATTCCTCTTTTACCACTTTGCACGATTCAAGTGTCGCAATGATTCTGGCAAATCAGCATTTGATAGAATATATATCGGGTGAAATAGATTCGCTATCGGAAAAATTACAGCTTAAATTCATCTCCATAGTAGACAGTAAGTTGCTGCAATGGACGGATAGTAAAGTGGCTTTGGTGGAATTTATTTATGCACTGTATGCAGGGAAATGCTTTAATAATGGAAATACCAGTCTGAAGGACATCGCTTTCTGTTGTGAGGCTCTTTTCAATATTGAGATTGGCGACTTTTATCGTATCTTCCTGGAAATCAGAAACCGGAAGAAGAACCGAACACAATTTCTGGATAAGTTGAAGGATAAAATACAAAAGATGATGGACGAACTTGACGGATAAATTTCATGGTATCTTGTGACATCTTGTGAATTTTACAAATGGCTTATATCCAACTTTGCGGAGACAAATAATTGATTCACAAAGAAAGATAACAGATTTGTATATTTATGGATGCAACATTTACCTGGGAGATAAAAGCAAAGAACTCTCCTTTATTAATTAAGAAATGCAGTCATTGTGATAGTGACCGATTCTATTGTAGTGATAAGTTTAGAATGAATGCGCAGAAGAAAAACATTGATGTCTGGCTGATATATAGGTGTGTGAAATGTGACCATACGTGCAATATTACTTTGCTGTCGCGTACCAAACCGGATCTGATAGATAAAACTCTGTTTCACAGCTTTTCTATGAATGATTGGAAAGCGGCCTGGAAATATGCTTTTTCAGCCGGACTTGCCGGCAGGAATAATCTGAAACCAGATTATGATAGTGTGGAGTATGAGGTTGCAGGGCATTTTTCAAAAGAAGATATAACTCATGTATCTGATGAGACAATAAAGATTCAGGTCAGATGTGAGTTTGAGTTTAATCTGAAACTGTCCTCCTTATTAAAAAGGAATTTTCTTCTTTCCAGTACTCGGTTGAAGCGCTTGTTCGAACAGGGAGCGATTTCGCTTCTTTCCGGTAAAGTACCACAGAAATATAAAGTAAAGGATGGGGATATCATATTGATAGATAAAGAGTATTTGCTTGGTATGATGGATTTTGTTGATAGCTTTATTGCAAAAGCGGGCATTGATTAATTTATTATTACTACTTTTGTTTTATGAGGAATAGATGAGTTCATAAACTAAGTAATATTATAAATTCAGAAGTATGAGAAAGTTATTTTTATTAGTTTTTGCTTTATGTGTATGGAGTGTCTTTGCCGATGCTCAGGAGGGTGCGGGAAGATATATTGAGGTGACCGGTTCTTCTGAAATTGAAGTTGTTCCGGATGAAATTCATTTTTTGATTCAGATAAAAGAATATTGGCAAGAGGAGTTCGTTCCGAAATCCAAGCCGGAGGATTATAAAACAAAGGTTCCATTGGAATGGATTGAGAAGGATTTACGGCGGGTTTTGAGTAGAGCCGGAATCTCGGATGAGGCTATTCGTGTACAGGAAATAGGAGATTATTGGCGTCAGAAAGGAAAAGAGTTCCTGATAGGTAAGCAACTGGATATCCGGCTCACAGATTTTGAACAGATCAATACTATCATTAAGAAAGTTGATACGAGAGGCATTGAGTCTATGCGTATTGGAGAGTTGAAGCACAAGGATTTGCCGAATTATCGGAAGCAAGGTAAAATAGAAGCATTGAAAGCGGCTCGTGAAAAGGCCTCTTATCTTGTGGAAGCGATGGGACAAAAACTGGGTGAGGCCATTCGTATCGTCGAACCTGCTTCGAGCTATGTAAGTCCTTATACTCTTTTTCAGGCACAAAGTAATGTCAGTATGGGATCTGCTGCCACCGAGCAATATCGTGTTATCAAGCTACGATACGAGATGACGGCCCGTTTTGCTATTGAATAATGATGAATGAGGCGAAAATACCCACAAGAAAGTATTTTCGCCTTTATGATTACTCATAAGAGAGTACTACAAAAAATACTGTCACAATTTTATTTATGGTAGTTTTAGCAGATAGACATCATCAGGAGAAACGACTTGTCCGTCAGTATACAGTTTCCAGTCTGTGATTAGTCGGGTGGGGTAAGTACCGACAGAGCCTTCGTGCATATTTTTGGCACTGTCCACCATTTTGTGTAAATAGAAAACTTCAGGATTCGGGTTTTATACTTGAATCCTGTTTTCAAATATAGTAATAAATTGGTTAAATATCAATGCCCAATTCCAAATAGGTTGATACCATTTCTTTTCGATTTCGTTAATAGCCAGATAG
>OCPZ01000357.1_pt1 | contig 34952 bp, 49 predicted proteins | sample 1538881 | NCBI WGS metagenome assembly OCPZ01 (sample SAMN04571733, study PRJEB22368) | human gut metagenome | biome: human gut; material: stool | host: Homo sapiens | place: Luxembourg | collected 2013-01-11 | reverse complement strand
GGTCAGGGCCAGCAGCAGGCAGGCGGTGCGGGCGATGGTACCGGCGGAGATGGTGGGTGCGGTGTAGGTCTTTGTGTTCATAGTTAGTTCCTTTCTCTTTCGTGTTCGTTTGCTTCCAGATCAGAGATGCGGTGGTTGGCCACCTTCATCTGCTCTTCCAAAATGGGTACGCGGCGGGCGAAATTGTTGTGCTCGCGCACCTCGCGGGTCAGCTCTTCCAGCTTGGTGTCGGTCACGGCCTGACTGCGGCTGTTGGCGATCAGCACTCCGATCAGGGTCACGGCACCGGCAAGGATAGCTGAGATGATGCTCTCCATTGGTATCACCCCCTTACTGCGTCCATCTGCTTTTGTTGGGCCGGGTGTCCACATGTACCCAGCCTTTGGTGCGGCCTGCCTTGACCGGGTAGCGGCCCACGCCGCCCCAGTCCGGCATCAGGCTCTCGGCGTATGCGGCCACGGCCTCCACGGTGGTGTCCGCCACCTGGATGTCCGCTGCCTTGCCCAGCAGGTGCTGGCTGCTCTTGGCTCCACCCACGGATTTGTTGTGGGCAGCGGTGCGGTAGCCGCTGGTGATCGTGATGGGCTTGTTAAAATGCTCCCGGATGGCCTGCAGCAGCACCGCGAGGGTCTGGTCGATCATGATGGTGTCGGAGCCGTCCCGGCACCGGAACTCCCGGACACGGAAGCCCGGTGCCAGCTGCTTGGCGCCATCCTTTGCAAGGGAATACTGTTTAGTTGCCATTGTCTTTGTCCTCCTGCCCATCATGGGCATCCAGCCCCACGGCCTCACAGGTCAACTCAATATCTTCCAGCTCTTCCTCGCACGCAACGCCGCCCAGCTGGTGGAGTTGCGTGTTTTGTCGGTGGACGATATCAAGCAGCCTGTGCAGCGTGGAGGTCAGCAGGTCGATCAACTCAAGTTCCAGCATACTGCTCACCGGTGATCTCGGTATATTCGGCCTCAGTCAGGCGCTGGGGCTTGCGCTGCACCAAAATTTTGAGCATGGCCTTAGACCACCGGCCTGCCTCGTACTCTTTCTTTGCCTTGTCAAAGGCTGCGCTGTGATTCTCATTCATTGCTCATGCCCTCCTCGGTGTTGGTGGCCTCGTCCTCGGTCGGGACATCGGCCAGAATGCACAGAAAATCCACCATAGACGCAATCTGTGCCAGATCTGCGTCCCGGTTTTCGTCCTCAGTCGCGGCCTGAATGCTGCCGGGCTTGTGAAGAATTTTCATGTTATCCCCTCCAAAAGAGATTTAACGTATTTATCCATGCGCTGCAGCAGCTGCTTGGAGTTGCCTTTTGCGGCATGGGCTTTCCATGATTTATACTGTTCGCGCAGAGCGGTGACGGGCTTTTCGCCCGCCTTGATAAGCTGGGCCAGCCTGTACAGGCGTTTCCGCTCTGCCTTAACGTTTTGCGGGTCAACGGTCATTATGACCTTGCCCTCCGGTGTCAGGCGGTAGATAAAGCCGAGAAAACGGAAACCATCCCGCAGCCGGACTATTTTAGTCTTGGTCGGGTGTAGTTCCATTCCCTCGGTAGCATACCGGGCCCGGATGGCCTCCCGCCACTCCACCAGCTGCTCCCTGCTATGGTGACAGATCCAACTATCATCCATAAAGCGGACATACTTGTCCGCACGCAGGCGCTCTTTGATGTAGTGATCTATGGGGTCAGGCACCGAGATCCCGGCCAACTGCACCATCTGGCTGCCCGGACTATAACCGGCCTCGCCGGTGTATTGGCGATCCAGCACGTCACGCACACGGGCATACACGTTGTATGGCAGTTTGCGCTCAAAGCGCTGGTTTGCCACCTCGTGCGGCATCGTATCGTAATAGTGCCGGATATCTACCAGCAGACACCAGCCGTCTGGGCCGTGCTGCCGGTATTCGCGTTCTATCATCAGCTTGACCTGCTGTCGGGCCCAGTCAGTGCCCTTGCCTGTCTGACAGGCCGCATTGTGCCGGATAAAGCCCTTTGACATGGCCGGATAGACGGCATTGTCATTGAGTGAGCGCTGATATACCCTATCCCGGAAACTGGTAGCCACCGCCACGCGGGGCTTTGGATAGGTGATTTTGACTTTTGATGTTGGCCGTGCCCTGTATGTGCCTGTGACAAGTTCCTGATGGAGTCTCAGGATCTCGTCCATGCCAAACAGGCAATATCTGCCCACGGCAGCCTTGCGGCGCACGCCTTTGGAGCATTTGCCCATTGAGGTATACAGGGCATCAAAGCCGATTATTTCATCTTCTTGCACTGTTTTTCAGTTCTCCTCGCAAGGAGCAGCCGGGTGATAGCGGTCAACACCCCGCAGGGTGGCCACGTCCGGCGGCTATTGTTCGCCTGCCAGAGGGCAGGCATGGCACTCGGCTCCTTGCACGGCAGTTTTCGCCCGGCCCATGCTATGCAGAGGCTTTTGTGGGTTTGCTGCCGTCCAATCCGGGGCGCTGCGATTCGCGTTGATGCCGTTCCAGTTGTTCACATTGCCGGAACTGTTGACGTCGAAAGCGTTGTTGCCGTTGCCACGATTCGCAGAGCGCAGCCGCACATTGCGGCCCAATAGCCTACAGCCATTTTTTATGTCAAAGCGATTTATACCGCTTTGCATCATTCTCGTGCCAGTCCCGGCAGCGCTGCCGGATATCTCGCACAGTACCGCCCCAGAAAACGCACCGCTTGCCGGAGAGATGGAAACTGACTTTTGCCATGTCCATCTCAGCCAGCAGGCGGGTACACAGACGGACGGCCTGCTTCTGGAGGTCAAGCCGGGCCTTTCTGGTTTCCGGCCCGTCCACCCGGATGCTGTTGGCCTCAAAGATATCAAAATATATCTGATCGGCAGTCGCACGCAGCTGGCCGGGGAGGTGCGCGTCAATCTCCGGGTCAAAGATCTTTGCGTTTTTGGTGATCTGTCTGGTGTACAGTGCCAGATCCCGTGCATCAAGCGGCAAAGTAAATTTGTTGTCCGGGATCTCGTCTTTGCGCATTGCCATGTAAAGCCCTCACTTTCTCACCGGGCAAGGAATTGCCCGGTGATTATGCCAATTTGGTGATTTTGCAAGCCGGGGCGCTGCGAACCGCGCCGATGCCGGTCCAGGTGCCCACACCGCCGGAACTGCCGACGTCGAAAGCGCTGCTGCCGCCGCCACGAATCGCAGAGCGCAGCCGCACAAAGCGGCCCACAGTACGCTGTGCCAGATCGCGGGTAATGCGCAGGGGATAAGTCTGCCACAGGGCCTGCGGGGTCTTTGCGCCGGTGCGCTCTTTCCAGTAGGGCCAATAGCTGCCCTCACCGGACACCTGCGGACTGCAATAGATCTCCTGCAGGGAGGGTAGGAAAATCTTGTCATAGGTCACAACGGCGCTGCCGTCATCGGTAACGCCGTTGCCGTAGGTCACGACTTTCACGCGGGACAAAGCGCTTTTGAAGTCATCAGAGAAGCCGGACAGGAAGCCGGGCAGGGTGTCGGCCTGATCGGGTTTCATGTCCCACTTATCCTGCGGCTGCCACCATGCGCCTGCCGCTGCGTCACTGTTCAGGTACTGCCGGTACGCGGATTTCCACCACCGGTTATCGCCATAGCCAACAGGATGCAGGCCGTTCAGATCGCCGTTTTCCTTGGCAAGGAAGGTGCCGAGATTGGTGCCAGCGCTGCCAGCGGTCACGCTGCAGGTTTCCAGCAGCTCAGATTTCTGCTGATCCTTGTAGACATAGACCTTCCAGTTGGCAGGCACAACGTCCGGCGCATTATAGAAGCCGGTCAGGCGGGCACCCGCCGGGGCCGCCTTGGTCAGGGTGAACTGATAGACCGCATCGGTCTTGACATTATTGCCCCAGTTCAGGCCCATCTTGACGTTGTAGGTGCCCGCCACAAGGCCACCGTCAGGCACCACATAGAATGCCTGATAAGCAGAAAACTGCAGGTCATACAAGGTTGCATAGTGCATCTGCAACACCATTGCCGGGACCGTGGCGCCGCTCTCGCCCTCTGCGGTATCGTCCGGCTGCACCACATCCCACGGGCAGTCGTAGGCTTTGCCGTCCTTGCCCGTGTAGGTGTTCACCAGCTGGGTGCCGGTGGGGAAGGTAATCGGGGCGCTGCCAGCGTCCACAACGGCCTTGATGGCGTTATAATCCATCTCCTCAAAAATGCCGGTCTGTGCCTTTGCCAGCACGCCCAGCGAGGCAGACACGCCCAGCATGGTGGCATTGAGCAGATCCAGCTTTGCACCGTTGGCTTTCGCGGTTTCGTCCAGATAGATCGGATCGGTTACCATAGATTCAGCCACGAGATTTACTCCTTTCAGGTTTTAACGTATTTCATGCAGACTTTGCCGTTTACCACGACAAAGCCGCAGGATTCGAGTGCAGCCACGCGGGCAAGGATGTTGGTGTAGTCCTCCGGGATGGTGGCCAGCACCTCCTCGCCCTTCTTCTCCACGGCAGCGGTGGCCGTGGTCTGTGCTTTGGTCACAGCGCCGGTGGCGGTGCTCTGGGCAGTCTGGACAGCCTTTGTGGCAGTGGTCTGGGTGTCGGTCACGGCCTTGACCGCGCCGTTCTGGGCCTGCTGCACGGCATCCAGAGCGTCCTGCTTGCTGGTGCCAATGGCATCCAGCGCGTCAGCCTTTGCAGATTCTGCCGCTTTCTGGGCTCTCTCTGCCCGGCCTGCGGCTGCCTCAGCTTTGGACGCGGCCTTGGCGCTCCGATCGGCAGCACCGACAGCAGCCTGAGCGGCCTGCTGGACGGCAGCTGCGTCAGACTTAACGGCCCCCACCAGCTGCTGCCATGCAGGGGTGCCCGGTTCCGGCATGGTGCCGTCCTCTGTGCCGCTGTTGGCGCTGACACGATACCGCAGGTCTGCGCTGGTGACGGTCCTGCTGCCGTCGCTTCCCTCAAAGGTCACACAGCCGGAGCCGGGTTGGGCGGTCACGCTGGCGGGCACGGCCACATAGCCGTCCACCACCAGCGTGGACGCCGGGTCAGAGCCACCCGGGACGTGCCAAAAAGCTTGGATGGTCAGCCCCTCCCACTCGCCGGTGGCTGTAACGGCAAGGCGGTACACGCTCTTGTTTTTGGCGTAGCCCAGCGCCAGCGCCGAGGCGTGCCCGGGCAGGCATACGCTGCCGCCGGATGTCAGCGTGATGGGAAACTCGATCATAAAGCAACACCTCCTTGGTGCGTCCTTTTCCGGCCCGGTCAGGCGCTGGTCTTTTCAGTCAGCATCTCGGTCAGCTCGGCATATTGCTCATCAGTCAGCTTGTTGGCGGCGTAGAAGATATCCAGCTTTTTTGCCATACCGGCGGTCTTGCCACGCTCGATCATACGCTTGCAGGTGTTATAAAGTGCCATAGTATTCCTTCCTTTCTGGTCATGCGGTTTCAGTTGTTTCATCATCGGTCACGCCCAGCTCCAAAAGAGTCAGGCGGTAGTCCTGGTCAAGGTTCAGTGCGTCGGCATCGTCCTGCGCGGCCTGCGTCTCGGTCAGCAGCTCGGCCAGCGTAGGGTAGTGGTAGCCGGTGAGCCAGATCTCTACGGTGTAGCCGCCGGTCGACGTTTCTGTTGCAAAGTGCAGGGTCCCGTCTGTCCGGAAAGTGGTGTTGGATGCGAAAATTCCCGTGCCATTGCCGTAGCTATGATTGGCGGTGCTGCCTTTTGCGATGTCTACTTCTTCGCCGTACCCGCCGGTAGGGCTGTTATATTTCGTCTTGACGTGCACGTAGTCCAGGCCGTCTGGCATTTTGATATCGTAGGTCTTCCACCTTTTTCCAGTTTCTTCGTAGTGGTTCCACACCAGCCGGGGCTCCGACTTTACCGCCACGGCGGCAGCGATCTTGTCATTGAGCGTTTTGGCGCTGAGGGTGCCGTCCGGGGCGATGTCCAGCGCTTCGCCCACTTTCACGCCGCCCAGCTGGTCCGCCGTAGCGGGCGGCAGGCTGTAAGGCGTGCCGAATTTCGCGTCCGCCTCTGCCTTGGTATAAAAGTTCCCGCTCTCCACTGCCGCGATGGCGGCGTCCAGAGCATCGAGTTTGGTGTGCAGCTCGGTGGACAGCTGGGTCATTATGGCCAGCGCCTGCGCCTGCAGCTGCGCCGTGGGGATGCCAGTCACGCTGTCCCGCATGACGCCGCACATGTTCTCGTCCGCGCGGGTGTCGGTGATGTCGGCGGCGGTGATCTCGGTGCTGCCCGCCGGGCGGCGGATGTCGGCCAGGCACAGGTCATACACCAGCGCGGTGCGAGTGATCTCCGGCGCTGTGGGGCTTGCGCTGTCCGGGGTGCCCTCCAGCACCTGCAGGCGGGTCTTTTTGGCGGCTGCGTCGTACCGCAGCACCAGCCGGTCGATGCGGCTGCGCACAGTGTCGGCGGCTGTCAGGGTGACCGTCTCCGGCTGCTCCAGGATGATGCTGCGGCCCCGGAAGCGGACCGGACGCACCCATGCCTGGCCGGCGCCGACGGTCACGGTCAGGCCGCCGTTTGCGGTCACGGCAAAGTCCTCGTCTGCGCTGTATACGCCGCTCAGCCGGGTGCTGAGGTAACCGGCAGCGTCGTCGGCGTCGTAGGTGATGCCGTTTTCCGGGTAGGTGATGATATCGGCCATAAGCCCTCCTTTACGTCTTGTGCCAGCTCGGCGTGCCCAGCCGGATGGTCCGGGTGGTGCCGCTGGACTGGCTCTCGGTAATGATGTCGGCCACCCGCACCATGGCGGTGTAGCCCAGCTGGGGCAGGCTGACGCGCAGCACGTCGCCCACGGCCAGTGCGTCATCGTCCACGTCAAACTCAATGCTTCCGGTGCGCAGCTGGGCCAGCAGTTTCTGCCCTCCACGGTCTGCCAACTTGGCGAGGTAAGACTGGCTGGCGGTGGTCTCGCCCTTTTCCTCGTCGGGCTGGATGTCGCGGGCGTCGATGTAGATCTCCCGCCGGTCGGCTCCAGTGCTGTCCACGTCGCCCACCCAGCAGGTGGCCCGCTGGTCGCCCTCACCGGCTCCCTGCACAAGGGCTACGTTGGCGTAGTCGGTATCGGCAAAGGACCAGCCTGCGTTGAGCAGGTTGCCCCATTTGGGGCTGTACCGGTTGTTGGGGTCGAAGGTGGGCCGGAAGCACTCGAACAGCAGGCGCTTGTCTGCGCCGGTGCCGTCCAGCACGATACGGAAGCCAAGGTCGCACGCCTGCCCGATGGTCTGGCAGTACGCAAAGACAGTGCCGCCGGAGGTCTGCTTGTCGAAGGTCGTGTCGAAGCCGTACTCGGTGCCCAGCTCCAAGCGCGGCCACGGCTTTGCCGCTGCCACAAGGCTGCGCATGGCGGCTTCCGCGTTCTGCCCCTTGATGACCGCAGCGCTGGCCCGCTTGGTCAGCAGCCAGGTGGCCGGGTAGCCGCTCACCACGAGGTTCGAGTCCCCGTTTTGGTTGGCGCGGGCGCAGATCCGCATCGGGATGCGGGGCGTCTCGTCGCTGCGCACCAGCCACCGGCCCTCGGTCAGCAGCTGCAAATTCTCGGTGGTCGGCCTTACCTCCAAGGTAAAGCCGCCCTCAGAGTAATACGGGCTGTCCCAGTAGAGGGACACCCACACGTCCACCCAGCCCACGCGGACAAGGGTGTCGGCGTCTAAAACGTCCAGTCTCATAGCGGTTCCGGCAAAATACCGGCCTCCATCGGGTAAAAGCTCACGGATGCCTGCAAATAGGCCGCGCCGCTGTCGGCCTGCATGCTCAGGATGTTGTCACCGGGCTGCAGCTCGGTGAGAAAGCTGTCCTCGTCCAGCTTTGCGAAGATGTTCTCAGTCTTGCCCTCCCGGGTCAGGGTGCAGGCCAGCCGGTCGGTGGTGCTGCGGTAAATTTCCAGCCGGTCGCCGTCCTCCAGCGTCAGGTCAAAGCCGATGAACACCCCGGTTTTCAGGTCCACCACGCGCGGGTGCACCACCTGCATGGAGCAGGTCAGCGTGGCGGTAAAGGGCACCGGCAGGTTGCCGGGGTTGCGTAGCACCGCCGCTTCGCCGTCCTGCCGGATGCCATAGGTGTGGCTGTCGTAGCAGACCGGGAAGGTAAACACGGGCTGGTAGCCGCCCAGCACGCGGGCTGTTGCGGTCAGGCCGTACCAGTAGGGTTTGGGGCTGTACAGCATCAGCTCACAGCGCGGCTCGGTGTAGCTGGAAAAGTAGGGCGTTTTCTGCACCACAAAGCGGGTGAAGTATGCGTCCCCGAAGTACATCGTGCCGGTGGTGTAATAGGGCAGTTTGCGGGCAAAGGCGCGGGCATTTTCGAGGGCGTGACTGCCCCAGAACACCACACTCATGGTGCGGGACACGCCGCCCACGATCTGCCGCTCCACGTTGTCGCCGGTCTGGTTGACGCCGTGGGCGGTCTGGATGTCCACATCCACACCGTTGAGCGGGTCGAGGTTATAGGGCGTGTCGTAGTCCCAGCCCAGATGCAGGACGGCACCGGCGTCTGTGACCAGTTTTAAGTGATCCTTAAAAAGCATTGGCGTCCTCCTTTCATCGGCGCTGGGCCTTGGCGCGGTCGGCTTCCCAGCGGGCTTCCCGCTGGAGATCAGCCGCCGTCTGGGCCTTGGAGTAGATGTTCTGGGTGATGTTGGTGTCGCCCTCGCGGTGGTAGTTGTTGGCGGCTGCGGCCACACGGGCTGTGCCGGACGCGGCCACGGTGCTGCCAAGCCGCATGTTGTCCGACAGCACCAGACTGCCCGCCTGCCGGATCATGTCGGCAAGGGCGGCGTTGGTCTTTTCCAGCGCCTTGGTGTTGGCGCTGATGGCGTCCTCCAGGCTGCCGGTGCCGGTGGAGATGTCGATATCTCCGCTGATGCCGCCGGAACCAGACCCGCCGGAAGCGCTGCCCCCGCCGGTGCTGGGCGGTCTCTTTTTGGAGGCGCCGAGGCTTGCGCAGATGGCCGCGATGGCCACGCCCAGCGCCACGGCAGCGCCCGCCACGATCACGCCCATGGGGATGCCGAAAACGGTGGCGTTCAAAGCGGCACTGATGGCCGTGAGCATCCCCTCAAAGGCGGCACCCACGGAGCCGATCATGGTGCCCATGCCTGCGTAGATGGCCGGGAAGGCCGACAGCAGACCGCCGGACAGGCCCTGACTGATGGCCAGCGCGGCGCTGCTCAAGGGGGCTTTCAGTCCCTTAAAGATGCCTGTGAGCTGGGTGCCGAGGGTTTTGGCCTGTGTCCACACCTCACCAAAACCGGAGGTCAGGCCCTTGCAGATCTGGGCACCGATGTCGATGCCCTTCTGCACGAGGGCCGTCTGGGCGTTGCCCAGTGCTTTGTTGAGCTTGTCCACCAGACCGATGGCAAAATCGTTGACCTGCTTCTTCTGGTCGGCGGTCAGGCCGCCGTAAATGGCGTTTGCCGCCCACAGGCCGATGGACTTCCAGTCCTTGTTCTTGACGGCGGTGTAGAGGTCATCAAAGGTGCCCAGCAGGCCGGTGTCGGCGTGGGTCTGGATCTCCTTCCACAGGTCGTCGAAGCTCTTGATGGACGCCTCTTTGATGTTCTCGGCCACCTCTTCAGTGCCGTCGGCGGCAATGGTCTTGACCCGCTCCACGGTCACGAGGGCACCGTCCACCACGTCATCGTAGGTCTGGGTGATGACCTTCTTCTGGGTCTCGGTGCCGTCGGTCAGGGTCTCGGTCACCGTCTTGGTGCTGGTCTCGATGCCGTCCACGATGCCGGAAGTGGTAGCGGTGATGGTCTTTGCCACCTCCCGCACCGTCTCCATGGTCTGCTTGACGGTCTTTTTGCCCTTTTCGTCCACCTCGGTGATGGTCTTGATGTCCTTGAGCACGCCGTCCACCATCTGGCGGGAGGTCTCGGTGATGACCTGTTTTTGCTGGGTCCTGCCGTTGGACAAAGTCTCGGTGATGTTTTCGGTGGTGCGGGTGATCTTGCCGTCGATCTCGGTCGTGCTGTCCGAGATGGACTTGACCACCTCGGCGGTGGTCTGCTTAGCGCTGGACGCCGCCTTTTTACCGGATTTGTCCACGGCAGCGGCAGCAGCCCTGGCAGAGCCGGAAACGGCGGCGGCTGCCGCCTTGGCCGCTGCGGCCTCCTCTTTAGCCTGCTGGATGCGCTGGTTGTGCAGATCCTGACGGCGCTTGCGGTCATCATCCGTGACCGTGCTGCTCTTACGGGTGGGGGCCGTGCCGCCGGTGCTCTGGGTGATGCCATCCACGGCGGCTGCGCTGGCCGTGCCTACCAGATTGGCGATCAGGCCGCTGACCCACGAGGTCAGCTTGCCCCACAGCCCCGCAATGCCGTTGATGATGCCCTGGACGATGTTCTCGCCGATGTGGCCCCACTCGTCCATGCTGCCGTCCCACACGCCGATCAGCTTGGCGATGCAGGCCAAGGCGGCTTCAGCCAGATTTTCGAGGCTGCGGACGATACCCTGTGCCAGGGTGGCCAGAAGCTCGGCACCGCACGAGAGGATGTCCGGCAAGTGCTCGATCAAAGCGGCGGCAAATTCGGCAATCAGTCCGGCGGCACTGGTAATGAGCGCGGGCAGGTTGTTTGCAATGCCGGTGACAAGGCTCTCCATAATCTGCACACCGGCGTCCACAATAGCGTCCGCGTTGTCGCCGAGGTAGTCCACAAATCCGGTGACCACCTCGGTGGCGCTGGTGATCAGGTCCGGGATGGCGTCAATGATGCCCTGCACCAGAGCGCCCAGCACTTCGGCTGCTGTGTCCAGCATCGCCGGTGTAGCTGCCACAATGTCCTCGGCCAGCTGGGTGATGATCTCCACGCCGGTGGTCATCAGCCCCGGTAGCTGCTCCGCGATGCCGGACGCGAGGTCGGACAGAATCTCGCCCGCCGCCTGCATCATGGCTTCCGGCCCGCCCTCGGTCAGGGCGGTAGAAAGCTGGGTCAGACAGTCGATGCCCCACTGCGCCACGTCCGACAGGGATCCTTCCATGGAGTTGTACAGGCTAATGCCGAGGTTCTCGGCAAGTGTCTGCAGGCTCTCCACCTTGTGCTGGAAGGTGTCGGTCATGGTCTCGTAGGCGGCTTCGGTTGCGCCTGCGCTGTCCTGCATCTGGGCCAGAACGCTGTTGAACTTGTCCGCACCGCCGGATGCCAGCGAGAGGGCACCGGTGCCAGCTTCCACGCTGGACCACAGGCCTGCAAATGCGGTACTGTTGCCGCCCACGCTGTTGTACAGGATCTGGAGCACGTCGCCAAGGCTCTTGCCCTCAGCGTTCAGCTGGGCAAAGCTCTTACCGGTCTGCTTCTGCAGGATTTTGCCCACCGTGGAACCGGAATCGCCCAGCTCGTTGAGCATGGACTTGGTGTAGGTGGTGGCTTCGGCGGTTGCGATACCGTTGGCCGTCATGACTGCCAGACCGCTGGACAGGTTTTCCACGCTGACACCGTAGGCGGCGGCCAGTGGGATCACCTTGCCCATGCTGGCGGACAGCTCGTCCACGCTGGTTTTGCCGAGGTTCTGGGTAGTCAGCAGCACATCCGACACATGGGTGGCCTGATCGGCGCTCATTCCGTATGCGTTCAGGGCCGTGGTGAGGATATCAACCGCCGAACTGCTGGATGTAAAACCGGCAGCCGCCAACTTGGAAGCCTGCCCGGCAAAGGCTACGGCATTGGAAGTGTCCTGTCCTGCACTGATGGCCTGATAGGTTGCCTCTGCGATGTCCGACGCAGCAACGCCCATCTTGCTGGACATGGCGGTGATTTGGTCACTGAGCTGCTGCGTAGACAGCTTGCTGGTGTCCGCAATGGTGGTAACCTTTGCAAGGGACGTTTCAAATGCCGAGCCGATGCTGACCGCTGATTTTGCAATCCCGGCCAGTTGACTGCCGGCCGATTTCGCAAAGTCCGAGATAAGGTTTCCGGCGGCCACCGTCATGCTGCTTATGCCTTGGGTCACGCCGCTGGTGTCCAGCTTGGTATTGCCGAAGATTGAAAAGTCAAAACCCAATGTGTCCACCTCTCATTCAGAGCGCGGGCACAAGGGCACAGGCTTTACAGTTTGATCTCTACCTCCCGTTTGCAGGAGGGATTTTTGCATTTGACCCACACGCCGGATGCCGTGGCCGTGCGCACCGCCCACACGGGCAGAGGCCTGCCGCAGTAGGGGCAGGGCACCGGCACCCGCTCAGTGCCGGAAGCGGGCCAGGAATGCCGCATCGTGTTCGGCAACGGTCTGGGCAACGGCGGCACCTCCTCTCAAAGATGCAGGCAGGGCAAAGCGCTCTTTCAGCGCGGCGTAATGCTCCCGCATACTGCCCTCGTAATCGGCAAGGTCGGCGCTGCGCCAGCCCATGATCTTGGCCATGAGGGTATCTTCCGGCAGGGCGGCAAACAGCGCCCGGAACCGGAACCAGTGCAGCTTCTCGCGGGTCAGGTCGATGCCGTAGGCTTGCTGGAACGCCGCTACGATGTAGGGCGCGTCGCACCGGTAGTCGAACGCCGGGCCGGTGTCTTGGCCGCTGGCAGGCTTTGCCGCTGCTGGCTCTGCGGCCTGTTCTCCGGCGCAGTAAAACTCGATGAGCCAGCTGTATTTTTCCTGCAGGTCGGAGGGCGAAAAACGCTCGGTGTAGAACTGCCCACACAGCTGCAGGGCAAAGGCCACCGGGTCAGCCTCGACCTCTCCGTGGCTGTAGGCAGCGGACAACCGCACCATGTGCCGGAAGTCCGGGTCAATGCGCCTGCCGTGCCATACGGTGGGCAGGGCGTCCGTCAGCAGGTCAGACATGGCGCTCCGCTGCGATCTTCAGGGCGCAGTCGGCCAGCTGCTGCATGGCCACCGGGTCGTCCTTCAGGGCGTCCACGGCAGCACGGGCGTCTGCCAGCTTGAGCACGGCGTCTGCGGGGTTCCCGTGACGTGCCTTGTCCACCCGTTCCACCATCCGGGCGGCAGCGGGCTGCGGGAAGCTCACAGGCTGGCTGTTGACGATGCGGCCCGCCGTCTGGGTGCGCTGCTGTGCTTTCTTCTGCGCCCGGCGCTGCTCCCGGTTCATGGGCTGCTGAGGCTTGGGGATGCGGTCGGAGTAGCGCTTCTGCTCGGCGTCCATGGCGGCAAACAGCTCGTTCATCGCGTCGTAAATGGGCGCGGTGTCGTTCTCGTCCAGGCCCAGACGGTCGGACGCACCGGCACCCAGCACCTCGTCAAGGCAGTTCATGACGAGACGCGCCTGTGCACGCATATGGTCGCAGATGCGCACCCCGCCGCGCCGGAACTGCTCAAGCTCGGATTCTCCGGCACGCTGCATCTTTTCGTTGGCCGTTTCCAGCCGCTCAATGTCGTTGGCGTTCAGCGGCGAAAAATCAAATGTCTGTCCACAAATAACCATATTCTGGCTCCTTTCGTTGGGCCGTGCTCCGGTGCTGCCCCGGAGAAACCTGTTTCACGGCATAAAAAATCCCCGCTCCGGGCGGAACGGGGAAAGCTGCGGGGGAAATCAGCCAGCGGCGGCGGTATAGTCGAACTCGTCCGGGGTGCCAATGCCCTTGACGTCGCAGGCAAAGGTGGCCGGAGAACCGGCGGAGCCGCCCACGTCGCTGGTCACGATCAGGGTGCAGGTGCCCTTCTCGCCCTTGCCGGTGCGCAGGCTGAAATAGATGTACGGTACAACGACATCGCTGCCGGTGCCGTACTTGATCTTGTGGGAGAGCAGGAAATCCTGGAACGCATCGCCGACGCAGCGGTTGCCGTTGACCGACAGGGTGCGCTGGGTGGCACTCTTGGTGTCGGTGGGGCCGGTGCGGATGAAGGTGTCGGAGTTGGTGGAGGCGTTCAGCGCACCGCTGTGCTCCTTGACGTGGTCGGCGCAGACGATCCAGGCGTTTTCCTTGGTCTGCTTGTCGCTCTCGGTCTGGATGGCAAAGACAAAGTCATCTGCCGTCTCAATGCCGGTATAGGACGCGCTGGGCGTGATGCCGGACTTGGTAATGGCTTCTGCTACGGTCATAGCAAAACTCCTTTCATTTGGGCTGATAATAGGTCAGGCGCAGCTGCATCTGCATCCGGCAGCTGCCCGCGCTGCTGGTGACGATGTAGCCGGTGGAGGTGACGGACACGCCGAGGGGCTGGCGGGGCGCTTCCAGCGCGGGGAGATGGTGGCAGTCGTTTTGCGCCATCACCCAGTCGGTAAGCTGCTCAAAAAAGCCGCTGTTCTGCACGGTGAGCACGTCTGCCTCGCCGTACTCCCGGCGGGACAAAAAGAGGTAGTTCTTTGCCATGTCCCGGCCGGAGAAATACTCGGTGAGCACCGGGTCACCGGGGCTGTCCTCAATGGAAAAGGCGGTGGCGTCCTCGTCCAGCCCGGCAATGCGGAAGGCCGCGCCGGTAGCCTCCTGCTCCTCTGCGATCAGAGGGCAGCTCTTGAGCCACGCCCGCAGCGCGGCAATGGTGGGTCGTACTTCGCTCATTTTTCACCTCAGAGGAACTGTTTTGCGGCGTTGTGGGCGAACTTCACCAGCTCGTCCTTGTGGTCGGCAATGGCCCGCTGGCCCCAGTAGGAGCCGCGCAGGCGGTTGTCGCCGTGCAGGCCTGCGCCCTGTTCATGCAGATAATACTGCTTGCGGGCGTAGGGTGTGTTATACACTAGCAAGCCCTCGTCGAACTTCGACGCCTGATTGACGCTGTTCTTCAGCATGCCGGTGTCAAAGGGCACATACGGGTCAACCGTTTTGGCTACATGCTGGGAAAAGGCATACTGCACTTTTGCAAAGCCTGCATCCAGGTCGGCCTGCAGGCCGGGCCGGAAGGTGATCTTAAAATCAAAGACCGGTGCGCTCATGGTGTCAGCTCCCTTCCACATGCCAGTGCGGCAGCAGCGGTTCCCGGTTGTCCGAGATGGCCGACACGGTGCAGCACAGGTGCGTTTTTTCGAGGTGGACGTACTCGGCGGCGGTCAGGGTGCGCACCGCGCCCTGCACCAGCTTCCAGCCGCGTTTCAGAGTCCAGTGTCTGACCTTTTCGGCAGCAGGGAGCGCCGTCCACTGGGCATAGGGCAGATAGCCTGCCGTGCACACGCTGGCCGGGATGCGGATGTGGGTGGTGCGCTCCGGGTCTTTGGCGGTGCCGGTGCCGGAGGTGTCCAGCTTTTCCCGCCAGCTGCAGGCCGGGAACACCCAGCACTTGGGCGTATCAGTGTCGGCCTTGGGGTCGTGGATGAGGTTCACCACGGTAACAGACGTGTTCATCTCACATGATCCCCCTGTACAGCAGGCCGTGGGGGTCAGACCCGAGGGCGGCTTCCAGCACATGCCAGGCTTCAAAACGCACGGCAGCGGACAGGCTTGTGTTGGCCGCAAAGGTCACAGCATAGCCGTCATTGGAGACGCTCTGTGCGCCCGGGGCCGCACCCACAGCCAGCTGGGCAGCCAGCAGATCCACGATCTGGGCGCAGGCATCCGCCAGCATCTGGCGGCAGCTCTCGCACACGGCGGCATGGGGTTCCGCCTTGCCAAAGGTAGCGCTGTCGATGAGGCGGGACGCCCGGCTGCACAGCACACCGAACGCCAGCTCACTCACCGTGCCGCCCGCCGCCTGGTACTCCGGGTAGGTGCAGTAGTTCATGGGCGGGGCCCTCCTTACGCCTCGATGCGCTTGATGTACAGGGTCTTGGGCTTGGACACCTTGATGCCGTACACCTTGCGGCCCTGCACAGCGGACGCGCCAATGTACTTGCCGGAGCCGCCCAGATCCTGCAGGTGCACGGGGGTCTGCCACTCCATCACACGGTGGCACCAGTTGGGGTGGCCGCAGATGAACTCGGTGGTAGTTTTCTTGGTGCTGACACGGGTGGTGTTCTCGAAGTCCATGTTGTTGGATTCGTACACCGCAAAGCCGGCGATCTGACCCACTGCACCGGTCTGCACCAGCTGCTGGGACAGGTCACCCTGCTTGATGAACTTGTCATCCTGCATGAGGATCTCCAGATACTCAGGGCTGACGATCATAAAGCGGCCGGTCTGGGGCACGCCGTTGCGGCTCAGGGTGCGCTTGGCGGCCAAAGCCTCTTTGTAGGCGGTGGAAGCGGTGCAGGCGGTCTTGGTGGCGCTGATGGTAGCACCGGTTGCACTCTGCAGCGCCTCGATGGATTTCTTGTCGATGGACAGGGCCATGGAGTAGGCGGCGCTGTCCAGACGCTCGGCGGTGATGCCGTCGGGCACGGATGCAGCGTCAAAGCCGTCGATGATCTCATTGACAGCCTCGTCGTTGTCGATGTCCAGATCCAGATAGGTGGTGGTGCCGGCATCGGCGTCCACGCCGTTTGCCTTGTCGTACGCCTTGACGGTCACCTCAGTGTCACGCACCGGGATCTTGACCTTGCCGGCCTTGGGGCTGCCCTCGTAGCGGGTGTTGAAGATCGCACCGTCACGGGTGACCAGAGTAGCCCGCAGCTTTGCGTCTACCAGAGCGGAATACCGCTCCTGATTTGCATGTGCCATGTTGAACTCCTTTCAGTTTACAGGTTCAGTTCGGGATTCAGGGACTTAAAGGCGGCTTCCACACCATTGGATTCGTTGGCGGGCGGTGCGCCATGCTCAGCGCCGGTAGAGACCACGGCCACGCCGGCGGCACCGTCCTCACCAAAGGCCCAGGGGTTGGCCTTGGCGGCATCGTCCAGAGCCTTGTCGATGTCAGTGGTGCGGTCCTTGGAGCCCTTCAGGACGTCCAGATCCAGCAGGGCACGCACCGCCTTGACGCTGCGGCCCTTCTTGCCCAGGATGGCAGTGTTCAGGGCGCTGTCAAAGGCAAAGCCGTCCGCCTGGGCCTTCATGTCGGCCTGCAGCTTTGTCAGCTCGGCCTCGTACTCCTCGGGCTTCTTCTTGCCTTCAAAGGCTTTCAGGCCGTCCTGGGCGGTCTTGAGCTGGGCGTTTGCGTTGTCCAGCTGGGCCTGCAGGGCAGTGGCGGCGGCCTTTTCGCGGTTGACGTCGTTGCCGTTCTCCTGCATGATCCAGTTCAGCTGTTCCTCGGTAATGCCGGGGATCTTGTTCTTCACATCTTCACGTTTCATGGTGGAAAAGCTCCTTTCTGTGGGGAAAACCTCGGTTTGGTGACACGGTTCTCCGTCCGTGTTCGGTTGTGGGCGGGGTACGCGCCGCCCGCCGCTATGGCTGCTCCCGACACAAATGTCGGGGACATGGCACCGTTTGCAGGGATCGAACCTGCCGCTTCCGGTTTTGGAGACCGGCGCTCTTCCAACATGAGCTAAAACGGCATGAAAAAACCACTGTTGTGCCTTTAGAGGGCATACAGTGGTTAAAATGGGGGATTTTAGTGAATGTTCTTTACGGCTTGACCTCAACGCTGGGCAGGATGTCCGTGTGGAAGTACAGCTTGTAGTGGTAGGGGTCGGTATGGGTGCCGGTAATGTCCTCGACCACATACATGGTGTAGTCGTTCAGATAGATATAATTCTTGCGGTAGGTATCCGGGCCGACCTTCACCGTGCAGACCAGCTCGTTGTTCGAGTTGTTGGAGATGGACATGTAGCCCTCGGCCTCAATGATGACCTTATCGGTGCGGGCGTTGTAAACGGTGATCTTGCGCTCACTCTCAAAGTAATCGGCCTGCTTGGAGATGTTGTAGTTGGCCTTGTCGGCCTCACTGGTACAGCCACACAGCAGAATGGATGCAGCCAGCGCAAGGGCAAGAAGAATCTTTTTCATGGTTCGTTCCTTTCTGTAAAAATGGGCAAAAGAAAACCACCGTCCGGGTGGATGGTGGTTTAATCTTATTTTTGGTAGGCCATGCTGGGCGGAATCGGAAGTGACGGGCCAGCGTCATCACGCTTCATGATGAACACCAGATCCATCCAATCCGTCATACGGCCAGATTCCTTGAAAATGATAACAGGAGTAATACCCAACGGCTTGACGTTTGGGTCGCCTCCCCAGAAAAACCAGCAATCGCCAAGATCACGAATTTCTGTCAAGCCGCCTCGGCCGAACTTTGCCAGCTCCTCATTTGCCATTTTGCAGGCTTCACTCAGTGTCATGATGAACCCCCTCGCAGCACATACCGATGGTGTCATTCAACTCTGCATTATCAATTCGCATCAGAAGCGTTTCACCATCCATAGCTTTTGAAAAGTAGTCCCGGCAATTGATGAAACCGTTTTGCGGGTCACGGAAAAATGTTCTTCCATTTTTCTGCTCTGCAACGAATGCATGGGCGGAATTTTTGAATCCCACAACAACCTCTGCCCGGGCTCCATCGCCCCACTCTGCCATGCGTTGTTGAATTTCCTCAAAGCCATTGCCTTGTGGAAAGTTCTCAATCTTGGCACCGTTGAACATGGCACCCATGTTTTTCACCTGAGCGAGTTCATCCCCGGCAAATGTAGGCTTTGCGGCAACGTCATAACCACGCCGCCGCATTTCGTAGGTCGGGACGCATTTCTGGCAGTTTCTGCGATACTCAATAGCTTCATTAAATTTCGGGTTGGACGCTATCGTGTCTGATGCTGACGAATGGCCTCCTTCGATTTTTTCCCAACTGAGCCATGGTTTTTCAGAAACCGTTTTAATGTCAGTATACATGAAATTCTCGGAGGATTCAATCTTTTCAGACCCCAGCAACGGCTTTGACTGTGCAGAATTCTTTGCCGCCCATCCAGCCTTGCTGGCCTCACTCCTGCCGAACTTCGGCACGCTGGTGCGGGCGTTGTCTACCCGCCCGCCGGTGGCCTTTGCAAACTCGCTCAGGCTCTGGCGGGCCGCTTTCAGACGCACGGCACTGTCGGTGGTGTCAGACCCGGCGGCGCTCTCGGCCAGATACCGCTTTTTCCATTTGCGCACGTTCCGCTCCCGGGCACGCTGCATCTGGTTGACCTCGTACTGGGTGTACAGTTTGCCGTTGTACTCGATGTTCCGGGCGTTCAGCTCCTGCAGGCTCTCCTCCGTCCAGGTGGGCGGGTCGCCCAGCTCAGGGAATACGGCAAAAAAGGTGTGGCGGCAGTTCCAGCCGCAAAGCCCAGCGCCGGTTCCGTAGCCGGTGGCCTGCTCAAAGTCCGGGTAATGCTTGCCCAGGTAGTCCACAGCCCCGCCCCGATGGAAGCGCCGACCCTGCCACTCGGCGTGACTGGGGCGGGCACCACCGTGGGCGCTGGTCTCAACGAACTCCACGTTCATTTCGTCCATGCGGGCTTCCTGCAGCTTGCCTGCGGTCTGGTTGACACCGGTCAGCACCGCCCGGCGGGCCGCAACTTCCAGCGAATCTGTGTGGCCGCTGGGGTAAGTGATCTCCGGCATCTCGTCTGCAAGGCTGTCCACAGCCTGCTTGACGGCGGTTTTGTAGTCAAAGGCACCTGTGGCCACCTTGCCCCAGGCGACATCCAGCGTGCGCTCAAAGGCCCCGGAGACGGTGTTGGCCGTTGTGGCCGTGAGGTTCCGCCATGTGCCGCAGGTCTGCCGGGCACCGGCGTTGAGCAGGTTGTTCAGGGCCGCGCTCTCTTCAAAGGGTGTGGGCTCGAGGTTGTAGTGGTAATAGATGGCATCTTCCCGCTCCATGGCTTCGGTGGCAGCCTCTTTGAGCAGCCTGCGGATGGTGGCTTCGCTCTTGCCGCTGTACTTTGCCAGCAGCTTGACCACGTTCTCCCGCACCGCCTCGGTCTGCTGGTAGCGCCACAACTGCCAGTCGGCCGTTTCGGTGAGGGTACCCATTTTGCCGATGCGCCGGGCGACATCCTGTAAGATCTCATCCTCGACCTGCTGCGCCAGCTGCACAAAGGCATCCGGCATGGCATCGAGGTAGCTCGGCGGCAGCATCAGGCACCTCCGAAGGTGAGCTGCTCATCGGTCTGGCTGTCAGCCTTGGCCTCTGCCGCCCACTGGTGGGCCTCGTCCTCGCTCAGACCATACCGGGCGGACAGATACCGGCAGCGGGGCACAAGCCCTGCCAGAGCGTCCTCCCGCAGCTGTGCGGTGCGCTCCTGCTCGCTGACAATGTAGCTGTCGTCCCAGTTGACCGAGATGCTGGTGTCCGGGTCCACATCTGCACCCAGCAGGTTCTTTGCCGCCCACAGGATGGCCCGCAGAATGCCGATCAGTGCCGTCTCAATGGGGATCTGGTTTTTGTTGGCGTTCTGCACAAGGTCCTGTCGGCTGCCGGTGTACTCGGTGGCGGTGGCCACCTTGCCCAGCTCAAAACTGTAGCGGTGGCAGCCAAGCCCGCACTTGAAGCTCATCATGTCCAGAGCGTCCTGCACGGCCCGGTGGTTGTCCTCGGTGCGCAGGTCGGGGTTGTACTCCCGCCATGCGGCCGGCTGGTCGATGCTGCCTTCCGGTGCGGGCAGCTCGTAGAAGATCTGGCGGTGAACGGCATCCGGCGGCACAGCGTGCTCCACACCGTCCTTGTCCACCCACTTTTTGCACATGGAGCGGTCATAGAAAATTTTCTTGCCGCCCAGGCGGAGGTCCTGCCGGTAGTTGTCAAAGGCGTAATCCGCCATCTGGGCTGCGTCCAGCGCCTCGGAAAAGACGCTCATACCCAGCCCCATGCCGCCGTCGATGTTTTTGGCGACAGCCGGGCTGAACAGGCTGAACCATGCCGGCGCGCCGGTGACCGTGATGTGCTCCACCATGCCCGGCGGGGTCTTGGCCTTGGCAAATTTCGGCGTGCCGGAAACATCGTCCATCACCTCGAACCATTCATTCGTGATGGTCCGTTCGCCGCCCTTGCAGGTGTGGGTCTGCAGATAGACGGCGGGCTTACCGCCCATCACGCACTCGGACACAAAGGCGGCCTCGGTCACCACGCCCCGCTCCACGCTGATGGGCAGGATGCAGCAGGCGGGGTCATAGTCCAGCTGAATGCGCCCCTGCGGCGAGGGCAGGGCGTTCCCGGCGGCATCCACCGTCAGGCCCTCCACACTCAGCACAAAAGCACCGGTGCCGGACCAGTAGGCCTGCTCCACCAGCTTGTTGGCATTCTCCCAGAAATGCAGCTGCCGCAAAAGGCCGCCGGTCTGCTGCTCATCACTGCCCAGCAGGTAGGCGGCACTCTTTGCGTCGCCGATCTGGAAGGTGGTCTTGTCGTTGAGCAGCAGGTTTGCCCAGTCCTCGCAGACATGTTTCGGCATCCGCAGGGAAGCCAGACGCCGGGAAATGACGCTGCCGTCCGGGGCGTCCTCCTTCTGGTCGTGGATGTCGGGAACATCGCCCTTCCACCATTGCCGCCAGACTTCAATGTTGCCGTAATAATCCGCATCCAACTGCAGATGTTTGGTTTTGTTCAGATATTCGATAAAGGCCGAAACGTTCATCTTGCAGTCAGTCTCCTGTAATCACGCTCAATGGTGTACTCAAAGGCGTCGAGGGTGTCAATGTCGGTGGTGCCGTCGTCCAGACGCTCGTCCACGCCGGGGCGCTTCTGGCTCCACAGGGCGCTTGCAAGGGCGTCCCGCAGGGTGGCGGCCTCCGGCATATACCAAAAGCGCCCGCCGCCCATGAGAATGGACGTCAGGCGGATGCGGTCGATAATCTGAATTTTTGCGGAGTTATTCACCCGGTCGGCCAGCCAGTACAGTTTAGAGGCCCGCAGCCGGGTGCGGATGTGGTTGATCAGCGTCTGCTCGGCGCTGTCACAGAACATGTAATGGATCTCGCCGTACCGTGCGAACACGGCCAGGCAGAAGGTGAGCAATTGGTTGGCCAGGTAGTCGGCATCCTGGTTGCGGGGGTCCACCCGCTGGGATGCCAGCCCCACGACACCCGCATAGTACGGCAGGATGCCGGTAGCCACAAAGGCATGCCAGGAGCCGTTGCCGCCGAAGTCCACCCCGATGTGCACCCGCCACGGCTTGCAGCGCTTGTCTGCGGGCCAGAGAAAGCGCTTGTCGCCGGCGGCGATGCTGTCCGCAAACGGGCGGTAGATGATGCCGCCTGCCGCTGCCCACTGGCCGAGAATAAACCGGTTGTAGTACACCGTGCCGGCATATTCTTTTTTCAGCTGCGCCACGAACTCCGGCGGCAGGGTGGGGTTGTCGTCGATGGTGTAGGCCTGACAGTAAATGTCAGCATCACTGTCGAGGAACCGCTTGAACCAGTGCTGGGGGTTATCCGGGTTGCAGGTGCCGTCAAAATGGCTGTGCGGGCAGGAAAGGCGGCTCTTGAGCATCTGAAAGACGCCCTCGTCCCAGATGGTGATCTCGTCACCGTAGGCATACTCGAAGGCAGCGCCCTGAATGCGGGCAATATGCTTTTTGTTGTCAGCGCCCAGCACATACACCTTGCGGCCAAACAGCTGCACGACATTGCCGGCAGCCGAGGTGCGCACGACGCCCACCAACTCCGCCCCCCAGAGGGCCCGCATGGGCTCCAGCACGTTGCGTTCCAGCGTGCCCAGGGTGTTGCCCAGCATGACCAGCAGGCCCTCGTCCCGGGCCGCGCAGATGCGCTTCGGGATGGTGACGGCGCAGTCCAGGTAGGTCTTGCCGGAGCGGGTGGCCCCGGTCTTGATGTTCCAGCGGTGGGAGCAGTTGCGGAGAAACTCCTGCTGATACTCAGTCAATGGCACTGTCCACACCTCCCAGCAGCTCCCGGGCACGTTCCAGCGTGTCGGCGGCGGTATCATCGGGCGGGTTGTCCTCGCCCAGCATCTTCAGCAGCACGTTGGCGGCCTGCGGGTCGCCCTTCTTGGCACGGGCGGTGATGCCCTTGATCACGGCCATCTGGTTGTCGATGTCCTCCGGATCCACAGCATCCCGCAGCAGGGCGTTCACGCTGCGGTGGTCGGTCTCCGGCAGGGCCAGATAGTAGTCCGCCGCTTCCCGCATGGAGCGCTTGCGGCGGCGTGCCACTCCGGAAGCGATGCCGCCCTTTTGGGTAATTGACCGGAGTTCATCCGGAGTTCGTTCTTCGTTTGGCACAAGATTTTTGTACCCATCTTCACGCGGCACGTCACCACCTCTCTTGTCAGAATCATAGAAAAAGCCGCCCCTGCGGACGGCGGAAAATATCAAAGATTGCCCGGCTGGTACATTCAGGCTGTTGGTAATTGATGGGTGATCCTCTGTGTCAGCCGGGCAGCACAAAGCCCACAGGGTGAAGGGAGTAAGGGAACCTTTCCTGTGGGCGTGTGCGTGGGATCGGGGAGCCTTTGCGGCTTTGCCGATGGTACAATTCAACCACAGAGTTTGCTGCCCTGTAAATGCCGCTGGGCGTAAAAAACAGGGCGCTTCAGGTTGTGCGGATTGCACAAATCAACTAAGATTCAGCTCGGTTACGACCTCGGCAAGCTGATGCAGACCGGCAGAAATCGCGTGGGAGACTTTTTCAGGGCCGGAATAGCCGACCAGCGGCGCAATGTCCGCCTGCTTTTTGCCCTCAACGTAATACAGGATCAGGCAGCGGCTGCGCTTGATGGACGCCGGGTCTGCATGGAGCATGTAGGCCACTTCAATGGCTTCCTTCTGCATCTCGGCGTACTGGCATTTCAGCTCGGCAAGGTGCTGCTCGGCATCCATGGCAGCATCGCTGTTGCGGCCTACCTTGTCGCTGGTGCCGGAGCGGCCCGGTGCGCCGGATGTGCCGGATGTGGTCGTGGTGGCGGCATTCCGCAGGCTTGCAATGTGCTCTTGCTGCTGGCAGATCCGTGCCCGCATTTTCGGCAGGCGTTCAAACCACGCCCGCAGCTGCTGCACATTGCTGGCTTCGCCCGGCTTTGGTTCGTCGCTCTCAGGTGTCCATTTGCGGATCATGCGTTGTCCTCCATTTCTTCCAGCTTCCTCAGCAGCCCGTCCACGTCATACCGCCAGTGCACCCGCAGCTGGTGCTGCTCCACCTCGATGCCGTGCAGGGCGGCCCACTGCCACGGGATGCTCTTACGGGTCTGGGTGTTCAGGTAGTCCAGCACGGCGCTGGCGGGCACCGCAAAGGTGCGGTTCACCTTGCCCCGGTAGTTAATGACCACATGGGCTGTCTGGCCCCTGTAGGCCGCCGCAACGGCCATGTCGGTGATGTGCTTCAGCTTGTGGTATTTCTGTTTGTCTCGGTCGAACCGGCCCAAAATCTTTTCTAACGGGATGCTGGGCGTCTCGATGGTCTTTAACTCGAAATAGTGGTGCATGGGGTAGCGGTAGACGTCAAAGTCACAGATGTTGTCAATGGAAAAGCTCAGGCTCTCGTTGCCGCCGTAGTAGCTGGCGGCGCTGTCCTTCAGGCGGTAGCACCACGCATCCGGTGGCATGGACTTCTTCCAGTCCGCTTCAAACTGTTTTCCGGTGTTCAAATCCTTCTCCTTTCGGTACAGCTGCCGGAGGGCGGCCCCGGCGGTGGGGTCCGGGTAGTATTCAGAGTTCCGGTACATGGGGGTCGTCCTCCTTTGCTGTGCTCTTCTTCAGCCGCTTCAGGCTCTGTTCAATGGGCGTGGTCAGGAAGTCGTTCCTGCCGGGCTCCGGTCGGCTCACGGGCCGGTTTCGTCCGCTCCCGACGGGATGGGCTTTCCGGTAGTCCTCCACCGAGTGGTACTTGCCGGCCTCTGCCTCCTGCAGCGCTGTGCGCACATAGGCCCAGCTGCGGCCGCCCAGATCCGCGCACCTGCCGATTACGGCGGACACCAATTCATTGCCCAGCCGGTCGGCGTATTCCGCCAGCTCGGCCTTGCCTTTGCCGTTCAGCTTGCCGATGCTGTTCTCGAACTCCATCACAAGGGGCTGTGTCGTCGTCTTCGTCCGGGTCGGCTGCGCAGCAGACGAGGACTTGTTAGCTTGTTGGTTGGTTATAATGGTTAAGTTGTTGTCGGTCGCCTGTCGGTTGCCTGTCACCTGCCTGTCACTTTGCCTGTCACCAGCAACGATGGATGTATAATTATTGATTGATATGACGCTGTATTTTGACCCGGTTTTGACTGTCAGATACCCTGTCACCTGTAGGTGCTCCAGAGCCGTCCGGACATTCCGGACGCTCAAACCGAGCTGTTTTGCGAGCTGTGACTGGCTGGTGACCAGCTCACCGGGGTGGATCGTGATGCCCTGCCATTGCTTCTCCTGCCAGTTTGCGGTGAGCAGCAGGTGGAAGAACAGCCGGGCGGTGTTGGGCTCGGTGTACCATTCCCACTCGGTCAGGCCGCGGGGAAAGGCTACGAACCCGCGTGTCGGGTCAATGCCCACGGCCGGACCTCCTTTCTGTGAGACGGGTTAAAACGGCAGGTCATCGGTGTCTTCGATGAGGGCGTCGTCTGCGGGAAGGTCTGCGGCGGGTGCTGCTGCACTGCGGGTCGCATAGTCGGCAAGGTGCTCACCGGGGTACATCTGGCCGCCCTGCAAAGAGGTCTGCACAGGGGCCGGGGCCGGAGGCGGGTCAAAGGGCGTTGCCTCCTCGGTGGGGGACATCTCCGGCACGGCAGGGGCGGCCATCATGTCGGCCAGCGTCTGCATCCAACGGAAGGTCACCAGCCCGCCGGGCTGGATGTCATCAGCGTCCACGTTGTAATAGGTCTTGCCGTTGTATTCGCGGCTCTTCAGCTCCCGCGCATAGACCGTGACATAGTCGCCCTTCTGCAGCATCCCGTCCCACTGCTCCAGCCCGTGCCAGACGTTTACCTGCACATACAGGCCCTCCCAGTTCCCGGCGGCGTTCTTCACGCTGTGGGCCTTGATGTCAAACTTGAGCACCTGTTTCTGGCCGGCATTCCGGATCTCCGGATCCTTGGCGAGGGTGCCATGGAGCAGCACCCCGGTGCTCGTCTTGATGATCATGCGTCCTCACCTCCGGCAAAGGGGTCGTCAGCGGGTTCGTCGGCATCCTCCACGGCCAGGGCGTCCGCCTGGGCAGCGGTGTCCCGGATGCGGGTCCAGCGGGGAGAAGGGGCCGCATCATCCAGCTCCCGTGCCGTGCCCTCGGCATCCACCCGGACGGGCACTTCACTCTCATCGTACAGGGTGCCGAAGGTGGACGGAAATGCCTCCCGCAGAGCATGCACCAGGGCCACCTTACGGATCATGGTGGCCTTCTTGCCCTTCCAGAGGGATTTGCCGGTGTCGTACTCGGCCAGCTTCACCTCCTCGTAGCTGGGGCGGGTGCGGTCTTTCCGGTAGACCTTGGCCCAGCCGCCCAGAAGCTCCTCGCCCTCATAGACGATGGAACCCTCCCGGTGGTCCAGCTGCCCGGCTTCCGTGTCCAGCACGATGATGCCGGCCTCAAAGCCGTCAAAGGCCGGGTGCCGTTCGGCCATCTGCATGTAACAGTTCTTGCCCAGGACGATGGTGCTGGGGGTGTCCTCGCTGTTGTTGTCGTAGTGGATCAGATAGGCCTCTTTTGTGAAGGGGTTCAGCCGGTACTGCTTGCAGGTCTCCAGAAAGATCTTGCACTCGGCGTCGGTGGCCTTGGCGCAGATGAAGTTGCGCACGTCGGCAAAGCTGACCGTGAAATGCTGGCCATCTGCGGCGGTGATCTCCACCGGCACGGACGGGGAAGCGGCCTGCAGGCCCTCGTCCCGGGCCGCGCGCTGCTGCATGGCAGCCATGCGGGATGCGGTGCCCTGGACCGGGGCAGAAGCGGGTGCGGACGTGGTGGGCGCAGATGCGCCGTTGCGAGTGAATGCCATATAAATTACCTCCTGCGTTACTTAACAGAACCATACCGGAAGCCGCGCTCTGCGGCCCCCTGCTTGAACCATGCGATGTCCTCCGGGGTGAACTCCACCCAGAAGAAATAGCGTTTGCGGGCCGGTGCGGCGGGCTGTGCGAACTGCTGCAGAACCTCACAATCCAGCCGACCGGAAGCCGTGACAAAGGCATTGCTCTGTGCGGTCTGCCGGGCTTCCTCCCGCACCTGCCGTTCCTCTTCCGAAGGCGGGGCGGTGACCGGTGCGGCGGCTTTTGCCCGCTCTGCGGCCTGCCGCCGGGCTTCGGCCTCGGCCTGTGCGGCGCGGGCATCCTGCCGACGCTGGTGCTCGTGCAGGGCGTCGTTGACGCTGAACGCCCGCAGGTATTCGGTGGTGCAGGCTTCGGCGTCCTCGCCGCAGGTGTCCCGGATCAGGCGCAGTTCTTCCCGCCGGGTCTCCACCGCCAGGCGCAGCTCCTTGGACGCTCTGGCAAGGTCAAAGGTCTTGTTCAGCCACTGGGACACCAGCAGCCGGTCAAAAGAGATCAGCGGTTCCAGCTCCCCGATGTAGACCAGCCGCAGGGAGGACGCTTTTTCCTCCCGCTCGGCCTGCTCCACGGCCTTGACCTGCTGGTCAATGGCCCCGGACACCTGCTTGCACTGGGCCTGCATGGCCTTGATGCGCTGGCCAAAGGCTTCCAGCGGGTCGGTATAGAGCTTCTTCGCGGCCCGCAGAGCGTCGCCCAGCTGCTTGTCCCACTTGTTGACGGCGGCCCGGTCGGCCTTGGCGTCCTTGATGGATTCCGGCGTGTACACCCGGCCGGTGTAGGCGGCCAGAAGCTCGTCCAAATTTTTCTGGACTTCTTCCTCATTCCAGCTCATGGCCGGAATGACCGGGCGTTCCACCCGGACAGTCAGTTCATTCGTCATCTTCGTCTTTCTCCTGTTCCGCCGCTTCCTGTGCGGCCTGCTGTTCGTTGGTCAGGAAATAATAACCATCCGGCGGCTCCAGCGGCGGGCCGTAGCCGTCCAGGGCAAGGTCATACATCGGGTTCATCAGGCGGCACCTCCGTCGTAGCCCTCCGGCTGGCGGCAGAGCAATGCGGCTTCCTGCCGGATGCTATTCAGCGTGTTGCAGATGTACTGGAAGGTGTTTTCCAAGTCCTCACCCGTCAGGCGGGAATAGCTGCCCTTGCAGCTGTTCCAGATGGCAAGCATTGCCTCCGGGCAGTGATTGGCGGTTTCAAAGTCGGTCTGTCCAAGGTCGTCCATCCGGCTGGTCATGGCCTTCATCCGGCGTTCCAGCTGGGCGCTGTTCTTTTTCAGGCGGTCGTTCTCTTCCTGCAGCTCCCGGTTGCGGGCATCCGCAAGGCCCCACGCCTTTTCTGCGGAACGGCGGTCCACCTCTTCCTCGTCCACAACGCCTGCAATGGGCTGGTGCTTTAAGGCGTCCTCGGCTTTGTGGGCGCGGGCCTCGGCTTGCTCCTTCTCGGCATTCAGCCGGGCGTTCTGCTCGGTCAGGCCCTGCACGTCGGCCATGGCGGCGGTCAGACTGCCCTCAGCCGTGTCGGCACGGTTCTCGGCATCCATACGGGCTTTCTTGCTGGCTTCGCACTCCCGGAGCAGGCGGCCCTTCTCGTCCAGTAGGGCATCGTTCTGGCTGATCTCGTGGTCAAGGTCCGCCTGGGTCTTGGCGAGCTCGTCCTCTTTGGCTTTGAGCTGAGCCATGACCTCCTGGTACTCTTTGTAAGTAGTGATATCGCCGGTAAACACGGCCTGTTTGACCTCTTCCGGGGTGGACGGCTTGGCGGCTGCATACAGCAGCTTCATGGGCTGTACATCAAAAATCGACTTGCCCTCTAATTGGATGTTGCCGAACTGTTCGGCAACTCTCACCATGTTGTCGCCGGTGTCCCGGCTGATGCCGACGGCGGCGCACCACTTGCCCCAGCTGCCTTTGTAGTGATTGGCTGTCAGGTCGTGGGCGTGCTTGGCTGCCATGATGCGTGCCATGTTGCCGGTGATGAAGGTCTGTGCATCCTGCAACAGCAGGGCGTTGGTCTGGTCATCTGCACCAAAATCAAAGCTGGGTGCAGCGGGCTTGTCCTCGGCTGTGGCCGCTGGGGAAGCGGCCTGTGCGGGCACCACCGCCGTTTCCTCCACCGGGTCGATGGGGGCATTCTGGCAGGGCTGAGCATTCTGCAGAGCGTTCTTCAGGATGTAGCCCACCTCGTAGTCCTCCAGCGCCTGGAACTGCGACGGATCCGACAGGAAGTCCTCCGGGGTGAGCAGCTTATCATATTCGTGGTTCAGGTTGTACTTCTTGGCCAGCAGGTGGCTTTCCTTCCAGATGCTGCGTCCCTCGTCCCAGAACCAGAACCGGCCGCCGTGGTAGGCGTACAGCCGGTCGTTCGCCAGCTTCTTGCTGATCATATCCATTTGCATTTCCTCCGAAAATGTGTTATCCTTCGGGGTGATGGGGCTTGCAAATTCCATCACCCTTGGGCTCGTCCGTGCTGCGAACACGGGCGGGCCTTTTTGGTTTGCGTGGCAGGCTGTCCACCTCGCTGCGCGGGATGAGCTCCCGCTGGCAAATGTACTTAACGTGCTGCCTGCCGTCCTTGAGCCAGTGGCAGACGGAAGCGGCAAAAGAATTTGCGCTGGCGTAGCCCAGCCGCCGGGCACACATGGCGGCCGTGCCGCTGGCCAACAGGTCACCGCTCTTGGCGTCCCAGACCGTATACCAAAAGGCATTGTTGACAAGGTCAGGCATGGGGGTTACCCCACCTTCCGCTTGCCCTTGACGGTGTTGCGGGGCTCCTTGTGGACTTTCTTGCTGGCCCGCTCCTCGGCGTCCTGCACGGCAAAGCTGATGCGCATCAGGGCAAGGCTGGTCAGAATCAGCACCAGCGCGGTGATGAACTCGCCGTCGGTGATCGTGCCGCCCAGCTGGGCCCCGCCCTCGATGCCCATAGCATACAGCAGGCCTGCGCCCAGACTGGCGGCTGCCAGCACCTGCAAAACGGTGGATTTGATTTTCATGCATCTTCCTCCTGAAAATAGTCGCTTGCGGGTGTGCAGTCATCCAACGCCCACCCTACGACCGGATGCCACTCGCCATCTGCAAAAACCTGCAGGCCGGTGTGGTGCTCGTCCTGAGTGCGTCCGCCCAGCTGGTAGTGGCCGGATGCCCGGCTTCCATCCCAGCGGAACCATTTGTTCCAGAATAGCGGTGCAACGTATGCGCACCCGATGGGGACCTGCGCCCGCTCACGGGCGGGGATAATTGTGGTGGTCATGTGGTTTCTCCTTACTTGTAGCTGCGCTTCTGGACGCTGGTGCGGCCATAGCGCATGAAGTAGATAAAGCCAAGCCGCGGGATGCGGATGGTACTGCCGTACAGGATCACCGGGAAGCCCAAGGCTCCGGCGTCGATCTGCGCTTGGCTGCGGATGGACTGCACGCTGCAGCCCAGGAACTGCGCCACCTGTTCGGCGGTCAGGGTCTGCTGGGGGTAGGTCTCCAGCTCATCCAGCGTGGTGGGGAACGGGGTCTTTTCCATAGATCATTCCTCCTTCTTGTCCGGCAGGGCGATCTCCATCGCCGTCTGCATGATCTCGTCAAAGCCCGGCAGGCCAAAGGCCACGATGCTCAGCTGGTCAATGCGGCTGTTCAGCTCGCCCTGCGCCTGCTGCACAAGGTTCTCCGCTCTGCGCAGCCGGTCGCAGGCACCGCCGTACAGGGACTTCCATTTTTGGAAGTGTTCCTTGAAATCGTCCCGGTCTTTGATGAAGTCGTCACGCATGGCCGTGACGTTGGCCAGGGCGGCCTTGGCTTCGTTCACGGCCTGAATGGCGGCGTTCAGCCGGGTGTTGGTGGCTTCCAGCTGCTCGATGTGCTGCTTGGCCTGGAAGCTCTCGTATGCGCCGGTCTTGTGGATGGCGGGCAGCACCTCGCTGGTGACCCAGTGCTTAAAGGCCTTTGCCTTGGGCATCTTGCTGCTCAAAATCAGGCTGTACAGGCCGCTCTCGTTGATGAGGGCGGTCTTAGTGGCACCGGAGAGGGTGTCGTGTTTCACGATCCCAGCGCTTGCAGAGGGCACATCCCTTTTTTGGGTATCTGCCCCTTGCGGCAGAACCTCAAGTCGTTTGTCCTCGTCGTCAACGTGCTTGAGAATGGCGTTGCTGGGATTCTTGTACCCCAGTGCAATGGCAACGTCCTTGCCGACCAGCCAGGGCGTGCCGTTGATCTCCACGGTGCGCACCTGCCCGAACTCGGGGTTTGAGAATGTGGTTAAGTCGTTCATGTGGGTTTGACCTCCTTGTGGGTGGCTCCCTTCTGCGGTAGAATAGAGGGGCAGAAGGGAGGTGGAAATAATGGAACCTACGGCAAATGCGGGAATGTCTGTTTCAGACTGGTCATCGTTGGTAGCGATGGTTGTAGCAATCTGTGCATTGTTTTCTCCGGCTTTAACAGCCTTCTTCAACAATCAACATCAGCTTGAAATGAAAAAATTGGAGTATGAACATCAGGAACGCGAAGCACAGCAAAAGCGAGAATGCGAAATATATGAAGGTTATATTCGAGCTGCCGGTGCTGCGATTCAATATCAGACCAAAGAAAGCATTCAAACCTTTGGAGAGCATTCGGCTCTTGCAATGTACTATGTACCAGAAGAATTACGCGCTGATATGGTTTTGTTGGAAAAGCTCGCGCAACGTAGAGAAAGCTATGATGATTTGCTTGTAAGAAAAGTGGAATTGCTGAATAGAATCATTGTTAAAATGCGAGAGCTACGAGGAGCACAGTCGTCAACGCACCAACAATGATGGAGTAGATGGGATACCACGTCATGAGATCCGGCACGAGTTTCTTTGTGAGCAGATTGCACAAGACGATGACAGCCCAGAGTATCGGAATCAGCTTTAGCGTAAACACTGTGGACAATCCTCCTTATTCAGATTTATCCGAATTATGATATGGTAGCTCGACATTCTGCACCACCAGCTACTCTCTGCCGTCACGCCAGTCCGGTTGACCAACTCTTCCACAAGCTGCGAAGTCGGTACATCTTTCAGCGCCCAGCGTTCCGCTTCCGACGGTTCGCTGGGCTTTTTGTGGTTCTCTATCTTCTTCACCTCCTTTGAAATGAGCACAATATGTACTCACTCTGCGAAAAAAATTTCTTCGACACTCTGGCCGAAGTACTGGGCGATGCGCTTCTTGATCTGATCGCGGGGAATACGTTCGCCACGCTCATACATAAAAAGCGCCGAAGTACTGATTCCAAGCGCATCAGCAACGGTTTTTGCGTCCATTTCGCCACGCAGCGCACGCAGCTTATGGCCGATTGTCTTACTGTCCATCCGTGGTGGTCACCTCCTTTCTGTGCACTTATTGTACTCAAAGTGGAGAAAGAAATCTATTCGCAGAGTGCACAAAATGTGCATAAAATGATAGTGCACTTTTTGTGCTTGAATTTGTGCACGATATGTGCTATTATTTGATTGTAATAATATAGGGAGGTGGCCAAATGGCAACTTTTGCAGAGCGGCTGAAATCGCTGCGCCGTGAAAAAGGCTGGTCACAGCAGCGGCTTGCGGACGAGTTGGAGTTGTCCAAGAGCAGTGTAAACATGTATGAGCGTGGGGAGCGAGAGCCGGGGTTTGAGACCATGGAGGCAATTGCTGACCTGTTTAATGTGGATATGAATTATCTGTATGGCCGTACGGATATTAAGATTGCTGATCCGATTGTGCTCGATCATTCCGCTGCCCCCGCCCCTCGTCCCATCCCGAAGGGGTTTGAGCCGATGCCCAAGATGAAGAAGATCCCGCTGGTGGGCTCGATCGCCTGCGGCACGCCCATCCTGGCCCAGCAGAACATTGAAAAAATCGTGGACGTGCCGGAGAACATCCGGTGCGATTTCTCCCTCACCTGCCACGGCGACAGCATGGAGGGTGCCGGCATCCATGACCGGGACGTGGTGTATATCCGCATCCAGCCCGAGGTGGAAAACGGCGAGATCGCCGCGGTGCGCATCGGCGAGGAAGCCACCCTCAAGCGGGTGTACTACCAGAACGGCACCCTGACCCTGATGCCCGCAAACGCCGCCTATGCGCCCATGGTCTACACCGGCCCGGAACTGAACGACGTGCAGATCGAGGGCAAGGCCGTGGGCTGGACCCACTGGGTGGGGTGAAAAGGTATATGATCTACCGCATTGTATAGTATTGCGCGCGGGAAAATTGAAACAATTTCCACCGCTGTTCTTAACAATGGCAAAATTGTGTTGCCAATGGTGAACATGATAGAACTTTTAAAGGCACAGTTTGAAGCAGAAGATGCAGAGGAGAAAAAGGAGTAAAACCGTTCTTCCGCTTGCTTTATTGCGTGGCATATAATGCAAATGCATGATACAGACCCCGCCACGCCTCTCAATGATGCGTACCATGGCGGGGTCGCTTTATTATGAGTTGCCGAGGAATCCTCGGTAGTTGAACAAAACAAAAACGCCCCCGGTGCTACCAACACCGAGAGCGTTTGCAGAATGGCTTGCCCACAAGGGTACAAGACAACCTAACCAACTGTTATTGTACTCCAAAAGGGCAGGCTTGTCAAAGTGTACCCTTCTGGAGGTGAAAACAATGTTTGAATGCCCGAAATGCCGCAAAGAACTGCCGGACGGTGCAGCATGGTGCTGTTGGTGCGGCGCAAAGCTGGTGGCCACACGGAAGCCCCGTGCCCGGTCGAACGGGGAGGGGAGTGTCTACCAGTACGGCAATGCCGGCAAGTGGCGTGCCGAGATCAACATCTATAAGGATGGTGTGCGTTACCATAAGATCCGCAGCGGCTTCAAGACCAAGCGGGATGCCGTGCAGGCCCTGCCGGAGATGCGGGAGATGGTGCTGAACGGGCAGGAATTTGCCCAGGATGCCACCCTGCAGGAGCTGTGGGAGATGATCTGTGCGCAGACATTGCCCAAGCTGAGCAAGGACAAGGCCAGCCACTACCGCACAGCCTGGGCGGCGCTGGCGCCGCTGAAGAACGCCAAGATCCGGAACCTGCGTTATGCGCACCTGCAGCCGATCGTGGACGCCCGCGAGGGCGGGTACTACCCCAAGCGGGATATCAAGGCCCTGCTGGGCAAGATGTACACGCTGGCCCTCAAGTACGAGTATGCCGATAAGGATTACTCCAAGCTGCTAGATCTGCCGCCGATCAGCGCCAGCACACGCACCGCCCTGACCGAGGACGAGGTGCAGCGGATCTGGCAGGACTACGATGCCGGCCACGAGTTTAGCCGGTACTGGCTCATCATGGCCTACACCGGAATGCGCACCGGTGAGATGCTCACGATTCTGAAAGCGCACACCCACCTGGCTGAACAGTACTGCACCGGCGGCATCAAAACGGATGCCGGCAAGGCCCGGCAGATCATCTTCCCGGACAAGATCATGCCCCTTGTGCGGGAAGCCTACCGTAGCGGCACCAAGCGCCTGTGCGAGGTGGACGAGAAAACCTTCTATGCCGAGTGGCACGACATGGCCCAGCGTGTGGGTCTGCAGCCAGACATGACGCCATATTGCCTGCGCCACACCACGGCCACGCTGCTGGCTGTGGAGAAGGTCGCCCCGGCAATTATAAAGGAAGTGCTGGGCCACACGGACTATGCGGTCACGCTGGGCTACACTCACATCCCGCTGGAAGAAAAGCTGGACGCGATGAACAAGTTGAAGTGATCAGCCGCGTGCAAGATCGTTGTACAGCATTTCGAGGAACTGTACGGCACTGGGGCAGCCGGTCAGCGGGTAGCCTGCCAGACGCTGCACCTGCGTGGGGTTGGTGGCCCATGCGGTCTGTGCGGCACGACGAATCATGCTCTGAATGGCAGTCCAGTCGCAGCAATGGCGGTCTGCAAGGGGCTCGTAGATCTCCTTCTGGACAGCTTCCAGTCGGTCCTCCTGCTCGCAGATCAGCCGGAGCGCCTCGCTCAGAGTGTGGTAAGCCCGCATATTGCGGGTGATGCCCAGCGGGCGCAGCACCCCGTCCACCTGTGCGGCAAAATCGGTCATATCATAAGTGGTCATTTTTTACACTTCCTTCCGGTACAACTCTAGCTGGAAAATGCCGGAAATATGCTGAAAGTGTTAAAATGTGTCGCAACATGTCGGAATGCGCTGCAAACAAAAACAGCCCCGTGGAACCGGAATCACCGGAACCACGGGGCTGTTGTCATGCTATGCGGCCTTGCGGCCTGCCGCCGGGGCGGCTAAGTAGTGCGGCTGGCTTACTTGCCGATCTGGCTCTTCAGCCGGTCATAGGTCTTGTCGGCCTCCAGCGCGGCGGTGGTGAAGCTGTTGTTCTTCCACCACGCAATCAGCGCCGCCACGGTGGTGATGCCA
>OCPZ01000280.1_pt1 | contig 41536 bp, 31 predicted proteins | sample 1538881 | NCBI WGS metagenome assembly OCPZ01 (sample SAMN04571733, study PRJEB22368) | human gut metagenome | biome: human gut; material: stool | host: Homo sapiens | place: Luxembourg | collected 2013-01-11 | reverse complement strand
TTGTTCTTCAGTTCTCTCTGTATTATCAATAATTTCAATTGTTGTTCCATATTTTGTCTGCAAATTCTCCTATTGAGTAATATTTCATATTATCACCTCAATAGTGTCATATCATAATCTTTAAATAATTTATAGATTTTTATATAAAATTATATATTATTTATAACAGCTTTAAGCCTCCATCATTGATTATCTATATTATAACATATAAAAACAGCCACAAATTACAACAAAAAAGATAGGTAGATAAAAAATCCACCTATCTTTTTAACTCCAATATTTAACAAAAAACTTCTATATCTACATATTCAATTCTTGCAAATATCTTACTAAAGCATCCTGCCATGCAGGTAATCTATTAAATCCTGCTTCATCTAAACATTTTTTACTCATTCTTGAATTATGTGGTCGTATAGCTTTTGTCGGAAATGCTGTTGATGGAACTGGCTCAACATCTATCTTTATGTCAGCTTGTTTAAATATCTCACAAGCAAAATCATACCATGAACATATACCTTCATTTGTAGCATGATAAACACCGTATTTATCAGATAAAGCCATATCACAAAGTAATTTTGCTAAATCCACTGTATAAGTTGGTGAACCTATTTGGTCATTAACTACAGTTAATTTATCATGAGTTTTAGCTAAGTTAAGCATGGTCTTGATAAAATTCTTACCATTACTGCCAAATACCCAAGAAATACGCACAATAAAATATTTATCTAAAATCTCTTGTACAGCTAATTCTCCATCAAGTTTAGATTTCCCATAAACATTTTGTGGTACTTTTTCATCATTTACTTCATAAAAATTTTCGCCACTACCTGCAAATACATAATCTGTACTAATATAAATCATCTTAGCATCAATTTCTTTACATACTTTTGCTAATTCTTTAGTTGCTAAATGATTTATTTGAGCACAAAGTTCTACTTCATCTTCTGCCTTATCTACTGCTGTATAAGCTGCACAATGAATTACTACATCTGGTTTATATGCTTTAACAAAAGCTTGCATCTTTTCTGTATCTGTCAAAGAAAACTCATTTCTTGTTGTACCAATACATTCTATATTTCTAGTTTTTAATTCACGTATTACATCAAAACCTAATTGACCTGTATAACCTGTTATTAAAACTTTCATTAAGATCATTCCTTATTTAATAATAATTTTTTATTAATTTCATCTTTATTATTAGCTAAAAATCTTATTTTATCTAACAGCTCTTTTCCATCTAAACTTTTTAAAATCCATCCACAATTTAAACTACGCACTCTATCAGCTGGTGCTCCAATATCAAAAACAACTATAGGATATCCCGAATAAATTGCTTCACTAGCCGTATATGAATATGTTTCTGGCCATATTGACGGAATTAATACTATCCCAATTTGATATTTAGCTAATAAATCTGATATCTCATTATTATTATATCTTCCTGTAATCTCTAAAATACCATCTTCACTTTTATAATAGTTTGATTGCAAATTTGTTATACCTATTATTTTTACATTTATAGGCAATTTTTCTTTTCGTATATTTTCTACTAAATCATATACTATATTACTTCCTTTATTTTCACTAATAGCTCCAATAACAGCCACATTTAATATATCTTTTTTCAAAAATTCAGGTTCAAATGTTTTATGAATATAATTTGGTATATCATGTTCTTCTATAATGATATCTAATTTTTGGTAATAAGATTTTATAATTTTGGCTGTGGATTCACTTGGAACTATTACTTCTGTTGCTTTTGATAAAAAATTTTCAAACATTATTCTCCAATATTTTATATCTCTACAAATAATATTATTTTGTTTTTTCAAGCATAAATTACATTTTTCTATATTTTTTTCAGCATTACAATATACTCTATTTTGATTTAATAAAGTATATTCAGGACATACTGAATAAAAATCATGTACAAAAAAAGTATATTTAATTTTTGTTGCTATAATAAAATTAATCATTTTTTCTAATGGATACGTCACTAATTGATTAATATATATATAATTAATATTAAAAGCTTTTATCAGATTACAAAATTGTTTTTCATCCATATCTTTTAAATTAAAATAAAAACTTCTATTTTGTTCATCTCGATAAATAGTAAAACATATCGTTTTTAAATCTGATAATAATTCTATTAAATAGATTCGTTTATAACATCTCCACTTAGCTATTAGATTATCTTGATAAACTTTCGTTCCACCACCACAAGAATGATTTATAAATAATACTCCATTTTCCTTTATTGAATTTTTATTTTCTAAATAAATATAATATAAGAAATCTCTTATATTTTTTACTGGATCTTTTATTATAAATTCATCTACTAATCGAATATAATCTGGATATCTTTTTGTCAATATTTTTAAATTTTCATTTATACGGTCTTGTTTGCTTTTATCTATTTGCTCTGCAAAACTTACACCATGTTTATGATAAATAAATAAATTCGTAATCATTACATTTTTATATCCATATTTTACAGCTCTTCTACACCAATCATTTTCTTCTCCATATCCTTTTCCATAAATAGTATCTAATTCTCCTATCTTAGATATACACTCTCTATTCATAGCCATACAAAAACCTACTCCAGTAGGTATTTCTATAATTCTATAACCACCACAATTGTAGAATATTGTATCTAAATCTTGTAAAGATATACCTTCAGGCAAATTATTATCTTTACAAAAATTAGGAAATGAACATATTGTTGCTGAATTAGCAAATGGTGTTACAGATGCTATTTTTTTATCTTTTAATATAGGTAATATTAATCTACTAAGCCAATTTTTGGGAACTTCTGTATCTGTATTAAGTAAAACTATGTGATTCTTACTCAAATTTATAGCTTTATTAACCGTTTTTATAAAACCTAAATTTTTTTCATTTTCTATAATATACAAACCTTCCATATTAATAGGTTTTTCTTGTTCTAAAACATTATTTAAAAGCTCTTTTATTCTTTTATCTGGACTACAGTCATTAATAAGATATAAATTATATTTTATATCCGTATTTTTATAAATTGACTCTATACACTTTTTAGTATATTCATACGCATTATAAATAGGTATTATTATATCAACAATAATATTTTTATCTATTATATAATTATCTTTTTCTAATAAATAATTTAAATATTCTTTTTTACTTTCTAATAAATTTTCTTTGCTCTCAATTTGATTTATTTTATTATTCAATTTTATGCAAAATTCTTTTATACCATATCTTTTTAAAAATACACATCCTTTTTTTAAGTTTTCTAAATTAATTACAGCTTTTACTATCTTGAAATTTTTTTTACTGTTAATAACATGCTTTACTAATTTTCTTCTTCTCGAATTTATAGGTAATATTCTATCTCTAAAACCATAATATTTTTTTAATACTTTATATCCTCTAGACTCTTTTATATTTTCTATTTCTTTATTTTTGTTTTCTATTTCTTTATTTTTGTTTTCTATTTCTTTATTTTTATTTTCTATCTCTATATTATTTTCAATATTTTTATCACTTAATATTTTTATAAGCTCATTTAATGAAATTAATTCTAAAGTATATTCTATTGAAATATATTCTAAATCATTAAAATCTCCTATTATTTGATACTGTGGATCTGTATTAAAAAAATAATCTACAGATAATACCGTTTTATCAGCATTATAAGCTTTTACGCTTATATTTTTTAAATTACTTTTTAATAAATTTATTTTACATATACAGCCTTTTTTTTCTATAGGATCAAATCTTAAATACTTGATATTTTTCCAATCATTAAATGTAAAATTCACCTTAAAAGTATTTCCATTTTTTTCTACATTTCCAACAATTACATCAGTCTCATTAAATCCTAATCCTGTATCAACAAACATTCTAACAATTTCCTTAGGCTCAAATGGCATTACAGATTCTATTAAGTTATCCATATGCGAAGAAATCGGTAAATTACTACATAATGCTAATACATATTGTTTATCATGATCTTTCAATAAAAAATTGTTTAACATATTTATTCTATTAATTTTATTTTTATTAATTTTTTCAATAAGACCTATTCGTTGATTCCCTATGCCTTGAGAAAATAACTCTACATACTTAAAATTTAATTGTAATAAATCTTTAAATTCATTTATATATAACTCATGTACATGATATGGATTATTAAAATTTCTTACATCTGAATATATATATTTATCAGGGCTAGACATAAATAATATTCCATTTGGTCGTAACACTCGTTTTATTTCTGATAAAAATTTTTTTTGTATGTTTTCATTAACATGTTCAATTGTTTCAAAGCTTATAATTATATCAATTGAATTATCTTCTAATGGTAATTTCTCAATAGAAGCACATATATATTTTAAATTTTTATTTTTATATTCTTCTGAAGCATATTCTATTGCTTCAGAAGATATATCTATTCCAATTACAGTTTTAGCTTTTTTTGATAAAATATAGCTCCCATAACCTTCACCACATGCAGCATCTAAAACATTTTTACCTTCCACTAAATTCAATGCAATTTTGTATCTTTGCATATGTTCTATTGTTATATCTCCAACAGCTTGCCCTAAAATAAATCGTTCTCCTGTAAATTTCATAAATTATTAACCTCACAATTTATTTAACTAATAATATTTATTAAAAAAAATCCACTTTATTATTTGTATATTGTTGTATATCAATATCAGCATCTATTTCTAATAATGATAAATTATATCCAATATTATTTATATTAATATTTAAAACTCCTGTCAATGATGTCAATACTTTGTGATTTTTTTGAGTTCCTTGTACAATAGCTGGTGTTATTATATATTCACCTCTACTAACTTTAGGCAATACAAAAGTAAAATCTATTTTTACAATACCTTTTTCAGATATTTGTATCAATTTTTCATTACTATTTATAAAAGAATTTATTGATAATATTTGAATTCCTATATTATTTTCTAAAATAAAGCCAAAAATGATATCATCCATCGCTTTATTAAATTTAGCTACTATTGACATTGTATATTTATTATCAGTTGTTAATTCCGTAACTATTTTATCATTTTTATCTTTAAAAAAGGCTGATTCTATAGATACATCTTTAGATAATATTTTTTCTCCTTTTGCATATATTTTAGGAAATAAATATTTGTTTTCTTCTTTATAAATATTTATATATTCATTATTTTTCGTTTCTAAAATAACTTGTTTATTACTCTCTTCCACTTGTTCATTTTGATAGCTTAAACAAACTAATTGTGTATCACCAAAGTTTCTAAAAATACCATTTTCTAACCATAATGTTTTACTAGCTAATTGTCGTATACTTCCTAAATCATGAGATACAAATAATATAGTTACACCTTTTGTTCTTAAATCCTCAAATTTTTTAAAACATTTATTTTGAAAAAAGATATCCCCTACTGCCAATGCTTCATCAACAATCAATATATCTGGTTCTATAAAAACATTCACTGCAAACGCTAATCTAGCAAACATACCACTAGAATACATTTTTACAGGTTGATTTATAAAATCCCCAATATCTGCAAATGAAACTATATTATTTATTCGTTCGTCCATTTCTTCTTTACTATATCCCATTAAAGTTCCATTCATATAGATATTTTCTATCCCTGTCATCTCAGGATTAAATCCTGCTCCTAATTCTAATAATGATGCTATTCTACCATTTACCTCTATATGTCCACTTGAAGGTGTTAATACTCCTGTAATAATTTTTAATAAAGTAGATTTACCTGCACCATTCTTACCTATAATTCCTAATGTTTCACCTTTTTTTAAAGTAAACGAAATATTTTTAAGTGCATAAAAATCTCTACTATATCTTTTATGAAAAGGATGTAATGCTTCCTTCATTCTATCTATAGGTCGATCAAATATCTTATAAACTTTTGATAAATTTTCTATTCTAATAGCAATATCATTAGTCATAAAATTCTCCTCATATCATAATACATCAGCAAAATGTGGTCGTAATTTTTTAAATATAAATACTCCAAATAATCCTATACATATTGTAATTAACCAAAAAGAATAATTTGTATATCCTAAATTCCAAAACCATTCATGATAAATAAAAGAATTTCTATATCCTTCTACAATATAATACATAGGATTTACTTTTAATATCCATTGATATTGCTCTGGCAATATTTTTAAACTCCAAAAAATAGGTGTTCCCCAAAAACCAAATTGTAATAGCATCCCTACTAATTGACCTACATCTTTTAAAAATATAATTAATGTTGATGTAATCAAAGATAAACCAAAAGTCAAACAAACCAATGCAAATAAATAATATATTACTTGTAAATTATATATATTAGGCATATAACCATATACAGCAAACATTATAAATAACACTACAATAAAAAACAAATTTACAAGTAATGCAGACATTATTTGAATAATTGGTAATAAGCTTACTCTAAATACAACTTTTTTAACCAAAAAACTATTAGCTACAATAGAATTTGTAGCACTACTCCATGCTTCACTAAAAAAGAACCATGGAAACATTCCACAAACTAACCATAATATAAATGGGAAATTATCTACTGGCATTGATTTAAATCCAACCTGAAATACAAACCAAAAAATAAATACTGTTATCGTTGGCTGTATAAATGCCCATAATATCCCTAAATATGAACCTAAATATCTTTGTTTTAAATCTTTTTTAGTTAAATTCCATAAAAGATATCTATTATGCCATATATCTAAAATAAATTGAAAAAAAGATTTTATAAATCGCATATAATTTCTCCAAACAATAAATTCTTAATAATAAAATTAGGTTTTGATCTATACATTCTATATTTTACTTAATTTATTTATGTATTATATCAAAACCTAGTTTATTAATTATTTTATTTATCTATTCTTATACATCTTATCATAATAGTCTTTGTATTCACCACTGATGATCTTTTCCCACCAAGATTTATGTGTTAAATACCAATCAATAGTTTTCTTAATTCCATCATCAAATTTAGTAGCAGGAAGCCAACCAAGTTCATTATGAATTTTTGTAGGATCAATAGCATATCTACGATCATGACCTGGTCTATCTGTTACAAATTCAATTAAATCTTCACTTTTACCAAGCTCTTTAATAATTGTTTTTACAACTTCTAAATTAGTGCGTTCATTATGACCACCAATATTGTATACTTCACCAATTTTTCCTTTGCGCATGATTAAATCTATAGCAGAACAATGATCTTCTACATAGAGCCAATCACGTACATTTTCACCTTTACCATATACAGGTAATTTTTTATCATTTAAAGCATTAGCTATCATGAGTGGAATTAATTTTTCAGGGAAATGATATGGTCCATAGTTATTAGAACAGCGAGAAATAGTCACAGGCAATTTATAAGTGCGATAATATGCTTGTACTAATAAATCTGCTGAAGCTTTCGAAGCTGAATATGGACTAGATGTATGAAGTGGTGTCATTTCCGTAAAGAATAAATCTGGTCTATCTAGTGGTAAATCTCCATAAACTTCATCTGTAGACACTTGATGATAGCGAATATTACCATACTTACGACAAGCATCCATCAGTACACTTGTACCAATTACATTCGTCTGTAAAAAGATTTCTGGATTTTCAATAGATCTATCCACATGAGATTCTGCTGCAAAATTTACTACAACATCTGGCTGTTCACTTGCAAATAATTCATCAACAAAAGCTCTATCTGCAATATCTCCTTTAACAAATTTAAAATTAGGATTTTTCATTGCTACTTCTAATGTTTCTAAATTGCCAGCATAAGTCAACTTATCTAAACAGATTACTTCATCATTTGGATAATTATCTAATTCATAATATACAAAATTACTACCAATAAATCCTGCTCCACCAGTTACTAATATTTTCATTATTTATCTTCTCCATATCTAAAATCTGCTACACATTCTTTAAATCTTGGAAGTACTGTATCTTTTGCAGATAATATAACTTTATCTGTACCCCAATCTACTTTTAAATCTGGATCATTATAAATAATTCCACTTTCTAATTTTGGTGCATATAAATTATCTACTTTATAATGAACTTCTACATCATCTGTAAGTGTTACAAATCCATGTGCCATTCCTCTTGGCATAAAGATTTCTTTTTTATTATCTGCTGATAATTCTACAGAAATCCACTGACCATATGTAGGAGACCCTTTTCTAATATCTACTACTACATCAAGTAAAGTTCCGCGAAGTACACGTAAAAGTTTTGCTTGACTCATTGGATTTAATTGAAAATGAAGTCCGCGTAATACACCTTTTTGAGCAGAATATGAATGATTATCTTGAACAAAAGTAACATCTATTCCAGCATCTTTAAATGCTTTTTCTGAATATGTTTCCATAAACCAACCACGGTTATCTCCATATACTTTCGGTTCTACAATGTACACACCATCTAATTTAGTTTTTACAAGTTCCATGATATACCTCCATCTGCTATTGCTAAAAGATATTGACCATATTCATTTTTCGCAAGTGGTTTTGCCAACTCTTTTAGTTGCTCTTTATTTATATAACCTAAATTATATGCAATTTCTTCTGGGCAAGCAATCTTAAGACCTTGTCTATCTTGTACTGTTTCTACAAAAGAAGCTGCTTGTAATAATGACTCATGAGTTCCTGTATCAAGCCATGCATAACCTCGCCCTAATGTTTCTACATTTAAATTACCTTTCTCTAAGTAAATTTTATTTAAATCTGTAATTTCTAATTCTCCACGAGCTGATGGTTTTATAGATTTTGCATATTCTACTACATTTTTATCATAAAAATATAATCCAGTTACAGCAAAATTAGATTTTGGTTTTTCTGGTTTTTCTTCTAAACTAATTGCTTTTCGATTTTTATCAAACTCTACAATACCATAACGCTCAGGATCTTTTACATAATAAGCAAATATTGTAGCTCCATTCTCTTTTTGAGTAGCAATTTTTACCAATTTAGATAAATCATGACCGTAAAAAATATTATCTCCTAAAATAAGAGCACAGCCTTCACCATTAATAAATTCTTCACCGATAATGAAAGCTTGAGCTAATCCATCTGGACTAGGTTGTACTTTATAAGAAATCTTAATACCCCCCCATTGAGAACCATCACCTAATAAATTTTGAAAACTTTCACTATCTCTAGGTGTTGTAATCACTAATATATCTTTTATACCCGCTAACATTAACGTAGATAAAGGATAATATATCATTGGTTTATCATAAATTGGCATTAATTGTTTACTTATTACTTTAGTAAGTGGATAAAGTCTTGTTCCTGAACCACCTGCTAAAATTATTCCTTTTGTAATCATTGCATCAAATCCTTATAAAATATTAATTCCAAAAATTTTTAGTCATACTAATTTTTCTTTTTATATGTTTATTTATAAAACGTTCTTTCATTCCTAATCGAAACCCCAGAAATTTCATGATATCTCTTATTATCATAGGAAATATTAACATAATATTTCTCTCTATTAAATATTTAAATTCTGAAATAATATACTTTTTTCCTTCACCTTCTGCTCCACCAAAAGTATCTCTTATCCATGATTCCCTAGAATGAAAAACACCTATATCAAAATAACGTTTAAACTCCTGCCAAATAGTATAATCATGTGAATGATATACTATCGCATCTGAACAATATGCTACAGACCATTTATTTAATAACATTTTAGCTGCCACATACATATCTTCACTTAATATTGTATTTATAGGAAATCCACCTATTTCATTTAAAGCTTTTCTTCTATATGCTGCAAAAGAATTAGAACAAAATGCTGTCTTCATACCATATTTTTCTTTATCTTTTATAGAATAAATATAACTCATATCTTTGTAATTAAATAATCTAGCATAACTAGAAAATAAATTTGCCTCTTTATGTGGTAATTGCCTACCATAAGCACAACCAATATTAGAGTTATTAAATACTTTAACAATATTTTCTATAGATTTTTCATTTGCTAAAATAGCATCTTGAGTCAAAAAAATATATATGTCCTTATCTGGAAACATATCTGCTCCCATTTGTCTAGTACCACCATGATTAAATGTTTTAACATCTATTTTCTTTACTAAACAATTCATGTTTTTTATTTCAGATTTATATTCATCATTTGAACCTGAATCAATAATTAGTAATGGTATATCTTCTATACTCTGTTCTTTTATCTTTTTTAGTAATTCTATAAGCTTATGGTCAGGTTTATATATAGGAATAATTACCTGTATCTTTCTCATCTATACAATCCTTTTTCTACTTAATAACTTCATGATTTAAATCATTGAAAATAACCGTATTTTAATATGTATATTAAATCTGTCATATTTATTATTACAACACAAATCATTATATCATAAAATAGTTTTTTCCCACAAATTTAATAATTTATATATAACTAAAGCTAACGTACTATTTAAAACAATACTCATCTATTAAGTAATTTCAATATTTAACAATTACATTTATTAGATATATTTACAAGATATCTAATAAATTAAGAAAAGACCTCAAAGAAGATATTTTCTTTGAGGTTTTTTCTATTTACATATTTAATTCTTTTTATTTATCTATTTTATACATCTTATCATAATAATCTTTGTATTCACCACTTATGATTTTTTCCCACCAAAATTTATGTGTTAAATACCAATCAATAGTTTTCTTAATTCCATCATCAAATTTAGTAGCAGGAAGCCAACCAAGTTCATTATGAATTTTTGTAGGATCAATAGCATATCTACGATCATGACCTGGTCTATCTGTTACAAATTCAATTAAATCTTCACTTTTACCAAGCTCTTTAATAATTGTTTTTACAACTTCTAAATTAGTGCGTTCATTATGACCACCAATATTGTATACTTCACCAATTTTTCCTTTGCGCATGATTAAATCTATAGCAGAACAATGATCTTCTACATAGAGCCAATCACGTACATTTTCACCTTTACCATATACAGGTAATTTTTTATCATTTAAAGCATTAGCTATCATGAGTGGAATTAATTTTTCAGGGAAATGATATGGTCCATAGTTATTAGAACAGCGAGAAATAGTCACAGGCAATTTATAAGTGCGATAATATGCTTGTACTAATAAATCTGCTGAAGCTTTCGAAGCTGAATATGGACTAGATGTATGAAGTGGTGTCATTTCCGTAAAGAATAAATCTGGTCTATCTAGTGGTAAATCTCCATAAACTTCATCTGTAGACACTTGATGATAGCGAATATTACCATACTTACGACAAGCATCCATCAGTACACTTGTACCAATTACATTCGTCTGTAAAAAGATTTCTGGATTTTCAATAGATCTATCCACATGAGATTCTGCTGCAAAATTTACTACAACATCTGGCTGTTCACTTGCAAATAATTCATCAACAAAAGCTCTATCTGCAATATCTCCTTTAACAAATTTAAAATTAGGATTTTTCATTGCTACTTCTAATGTTTCTAAATTGCCAGCATAAGTCAACTTATCTAAACAGATTACTTCATCATTTGGATAATTATCTAATTCATAATATACAAAATTACTACCAATAAACCCTGCTCCACCAGTTACTAATATTTTCATTATTTATCTTCTCCATATCTAAAATTTAATTATCTATTTTTAAATAAATTTTTGAATATATAAAAATAGATAGGTAAAAAATCTACCTATCTATCTTAATTACAATATTTAATAAAAATATTTTTTTTAATACTTTTATATTATTTTACACGTAATACTTTACAAATTGCACTTCTACAAAGATTTTTTTCATAACCATTCATACCTATAAAATACATTAAAATCATATAAATTAATGTATATATAACTACTTTTATCACAAAATATAGCCAACTATATTCTAATGATATATTCATTTGAAAAATTTCTACTAATATTATCAATATAAATGCACTTGGCATCATATGAATTATATTTTTCCAAAATAAAGGAATATCAATACCTATATGTTTATGATAATATCGATTCATTATTAAACCAGTACTTATAAGAAGCGCAACTGCTGTACTAATTGCACAACCTAATCCACCATACATTTTAGCTAATATCACACTCGTAAAAATATTTATCACTGCCACTATAGTATATGCAGTCATTCGATAACGATTTAAATTCATTGCCTGCAAAATAGCAATACCCGCATTCTGAACCAACGCTATTAATAAACCTATCATAAGTATTAAAATCATTAAATACGCAGATAAATAATTTTCTCCTGCCCAAAGATAAATAAATTCTTTTCCTACAAGAAAAAACATTACTAAAATATAGCCAATAACTATGTACTGCAACCTACCAATTTTAATCATTAAATTAGTTAGTTCTATTTTAGTTGCACCATTAGCCACCATCATAGTTACTTTAGGTAAAAGTACTCCACTTATTGCATTAGAAAACTGCATATACATATTCATAAATTGCATAGCTATGGCATAAATAGCTACTTGAATAGTTCCTGATACCATACCTAAGATAAATTGACCAGTTCCCCAATAAATTTTATCCATTATGGCATTAAGAAAAATAAAAAATGCATAACCAGATATTTCATATAAAAAAGCTTTTTCAAAATGACCTTTACTAAAATGTATATCTAAATACTTGAAACAATAATATACATTTGTAAGTAAACAAGCAATATTTACTATTGTTGCTGTTACTACTAAAGTTACAGCACCATATCCCATAAATAAAAAAGGCAATGCTATTATAGGTTTCAATAATACGCTAATAATATTAAATATACGAAGAAAAATAAATCGTTCATAAGCCTGCATCAACGAAGCAAATACACTTAAAGGAAAAGATATAGCTATATTAAATATAAGCAATATCATCATTATTTTAGCTCGTTCAATTTGGTCAGCAGATAAAGTTGCTCCAAACATATTATCTACATTAAAATACAATATACTTCCAACAATTAAAGTAATTAAACCTATAACTGAATATATTGCCAAAAATAATCCATTTAATTCTGACTCAGATTTTTTATCACCTATCGCACGATTTCTCGATACATATCGAACAATAGTATTACCTAGCCCCATATCCAATACACTTAAATATGCTACAAGTGAACCAATAAGCGAATATAAACCAAACTCAGATTGACCTAATAATCTAATCATTATTGGCGTATATCCCAATCCAACAATTAAACCAGCTAATATATTTACATATGATAAAAGTGCACCTATTTTCAACTGATTTTTCATACAGTTAATTAACCCTCTTTATCTAACAAGTCTTTTTATTATCGATTTTATTTTATTTTTTGCTCGTTTTTCAAAACTTATCTTAGTGTATTTTCTTATTAAATCCGTTAATTCTTTTACAGAGTTTAATTCAGCAAAAAAACTATTTCTTTTTTCATTATATTTCACAGATTTTATCATTGATGGATTATATTTTATCGCTTCATTTAAATTAACTTCATTTAATATCATTGTTTCACTAAGTTTATCAAACAATTGTTCTCCCTTTTCACTATGAATTACAATTAATGATATTCCTTTATCATCATCCATTTTAGGTAAAATATTTTCTATTCCCCAAAAATCTGCTACAGTAATATCACTAACACGATTTGTTTTTTTAAACTTACAACTATAACAAGAAGGTCTTAAATACACATCTTGAAGAAATCCTTTCATGAATAAATCCTTACTTAAATTATTAATATATATTTTTTCATCAAAAATAATTTTCAATGAGAAAACTTTCCATCCAATATCTTTATTTCTAAAATATATATTTTTTATATTTTCTTGTTTGGATTTTTTCATTTCTTCAAGATATTTTTTCCAAACTAATGGAGATGGTACACCATGACATATAAAATCCATTGTTATTAAATTAACATATTCTTTTCTTAAATAACTTCTTAGCCCTTCGACTTGACAAGGTGTTCCTGTAAATAAAACTTGTCTATTACTTTCTAAATCATTTTTAACTTGTTTATAAATATCTCCAATAGAACTTTGTACATACTTACTGCCACGTAATAAATCCAAATCTGTATTACATAAAATTCGTTTATGTTTTATATTAAAATTTTCATCAAAACTAGCACCATATATAATACCATTATTTTTTATTATATATTCTGCTAATATAGAGAATATCCCTCCAGAAGAACTCTTTACTCTTATTTGATCATCTTTATTCACACCAGCATATGCTATTTTTTTTGAATTAGCTCTTTTAACTGGATTTATAATTGGACATACTTTTTCGCATAAATTACAATTAATACATTTATCTTTATCTATTTTAGGATACCAAAAACCTTCATTATCTGATTCCATTGTTATGCACTCTTTTGGACAAATATTATAACAAGCATAACAACCACAACAATCTTTTTTATTTTTTATTTCAATCATATAAAAAACCTACACTTACTCTAAATTTAAAGCTGTCTTTAAATATGCTGTAGAACGCTCTATTTCTCTCTCCTGAATAGCTTTCACATTACTAAAATCCATATACAAAATTTCATCTTCAGATAAATTACATTCTCCATTTATAATATATCTATCTTGATAACCAAATAATTCTAATAAAGTATCTATACGAGATGTCATATCTGCTACTCCTTTTTGTTGTCTATTAACGACTAAAAATGGAGTATTCATTAAAATTGAAAATACACACGCATGGAAAGAATCTGTTGCTACTAATTGTGCATGATCTATTAAATATACAAACTCTTCTACCCTTGAAGTATATAAATCAAAATCATTTTTATCCATTAAATTATAGATTTTCCAATTGTTTTTCTTTGCAATATTTTTAATTATTGGTGATGGATTTCCTAAAAAATAAGTAAGAATATATTTTTCTCCATTATACCATTCTGGAACCATTTCTATTTTTTGCCATTCTTCTTTAGATAATAAAATTGTTGGATCTACTACTACTGGAACTTCTCTTCCCGTTAAATTTTTAACTAAATCAGCTCCAGCTTTTTCTCTCATTGATATGGATTTCATTTCATTTAAACTATCTTTAAAAAACTGTTCTTTATCTTTTGATATCTCAGGAATAGCTATACTAGCTGCATAAGCAATTCTTTTTTCCTTTGATGCAAATTTTAAAAATCTAGCTGTTGAATTAATTCTTTCATCATACCAAAAATTAGGATTCCAAACTTGATCACTACCCGTTATGAAATAATTATATTCATCATTAATATTTTTCCTAATAGTAAAATCATATTTAGTATTAATATACTTTTGAGTAAATTTTCTTATATTATACAACCTTAAAGCATCTCTTAAATAATATTTATTTGCATATTCTCTAAAATTTTTTCTATTAATTATATATTTTATTATAGATTTCCAATTCCAAAGTTTTCTATTTAATATAGAATTTTCTTTTCTATCATACCAAATAGAATCTACACTCATACGTAACTCTTTTAAAAACTGTTGCAACGCATAATTTTGTAATCTATTACCATAATTATTATTATCATTTATAGTTATAATTGCTATTTTCATAAAATAAAAATCCTTTTTTAATAAAAATTTACTACTCTTCTAAAATGTCTATAACCCTTTTTATGGCACTTTTAAAATGATATCCTACCATAACTTTTTCTCTTAATTTCATAACATTACATAAATAATCCTGATATGTTTTTTTATCTATATTATTTAAAATATCATCAATTTCTACTAAATCATTTACTACAAATCCAATATTATATTTTTTTACTAAAGCAGCTACTGCTGCTTTTCTCCAAACAATTACAGGCAATCCAGCTACTATATACATTGATAATTTATGGGGATTATTTATTTTCGTATATTCTCCCAATGTTCCTACACACGAAGTAATTTCGTCTCCATCCCAAACTAATCCAAAACTCCCTTCCATATTTCTAATTATATCATCTGGCGAAAAACAGCCTTTATATTTTAATATTTCTGTTTCATCTTTCTTTGAAAAACCATTACCATATAAGTTTAAAGAAAATGATATATTTATATCATTTTCTTTTTTTAATTTATTCAAGAACAAACTTTTCCCCAAATTTCCTGAAAAAACAATCATCTTAGATAAATGTCTTTTTGAGCAATTCCCATTATTTACAAGATAATCGGTCATTTTTAAATTTATTATTTTATTATAATTAATACCTTTATTCTTCAAAAATTTTACCATTGCATCATTATGTGCAATAATATAATCAAAATGCTTAATTAATTGCATATCTTTATACCAATAATTAAAACCCTTCCACCTAATAAATTCCAAATCAGCAATTATTCCGGCTAATTTATTATTTCTAAGTTTCATTATTCTATATATTAATTTCTGAAACATAGGCGGTAAATATAGAGGATGCCTAAAAAAATAAATTGTATTTTTTTGATGAAATAAATAAATTAATAAATTTATTAGATTTACTAATTTAATTATTTTACCATTAATATTTTTTAATTGAAAACACCTTATTGGTATGTTTAATTCTTTGAAAATTTCAACCAAATCTTTATCAAATTTACTTCCACCATTTGTTTCATCAAAAATCATATAATCTATTAAAAAAATTTTTTTCATATTAATATTAATTCCTTTTATCATGCTTTATTATAAATATCTACAACGATAATTATTTATTTTAACAATACTATTAAATATATTTTATATAAAAATCAAATTATTTTATATTACATATTTATATTTCATAATTATAATATTTTTTCTCCTTTCTTTATCCTCATTACCAATACACTACTTAAAATTACTAATAACCAATAATAAAAGAATATATATATATCAAAATTTATAAAACCTGTCAAAGACATTCCATATGACAAAATAATTAATTTTATTAAATTCTTTTTATCATTTTCTACAAATTTTAATACATATATATAATTTTTAAAACCTTTTATTATTATATTCACCCATAGAATAAAACCAATAATACCAGATTCCGCCAAAACACGAATATGAGTATTATATGATCCATACATAGTAGCATTATTAGGATTTATAGCCGTCAATATTTCTGGAGATAAAAATGCCCAATCTGGTAAAAAATTTGGATAATGAAAACCAAATTGTCCTAAACCAACTCCTAATACTGGATTGGCTAAAAACATATTAAAAGCTGCTACCTGAAGTGAGATTCTAGTTATATTAGATGTAATTCTATTTGTCTCTGCATTTTCACCAAATGAAGAAAATACATTTATTACTTTCTCCAATACTTCATCATTTGTTATTATAAAATATAAACCTGCACTTATTATCAAAATTCCAATTAATAAAAATTTAATATTAAATATATTTTTCCTACATATAAATAAAATAATTAATATTTCTAATGAAATAGTGAAATATGCTGTTCTTGAATAACTATATATTATACAAATAATAGCTAAAATAACAAGCCATTTTCCAATTTTATTATTTTTTAAATACATAGTACCTAAAATTAACCATGGGAAAATTACCGATATATAATTTCCAAAAGCAGATGGCTCTTTTGTCGAACCAGATATTCCTGTTATATATTCTTCATAATTATTTAAAAATCTATTTGCATATTGTGTATTAAATATCTTTTGGGTTTCTATATATATTTTATTAGCAATATCAATGTCTAACATTGCCAAAAATTGAACAAAAGCAAATACTAAAGTAATATAAAAGCTTATTCTTATTGCTTTATATACCCACGAAATTATATTAGTTTTATTTAATAATATTTCTGTATAATATATAATCATCAAAAGCAAGAATACTAATGCCATCAATTCTAATATCATAATTTTTTCCGCCATAAAACCTTTAAACGTAAGTCCTATAATATTAGGCAAATTTATTATTGTTGAAAAAATAACCCATAAAAAAAATAAACAATACCCTTTAAACACATTTGTTACATAAATATTTCGATATCTAAAATAAAAAAAATATATAAGTAACCCAATACTAGTCATCCAAAAATAACCATAAGGAAATAAAAAAATCTTAAATACTGCAATACCATCAAAACCAGATAAAACAATACTAGCAAATATAAACTTTTCCAATAAATTTTTTATCTCTAACATTTTATTACCTCTATTTATTTTTTATAAGATGAATTGTCAATCCAAGTGCGACACTTATTTTAAAAATAAATTAAATGGATTATTCCAATTTAAACATTTTCTTAATCTATTATTTAATAATTCCCAACACGATAATGGTAAAGTATATAAATATCATTAATTGAGCATCTAGATTAAATATATTAAGAAAATGTCCAATCCAAATAAATCCCCATTCTAAATCAGTAGTAATTGATGATAATGTATAAAACCAACCAAAATCTTCTATATCTACATATCTCGTAGCCTCAAACCATTGATAAAAAGTGGGAGTATCTGTTCCTATATTCCAATGTCTTAAGCTAGATATAAAGACTAAAGGAATATATACTAATAAAATATATAATAACTTTTTATTTTTTGTAACTTTTCCAAATAAGAAAATACTTGCCATTAACAAGTTTCATATCATTAAGCCAATAAATAATACCATAAAATCACCTAATTTATTTCAAAAAATTCCTTCCTAATATACAAAATTTATATGGTAATGAAAAATATATTATCCCTAATCTTTGACGTAACGTCATTATATTACTTTTAGGATACAAAATAGATAAATAAATATTTTTTCTTATTCCTTTCTGTAAGTATTTTATTATTCTTTTTGACTTATAATTATCTATATCATATGCTTTTTTAGCTAAAGTTACCATTTCTACTACCACTACTATTTTAGATAGTAATTCCATCTCCTTAGAAATATTTTTTACTTGATTATATATATTTCGTTTAACTTTCAATCCATGAAACCATTTTACCGAAAATTTAGATGTCATTGTTTTGCTAGCACTTATATCATAATGATATTTATATAATGGTAAATATCCTATTTTTTCCACACTATTTAACACTTGCCAAAAAAATAGCATATCTTCTCCAATCTTTAATTTTATATCAAATTTAATTTTACTTAAAATTTCTTTTTTATAAAACTTTGCGCATACCTCCCATGAAAATTTATCACGTAGAAAAAATTCTTTTCTTGCTTTATTTATACCAATAATCTCTTTATTTTTACCTTTAAACATATTTCTACTTACCCTATTTTTATCGAAAACAAAACCTGTTATTAAAATATCAACAAAATTTTTTGCAAAAAAATCTACGGCTTTTTCAAAAAAATCTTCTTCTACCCAATCATCACAATCTATAAAAGTAATATAATCACCTGTTGCTTTATCAATTCCTAAGTTTCTAGCCGAACTTGCTCCACCATTAGCTTTATGAATAACTTTTATTCGATTATCTTCTAATGCATATGCATCACAAATTATACCTGTTTTATCTTTAGAACCATCATCTATTAATATTATTTCCCAATTATAAAATGTCTGTTTTTTTATTGAATTTATACATCGTTTTATATATTTTTCTCCATTATATGCAGGAATTATTACACTAATTTTCATTATTACAAGTTTTTCTCCTATATATTTTTATTATTTTTCATTTTATAAATAATTAATCTACAAAATAAAACCTAGTATTCCTAACTTTACTAATGAATCCACTTTCAAATGTTAATCCTTTATATTATCAATAAATTTTTCCTCTTATTTTTCTATTCTTAATTTACGTAACTGACATAAAATTTTTTGTGGTATCAAGCCCACAATTAAGGGTTTTATAACATATAAAAAACCACTAGGCATAAGTCCTAATGCTTTAAAACCTCTATATCTAACCTGCACATCATCTATTCTATATTTATAAGCTCTTCTTTTATATGCATCATTATCTTCTCTAAACTGATATAAAAATTCTTGCAAATTATATCCTTTATAACCATTAACATATATTCTCATAAATAAATCATAATCTTCTGCTCTACGCGTTATTTTTTCTACTTTATAATTATTTACTTTATCTAAAACGTCTTTTCTCATAACTATAGCTGGATGGCAAAACGGTGACGTAAATAAAAAAGATTTTTTTGTAGGTTTTTCTGCTAAAATACGTTTTCCCCATATACCTTTATCATTAATAAGCAATAAATTACAACCTACTATAGCATATTCTAAATGTTCATCTAAAAATTTTATTTGCTTTTCTAATCTATTTGGCGTAGAAATATCATCTGCATCCATACGAGCAATATATTTACCTTTTGCTATACTTAAACAATGATTTAAAGAATACGCTAATCCCTTATTTTCATTATTTTTTATTAAAATTACTCTTTTATCATTTCTTATTAAACCTTGCACCATTTCATAAGTACCATCATTAGAGCCATCATCACAAATAATAAATTCAAAATCTCTATAAGTTTGATTTAAAATAGAATCTATTGCTAACTTAACAATAGCTTTTTTATTTATCATCTTATAAATACCCATTATTATAGATATCTTACACATACTTACTCCTATAAAACTTTATATATTTTATACATTTTATTTATAAAAATTTTGTCTACAAACTTTTGTAAATAAATAGTTCTACTATTTTCCCCCAAAATATTTAGTCTTTCTTTATCTAAACTTAATAATCTATTTTTTAGAGAAATCTCATCATCAATATTAAAAATATATCCCGTAAAATCCTCTTTTATTAATTCTGGCAAAGCACCTCTATTACTTACTATTACTGCTTTAGAATTTTTCATTGCCTCAATAGCAACTAAACCAAATCCTTCCCAACGAGAAGGCATTATTACTGCATCACAAGCTTGGTAATATGCGTCAATATCTTTATTATCAACCCAACCTAAATAAGTAACATATTTTGTACTCTTAGGCAAATTATCATCTAATACACTAGTTCCTATTACATATAAATGCATATTTTCTAGCTTCATTTTATTATATACATCTAAAAATAAATCTAATCCTTTTTGTCTATCTAATCTACCAACAAATAATAAATTTATTTTATTTTCATCCCAATTTAATTTTAGATTAGATTTATTTATTTTATCTTCTACCCCATTATAAATCATTACCATTTTATTTTTATTTAAACCATATTTAATAGCTTGATTCTGTTCATAATTAGATATATTTACAATTTTATCTGTTGGTATAGATAAAATTTTTTCTACTAAAGCATATATATTTTTTTTATAATTAAATATATCCATTAAAAAAGCCCAACCATGCGATTGATATATTATCTTCGCTTTTCTTTTCTTAAACAAATAAGGTAATCTAACAAAAAAACCTGCCCATGTACTATGGACATGTATTATATCTGGTTTTACATCTTTTATAACAGTATGAATTTGCTTTATAGCTGAAAAAATATTAGATATACTTCTTTTATATTTATAATAAAATACTTTTTTTGTTATATTTTCCCAACCTTGTTGAGATTTATATTCACTTATTAATAAATAATTTTCTACATCATCATATTTTTGTAACCCACTCAACAAAGTTCTCAAATATGTTGCTACTCCACCATTAACGTATTCTCCAACATGTAAAATTTTCATTATACTGCTCCTTTGCTGAAAAATACTGCTTTAATCGTCTTAAAAAGTAATACCATATCTATCCATACAGACCAATTATAGATATACCAATTATCCATTTTTAATCTGCCTTCAAAGGTCACATCAGAACGACCATTGACTTGCCAAAAACCCGTTATCCCGGGTACTGTAGAGATAATTATCTTATAATATTCTCCCATTTTTCCTATTTCTCTAGGAAGATATGGTCTAGGTCCTACAAGACTCATTTCTCCCTTAAGTACATTGAATAATTGTGGCAATTCATCCAGACTCGTTTTACGCATTATTCTACCTGCTTTTGTCACCCTCGGATCAAAATCATGTAATTTTTGAAACTCATCCCATTCCGCTTTTGCTTCAGGATTTTTCGCTAAATAATTCGCTAATATCTCATCTGAATTCACATACATAGAACGAAATTTATAACAGGTGAATTCCTTACCACCTTTACCGATGCGTTTTGCATTAAAAAATACTGGCCCTTTGGAGTCAAATCTAACCCAAAAATAACACAGTATTAAAATCGGTACAGCTGGTATACAGATGATCAGTCCCATTATTATATCAAAAATCCTTTTTGCTATTCTATTACGCATATATGCTAAATTATTCTTTATATTTAACAGTACTATATCTTCTCGATAGATACGTCTTACATCAAGATTTGCTATCGGTGTACCGATTATATTCGGTATAAAAGCCACATTTCTAACTAAAAATTGAATATTAGTCAATAATTCTTTTAAACTATTTCTATCCAATCTAGTTTTTGCTATTATTACAGTCTTCACACCACATTTTTTTATATATTCAGCAGATTTATCTATGCCTTTAAATAGTAGATATCTCTGCTTTAAATACTCCGAGGAAAAATCATCATCAATAATTCCCACAACTTTTATGCCAAAACAACTATTGTTATCATAAAATTTAATAACTGTTTCTGTTACCTCTCCTCCACCGATAAAAATCACTGGTTCTTTGAGAATATCTAAATGATTACAAATATATATGAGAATTTGACGTATGCCATATAAAAATATAAGACTAAAGATAAATAATAAAACTACATATAAACGAGAAATCTTCGTTATATCTTCATGTATTAAATATAAAATAAATATAGATACTATTATGCTGTAAAAATTAGCACAAAAAATATCTTTTATCTTTTCCCAATACGGTACCATACGTTTATGCGTATCTGCATAAAATAAGAAAAAGATAAATACAGCAGGCACCCAAAGATAAAAATAAGATTTAGGAATATCCATATGGAAACCCTCTGATATGAAGAAATTACAAAGATAAAAAGCAATCGCCTCTGCCAGAATTATTGCTATATAATCACCTACACTGACTATCACAGGCAATATATATGAAGCAATATTATCCATTTTAGATATTCGATTTTTAGAAAAATTATTATCCACTAAGATCCCCCACCTGTATTTATCTCTTATTTATCATAAACCGTATCGTTTATTATATACATATAATGTATAACCAAAAGAAATCATAATACCTAAGACAAAGCCAATAGCTGCAATAATTTTCTTATTTGGCTTAGCTGGCATATCTTCTCTTGGCAAATTAGCTGCATCGATTATCTGGATATCCATTGACTCTTGAGCTTCTTGTATTCTTGTATTTTCATATGCTTTTACAAGATTCGTATATACCTCTGAAGTTATATTTTTATCTCTTAAAAGACGCATATATTCGACACTATCAGCAGATAAAGTGGAGATATTGCCTTCTGCTTCTTGTTGTTTTGCTTTTAAAGCATCAAGTGATGCACTTGTAACAGCTTCTGCCGTTTCTGTCTGAACTTTTTCCATTAAGAGATTGCCCTGTACTGGTGTGAGTGTAGCACTCTTAGAATTTACTGCACTTTGAATTTCTCTATCCAAAGATTTTTTAAGTTCAGCAAGCTCTTCCCTAGCACGAATTACATCAGGATGTTCTTCTGTATAACGCTGCTGCAATCCTACAAGTTCAACTTGTTTATTAACAATAGCTGTACGCAAATTCATAATGGCATCATTATCAGAAATATTGTATTCGAGCAAAGAGCTATTTTGCTGTTCTAATTGACCTGTCACATCTTGAAGTTTAGCACTATTTGCCTGTTCTTGTGCTTCTAATTGAGCGATATTCGTATCATAGGCACTGAGTCTATCGATAAGTGCTTTTGCCTGATCATCAGGGGAATAAATACCTTTTTCCTGCTGATAAGCTTGCAATTTATTTTCTGCTGTTTCCATCTCTTCTTTAGCTATAGCCATACGATCATTTAAGAAATTAATAGCAGAAGAATTTCCTTCTTTATTTAATTTTGTCATCAAAGTGAGGAAATTATCGGCTATGGACTGAGAAATCATCTGTGCTTCTTCTGGAGTTTTACCATATGCTGTAATATTGATTAAATCTGTTTTCTTTGTATTTGTGATTTCTAGATATTTTTTAATAAAATTTTCTGTAGTAAGCTTTTCTTTATCTTCTTCCGGCATATCTACTTGTTCTATAATAGGCTCTAAAACTTCCCTAGATTTCATAAGCTCTATATAATTTTCCGGACTAGCAGAAGATGATCCCCCTACATCTATACCAAAACCTGCTGCCATTGCAGCCATACTTGACATAGCTAAATTATTATAAGATTTTATTCTAACAAGTGTATTTGACTGATAAGACTTTGGCAATACAAATGCAAGTACAATAGCGACCACTGTACAAACAACTATAATTGGTATAATTATTTTCTTTTGCTCTCCCATTATAGAGAATAATTTCCTTAAATCAATTGTACTATCATTATTATTTATATTATCCACTCTTTGTCCTCCTATTAATCTGTAATTGCCTTATAAGTATTATAAACATTGAGAAGTGGCAAAATATCTTGATGAAAATCAATTTTATTAGATTTAGGAATAAATACAATATCGCCATCTTCTAAAGCTAAATTCTGCGCAATATCGTGTTTTTCAATATAGTTTTTAATATTAGCTTCTTTTACATACATAACACCATCATCTATGCGAATGACTTGCACTTTTTTGATACGACCATATGTAGTCACCCAACCTGCTTGAGATATAGCATTGGTCACATTCATATCATCAGAAGCGAGCTCTACTGTTCCTGGCTTATTCACTTCACCTAATACTTGCACCTTGCGTGGTCCATAAGAAGTGACGATAATTGACATATCTGGTATCTTCAAATACTTACTGAATTTCTGCATAAGTACAGTTTTAGCTTCTTCTATAGTGAGACCAGAGAGTTTTACAGAGCCAGCATAAGGCAGATTTACATAGCCATCTGTACCTATCATGATATTATCTAAGCCTTGTGCATCTTTGAAGCCGATTATACGCACTGATATAACATCATATTTATATAGACGATATTGGTGATTATAATCTGTTATTGATGTTATCGCTGCTGGTTTAAAAATAGCAGTATCATCTGCCCCTACCTCTATAGGTACAGTATTCAATCCCATATACAATGTATTATCATCCGTCTTATCAGCTGCAAAAGAAGTAGCAGCAATCATGGATAATATTGCCGTTGTTACTATCACTTTTTTATACATAAAATTCCTCCATATTCTTTCTATGTATTGACTTTTTCTTTTTCATTAAGTTCTATTTTATACATATAGCCAAAATGCGTCAAGCCTTTAAATATGAAGCTTTTTTTCATATAAAATAACTAACACTATTAATGCTTATATATTTACTAATGAAATTATTTTTCTAATATATATTTATAAAAAATAAATGTTAGAATAAACTAGCTTATCCTAACATTTATTGAAAATATTATCACTTAATCTTTCATTAAAACTTTATAAATATAAATCATAGCTATAGCTAATAAAACAAAACCAGATACTACACCGATCCAGCCATTACCAGCAATACCAGCTACTAAATAACCTACAAATGCACAACTAGCTACTACGATTACATATGGAACCTGTGTACTTACATGGTCGATATGACTACATTGAGCCCCCGCAGAAGCCAAAATAGTTGTATCAGATATTGGTGATACATGGTCACCACCTACAGCACCAGCTAATACTGCTGCTACTGTAACTACTAAAAGATGAGGATCAGTAGATACTACAGCAAGAGCGATAGGAATCAAAATACCGAATGTACCCCAAGAAGTACCAGTAGCAAATGCAAGACCGATAGCTACAAGGAAGAATACAGCTGGCATGAACATACCTACAGTAGCATTATTGGATACAATACCGCCAACATAACCACCGATATTTAAATAATCTTCACCACAAACACCAGATAAGCTCCAAGCAAGACATAAAATAAAAATAGCTGGAGTCATAGCTCTAAAACCTTGGTTAAAACATTCACAGAATTTACCAAAGCGAAGCACCCCACGTGGTACATAGAGTAAAAATGTGAATACTAAAGCGATAAAGGAACCAATTACTAGACCTCTGGCAGATTCACAATTTGCAAAAGCATCAGATACACTAGCACCTTCTAAAATACCACCAGTATAAAGCATACCGAAGATACAACCACCGATTAAAACGATAAGTGGTAATAATAAATCTAAGATTTTACCATTACCTACTGCTTCCATTTTTTCTTCTTTATATTCTTCAGGAATTACTAATTTGCCACCGCTTTTTTTTTCTAAAGTTTTCATAGCAGCAAAATCTTTACCTGTCCAAATCAAGAACAACATAAAGATAATAGTAAACCATGCATACATATTAAAAGGAATTGTCTGCAAGAATAAGGAGAAACCATCAATAGCACTGTCTTCTGGAAGTGAAGAACTAACTGCTGCTGCCCAGCTAGATACTGGAGCGATAATACAAATTGGTGCTGCTGTAGCATCAATGATATAAGCGAGTTTTGCACGAGTTACATTAAATTTATCAGTAACAGGTCGCATAACTGTACCTACAGTCAAACAGTTAAAATAGTCATCGATAAAGATAACTACCCCTAAAATAGAAGTAACAAGTAAGGAACTGCGTTTTCCTCTGATTACACTTGCTGCCCATTCACCATAAGCACGAGAAGCACCAGAGCGAGCAATAGCTGCTACAATAATACCTAATAAGACCAAAAATACTAAAATATATACATTTCCGCCAACTTTATCGGACATAATTGCAAAAAATGTATCAATAGCAGCTAATAAATCAAAGCCTGTGAACATTAAAGCCCCTACAAAGATACCCACAATCAACGACATGTATACTTCTTTTGTCGCCAAAGCCAATACTATGGTAATTATCGGAGGCAATAGCGACCATGCTGATTCAACCATTCATTTCCATCCTTTCTTATATATACAAATTATAAATAGTTAAAAACAATAGCTATATTATACCATCTATAGACTATTTGGCAAAATGCTTTTTGATAACATATCCTGTCCTTAGTAAAACAAATCAATTATAATACCTAATATAATATCTAAATTAATTCAACTTGTTTTGCCATATTCATTGTAGTATAATAAACAAAGAAGAGAATAAACTGATGTTTGCCGATGTCAGCCCTCTTCTTATAGTGTTATTGTTGAAGAAGAGGCTGTCCATCAAGATGGCTTCTTTTTTATTTTAAAATCAATTAAAATAAGAAAGTATAATAAATATAAGCGTTAATAAAGATATTATCAAAGACAATACTTCATAATTCGTCATATTTACCACCTCCCTAAAAGAGAGGCATGACACATCAATTTATTCCCTATGCCAAGAATTATATCATAAAGACAAGTATTTTACTTGTCTTTTTATTTTTGTCATAAAAATAAAAAAAATAGGTTTAGATATAAAATCTAAACCTAAATAGTATTAAGGTATATTCTTAGAATTTTGAAGGCTTCATTATTTAACAATATTAGTTATAGTACCAAAAACAGTTTTTGCTCTATCCCCCATATTTACAATCATTTGTTCATGTAAGAATTTCAAATATCTGATGAACACATAAGTTACAATCGCTGTAGCTAAGATAGTTTCTACTCCTACTACATAATTTAAAATGCTAGGTACTGCTATATTGATTTCATTTAAATAACTAACAGTCTGACGAAGTGCAATCGCAGTGATAACAAATGGGAATGTAAATGCTGCATAGCTTGGATAGAATTTTAATTTTAAAAGTTTTGGCATCTGTGTAAGCACTGCCACAAATAAACCTTGAGCTAATATCTGCATAATTACAATCATAATTAAAGATTTATCAGCAACACAAGCAAGATATCCTGCTAAACTTAAACTCATTGGTGCAGTATAGATACAAAATAAAGGTTTAGCTGGTTCAGCGATTGCATGTTTACTGCAATAACGGATAGTAACAAGAGCGAATAATATCATATACATAGTGAAACCAAACCAGAAAATATATTCACCTAAATTATGATGATTAAAAGTAGGTGCTGTAACAGACGCTACCACGATACCTACATATGCTATAAAATATGTTGGGAAAACATCTTTTAATTCAAAATTGATGATATAACGATAAGTAAACCAAGCCATCAACATAAAATGACCACAAATAGCTCCATACCAAATATATTCACTAGCTATAGGTGCAAACGGAAAAGTATAAGTGCAAAGTTGCATAATCGCCATAAAGAAAGTAGCAAACACACTGGCAAAAATAGAATTTCCATTCAAATCATTTTTCATCATCTGCGGATGTAAAATAATTTTGCTAAATAACAACACCCCTAAAAACGCAGAACTAATACCGCAAGCATATTTCAAAATCATAGAATATGGTGCAAGCAAATTGCCAAGAGCCGCCAATCCAAGCATCACCCCAGCAGTAGGTACAGGAACTTTTCTAATCATAATATAAAGCCTTCTTTCATAAATTATCTTATTTATAGTTTCTTAATTAACATCTCGTTCAACCTTGACCTTATATTATCATATATTCATTCATAAGTAAAATATATTATTTACTTCAAAATAATAGGTATATACTTATTTATAAAAAGAAATCTTAAATAACACCAAATATTTCCCGCATTTTAGCATTTTTTACGGCAGCCATCAGGCTATCATAAAAAGTGCGTGAGCGGGTGGTTTCTTTTGATTCGTTTTCTTTACCACTAAAGAAAATGAATACCTATATATTTTTTCAAAGCTTAAATTTTATCTGCGGTGACTTTCTTTGGTTCGTTTCTTTGCCACCAAAGAAATGAACACCTACATTTTTATGCTTACTTTTCTTTCATGAGCAAGAAAAGTAACAAAAGAACTCTACCTCCCGATACCAATTTTTCTTTGTCCATTATAAAACCATATCTATAACGCTCTAAACTCACTTCGTTTAAACAGTAGCGCTAAATTCATAGATATGATTTTATAATTCCCAATAGCTTTCATCTACCGAAAAATTCGCTAACGTGAGGAACATTCGGTTATTATTTTTTATTAAAAAACTAATAATAAAAAATCCCCATAATATAAATTTTATATTATAAATATAAAATCTACACTATGAGGAAAATCTTCTAATAATACCAATTTTTTCCCGCATTTTAGCATCTTTTTATGGTAACCATAAGGCTATTGGCAAAGATAAAAATATGGCTACGTTTTTAGTTCTACTGTTTGAGCCTTGCGAGTTTAGAACGTTGTCGACATATTTTTATCTTTGACAAAGTAAAAAGTGCGTGAGCGGGTGGTTTCTTTTGATTCGTTTTCTTTACCACTAAAGAAAATGAATACCTATATATTTTTTCAAAGCTTAAATTTTATCTGCGGTGACTTTCTTTGGTTCGTTTCTTTGCCACCAAAGAAATGAACACCTACATTTTTATGCTTACTTTTCTTTCATGAGCAAGAAAAGTAACAAAAGAACTCTACCTCCCGATACCAATTTTTCTTTATCCATTATAAAACCATATCTATAACGCTCTAAACTCACTTCGTTCAAACAGTAGAGCTAAATTCATAGATATGATTTTATAATTCCCAATAGCTTTCAGCTACCAAAAAATTGCTAACGTGAGGAATATTTGCTTATTATTTTTTATTTAAAAACTAATAATAAAAAATCCTCATAATATAAATCTTATACAATAAATATAATATCTATACTATGAGGAAATTTTTCTAATAATACGTAATCTATTTCCGCATTATAAAATTTAGCGGTAATCGCAAGATTATTGAAAAACATTATCATTGAATACGCCTTTTGCTTAACTGTCTGAGCAAAGCGAGTTTTAAGCATTGTATGAAATGATAATGTTTTTCAAAGCTAAAATTTTATCTGCGGTGGTTTTCTTTTTGGTTCATTTTTCTTTTGCACAAAAGAAAAACGAACATTAACCATTATTTATCTAATTTTTCCATAACGCCTTTAATTAATTTTACATGAGGAACTAATGTTTTTAATTCCAATCTTTCATTTGGGCTATGAATATCTATATTGTTTGGTCCAATAGAAATTATATCTAAGTTTGGATTTTTAGCATAGAAATAGCTACATTCAAGACCTGCATGAATGGATTTTGCTTTCATATCAAAGCCATTTTGTTCTTTGAAAGTTTCTAATACTACATGTTTTAATTGACTATCTGGATTTGCAGGCCAACCAGGAGCAGGTTCTCCGCTTACAACGCGAATACCACAGCGTTTACCTAATTGAATATAAATATTTGCAATTTCTCTAGTCAATGCATCTACAGCACTTCTTGGAAATACAGATATTTCCACTGCATTTTCTTTAGTAACAACAGGGCCGATATTGGCAGATAATTCTACTAAACCTTCTTCAACTTGAGACATCTTGAGTACGCCAGTCATACTCAAATTGATGAAGTCCACAATACTGCTTGCATCTTCTTCAGACATTACACGTTCTGGAAGCTCACAAGGAACACAAGTAACTGTGAAATTCTTTTCTACATTGCCATAAGCAGCTTTTAAATAATCTGTGATTTTAGCTACTACTACATCAAATACCTTCACATTGGAAAGTGGGGAAGTGAATACAAATTCAGCTTCTGATGGAATTACATTTCTTGCTTTTAAACTGCTGATACTTGCAAGTTCAATTTCTGTTTTTTTCATAATGCTATTGATTGCTTGAGCAATGATTTTTACAGCATTAGCATAACCACAATTGATAGCTTCACCAGAATGACCACCATGTAAATCTTTGACTACAAATTTATAAGCAGAACGATGTTCTGGTTTATGCCATGTAATGCGACGTTCTGCATCAACATTTACACTGCCTGCACTAGACAAAGTGAGCATATCAAAAGCTTCAGAATCACAGTTTATAAGATATTTTGCATCTAATAAATACTTTTCATCTAAAGCTTTTGCCCCAGTCATGCCCTGTTCTTCATCTACAGTGAAAATAGCACGAATAGGACCATGATTGAAATCTTGTTGTAATAAATACATAGCTACTGCTACGCCAATACCATCATCAGCACCAAGACTAGTACCATCAGCACGTAAAAATTCACCATCATTGATAATTTTAATAGGGCTTGTCAGTGGATCATATTGCACGCCTTTAGCTGCTACGCATACCATATCCATATGACCTTGAATAATTACACGTGGCCAAGTTTCACAACCTTTTGCTGCATCTTTATCAATGATTAAATTAAATTTTTCATCTTGAACTACTTTGCAACCAAAAGATAAAGCACGTTCTTTCAAAAAATTACTTACTGCTTCTTCATGATTTGATTTACGTGGAATAGCTGCTAAATTGCTAAATTCAGCTAATACGCCATCCATAATTTCTTTATCAGTTAAAGACATAAGCTACACCTCGATTTTGATAATATATTATACTATATTATAGCATAAAATATATTTATTTTAACTTTATACAAGATAAAAAAAGAAGTTAGGCAATACCTAACTTCTCTTTCGTATATTCATTTATAAGTTATTTAATAAGCTAAAAAATATCCAAGAAATATCTCTATTTATCCATAGAGATATTTCTTGTTTGTGTATAAAGATATTTCTTTCATTATAATATATAGTCAAATTAACTACGCTTATTATAATGAAGGAAATTAATCATGCTTCATCGTCTGTGATGGCTTTATCACCCATTGTACCTGTGCGAATACGCATAGCATTTTCTACATCATAAACGAAGATTTTACCATCACCAATATGACCTGTCTGCAAAGCTTTGCGTGCTGTTTCTAAAACTAATTCTACAGGAACTGCACAAACAATTGTTTCAATCTTTACTTTTGGTACAAGATTTACGCTATATTGTTTGCCACGATATACTTCAGTATGACCTTTTTGTAAGCCACAGCCGTATACTTGACTTACAGTCATACCCTGGACACCGATTTTATTCAAAGCTTCTTTTAATTCTTCTAATTTACTAGCACGAGTTATAATTTCTATTTTCGTTATTTTGCGCATAAAATCTACCCCTTACTAATGAAAATCTATAAATTCTTTTTCTTATAATAATACCACTAAAACTTTTAAATTTTAATTTTTAAATTTTAATTTTATTATTTTAAATCAACAGGTTTTGTAAAATTTTCACTAGCAAAAACTTCTGCATTACTGGAAAGCAATGTATTGGCACTCATGATAGATTGATTGTATGCACGTTCACCATGTTCACAGATATCAATACCGGAAACTTCTTCATTTTCACTTGCACGAACCTGCATAAAGCAACTAACAACTTTAAATAAGATATAAGAACCTACAATAGCAAGTACATAAGCTACCACTATAGAAATCAACTGGGCAATTAAAGTGTCTGCACTACCATAGAATAAACCATCTGCACCAGCTGGATTTATTTCTGTGGAGCACCATAAACCTGTAGCTACAGCCCCCCATGTACCACCGATACCATGAACACCGAAAGCATCTAAGGAATCATCATAACCGAATTTTTCTTTAACAACTGCTACTGCAAAGTAACAAACAATACCACCGATTAAACCGATAATTACAGCTGGAAGTGGAGCAACAAAACCTGCTGCTGGAGTGATGGCTACAAGACCTGCAACACAACCAGAAGCTGCACCTAAGATTGTAGGTTTGCCATGATGTATCCATTCACATGCTACCCAAGATACAGTCGCCATAGCTGCTGCTGCCTGTGTAGTAATAAAAGCATTTGCAGCTAGTGCATTAGCACCGAGAGCAGAACCTGCATTGAAGCCGAACCAACCAAACCATAAAAGTGCTGCACCAAGTACAGTCATTGGTAAATGATGTGGAAGCATTGGAACTTTGCCATAACCATGGCGTTTGCCAAGTAAAATACATACTGTAAGACCAGATACACCAGATAAAATATGAATTACTAATCCCCCTGCAAAATCTAAGGCACCGAGTTTAGCTAAGAAGCCACCACCCCATACCCAATGAGCCATAGGGTTATAGATTAAGATTGCCCATAATAAGATGAATACTACAAAAGCACCAAATTTCATTCTTTCTGCGAAAGCACCAGTAATAAGTGCAGGTGTAATAATAGCAAACATACACTGAAAGGCTACGAAAGCAAGTTCAGGAATTGTACCATTTGCCATTACCTGCATGCCTACACCAGTCAAACCAACTTTGTCTAAGCTACCAATAAAACCACCAATATCACTGCCAAAAGTCATTGCATAACCAATAAGAACCCATTCCACAGAAATCATCGCTACAATGAAGAAACTGTGCATTATGGTACTCAATACGTTTTTACTTCTTACCATACCACCATAGAAAAATGCAAGACCTGGTGTCATGATAAATACAAGTGCTGCACTGATTAAAACCCATGCTGTATCACCTGTATCTATTGCTGCTGTAGTATCGTCAGCGGCGAAAGCCACAGATGCCATCATCGCTATGAACATAGCAGTCATAGATAATATAGACGCTAATTTTTTCATAAATTACACCCTTTCTTCATCACAAAATAAGCCAAAAATATATAATAATTGCTAAAATAAAAAACGCCTTGTCAAAGGATATACTGCTTTGTATATCTTTTAACAAGACGTCTTTGTCTTATTTTGCTATTAAATTACAAGATAATATCAACAATTTTTTATTTAATTCTGATGTACATCATCGTTGATGTTTTTTATTATATGACTGGACATTATATTTGTCAATTAAAAATACAAAAAAATTTTGTATACAATCTACAAAATAAATCTCCCTTATATTTATTGCAATATTTTTCTTATTTATAGTATATTTGTATTATTTGTAGTATACACATTTACATATGTACATATTTTGCTTATCATGATACAATATTAACCATATAATTAAACATCAAAATTAAATAGGAGGTATCTTATGTCTGATAATATATCTATTATCGTCGCTTTTTTACTTTATTTGCTATTCATGATGGCAATCGGTGTTTATTTTTATTATCGCACTCATAATATGTCCGATTACATCTTAGGTGGCAGAAAACTTGGTGCTTGGGTAACTTCCATGAGTGCCGAAGCTTCCGATATGAGTGGTTGGATGCTCATGGGTCTTCCTGGATTTGCCTATCTAGCTGGTCTAAATGCTGGCTGGATTGCCGTAGGACTTGCACTTGGTACATGGGCAAATTGGCAGTTTATCGCTCGCCGATTACGCAAATATACAGAACTTGCCAATAACTCTCTTACTTTGCCAGATTTCTTGCAAAATCGCTATCACGATAAAAGCCCTTTAATTCGTGTTGTCATGGCAATCTTTATTTTAATCTTCTTCATCATCTACACTTCTTCTGGATTTGTAGCTGGCGGTAAATTATTCAACACCATTTTTGGCATTCCTTATGAATATGCTCTTTGTCTTGGTGCTTTCGTTATCGTCTTTTATACTTTTGTAGGGGGATTTTTAGCCGTTTGTTGGACTGACTTTATCCAAGGCGTAATGATGTTCTTCGCTATCTTAATCGTCCCTATTGCTGCAGCTTTCACATTAGGGGGATTTGGTGATACATATACTGCTATCAGCATCACTAATCCAGAATTTTTCAATCCATTCACAAAACCAGATGGTTCTTATACTACAGTATTAGAATTGATTTCTCTACTTGCTTGGGGTCTTGGTTATTTTGGTCAGCCTCATATCTTAGTGCGTTTCATGGCTATCACTTCTTCTAGTGAATTGAAAAAAGCTACTCGCATTGCTATGACTTGGGTAGTAATCTCTCTTACTGCTGCTGTATGTGTAGGTATGGTTGGTAGTGTTTATTTAACTACACCACTCAATGGCACTAATTCTGAAACAGTATTCCTCGTTATGACTGACCATTTGTTTAGTCCATTCTGGGCTGGTATCGTGCTTTCCGCTGTACTTGCAGCTATCATGAGTACAGCTTCCGCTCAATTATTAGTAGGTGCTTCTGCTGTAGCTCAAGACTTATATAAACAATTCATTCATAAAGATATCAATCCTCGTGAATTAGTACTTGTTACTCGTTTATCTGTAATCGGTATCGCCTTGATAGCTATCGCTCTTGGTCTTGACCCTAATAACTCCATTTTAAATATCGTTGCTTATGCTTGGGCAGGCTTTGGTGCTACTTTCGGTCCTGCTTTATTATTCTCTCTCTTCTGGCGTCGCACTACAAGAAATGGTATCTTAGCAGGTATGATTGTCGGCGGTATCACTGTTCTTGTTTGGAAACAAATCACTTTATTAGATATCGCAACTGTATATCCAATCTTACAACTCTATGAAATCGTTCCAGGCTTTATCTTATCCTCTTTAGCTATCATTATCGGTAGCAAACTTGATAAAGCACCATTTAAAGAAATCACAGATATCTTTGATTCTGTAAAACATAGCAATATTTAAATAAATGTTCATTTCTTTGGTGGCAAAGAAACGAACCAAAGAAACCACCCGCTCACGCACTTTTTACTTTGGCAAAGATAAAAATATGTCAACAACATTCTAAACTCGCTTCGCTCAAACAGTAGAACTAACACCGTAGTCCTATTTTTATCTTTACCAATAGCCTATGGCTACCGTAAAAAATACTAAAATGCGGGAAATATTTGGTATTATATTTTTCCGCATTATAAAATTTTAGTGGTAACCTAAGGTTATTGAAAAAAATTATCGCTGAATACGGTTTTAGTCTGAATGTTTGAGCATAGCGAGTTTCTAAGCGTTGTATGAAGCGATAATTATTTTCAAAACTAAATTTTTATCTGCGGTGGGTATTCTTTTGTTACTTTTCTTTGCCCACCAAAGAAAAGTAAATAAAGATTTATGAACATAAAAAGCCCTTTACTATGTTAAATGATAATAACATAGTAAAGGGCTTTTTATTTTAATATTTTTATTAAATTATAGATAGAATAAATATAAGTAAATGCTACTTATAATAATAGATAAAATCATAATTGGGAAAGCTACCATAAAGTATTTAGCAAAGGAGATTTTTTCTCCATGGATTGCTGCCATACTTGCTACTACTACGTTAGCACTTGCACCTATTAGTGTTCCATTTCCACCAAGACATGCGCCTAATGATAATGCCCACCATAATGGTTCTAGATTTGTCATTCCCATTGCTCCCATATCTTTGATCATCGGTATGAGAGTTGCTACGAATGGTATATTATCAATAAATGCAGAAGCTATTGCACTTAACCATAAAATGAGCATTGTTGTACTTGTTAAATCTCCTGCTGTTATTTCTAATACTTTTTCTGCTAATAATTTGATTACGCCTGTTTCTACTAATCCACCTACTAAGATGAATAAACCTGCAAAGAAGAAGATTGCTAGCCATTCTATATGACTTAATGCATTGGCAATTTTCTTTTCATATCTAGCCATACTAATGAGCATCAAAATACATGCACCTGTGAGTGCTACTGTTGCAGATTCTAAATGCAATTGAGCATGCATTGTAAATGTAACGATGATCATAGCTAATACTACTAAACATTTTTTAAGCAATGTAGAATCTTTGATTTCTTGGCGTTCGTCCATAGCCATTACTTTTGCTCTTAATTCATCTGTTGTAACTAATTGTTTACGATAGAGGAATAATAATATTGCAATTGTAACAATAAAAGTAACTATACATACACCAGATAAGTTTGTAAGAAATGCCATAAAGTCCATTTCTGGTACGGCACTACCAATCATGATGTTTGGTGGGTCACCAATAAGTGTTGATGTACCACCGATATTAGAAGCCAAAATTTGTGCTACTAAGAATGGTTTTACTGGTACATTTAACTGTCTTGTAATACTGAAAGTAAGTGGCACTGTCAATAATACTGTTGTTACATTATCTAAGAATGCAGAACAGATTGCAGTTAAAAAAGATAATGCTACTAATAATTTTAGTGGTTCTGCTTTTACTTTTTTAGCTGACCAAACTGCTAGATAATTAAATAAACCAGTTTCACCTGTGATATTTACAACTACCATCATACCAGCTAAAAGACCAATAGTATTAAAGTCGATATGGTGAATAGCCATCTCCTGAGTTAAAATACCACATACAATCATGAGCATTGCACCAGTCAGGGCAATTACAGTTCGGTGAATTTTCTCCGAAACAATGAACACGTACACTACCATGAAAATGGCAAGTGCAATCCAAGCTGTTGAATCCATGAATAAACCTCACTTTATTTTTTTATTTTCCCCTTTTTTATTATCTCTATCTATAATTAATTATAATTATCCTTTTTTAGCAACTTTGGACCATGTATCACGAAGACCTACTACACGATTGAATACTAAATTATCCATTGTGCTATCTTTATCTACGCAGAAATAACCTTGACGTAAGAACTGGAATTTTGTACCAGGTGCTGCCCATTTTACACTTGGTTCTACTTTACAATTATCTAATACTACTAAAGAGTTTGGATTTAAAGAAGCGATGAAATCTCCATTTACTGCTCCTTCTTCATCATTTAATAAATAATCATAAAGGCGAACTTGTGCATCTAAAGCTGTAGAAGCATTTACCCAATGAATAGTACCTTTGATTTTACGTCCTGCTGTTTTACCACCAGTTTTGGAATCTGGGTCATATGAACAATGAAGTTCTACGATATTTCCTTGTTCGTCTTTTATAACTTCTTCACATTTAATGATATAAGCATTTTTTAAACGAACTTCGCCTTCTGGTTTTAAGCGGAAGAATTTCTTTGGTGCTTCTTCCATGAAGTCTTCACGTTCAATATAAATTTCACGGCTAAATGGCATATAATGTTTAGCATCTGTATTTGGTAAGTTTTCACAAGCAAGCATTTCTGTTTTATCTTCTGGATAATTTGTGATTACTACTTTAATAGGGTCAAGCACTGCCATGATACGGTTTGCATGAGCATTTAAATCTTCACGCACACAATGTTCAAGCATTGCTACATCTACTAAGCTATTTGCCTTAGCTACGCCAATGCGTTCACAAAAATCGCGAATTGCTGCTGCTGTATAACCACGACGACGAAGACCAGAGATAGTCGGCATACGTGGGTCGTCCCAGCCAGATACATAACCACCTTCTACTAATTGGCGAAGTTTACGTTTACTCATAACCATTTTTGTGATATTCAAACGAGCAAACTCAATCTGACGTGGACGTGTATTTACGTCAAAACCAAGACTATCTAAAAGCCAATCGTAAAGTGGACGATGATCTTCAAATTCTAAAGTACAGATAGAATGTGTAATACCTTCGATAGCATCAGATAATGGATGAGCAAAGTCATACATTGGATAAATGCACCATGCATCACCTGTACGATGATGAGAAATATGCGCTATACGATAGATAACTGGGTCACGCATAGTGATATTAGGTGAAGCCATATCGATTTTTGCACGTAAAACTTTTTCGCCATCAGCGAATTCACCATTTTTCATGCGTGTAAATAAATCTAAGTTTTCTTCTACACTACGATTGCGATATGGAGATTCTTTACCAGCTTCAGTCAAATTACCACGATATTCGCGGATTTCATCAGCAGTTAAATCATCTACATAAGCTTTACCTCTTTTGATTAACTCTACTGCATAATCATAGAGTTTTTCAAAATAATCAGAAGCGTAATATTTTCTATCCTTCCATGTAAAACCTAACCATTTTACATCTTCTTGAATAGAATCTACATATTCTACATCTTCTTTTACTGGATTAGTATCGTCAAAACGAAGGTTACAAAGACCATTATATTTTTGAGCTGTACCGAAATTTAAGCATATGGATTTTGCATGTCCAATATGTAAATATCCATTTGGTTCTGGAGGAAAACGTGTATGTATTCCTTCAGTATATTTACCTTCTTTTAAATCTTCATCAATAGCATTATGCACAAAATTAGAAGCCATTAATTCTGCCATTATTTTTTCCCCTTCTTTTATCAAATTATAGTTTATCTTATATGATATCATGATAAACTATTATTTGTCAGCTTTAACCTTGCCAAATATCTTTCGTTTGTAGTTTTTCTTGGATATAATTGCGCAAACGAGTAATACCTTGCATCATTTTTTCATCTTGAACTAGATTGTTGATTATATCTTCAATATAATTTTGTTCTATAATCTGCTGTAATGACCATGCAAAATATACATCATATACCCACATCAAACGCACAAGTTTTCTATCATCTTGTGTTCTCATTTTTGTGTAATCACATTGCTTACCTGCTACAAATAAATCCACAAAGTCAGGGCTACAACCTGTACCATCTGTAGGTCCTAAAAATGGTTTTAATACGCGATAAATATCTATTTTATCAGCATCGCGAATTAATTTAGCAAAAGCTAAATGCCTTTGATTTTCTGTAGGCGCTATTTCTTTAGCATTATGATTACCTATGGCAAATTTTAAAGTTGCTAAATCTTCTTCATCTAATTTAGTCATAAAAGGTAAATCCTTTATAACTTTTAGACCTAATTTAGCATGATTTTCAGATAAGGCATCATTAAAGGTGCGATATACTGTGAACTGATAAAAGCGACCTACATCATGGAATAAACCTATCATTTTAGCTAACAAACTATCATGTTCATTTAAATTCAAATGTTTAGCCAAATTTTCGCAGTTTTTTACAACCATCCATGTATGTTTTTCTTTTAATATTATGCCATCTACGATTTGGGCATCATCAAAAAATATCGTCTTTGCTGATTTTATCTCCAAATGAGATTTTGCTGTCTTTGCTGCTTCTGGCGAATAAAAAGATTTCATATATGTTGTCATCCATGAACTCATTTCTTGCCAAAGGTCTTGCATTTTTGCTATATCGTTCATCATATCACCCCAAAATCTTCAAAATTTCAAAATACAATATGATATTTTTAAGCTTTAAAATTAAAGAAAGTAACTTCTGGTGGGCAACCAATGCGATAAGGGAACCAACTGCCTGCACCATTGCTTACATAACCAATGGAGTTATTCTGCTCAAATCTTCCACGCATGTACTTAAACATAGGAATAATAGGTATACCTAAAAAAGCAAATTGTCCTCCATGTGTATGACCTGTTAAAGTCAAATTTATATTATGTTTAAAAGCCTCATCTATAAAAATAGAATGATGAGCAAGCAATATCTTATAAGCATCTTCTGGTACATCTTTTAAAGCTTTTTGTAAATACTGTTCTCGCATATTAGCAGACTCTTGTCCGCCTCTTTCATCTACATAATCCACGCCTAAAAGATATAAAGGTTTATCTCCACTTAAAATCTTTACGGACTGATTATTTAAGATTTTGATATTTGTCTTACTTAAAGCTTCTTGTAGATGTTCTATACCACGTATATGTTCATGATTACCCCAGCAAAAATAAACGCCAAAAGGAAAATACGGTGTAAAAGCATTTAATATCTTGATAGCTTCATCATTTATCTTGCCACTATCAAAAACATCACCCGTGATGACGAGCATATCTGGAGCTTTATGTACTATTTCATTTAAAATCTCATAAAACTGTCTAACTGAGAAGAAATTTCCCAAATGTACATCCGTTAAATGAGCTATTTTCAAGCCATTTAATTTAGGAAATGCACTACAATCTATATCTTGTTCTACAAATTCTATATTACGGCTTTCGTATAAACCACCATATAAAGTAGCTGAAATAGCAGGCACCCAAACAACGCCATGTAAAAATCTACGTCTGCTTTCATCAACTTTAGTGCCACTTGTTTTTTCATAAATTAAGCGGAAAATCTTCACCAATAAAGCTATAATGGATAAAAAGACTTGCAATACATACCACATTACAACTAATTTTATGAGAATTGAAGTATATTCAAAATCTAATATTTTAGGATATAATACTGCAAAACCCACAATAGCTACTAAATTAATAATGATTAATTTTTTTCTCGCAGATTTATAAACATTAGCGGAAATATATTCCTTTGCTAATAAAATACTACTACAAGCGATAACAGCCATTACTAAAGCCATCATTATAGTAAAACTCATGTGCAATATATCACACTCCTAACAATCTCTAAATTAAAATATTAGCTAATCAATAAATTTTATTAATCAAATTTATTACAAATCTACATTATTTCTAAATTATATCATATCTACCAAAAATTTTAAAAGAGACAGTTTTCATATATTATATAATTATTTCTACCCTATAATTTTATTTAACTATTTAATAATTTTTATAAAAAATCTTCTTAAAGCTTATATATAGCACCCTTTACTATTGACAAGGATTTATTTTTCTTTTAGAATAAAATTATAGTTTTTAAATAATTTTTCTATTTTAATAACAATTATTATTAATAACTATTTTGGGAAGGGGCTTAAAGCTGTTATAAATAATATATAATTTTATATAAAAATCTATAAATTATT
>OCPZ01000244.1_pt1 | contig 46587 bp, 45 predicted proteins | sample 1538881 | NCBI WGS metagenome assembly OCPZ01 (sample SAMN04571733, study PRJEB22368) | human gut metagenome | biome: human gut; material: stool | host: Homo sapiens | place: Luxembourg | collected 2013-01-11 | reverse complement strand
AACGACTGCCACAACCACTTGAAACTCAAAACAAAAGCTCAAATCTGCTATTTTTCGCTTTTTTAGTCATTCTTTTTCTGAAAAAATTCTATTAGAGATAGATCAACCATTCGTATACAAACTACATTTTGATATTTTGCATCGATATAATAGAATTACAATTCATACGGAAGAATCTACAATCCAAGAGTATTTTAAATTAATACATCAAGAATTCAATCATAAAATGGATTATATAAACAAAAATCTATTACGACAACTATTGATTTGTATCCTATGTAAGATTGAAAAACTACTTACGCATACTTTTACATATCAAAAAAATGAGACTTTAGAAATACAATTTAAAAAAATGGTCGATTTACATTTTAAAGAATGGCACCATCTACATAATTACCTACAACGATTAAACACATCAAGAAAACATATTGATAAAATAATCTTTCAAAAATATAAAAAAAAACCTACTGACCTCATTGATGAAAAATTAATAAATCAATCAAAAATGCTCCTGCAATACTCAGAACATAGCATCAAACATATTTCTATTTATTTGGGATTCACTGATGTTTCTAATTACTGCAAATTCTTTAAAATCCACACAGGGGTAACACCCAATGAATACAGAAGACTTGTCATACAAGAGGGTTTATTCTCACTCAGCCACAACCGCTGACATGCAAGTTAAACCCTGTTTATTTGAAACTCGAATACGAAAAACTTATCTACTCGCGGCCGCGAGTAGCGTTACCTTCGGCCGTGAGTAGCACTACCTTCGGCCGCGAGTAGCGCTACCTTCGGCCGCGAGTAGCATTACCTTCGGCCGCGAGTAGTGCTACCAGCGGCCGCGAATCGATAACTTGTGACTATGAGATTCCCCCATCTGACGGGCAACTTATAATTTGGCAATAAAATAAACTTACATAATTTTGACAGGTGACCATTTTATGGCCACCCTTTGTAGGTTGGATGTTTTTCTGCTCTTTACTTTTTAGAATATTATCTCGAACTCGCGTAAATAAGCCAAAGTCTATCTATCAAGACTTTGGCTTATTTGTTTTCTACAATACGGCCTGCATGGGATGCTTACGCTGCAATACGAGGCAGACAGCAACTTGCGCAACACAGAAAAAGTGCTTGTCTCGGAAGATATCTACAAATACTTCCAGCGCGAAGTGCGTCCTTACATGACTGATGCTTGAATTGACCGACACCAAAATCGGCTGCGACTTTTCATTCAATAAATACTTCTATCGCCCACAACCGCTACGCTCACTTGCCGAAAACGAGGCGGGCATCTTGGCGCTTGATGCTGAGAGCAAGGGGGAGATTGAACAAATTCTGAAAATAGAGTAACTATGGAGAGTAAAAATAACGATACACGTCCACACTTTGTTTCATCAGATGCCACAACTTTTTCGCATGAATACGTTTCGTGGCTAAAAAACATAAAGCAACTCTACCAGCAGTCGCAAGCTAAAGTAGCTCTGAAGGTTAACGAAGAGCTGCTGCGCTTTTATTGGGCGTTGGGAGAGATATGGTGGCTTTTAAAATAGAGGAGCAATGGGGCAAAGGCATAATGAAACTATTAAGCCTTGACTTGCGTGCGGTTTTTCCTGAGCAGAAAAGATTTTTCAAAACTAATTTGAGATATATAAAACATTGGTATTCATATTATTCCGCTTCGCCTCAAATATCTCAGCAGGTTGCTGAGATATTTGAAATGTCCAAGAACTCTGCTCTTGTTCCATAGTTTCATCATGTTCAAATCTTCACCCACAGCCACACCGTTGCAGAAGCCTTATTCTATATTGACAAGGTGATTGAAGGCAATTGGAGCAGGCGAATGTTGGAAGACAATATTCAAGAGAATTTGTATGGCTCTGTTGGGCGCATACCCACCAATTTCAACAAACAGTCACCCAAGGAGCAAAGCGAACTTGTCCTGCAAACACTCAAAGCCCCTTACAACCTGAGTTTCTTGCAACTGTCGAAAGGCTATAACGAAACGGAACTCGAAAATGCCTTAGCTACCAACATTACGCGTTTTCTACTCGAGCTGGGGCATGGCTTTGCCTACGTTGGGCGACAAATGGAACTGCGTATGCCTGGCGGTCAGTCGTTCTTTCCCGATATGGTTTTTTACAACATTCCATTGAAATGCTATGTGGTGATAGAGTTGAAGGTAGTAAAGTTCGTTCCCGAGTTTGCAGGCAAACTTAATTTTTACGTCACAGCCGCCGACCATCTTTTGCGTGGTGAAGGCGACAATCCGAGCATCGGGTTGCTCATTTGCCGCTCAAAGGATGACACCGTGGTGGAATGGTCGTTGCAAGACATCAACAAGCCTATCGGAGTATCTACTTATCAACTGCAAGAAGTGGTGAAGCGAACAATTGAGGAATTGGAAAATACGCAAGATGGTCATGGAGAGATTTCAAAATTATAAAGATAGCGGAAAACACGCTTGACCCCAACAAAGCGACCATTACCAGTGCTGGATAACCCAGACCGCACCTCAGCCGAGGTGCGGTCTGGGTTTCATCAAATAATAATGACGCTTCAGCTTGTCCAAATAATTCTATATTTCTGGAATTTTTCCAAAAAGACTTCCTTTTCGGCTTTTGACGTATTATCTTTGCAGAAGATTGGCTGCACCTCAACAATTCAAGTAAACTTGATTGTGTTCGGTTTGCACAATCTTTGCAGTATCAAAACCGACAAGAGATATTTCGAAGCAGACAAGAGGTGATTCAACAATTATCAGATTTTTTCAAAACCAAAGAGTATTTTTTTCAAAACCTATCTTACCATGAGCATTAAGTATGAAATCCATTCCATCAAAAATTCTAACGGCAAAGGCGAAGAACGCCATTATGCACACCTTCATGAGGGAACTGCCATGAACGCTGACCAGCTCGAGAGCCACATTGAGGAGTCGTGCTCGCTGACGAAAAGCGACATGGAAGCAACGCTCTCTGTTCTGAGGGCCACCATGATTCGCGAACTCTCGCAAGGAAAACGTTTTCATCTCCCTTCCATCGGCAGTTTTTCGCTTTCGGTGGACCTGAATCTGCCGGAGGGAAAATCGGTTGACAAAATGCGCGGCGACTACATCAGCGTGCGCAACCTCAACTTTCGACCCGACACGTCGATGTTGCGGGAAATCAAAAACAACGCACGCTTCGAACGTGCCGATGTCTCTACCAAATCCAACCATTATACGGAGGAGTATATTTTAAAGCGAATGAAGGAATTTTTCAAGACCCACGCTTACATCACGCGGCGCGACATTGAAAGCTTGTTCGGGTTCCGCCGGAGCTATGCCACAAAATGGTTGAAGCATTTCAGGGAAAGCGGTGTGTTGAAACAAAGCGGCCCGGTGAACTCTGCCGTTTATCTCCCTTGTTAAAGGGTGTGGTGTTCATTCCGGCGTGGCTTCAGAAAGAACACAAGTTGCCACGCCGAAACGACTGGAAACGCCGAACGAAGTTATTCCTCTGCACTGTTGCACCTGTTTTTCCATGACCTGAAACCCTCCGAACAAACGGGTTGCTGGCGGCTGCAACCTACTCCACTCTGACCACGTCCACCACGTGACTGCCAGCGCCGATGAGGTCCTGGCGTTCGGAAATGCACTTCTGATATTCTATGAAATGGGCAAAGGTCTCTTCGCTCATTCGGTTGAGGCGCGTTCGCATATAGTCGGAAGCGCCGTCGGGCGAGAAGATGGTGACGCGCTGCAATCCCGCCATCTCATTCAGGCGGTTGATGTCGTCCAGGCGCACATAATCGTAGAGTTCGTCGGCCTGGGCTTGGATGTGGAAATTCTTGTCAACCACACCGCGTTCCAGCAGTCCGCCAATGCGTTCTTCATCGAAGCAATAAGAGAGAATGCTGTATTCATTCATGAGGTAAGCCACGAAAATCAGTCCGCCCGGCTTCGTCACACGCTTGGCCTCAAGGAGCGCTTTCAACTTCTCTTCGTCACCGATGAGATGGTAGAGCGGGCCGAGCAGAAGGGTGAGGTCCGCCGAGGCAGTCGGGATGAACGAGAGGTTTCTGGCATCGCCCTGAACCACGTCGGCGGCTGGTTCGCGCTTCAAAAACACGTCGATGTTGCGTCGCACAAGCTCAACGGCCTTCACGCGATAGCCCTCTGCCATGAGTGCCGACGTGTAGCGCCCCGTGCCCGCACCGATGTCGAGCAGGAAATCCTCTGGTCGCAGAAAGCGGCGCAGATGGTGCATGGTGGTTTCAAATTCCACAATGCCGTGCCGGCGTTGCAGACGAAGGTCTTCGGGGTGTTTGTTATAGTGTTTTTCAATATTGGATAATGCCATGTAAGTGTAGTTATTAAAGGGGTGATGCAAAGCGATGGGGCGCGGACGCACATGCTGGAGTTTCCGACATGTGCGTCCGCCCGCCGCGTTTTGCCTGCAAAGGTATTTCAATTTCGCGAGAAATTGGTGCTTCCGCGGATGTTTTATGCCACGCCGCCGCTGGGGGGATAAGTAGGTGTTTATAATTATTTTTGTAAGTAGGTGGTCAGAATTATTTTTACATTTGAAATGTTCTATCGGGTTTGCGAGTTGTTTGTTTGTCCATCGGTTTGCAGGAAAGCGATTATCTTTTGCAACGGAAAAACACGGAGGATTGGCCTTTTCGGAAACAGAATTAAGCACAAAGGAATACTATTTGTGCATTTTAGCACATTCATCGAAGGTGCGCACTCCTTCCATTGTTTCATTTGCAACAATTATTCCGCATTTAATAACCTTCTAAAAATAAAAAGATTAGGCATAGGAGTAATCCGTTTTTGTAATTATTAACCCATCTTTATTCAAAGTTTTACGCGGGGCAAGCGACGTTACCTTGGAAAATGCCCTACCTTTGTAAGACAATTGCGAAATGACATGGAAGAAACCTATGAGCAAATAAAGAAAATGATTGCCGACGGATTCGTTGAAGAAGCCGTTGCTGCAGCGCGTGAAAGCATGGGGGGAGACAACGACGCCCAGCTGCTTTATCTCATGGGGAACGCTTACATGAAACAAGGATTGCGAAAGGAAGCCATGAACGCCTACAGAAAGGCGGCGGAAATCAACCCGGAAGGCCCTGCCGTGGAGGCAGGGCGCATGATTGACCAGATCATGGCTTTCTACAACAAGGACCTCTATAATCCTTGATGCAAACGATGCGGGAAAAGTTTTCGCCTCATCTGCCAGACGTTTTGCGCCGGGCAAGGAAGGAGGGGGCAACGGATGCCGCCACAGCGATTCGGAAGTAATTCAGACGAACCACTTAAATATATTCCTGAACTGTTACTTACTATGAGCAAAATAAAAGGAGCCATCGTCGTTGACGAAGAACGTTGCAAAGGATGCAACCTGTGTGTCGTGGCTTGCCCGACACATACGCTGGCACTTACAACCAACGAAGTGAACCACAGAGGATATGTCTATTGCCATGATGTGGCCGATGCCTGTATCGGATGCGCATCGTGTGCGATTGTCTGCCCGGATGCCTGCATCACGGTTTACAAGAAGAAAATGGATTAATGACATCCTGAAAGCCGACGACAGGAACGAAAGTTGAGCGAAGGGGCGGTTGAACCACAATGCCACCGAGCTCCAGCGCTTCTGGCCATCGGTCATACAGGGATTTCCGTCGGGACATGGATGGTCCTGGCCCGAAAAGGCGCAGCCCGCTGAAGAAGCAGAGGCGTCATGGCCAGGAAACAAAGGTCGGGCGGAAAGGTGTTACACGATATTGAAAATGGAAAACGAAGTTCTTTTACTGAAAGGCAACGAAGCGATAGCCCATGCAGCCATCCGCTGCGGATGCGACGGATATTTCGGCTACCCCATCACCCCGCAGAGCGAGGTGCTGGAAACGCTGGCTGCCCTCAAGCCTTGGGAAACGACGGGCATGGTGGTGTTGCAGGCTGAAAGCGAAGTGGCCTCCATCAACATGCTCTATGGTGGAGGAGGCACGGGAAAACGCGTAATGACCTCATCGTCGAGCGTAGGCATTGCCCTGATGCAGGAAGGCATCAGCTATATGGCTGGCGCGGAAGTGCCGGGACTGATTGTCAACGTGCAGCGAGGCGGCCCTGGACTGGGCACCATCCAGCCCTCGCAGAGCGACTATAACCAAGCGACGAGAGGCGGCGGCAACGGCGACTACAACGTGATTGTTTTGGCACCCAACTCGGTGCAGGAAATGGCTGATTTCGTTGACCTCGCCTTCTCCCTGGCCTTCAAATACCGCAACCCGACGATGATTCTCTCTGATGGTGTCATCGGACAGATGATGGAACGCGTGGTGTTGCCTCCGTTCAAACCACGCCGCACGGAGGAGGAAATCGCCAAGGAATGTCCTTGGGCCGCCAACGGACACGGATTGAAGGGACGCAAGCCCAACATCATCACGTCGTTGGAACTCGACCCGGCCGTGATGGAAAAGAAAAACCTGCACTTGCAGGCCAAATATGCCGAAATTGAGAAAAACGAGGTGAGATATGAAACGACGAACTGCGAAGACGCTGACTACGTGATCGTGGCCTTCGGATCGGCAGCACGCATTTCCCAGAAAGCGATGGAGATGGCACGCAAGCAGGGCATCAAGGTGGGATTGTTCCGCCCAATCACGCTGTGGCCGTTCCCAACGAAGGAGATTGCCGAACTATCTGGCCGAACGAAGGGCATTCTGACGGTGGAAATCAATGCCGGGCAAATGGTGTTCGACGTCAGAGCTGCCGTTGAAGGCCGCATTCCGGTTGACCACTTCGGCAGACTGGGCGGCATCGTGCCTGACCCCGACGAAATTATCGAGGCTCTCAAAAAACTGCAAGCGAAGTAAGATAACAAGAAACTCTCACAACAGAAACACATGTCTGAATCTGACGATATTCTCGAACGCCTGAAACACCCCGAAAGGGAAAAGGAGCGCCACAGACCAAACCAGCGCCTCTTCTATCGAAACATCATCAACGGCACTTTTATCCTGCTGGCCGCCATCGCCATGATTGGCCTCGGGGTTTCGTGGACGGGGGCCACTTCGCCCACATGGTGTTACGCTCTGGCTTTGGTGGCCGTGTTCATCAAGATGATTGATGCGGTGATGCGCATTCCTGATATGCTGAAACGACCGAACGCCTCGAAGCTCAACACGCGCAGAAGCGTTTCTGCCGCTGAAAACGGTGCGAAGGAGACTGACGCATCGGAAGCCTGCAAGCAGGAAGAAGGGAAGTGACGGAAGAAAACAGAAAACGGGAAAGGCCAATGGGCCGCAGCGGGGCAACGCCCACGCCGTGGCATGGAAACAACGAAAAGCCGCCCATCGGCGGCAGTTGTCTTCTCGGCATTTCCACGCGGTTTCTCGAAAGAATTGTGAGGTGTTCCACCATAATAATTGTATTGATATGAGCGAATCAAATAATCCGGAAGAGAGCGTTTCCTTGAGAAACGAGATTATCCAGTCGGGAGAACTGGTTTACAAGAAGCCAGAACTCATGAACGATGTCAACATGCACTATTGTCCTGGCTGCTCACACGGCGTTGTGCACAAGCTGATTGCCGAAGTGATTGCCGAAATGGGCATGGAAGACAAAACCATCGGCATCAGTCCGGTGGGATGCGCCGTCTTTGCCTACCGCTACCTTGACATCGACTGGCAAGAGGCCGCCCACGGACGCGCTCCTGCCTTGGCCTGCGCCAGCAAGCGCCTTTGGCCCGACCGCCTGGTGTTTACCTATCAGGGCGACGGCGACTTGGCCTGCATCGGCACGGCTGAAACCATCCACGCCTTGAACCGTGGCGACAACATCACGATTATTTTTGTCAACAACGCCATCTACGGCATGACTGGCGGACAGATGGCGCCGACCACGCTGATGGGAATGAAAACGGCCACTTGCCCTTACGGACGACAGGCGGACATTCATGGCTACCCCATCAAAATAACGGAAATCGCTGCACAGCTGGAAGGAACGGCTTATGTGTCGCGCCAAAGCGTCCACAACGTGGCGGCCATCCGAAAGGCGAAGAAGGCCATCCGCCATGCGTTTGAAAATTCAATGGCGGGCAAAGGGTCCAACTTGATTGAAATTGTCGGCACTTGCTCTTCTGGATGGAAGATGTCTCCAGTGAAAGCCAACGAATGGATGGCGCAACACATGCTCGACTTCTACCACGTTGGCGACCTGAAGGACGCCTGCGCCCAATAAGAGGGGCTGCACACCTCTCAACTCTTTAACCAACCACGGGAGTTTTTCTGCAAACGACAGCTGCCAAGAAGCAAAAAGGCTCTAAGCGGATATTGACGCTTTCTGCCGCAACAGGGCCCGCTCTTCTGGGTCTGACTGACTGGCAAATGCTTGCACAACGCTCCCGGGCATCAAAAGACATTCCACAATGAAACAGGAAATAATCATATCGGGATTTGGCGGTCAAGGCGTTCTCTCCATGGGCAAGATTTTGGCCTATGCCGGACTGATGGAAGGCAAGGAAGTGACGTGGATGCCGGCCTACGGCCCTGAACAGCGAGGCGGAACGGCCAACGTGACGGTCATTGTCAGCGACGAAAAGATTTCTTCGCCGATTCTGAGCAAATACGACACGGCCATCGTGCTCAACCAACCTTCGCTCGACAAGTTCCAACCGAAGGTGAAGGTCGGGGGCGACATCATCTACGACAGCTTCGGCATTCTCGACAAACCAACGCGCGAAGACATCGAGGCTTACCACATCCCGGCGATGGAAACTGCCGCCGAAATGAAGATGATGAAGTGCTTCAACATGTTTGTGCTCGGCGGACTGTTGAAAATCCACCCCATCGTGAGTCTTGAAAGCGTGATGAAGGCTCTGAAAAAGACCTTGCCTGAACGTCACCACGACTTGCTGCCGCTCAACGAGCAGGCCATCTTGAAGGGCATGGAAATCATCAGCAAATAAGGGGAAAGGTTTCTGCCGGAATCGGCAGGACGTTTCCACGAAAGGACCAACAATAAGCAATCAAGGCGGAGGGCCTGAAGCCACACCGCCATTCAATAACACTTAAACGTATCATATTATGGCAAACCGCAAACGACTGAAGAAGAGCATTAAGATTGTTACTGGCGAACTTTTTGCCGACTGCGTAGCATTGGCACACATCGGACAGGGCGACAGCGAAAAACTGCAAGGCCTGATGGTTGAAGTGCTGGCGCTGCACAGCGACTTCGTGGCAAGACTTAGCCACGTGGAAAAGGGCGAAGAGAAGAAGTTCTTCAAGAAGCTCCGTGACGAATTCACACAGAAGGTCAACGATTTGAGCAATCGCATCGTTGAAGCCTGACTTTATGTATAATTGAGGCATTGGGTGCTTACTGACGTAGGTGTCCGATGTCTCTTTTTAGAGGGGTTTCAAATTTCCGATGTAAGTAATGGTGAAAGAATAAGTTGACCAATTTTGCCATTACTAAGCTCCGATGCCCTTCAGCCGTAACACGTAAAACACCCACTAATGTCGCATTTAATCAGCCGCACTCTCTTTTATAAAGTACTCGGATGGAAGGTGAATGTCACTGTTCCGCACCACGACAAATGTATCATCTGCGTGGCGCCACATACGAGCAACTGGGATTTCATCATCGCTGAACTTTATTACCACGCCATCGGGCGCAAAGCTGGCTTCTTGATGAAGAAGGAATGGTTTTTCTGGCCGCTGGGCTACATCTTCCGCCGAATGGGAGGCATTGCCGTGACGAGAAACAAGAAAACGAGCCTGACGGACCAATTGGCCGAAAAGGCAAAAAGCATGGACCGCTTTGAACTGGCCGTGACGCCTGAAGGCACACGCTCGCTCGTGACGACCTGGAAGAGGGGATTCTATTTCATCGCCCTCAAAGCGAAACTGCCCATCATGCTCTACGCCATCGACTACGACAATAAAACGGTCATCTGCAACAAGACGATTATGCCTTCGGGCGACGTTGACGCAGACATGCGTCTCATCATGGATTACTACCGCCCGTACAAAGGAAAATATCCTGGCAAATTTGCAGTGGAGGATATTCCGTCTGCCAACGAGAAATAAGTGCCGACCGAAACGACGGGAACACACAGAAGTTTACCTGAGGAGTTACGGGTTATCCGGCAAGAAACACATGGGACGTCAGAACGTTTTTCAAGACGTCCCCCAAACAATCACAATGACATTCCCTTTCGCGCAGACAACTTGCGGCGAAAGGCTTTCAACGAAGCAATGAGAAAAAAGCTATACTGTGTAGCCCTTTCCTTAGGGCTCTGCTCATTCACCCCCATCGTTGCCCAAGAACATACTGGCTATAGCCCCGCAAAAGAGGTTATCAGTCAGTTTTTTCTTTCCTACAGTCTACCAGGCTACGTGCCGCGCGAAGCCATGCGCTGCGACAGTTGCGCAATCAACGAGAAGGAACGAAGCGTCACGGTCTACGTCAACGAGGCGTTTTGTTCGCAACCGTTCACACCTAAATCGGTGGGAAGAATCTATAAGGACCTCAGCCGGAGTCTGCCGCAACCGTTCAACACCTATAAGCTGAGCATTCTCTCTGGCGACGGACGGCGCATTGAAGACTTTATCCCCAATATGCTGCGCGAAGGCAACGAAGACCAAACGCGCCTGTGGGGAAACATCAATTATGCTGGGGCGCCGTGGGTGGCCAACACCTCGCGCCCGTTTTCTATCACGCGCGGCCTCAACGGTCGGCACCTGATGATCAACGCAAGCCACGGACGCTATTACCATAACGGGGAATGGCGCTGGCAGCGCCCGTATATTTTCTGCACGACGGAAGACCTCTTCACGCAGTCGTTCGTTTTCCCTTACCTCATCCCGATGCTCGAAAACGCTGGAGCTGTGGTGGCGACGGGGCGCGAGCGCGACACGCAGACGTTTGAGGCCGTGATTGACAACGATGCGTCCAAACGGCAGGGAAGCTACACGGAGATTGAGCAGGAGGACTTCGCATGGCAGACGACGCCAGATTCTGTGGGGTTTGCCATGCCGTCGGGCTTGCTGAACGACTGTGTTTTTCCGTTTTCTTCTGGCACGAGCAGGCAGGTGGCGGTCACAAACCGCCGTTCTCGTCTGGCACAAGCCACCTGGACGCCACGCATTCCCAAGACGGGACGTTACGCTGTCTATGTGAGCTATGCCTCACGCCCCAACAGTGTTAGCGACGCGCATTACATTGTCTACCACAAAGGAGGGCGAACGCAATTCCGCGTCAACCAGCAGATGGGCGGCGGAACGTGGGTGTATCTCGGCTCGTTTGAATTTGACGAGGGGGAGAACCGCGAAGGAAGGGTCGTTCTGACCAATCAGAGTTCATCGCGCGGCGTGGTGACTGCCGATGCCGTGAGATTTGGCGGTGGTGTGGGACAGACGGAGCGCGGCAACGCCGGAACGAGCGGACTGCCGCGTTTTCTCGAAGGGGCTCGCTATCAAGCACAATGGAGCGGCCTGCCCGACTCGCTATATAATAAGGACTGCGGACAAAACGACTACAACGACGACATCCGTTCGCGCTCTTTCTTGCTCAATTATCTGGGCGGCGGCAGTGTCTACATGCCGGGAAAAACGGGGAAAGGGGTGCCTTTCGAACTGGCGCTGGCTGTTCACAGTGACGCCGGCATACGCCACGATAATTCCATCTATGGCACACTGGGTATCTGCACCACCGTCGACGACGAAAAGAACACCACGTACCCATCGGGGCTCTCGCGGCAAGCATCCTCGGATTTTATCGGTATGACGATGACAAACGTGACCGACGACCTCTCGCGCCTCTTCAACATTCCTTGGACACGACGCGAACTTTGGGACCGCAACTATGGGGAGTCGCGAACGCCGAACGTGCCTTCGGCCATTCTCGAAATGCTCTCTCACCAGAATTTCGCCGACATGAAATATGGGCACGACCCGCTCTTCAAATTTGCCTTGTCGCGGGCAGTGTATAAATCCATCCTGCAATTTGTCTGCTATGAACACGGCATCAAAAACTATGAGGTGCAACCGCTGCCGGTTCATCATTTTTCTGCCACTCTCACGCCAGAAGGCAAAGCCCTGCTGAGTTGGCGGGCAACGGCCGACACGCTCTGCGAGAAAGCTGCGCCGACGGGCTACGTGGTCTATACGAAAATCGGCGACGAGGATTTCGACAACGGACTGGTTGTTGACGGGAACACAAGCGTATTGCTGCCCGTCAGCGAAGGTTTGCAATATAGCTATAAAGTGACGGCCATCAACCAAGGCGGCGAGAGTTTCCCTTCAGAAACGCTCACGCTGCGCAGAGGCACTGCCGGGAGCAAATGCATCTTGATTGTGAACGGCTTCGAACGATTGAGCGGTCCCGCCTGGGTGGAACGCCACGACAGCCTCGGCTTTGACCTTCGCGAAGACCTCGGCGTGCCTTATGAATATACAACGGCGTTTGCCGGAGCTCAAAAGATTTTCAATCGCAATGCCGCAGGACTCGACGAAACGCATGCTCTCGGTTTCTGCGGTAAGGAACTGGTTGGCAAGAAGGTCATGGGCAACACGTTTGACTATCCCTCTCTCCACGGCGCCGCCATTGCGAAAGCGGGAGACTACACGTTTGTGTCGGCTTCACGGGAGGCTTTCACCGATGGCACTGTCGACGCTGCAGACTACGATATGCTCGATTATATCTGCGGCATGGAGCGCGACGCACCGCAGAATCTGCGCCCCTATAAAGCGTTGCCGCCCAGTGTCCGCAACCGCATGACGGCCTATCTCCGAAGCGGCGGCAACATGCTCCTAAGCGGCTGTTATCTCGGCAGCGACCTGAAAACGGAAAGCGAAAGGGCGTTTGCACGCAATTACCTGAAATTTGATTTTGCAGGCACGGCATCAAAAGATTCCACTGACTATGTACGCGGCCTCAACCTTTCGCTCCCCGTCCGCAAGACCTTCGACAAAGAAGGCTACTTGCTGCAAAACTGCGACAAGCTCGTGCCGGCAGACCCAAAGGCTTTCACGGCTTTTGCCTACGGCGCTGGAGGCAGTGCAGGCATCGCCTACTCTGGCAATGACTATCGCCTTTTGGTGATGGGCTTCCCATTTGAAACCATCACGTCGGCCCACGTCCGACAACAAGCCATGAAGGCGATTCTCACCTTCCTGACAAAGTGAGGTGGAAGTAAGTTTGGCCGTTTCAAGGCTTTGTGCTAACTTTGCACAGGCTGAACAGACGGAAACCGCTGTTTGGCATCGCCACAAGGCTGCCGACAGACGCTCGGAACGGTTCTCCCGCTCCAAGCCCCCTCCCTGACACGACAGCCCATATCCATCTACACTGAAACAAAAAAGACAAAATATAATGACTAAAGAAAAAGTGATTCTCACGGGCGACCGCCCCACCGGACGCCTCCATATCGGCCACTATGTGGGCTCTCTGCGCCGCCGCGTAGAACTCCAAAACGAAGGCGACTTCAAGAAGATGTTCGTATTCATCGCCGACGCACAAGCCCTCACCGACAACATCGACAACCCTGAAAAAGTGCGCCAGAATGTCATTGAGGTGGCGCTCGACTACCTTGCCTGCGGCCTCGACCCAGAAAAGGTGACGCTTTTCATCCAGAGCCAGATTCCTGAGCTCTGCGAACTCTCGTTCTATTTCATGGACCTCGTCAGCGTAAGCCGCTTGCAGCGCAACCCAACCGTTAAGTCGGAAATCCAGATGCGCGGCTTCGAAAGCAGCATCCCCGTAGGCTTCTTCACCTACCCCATCAGCCAGGCTGCCGACATCACGGCCTTCCGCGCCACCACCGTGCCTGCGGGAGAGGACCAGAAACCGATGATTGAACAGGCAACGGAAATCGTGCGCCGCTTCAACTATATCTACGGCGAAACGCTCGTGGAGCCGGCCATCATGTTGCCAAACAACGCAGCATGCCTCCGTCTTCCGGGCACCGACGGCAAGGCAAAAATGTCTAAGAGCCTCGGCAACTGCATCTACCTCTCTGAAACGGCCGACGAAGTACAGAAGAAAGTCATGTCAATGTACACCGACCCAGAACACATCCACGTTGCCGACCCTGGCCACATCGAAGGAAACACCGTATTCACGTATCTCGATGCTTTCTGCCGTCCGGAACACTTTGAACGCTACTGGAACGAATACGCCAACCTCGACGAGGTGAAAGCCCACTACCAACGCGGCGGACTGGGCGACATGAAGGTGAAACGTTTCCTCAACAACATCCTGCAGGAAGAACTCGAGCCCATCCGCGCCCGCAGAAAGGAATATGAAAAGGACATTCCCGCCATCTACGACATGCTGAAGAAGGGTTGCGAGGAAGCCCGCGAAGTTGCGGCGCAGACCTTGGCCGACGTACGCCGCGCCATGAAGATTGACTACTTCAACGATGCCGCACTCATTCAGGAGCAGGCCAAACGCTTCAGCGAATAACAAGCCCCATCGCTGCAAATTGCAAAGCCTATCGCTGCAAACAACGGGCCATACCCTGCAAACTAGCTGAAGCAGCTTTGCAACGATAGTCAAGGCCCCAACAACAAAAAGCAAGGATATGTTCTGCAATAAATGACGCTAAAAATTTGTCATTTAAAAAATTAGTACTAACTTTGCAACCCGAATTGTGGACTTTATAGTGTAGCAAACACACTGAGTACCACGTCACCCCATGAAATATAAAAATAAAACAGCATAATAAAAATGAAAAGAACATTCCAACCTCACAACAGAAAGAGAAACAACAAACATGGTTTCCGTCAACGCATGCAGACCGCTAACGGTCGTCGCGTATTAGCAGCTCGTCGCGCCAAGGGTCGCAAGAAATTGACCGTTTCTGACGAAGTACACGGCAAGAAATAAACCCAGCCGCTGAGGTTGCTCAGAAATATAAGGAGAAGCAAGGACACTCGATGTCTCTTTGCTTCTCCTTTTTCTTGTTGGCAGGTGTTCAATAAAAAACAGGTTGAGCACCTGCTTACCCATTTCTCCAACGAAATAATGATGGCGGAAATATCCCCGTGAGAAATCCGCCCCACCGCCAAACAGACAACGCCCATTAGTAATGCTGCACCATGACTTAACCAAAGCGGCGCTGCCATTCCCAAAATTTCTCAACGCCAGCCTCGCCGAATTTGGCAAGGCTCTTAGCCACCTGCTCTGGTGTTCGCGTACGCTCGGGATGGCTTTTTGAGAAGAACTTGTCGGCATAGCAAACCACCTGCTCTTCAAGCGTCTCCGGCAAATAATCGCCGGGCGGCAACGGCAGATTCTGCGTGCGGATGTTCTCAGCCGTCAATCCCGTCCCCGTATGCCGCTCGCAGACGCGTGCTGTTTTCTCGTCGCCCTCCTCACGCATCAATTCGGCGCCAAGCCGCCCGTGAATCAGATAAGGAGCTTTTCCAAAACAATGGATGGCCGGCGCGTCTGTCAAGAAGATGCCGACATCGTGCAACATAGAAGCGCGGTAAAGAAAGTCGCGGTCGAGATGCAGTTCGGGATGACGGTCGGCCACCGCCAAAGCCATGTCGGCCACCTGGTGGCTATGATGAAGCAAGAGGCGGCGCAAAGCGTTGTCCTCAGGATAATATTTAAAGATGATTTCTTCTGCTGTCATGGTCAAGTAAAAATTATTAGGACTGTTCTCAATATTAAGCCAAGACAAAGTTACTATTTTCCGAAGATTACACTGAGAAATCCAAGGCTTTTATTTATTTTTGCACAGGAATAGGGGAAACACGACGAGCGCGATGAACTGTTCCGTGGCACCGCATGCCACCCGATGCACCTCATATTGCTCGATGTCCCTACCAACTGTCTGGATTTTTTCCAAGCGTCCCCATCGCCCGTCAAGAGAAGGGCGCTGCAACGAACATCAAACAATAACTTTAAATTTATATACCACGTTATGCTTATCATCGGAATTGCAGGCGGAACTGGTTCTGGTAAGACCACCGTCGTCAAGAAAATACGAGAAAGCCTGCCGGAAGGCGCTGTAGCAGTCATCCCGCAAGACTCCTATTATAATGACCAAACAGACATGCCTCTGGAAGAGCGAAAGAAAACCAATTTCGACCATCCCGACGCTTTTGAATGGCCGTTGCTTTCCCACCAGATTGCCGAACTACGTGCCGGACGCGCCATCGAGCAGCCCACCTACTCTTACATCACCTGCACGCGTTTGAAGGAAACGGTACACGTGGAACCCTGCGACGTCATCATCGTTGAAGGCATCATGACGCTCTACGACAAAGACTTGCGCGACCTCATGGACCTCAAGATTTTTGTTGACGCTGAGCCCGACGAACGCCTTCTGCGCGTCATTGAGCGCGACATCGCCGAACGCGGACATCCGTTGGAAATGTTGATCACGAAATATCGCAACATCCTCAAACCGATGCACGATGAGTTCATCGAACCGACAAAGCAGTATGCCGACATCATCATCCCTAACGGTGGCGACAACGAGCGCGCCATACAAATGATGCGCATGTACATTCTCTCCGCCCTCATGCGCCAGAGCAATCCCAAGAAATAAACAGCATCGCCCGATGCTGTCCCCATAGGACAATGAGACCATTCAAGACAGACTTCCGCAAGCCAAGCAACAACGCTTGCAGAAGTCTGTCTTTTGTTATTCCCCTCTTCCATTTCCAACGCGCCCGCCCGATTTCCCGTCAGAAAAAACCATCCAACACCAGTTTCGCGCAAAACATCAGGCGAAAAATGCGTCCAGCCCCTAAAAAAAAAGTAAATTTGCAGTATGATACGGAAAGTTTTCTGCAGCGGCAGAAAAATTCCCCACACATTTTACAAACTGGCAGATGTTCATAATTGGCCTGCCCTAAAACATCTATCTCATCTATGTCATTTGATTACCTCCTTAGCCGGTTCAACCTCCAAGAGATGACCGGTGCATTCGTGGTTCTCTTTGCCGTGATCGACGTATTAGGATCAACGCCTATCATTATCAACCTCAAGCAACAAGGCCGCCCCGTCAATGCCCTCCACGCCACGCTGATTTCGTCAGCACTGCTGGTTGGATTTTTCTTTGCCGGCGACGCCATGCTCCATCTCTTCAGCGTCGACATCGAGTCGTTTGCTGTCGCTGGAGCACTTGTCATTTTCTTGATGGCCCTTGAAATGCTGCTTGACGTTGAGATTTTCAAGAACATGGGACCCATCAAAGCGGCAACGCTGGTTCCAATCGTATTTCCTCTTCTCGCGGGTGCAGGTTCCTTTACGACGCTGCTGTCCCTGAAGGCCGAATACGCCTCTGTCAACATCCTCATCGCGTTGGCCCTTAACATGATCTTTGTCTACTGCGTTCTCCGCGCCACCGACAAAGTCGAACGCCTTCTCAGCGCCAGCGCCATCTATCTGCTGCGCAAATTCTTCGGCATCATCCTCTTGGCCATCTCGGTTCGCCTCTTCACGGTCAACATCTCAGCCTTGGTCGACAAAATCGGATAACGCCCCAAGAGCAGCAAGCGCCGCATCATGCCAATGGCACACTGGCCACTGCCAAACACGGCAATAGCCATCCATCAACAAAGAAACATAGGGGGCAGCCCATCCCATAGAAGGCCGTCCCCGAAACATATCGTTTGATTTTTTAATTCAAGAAAATGACAGATCTCGAAATTGCACACGCCACAAAACTTGCCCACATCGATGACGTAGCGGCCCAAATGGGCATTGTTCCCGACGAATTGGAACACTACGGGAAACACATTGCCAAGCTCCCTCTCAGCCTGATGGGAGCGCCCAATGGCAAACTCATTCTCGTCACCGCCATCACAGCCACCAAGGCAGGCATCGGCAAAACCACCGTTTCCATCGGTCTGGCCCTGGGCCTCAACCGCATTGGCAAGAAAGCAGTCGTGGCATTGCGCGAACCTTCATTGGGTCCTTGCTTCGGCATGAAGGGCGGAGCAGCAGGCGGCGGCCACGCACAGGTGTTGCCAATGGAGCGCATCAACCTGCACTTCACGGGCGATTTCCACGCCATCACCTCTGCCCACAACATGATTAGCGCCCTGCTCGACAACTATCTCTATCAGCATGCCAAAGACGGCTTCGGACTGAAAGAGATTTTGTGGCGTCGCGTGCTCGACGTGAACGACCGCTCCCTGCGCAGCATCGTGACGGGACTCGGCCCGGCCACAAACGGCCTTACGCAGCAAGCTGGCTTCGACATCACGCCAGCTTCCGAGCTCATGGCCATCTTGTGTCTGGCCACCAGTGAGAAGGATTTGCGTCGCCGCATCGAGCAGATTCTGTTGGGATATACTTACGACGGCCAACCCTTCACCGTCAAAGACCTCGGCGTGGCTGGTGCCATCATGGTGCTGCTGAAAGACGCCATGGCGCCCAATCTCGTGCAAACCACGGAGCAAACGCCTGCCATCGTCCACGGTGGTCCGTTTGCCAACATCGCACACGGTTGCAACTCTCTCTTTGCCACCCGCATGGCGCTCTCACACAGCGACTACACCATCACGGAAGCTGGCTTCGGTGCCGACCTCGGTGCAGAGAAGTTCTATAACATCCTTTGCCGCAAGAGCGGTCTGCAACCCGCCCTCACCGTCATCGTTGCCACCGCACAGGGCCTGAAGATGCACGGCGGCGTGGCGCTCGATGCCATCAAGGAGCCTAACCTCGAAGGACTTCGCACTGGCCTGGCCAACCTCGACCGCCACGTGAAGAACCTGCGTAGCTTCGGCCAGAGCGTGGTGGTGGTGTTCAACCGCTTTGCCACCGACACCGATGAAGAAATGGCACTCCTCAAGGCCCATTGCGAAGAAACGCTGAAGGCACCATTCGTCATCAACAACGCCTACGCTGAAGGCGGAAAGGGCGCGGAAGAAATGGCACACCTCGTGGTCGACACCATCGAAAACAACCCATCGCAGCCGCTGAAGTTCACCTACGACGACAACGACGACCTGCGCACGAAAATCGAGAAGGTGGCAAAAACCATCTACGGCGCCGCCAGCGTCACCTTTGCCAAACCAGCCCTCAACCACATCAAGCAGGCCGAGGCATTGGGCATGAACGCCTGTCCGGTTTGTATCGCCAAGACGCAGTTCTCTTTCTCTGCCGATGCCAAGCGCTATGGCGCGGTTGAAGGCTTCGATTTCCTCATCCGCGACGTTGTGCTCAACGCTGGCGCAGAAATGGTTGTAGCCATTGCCGGCGACATCTTGCGCATGCCGGGACTTCCCCGCGATCCGCAAGCCAACCACATCGACTATGTCGACGGAGAAATCATCGGACTCAGCTAAAACAAGGCTTAAAAGATACTTAACCAATAACCAATAGCTATCCGGATGAGGCCACACGACACAATCATCTGGATAGCTTTATTTGATTTATCATGAAAAAGATTCTTTCCATCTTCTTTGCCTTCGTCCTGGGCTTGGCAGCAGCAAGCGCCCACGACTTCAAAATCGAAAAAGGCAAGTTCTGGCTCGACGGCAAGCCCGTCACCCTGGTATGCGGAGAGATGCACTATCCGCGCATCCCGCAAGAATACTGGCGCGACCGCATGCTTCGCGCAAAAGCTATGGGCATCAACTGCATTTCGACCTACGTTTTCTGGAACATCCACGAGCGCAAGCCGGGTGTCTTCGACTTTAAGGGCGAGGCCAACCTCGCCAAGTTCATCCGCACGGCACAGGAATTGGGCCTCTACGTTGTGCTCCGTCCCGGCCCATACGTTTGTGCGGAATGGGACTTCGGCGGTTTCCCCTACTGGCTGCAAAAAAACAAGCACATGGTTTGGCGCAGCGATGACCCCGACTTTTTGGCTGCCTGCGAAAGATACATCAACCGCCTGGGCAAGGAAGTTGGAAAATACACCGTCAACAACGGTGGCAACATCCTCATGGTGCAGGTTGAAAACGAATACGGTTCCTACAGCAACGACCGCGTCTATCTTGGCAAGCTCAAAGACATGCTTCAGAAAGCTGGCTTCAACGCGCCTTTCATCACCTGTGATGGTGCCGGACAGATGCCAAACGGCTATATGAAGGATGTCCTGCCAACCGTGAATGGTTCTGTTGGCGAAGAAGTGAAACGCGCCATCGACCGTTTCTATCCCGGCGGCCCCTACTTCGTGGCTGAGTTCTATCCTGCTTGGTTCGACGTGTGGGGCACCCCGCATTCGAAGCGCGACTATAAAAGCCCTGCCAAGCAAATCGACTGGATGCTGCAACACGGCATTTCTGTGAATATGTACATGTTCCACGGCGGCACCAACTTTGCTTTCACCAACGGCGCCAACACCGTCGGAAGCGGCTATGAACCGCAGCCAACGAGCTACGACTACGACGCCCCTCTGGGTGAATATGGCAACATCACGCCGAAATATATGGCCTTCCGCGAGGTCATTCAGAAAAACCTGCCGGAGGGAGAAACTCTGCCAGAAGTGCCGGCACAAAATCCTGTCGCCACCTTCGCGCCGATCAAACTGACGGAAACGGCTCCCTTGGGCGCCGCCTTCAAGCGCCGCGTCGAAGCGGAACGTCCGCTGACGATGGAAGATGTTGACCAAGATTTTGGCTACATCCATTACGAAACAACCATCAAAGACGCCGTCAAAGGTCTGATGGTCATTCGCCAGGTTCGCGACTATGCCATCGTCTTTGTCAACGGCAAACGCATCGGCACGCTCGACCGCCGTCATCGCCAAAACAAGATGCAGGTGGACATCCCCGCCGGTGCCAAACTGGAGATTTTGGTTGAAAACGTCGGCCGCATCAACTATGGTCCCGATCTTCTCGACAACCTGAAGGGCATCACCGAAAACGTGACCATTGCCGGCAAGGAAGTGAAGGGATGGACCACCACGCCGCTGCCGCTCTACAACCTCAAGAAGATGCCTAAGGGCAAAGCGCAAGACGGCAACCTCGAAGGAGTGGGCTTCCACCGTGGCACCTTCACGCTCAGCGAGCGCGGAGATGTCTTCCTCGATATGAGCAACTGGGGCAAGGGTGCCGTATGGGTCAACGGCCGCAGCATCGGCAAGTTCTGGCAGATCGGTCCGCAGCAAACGCTCTACGTGCCTGGGCCGTGGGTCAAGAAGGGCAAGAACGAAATCATCGTGTTCGACCTCGAAGACAAGGGCAACCACACCGTTGCCGGCCTGCCGGAACCCATCCTCAACACGCTCGGCACCGACCACAACGCACACAAATCCCAACAGCGCACGCAGCCGGAAGGCCAGCCCACCGTTGAAGAAGGCGACTGCCTCCTGAAGGCCACGCTGAAGAAGGAAGGCGGCATGCAGCGCTTCAACTTCAAGGGCGCCAGCACTATGCGCCACCTGCTCCTGGAGGTCAACTCTTCATACGACGACAAAAACGCCTGCCTGGCCGAAATCAACCTCATCGGTGAAAACGGCAAACCAGTTGCCAAGGACGCATGGACCGTTGTTTACGTCAACACCGAACAGGCCGACGAAGGACCGGCTGAATATCTCTTCGACGAGTCAGCACGTAGCTACTGGCATTCCCAGTGGAAGAAGGAGCCAACCACGGCTTTCCCACACCGCATCATCATCGACCTCGGAGAAATCCAGACCATCACGGGCATCGAAATCCAGCAACGCAACCCGAACATGCCAGGCTGCGTCAAAGATTTCAGTGTCTACGGACGTCCGCAGTTCTTCTTGTTCAACAATGCGAAATAAGTAGGTGTTCAAAATTAGTTTATATTGAATTGTCGTATTATTTTGTTCCTACAGCTGTCTTGAAGAAGGAGCGTAGCGGGCTACGTGACTGATGAAAGACAGTTGTAGGGGCAAAAGAATACGGCAAGGCAATATCATACTGGGTTTCTCCTGCATGGATACTATAAAATAATTTTGAACACCTACTTAAAACATAGCGGGGGACTTGCAGGTCATTTGATTTGCAAGTCCCCCCTTTGATTTCTTCCTCCCCTCAATTCCAACAACTCCTCCATGACAAAACAAAACCACTCATCAGCAAAAGGCCTCATCGCTGCCGCAGCGCTCGCCCTCGTGCTTCCCGCCAGTATGCCCGCACAGACGCTGCTGCCAAAGCCAACGCGTTGCAATTTCGCCAAGGGCCACAACGCCATTGCGCGGGTTTTCTCTCTTGAAAATGCCGACACGACAACCTCCAACGCCTTCCTGACCTGGGCCAAGGCGCAAGGGGCGCAAACGAAAAATGCCACGCAGAAAACCGAACAGTCGGCCTCGCGCAAAAAGCCGCAAACACCGGTGATGAAATTCGGTGCGCTCAACGGCAACAACGAAGCCTACAGTCTGCGCGTCACGCCCGACTCCATCATCGTCTGTGCCGACAGCGACTTGGGATTTCTGCGTGCTTCGCAAACCGCCGCCCAACTGCTCCACAATGGCAAACTCGCCTGCGCCGATATCTCCGACCAACCCGCCTTTGAATGGCGAGGTGCCATGATCGACGTGTCGCGCCATTTCTTCCCCATCTCTTTCCTGAAAAAGCAGGTCGACATCCTGAGCCGATATAAAATCAACCACCTACACCTTCACCTGACCGACGCCGCTGGCTGGCGCATTGAAATCAAACGCTATCCGCGCCTGATGACAGAAGCGGCATGGCGCACAGAGGCATCGTGGAAAACCTGGTGGAACGAAGGCGGACGCCGCTACTCGGCTCCCGACTCCATCGGTGCTTACGGCGGTTTTTATTCGCAAACGGAATTGCGCGACCTGGTGGCCTACGCCGCACAACGCGGCATCACCATCGTGCCGGAGATTGAAATGCCGGCCCACTCAGAAGAGGTGCTAACGGCCTATCCTGAGTTCTCCTGCACCCATGAGCCCTACAAGCAGGCCGACTTCTGCATCGGAAACGCAGGCAGCATTGATTTCCTGGAGCACGTACTCGACGAGGTGATGAGCGTTTTCCCCTCAGAATACATCCACATCGGCGGCGACGAGGCCGGCATGGCGTCGTGGCCTTCCTGTCCGCTCTGCCAGAAGAAACTCAAGGAAATCGGCGGCAAGGAGGTGAAGGCGCTTCAGAGCTACCTCATCCGCCACATGGGCTACTATCTGAAACTACACGGACGCAAGATGATTGCCTGGGACGAGGTGATCGACGACAACCTCATGCCAGGAACGACCGTCATGGTGTGGCGCAACGCCTCATACGCTGCCGAAGCCACGAAACGCGGCTACAAGGCCATCCTCTCGCCCGGCGCCTTCTGTTATCTCGATGGTTATCAAGACGAACCGCGCACGCAGCCGGAAGCCATCGGCGGCTATCTGCCGCTCAGCAAGGTCTACGGTTTCAATCCGTTGGAATCGCTGACACAGGAAGAGCAGAAAAACGTGACAGGCGTGCAGGGCAACCTCTGGACAGAATACGTTCCGACGCCGGAACATGCGGAATATATGCTCTACCCACGCATACTGGCGCTCTCTGAAATCGGCTGGAGCGGAAACCAGACGAAGGACTATGCCGACTTCCATGCCCGCGTTCTGAAGGAGACGGAGTGGCTGCGCACGCAGTCGGTCAGCGCCTTCCCAATTGACAAAGAACGGGGCAACCGCAAAGAATCGCTGCAAAGGGCCTTGAAACACAAAGCCTATGGCAAAAAAGTGACTTACAACCATGCCTTCCACCCCAACTACCCTGCCGCCGGAGCAACCTCTCTGACCGACGGTCTGCGTGGCGGTTGGGCCAACACCGACGGCCGCTGGCAGGGCTTCATCGGAAGACACTGCTTCGACGTGGTCATCGATTTGGAGAAAACGGAAAACATCCGGCGCGTGTCGACAGACTTCATGCAAATGTGCGGTCCAGAGATTTTCTATCCTTCGTCGTTCACGGTCTCTGTCAGCACCGACGGCAAGACTTTCAAAGAGATATGCAACATACAGAACCCCTCAAAGAAGACCATCCAACCCGATGTGCGCACCTTTGAATGGAAGGGCCACAGCGTCAAAGCACGCTACGTGCGCCTCCAAGCCGAACCGAGCAGTTTCGGCGGCTGGCTGTTTGCCGACGAAGTGATTGTGGAATAAATCGGGCCATCCAGCGTTCCGTCAAAAAGTTCAACGCCGCCACCAGATAACAACACACAGGTGTTCAAAATCGGTTTTTCCAACCCTTGGTCTTACAAGATAATTTGAATACCTACCGACACATAAGGCGTGCTCAAACCTCACATTCAAGCACGCCGACAAAAGAAGGGAATGCGTTGTATGCGCATTCCCCTTTTATTGTATATTGCCAAAAACCACTGGCAAAAAAAGCTTTCAAACGCCCGAGAAAACACTCCGACGACTCCCAACGAGTTGCCATCTTCTGGAATTTCTGCAAGCCCTAATAGAAGTCATCAATTCGCGGCCGCGAATCGTGCTACTCGCGGCCGCGAGTAATGCTACCGTCGGCCGCGAGTAGCGCTACCTTCGGCCGCGAATCGACAATTTATTTTATTTCTTTTCCAACATCCCCCTCACCTCCTTATCAAAGTCCGAATCTATGCGTTGCGTTTTATTGAATATATCATATTCCTCTTCTGCTTTTTTCTTGGCTTGTGCCGCAGAGATTTTGCCTTTGTCGGGTAGAATTTTGTAGTCGTTGAACGTGAGGAACTTGTTGACGCTGGCTGCAAATTGCTCCATATTGAAAACGTTATGCCTCTCTATCTGATTTTCGATGTAGTCGAAATAAGAAGATACGGCACGTTCAAGTTGGTGAATCTCCTTCTCTTGCAAGTAGTTCTTAGCTATGCTGACATCTGATTTTAGGACACGACCGTCTGGGGCGTACTTCCAAGTGGTCAATCCCATGTTTTTCTTTGTGTGGTCGGCCTTGGTATAAATGATTTCCGCTGCCGTTTGGCCCGTGATGGCATAGTGAAAGCGGTTTTGTATCATGGCATAGAAATCCTTTGTCGTCGGCGAGTTCTTGTCATAGTCCGTGCTGCACTCTGCATAGATGTCTGTAATCTGTTGCCACACACGGCGTTCGCTTGCGCGAATAGAACGGACGCGTTCAAGTAATTCGCGGAAGTAGTCCTTGCCAAAAACCGCTGTGCCTTGTTTTAGGCGTTCATCGTCCATGGCAAAGCCTTTCCTGATGTACTCACTTAAAATTATAGTGGCCCATTGACGAAATTTAGTGGCTTTGAGAGAATTGACGCGATAGCCCACTGCTATAATCATGTCAAGATGATAGAAGTCAACCAACTCCTCAACTTCACCACGAATACCTCTATTTACGACAGTTGCAATTTTTGCAACTGTCGTATCTTGTTGGAGTTCCCCCGTCTTATAAATATTTGATATATGTCGACTTATACCAGATTTGTCAATTCCAAAGAGTTGCGCCATAGCCTTTTGCGTACACCAAAGCGTTTCCTCCTTGATAACCACTTGCACCTTACCATCGGCCTCGGGCATGGTGTAAAGCAAAAATTGTATCTCATTACTCATCGCTGACTTCCTTTCCTTCATTTACGTTAAAAGCGAGACTATCCAAGTGTTTCAGAATCCAATCAGTGACTTCTCCGCATACCAAACTTTAGGTGTATTCTTTGAAAATTCACCAAATCTTTCCACCATCGACACAAGAGCACTGAAAGTAACTGCAATTCAAAAATTCATCGAAAATCACAAGTAACAACTAACTGATTTACAACGAAAATAAGATTCTTATTATAGATGCAAATATAGACATTTTGAACGAGCTTGCCAAGGTTTTATCCGCCAAAGAACAAGTCCAAACAACACTTTGATGTCGTGCCGACGTAGGGAAACGGTAGATTCGTTCTACATTTCATATCCGCTCTTCGCTTTCATAGCATCAACAATAATTCTTCAAAAATAGACTACACCGTTGGATTTCTCAACGCCTTTTAGTAAATTTGCAGCAGCGATGAGTTGTTAGAATTGCGGGGGAAACGTTCAGATTCTGAGTCTTTCCCATGTTGTCCAGCTAACAACTCTATTTTTTTGATTCATAAGAATGAGCTTTGTGAGGGAAGCTCTTACAAAAAGCAAAAGACCCGCTCTGGTTCGCTGTTCAAATGGGAAGCGTGGCGGATTCTGTTGCTACAAAGCTACAAATAATCATTGATAATACAAACCTTTTCAGCAAGGGGAAACCACGCAAAAGTAGATTCCTTTGATATATTTATATTTGATAATGTTAAATCAAGCCTTAAAATCATACTTTGCCAGCCAAACAAAGTGGTTTTCAAGGTAAATGTGTTATCTTTGTAACGTCTATACCCATGCCGGAAGCCCCGATGGGCAGAGGTTGGGCAGACATATATATGGTAAAAGGCGTTTTTGTACGCTTTGGTTTTGACGCTATAAGAATCTCGCAAATTCAACGACAAGTCAAAAACAAAGCAACAAAGAACGCCTCATGAGGTGTATTATATACAGCCCTTATTGGCTTCAATCGTTTCATCGGTTGTTGCCGAGAGGGTTTTCTATATACTTACACTGGCGTGGGGCTTTCGGCGTTGCTCGTTTCGACTTGTCGGGCAATGCGAGAGCCTTTATAGCGTGGAACGAGTGACAGAACAGGCTCCGCGCTTTTTCGTATGTATTAATGGGTAGATTTCGTCAACAAGGGAGTCGGTTGACTGTATTTGTTAACGGAATTTAAATGAATATACTACAAAACAATCCATATCGTCTGTTAGGAGTCTATTCAAACTCTCCTACAAAGGAAAGACTGGCTAATCACAATCGCATGAAAGCGTTTTTGAAGGTAGGCAAGTCAGTTTCCTTCCCTTTGGATTTGCCACATTTTTTTTCATCCATTAATCGTACAGAAGCTTCAGTTGCAGATGCTGAAGCAAAACTGACTTTGCCAAAAGAACAAATCCTGTATGCTCAGTTTTGGTTTGTTAAAAACACCCCATTAGACGAAGTTGCATTCAATCATCTTTTCGCAGGAGACATAGCTAAAGCGGAGGAAATATGGCAAAAGAGAGAATGCGCATCGTCTTTACAGAATCTCATAGTGTGTGCTTTGATGTGTGGTGATTACGAACTTGCCGTAGATTGTGCCGCAAGGTTGTATGGCAATGCACAATATGTAAAAGAGCTGATTCAGATTGTGATAGGTGAGGGCGGACAATCGGATGCAGAGAACTTGGCATATTCTTTCCTTGACGAGCTATGCAAGGCGATTGGAACTAAAGAGTTATTGCCTTTGATAACAAATGCTGCATGGAGAAGTTATATTGCCGCAAAAGCTATAAAGCCGCTGATTGACAGCATACAAAATGCCATAGGTAAGGCAAAGAAATCGAAGGATAATGGGGCAGTAGCACGATATGAAGCTGGACAAACGTTGAAAGACGAAACAGCGAATGCACTTTCAGAGCTGAGAAATTTCCTTTCTACTGCGGATATACAATATCAGACGATAGCAGACAAGTTGGCACAAGAAATCTTGCAATGCGGCATTGATTATTATAACAAAACTGATGATGACGATGCTCCGCAAAAGGCCATGGTGCTTCAAAAGTACGCGCTCTCTGTTGCAGTGGGTACTCTTATAAAGAGTAGATGTGAGGAGAATGTGAAAATTCTTTCCAACGTTGGGGCTGAATATGCTGTAAGGAATGAACTGGCACGACTAATGAAGAATATTAAAGAGCTTCGTGGAGAAAATGGAATCGGATGTTTGCGCTTTGGACTTTCTGGAACTGATGTTAAAAAAATAGTGGAAGAATGTATTCCCGATATAGAAGCTATAAAAGCCAAAATGGGAAATACCGCAGAGTTATACATTAAGGTTGCATCAGCAGTAGTTTCTGCAGCGGTAAATGCGTTAGTACAATATGTCAATTTTAAGCAATCGGTACATACGGCATCTAATAAAGACGCAGAAGAATTTCGACTTGCTATCTCTTATGCTATTATGGCTATGAAAACTATTGGACGCATCGATATGAATTACAAAACCCAAGAATACTATAATCGAAATAACAATACGTTGCAAGAAATAGCTAATGGTTTGCAACCACCTGCATCTGACGACGATTTTCCTATAGGATGCATATTATACATAGCTATAGGCCTCCTTTTTCTTTTTTTGACAGTTTTAGCTAGGTGATCAAAATTAGTTTATATTGAATTATCATATTATTCTGTTCCTACAGCAGTCTTAAGGAAGGAGCGTCGCGAAAGAAAGCTGTAGGGGCAAAAGGATACGGCAAAGCAACATCAGACTGGTTTTCCCCTGCATAGGTACTATAAAATAATTTTGAACACCTACTTAGTAACTAATAATAAATGGCAATGAAGAAATTTACATTTATTTTATTTGTAGCCTTGAGTCTTACATCGGCAGAGGCTGTATTAGCTAACGATATTGACAAAACCAAAAGAGTGGAAGAGAGCGTTTCTGCCTTACAACGAAAGCAGGTCGAGACAAACAAACTTTTGCTTAAACTGACCAACAAACAGAAAGTCATCGAGCAAGAGCTGCAATCTCTCGGCAATGAAGCAGAGAAGCAAAGCATGATTCTTGATAGCTTAAGGAATGAGTGCAAGCGGTTAGAAGCAGCACAGTATGCAGACCGCAAAGACATCAATGGAAAAATAGTTGTCACTGACAATAATATCCGTGCCAACCAAACGATGTTACAAAATCACACGTTTTGGGGCATAGGTATTGCTATAGCTATCATTCTACTGACGATAGTTGTTATTCTTTGGCTGTTCAAGCGCATAAAGAATGGTGCAAGTTCCATTGACAATGTACGCAAAGCACAAGAAGCTTTACAAGTAGCCCAAACCAAGATGCAGGAAGAGTCTATAAAGCTTGACGACAAACTTTTGGAACTATTCGATAGACAAATAGCCAATGCTCCTAAGAATGCAGGCAATGATAAGCCAGACCATTCGCTTGCACTAAAAGTGGCTGACGAAATTGTCAGAATTGAGTTAAACATGTCGCGCATGGATACCTCTATCAAGGGCTATAAGCAGTTGGCAAAAGCAGTGGAGCGCATAAAAGACAATTTCAGAGCCAATGGTTATGAAATTGTTGATCTGCTTGGGAAACCATATAACGAAGGCATGAAAGTTATCGCAAATTTCGTTGTTGACGAAGACCTAGAGGAAGGAAAGCAAATCATCACTGGCATAACCAAGCCACAAATAAACTATAATGGGCAAATGATACAAGCCGCCCAAATAACTGTAGGTCAAAACATTTAAAACAATAAATTCATGGCAAGGAACAAAATAGACTATGGTATAGACCTCGGAACAACAAATTCCGCTATCTGCCGCATGGAAAAAGGAGAACCTGTCGTAATCAAAACAGATGTATATAAGGATACGATGCCTTCATGTATATCTGTAAACAAGAAAGGCTCAATAAAAGCTGGTGACAGTGCCTATAATACGATGAAGCAAGACAAACGTCGTGCTACAAAGTCATGGCACAAAGGTGCTTCAAACACATACGTTGAGTTCAAGCGTACGATGGCTACCGACACGCAATATCCATGCACCAACTTGAACAAGAGTTTCTCGTCAGAAGAATTGTCTGCAGAAGTGCTAAAGACATTAAAGTCTTTTGTTACAGATGAGACATTTAACTCAATTGTTATTACCGTTCCCGCTAAATTTACCGTCAATCAAAAGACAGCCACAATGGAGGCTGCAAAGATGGCTGGCTTTAAACATTGCAACCTACTTCAGGAGCCTATTGCGGCATCAATGGCGTATGGACTTTCATCTGAAGAGAAAAACGGATTATGGATGGTCTTCGATTTTGGCGGTGGAACATTTGATGCGGCCCTACTAAAAGTTGAGGATGGCATCATGCAGGTTTTCGATACTGAGGGAGACAACTACCTTGGCGGTAAAAACTTGGATTATGCCATTGTTGACAACATCATTATGCCATACTTACAAGAAAATTATGCTGTGGATAGCTATTTGCAGGATAAGGACAAGAAAGAAGTTCTTCGTGATGCCATGAAAACGTATGCAGAGGATGCCAAGAACCAACTTTCATTCAAAGAGTATGAGGATATTATTTCCAACTTGGGCGAACTTGGAGAGGATGAGGAAGGTGAGGAGATTGAACTTGACTTGACCTTAACTCAGGCACAATTGTTTGACGTGATGCGTCCATACTTTCAAAAGGCAGTGGACATATGCAAGAACCTTATTCAGCGTAATAATCTCAATGGTTCGCAAATCACAAAACTGATACTCGTAGGCGGTCCTACACATAGTCCTCTTATACGTCAAATGTTGCGAGAGCAAGTCACTCCCAATATTGACACAAGTATAGACCCAATGACCGCTGTGGCTACTGGTGCTGCTCTCTATGCGTCAACGTTGGATGCTGAGGTTTCAGATGATGACATAAAAGTTGGAACTGTAAAGCTTGATGTCAGCTATGAGTCAACCACAGTTGAAATGACAGAATATGTGCCAGTTCGTCTTTCGGATGGTTCTGCTTTCGGCAGTGTCTTTGTTGAGTTTGTAAGAGGCGATAAGGCATGGTCAAGTGGTAAGGTAGAGGTCAACTCCAATGGTGATGTTGTAGAAATAAACCTTTTGGAGGGCAAAGTCAACTTGTTCAATATAGCTTGTTATGATGATAAAGGCAATAGGCTTTCTTGTTTCCCAAATGAGATTACAATCATTCAAGGCACTGTTGGAGGAGCTGCGCCATTACCTTATAATATAGGTATTGCCACTTGGAACGAGGATAAGAAGCGCGGAGTATTCCGTATGGCAAAAGGTTTGGAAAAGAACAAGCCATTACCGGTAATCGGTAAGATTGACGATTTGAAAACTACAAACCAACTGCGTCCTGGGGTTTCAAGCGATACGTTGATCGTACCCATTCATCAAGTGGACGATTTCACGGAGGCAGAAGGAAAATCTGCGTCTCTCTATGAGCATGTTGCAGATATGGTTATTACGGGTGACGATGTAGATGTTCTCATACCAGAAGATAGCCTTGTTGATGTTACGTTGAGGGTAGATTCTTCGGAGCAAATGAAACTTGAGGTACATTTCCTCGCCACGGATCTCACTGTAGAAAAAGTCCTTAACACAGGGAAGAAGTTTGCAACGGCTGATACGAATGTAGACATAGACAACGGATTTGCAGAAGCGGAGAGAAGCATAGAAACTCTGTCTGAAAGCGGCATAGACGTTAAGAATTTGCAGGACGAGCTTGCAGCCATCCGTACCGACAACGAGAACAACTCAGAGAGAAAAGCCGTTCTCAGCAACTTGCGTAAATTGCTGAGAAGAATAGAGAAACTTGATGCTGATACAGAATGGCAACGTGTAGAAAAGGAGTTGCGCGAAGAGTTTGACAAACTTGAAAAGGCTCAGGACGAATTGGGTAATGACAAGTCTGGCAAAATGGTCAATCATTTGCGTACACAAACAGACAATGCCATCCGTACTAAAGATGTTAAGATAGGGCGTGAGGTTTTGGAACAGGTGCATAGCCTTTTCTTCCAGCTTACGATGCTTTATCAATGCATGGGCATCATCCGCTATTGCAACGACCGCTTTGCTTCATTTCATTGGAAAGATTCCTCACGTGCACGACAACTTCTAAATCGGGGCATGGAGCAAATCAACAATAGCCCTACAACCGAAGGACTACGTCAAATTACAGCCGAATTGTTGGGGCTTATGCCTAAGGATGAGGCAGAAAATACAGGAGGACTACTTAACTCTAATAAGCAATGATAAGGATAGTCATAATTATTTGTGTGTACAGTTTTTTAGGGTGGCTTTTGTGCGACATTGACCCCGATAAGTATTATACATGGTATGCTGGCATTTGGCATGGGCTGTTCTTTATACCTAACCTAATACGCAGTTGGCTCGGTGATGCCTTGTACAAAGCTAACGATTACAGCACAGCATATAACATTTGGTGGTGGATAACCACGGTATGGAGTTGTCTCGGTTTTCTGTTTGGTAGCAATGGAGGCAGACAACAATCATATAGATAAAAGCGTATGTATTTCAGCAAGAACGACCATATAGGAATATACACCGTAGTGTTTCCGCATAAGCAAGGTTCTTATGCGGAAACCTATCGTGTGAAAGACTTGAGTGGCAAAACTCGCTTCTTGAAACTTATCAATTACTCAAAACTCAATCGTAATCAGATTGATGATAATGGTCGAGTGATAGAGGTTGAGATTGCCAAACTGCTACATCAACATAACCTTTGTCAGTTTGTAGACTCTGGCAATATGATGATGAACGGAAGTCAATATGCTTGGTTCGTCACCGAATTTGTAAGCGGAGAAACTTTGTCGCAGAGAATTATCCGTGATGATGAAATCAGCGTTTATGAGATAAAAACAATAGCAAAGGCAGTATTGTCAGCATTGTCATTTTTGCATTCACAGCCAATTCCTGTTATCCATAACGAGGTGACGATACAAAACGTTTTTCTTAATCTCGTTGGAGAATTACAGGATTTGAAACTTATAGATTTTGGATATGCAAGATTTTTGAACCAGTCACCAGCTAAGCCAAACTTGGATGAATTAAATCCATTCTATCTTGCGCCAGAACGTTTTTCTGGAGTATGTTCTGTTCAGACAGACCTCTATTCTGTTGGAGCAATGATGTATCACCTCCTTTATGGAGAGTTGCCTTGGTTTGTTGATGTTTCAAGGAAACGTGGGCAAGATCTTGTGGACTCCATTTTGGCTGAACGAGACAAAGAACTTGTACTCACAAAAGAGGACAGGTATGAACTTGACGACCAACTGCTGAATGTGATAGCAAAATCTTTAAGCTATGATAGCGAAGATAGATTTCAAAGTGCAGATGAGTTTATAAAGGCTATTGACGGAGAAGTAAAGATAGAACGCCAATCTACGAGACGTAAGATTTTATCACAACAGCAATCCGACAATACGCCAGTTTCTTCCGCTATCAAAAAGAAAGGTGAAGGCTTTGCCGCAGTTGCTGGAATGGAAGAGTTGAAACAACAAATGCGTGAAGAAGTTATCGAACCTCTCTACAATCCCGAAGAATATCATCGCTATGGCGTAACTATTCCAAACGGAATGTTGCTGTATGGACCTCCCGGTTGCGGAAAGACATTCTTTGCAAAACACTTTGCAGAGGAGGTAGGGTTCAACTTTATGTGCATCACACCTGCCACTCTAAAAAGTCGTTATGTCAATGCCACGCAAGAGAACATCGCAAAGATGTTTAAAGAGGCTGAGGAAAACGCTCCAACCGTAATTTTCATTGATGAAATGAATGAACTCGTCCCTAATCGTGATGATGGGAATGTGCACGAAATGTCAAAAAGTGCCGTGAACGAGATGTTGGCGCAAATGGACAGAACAGGAGAAAAAGGTATCTTTATTATTGGGGCAACCAACTATCCCAATATGATTGACCCTGCGATTCTGCGTGCTGGACGTTTGGATAAGAAGTATTACATTGGTGTGCCTGACACCAAAGCTCGAATGGCATTGTTCAAGTTGTATCTAGAAAAACGTCCATTTGACTTTGGTTTAGACTATCAGCAATTAGCCGATATGACTCAAGGTTATGTCTCAGCTGATATACAACTGATTGTCAATGATGCCTCACGAAATGCACTTCGACAACATAGCAAAATAACAATGGGGCTATTGAAAGCAGCAATTACAAACACAACTCCTTCACTTAGCAACAATGAATTACGCAAATACGAACGTATTCGAGCTACAATGAATGGTGAGGAAGTTAAAAAGTCCAATGATAGACCTCGCATAGGTTTTAACGTTTAATTTATTACTGTTATGACAAAAGACGAATTATACTTGAAAACCATTTTCTGTTGCATAGCTTGTGATGGAGACATTGCTACAGAGGAAGTAAATTTAGTTAGAAATTTGTGTACCAAAGACAATATTTTCCATAATGTTGATTTAGAGAAACTCATCAACTCATGGATTTCTGAAATCAATGAACAGGGTGGAACGTTCTTACAATCGTATCTCAATGAACTAAGTTCTATGGCATTGACCGAAACTGAACAGTTACAACTGGTATCACTTGCAATCAAAGCAATAGAAATTGACAACCACGTAGAATACGCAGAGGTTAAATTCTTTAAAAAGATACGTTCAATACTCACTATAAGTGACGAGGCTATATTGGCAGAGCATCCCAATAATGAGGATTTTCTCTTGCCTGATATCAACGTAACTGAGATTCCACAATGGGACAACAGTACACATTTCTCACAAATTTCTATTCAAGCTAAATGAAAATATCGCCCCAATGGTACTTTTGTAGCGGTCGGATGGTACTGATAGCAATATCGGCTCATCCAGCACCCGCTATCCCGCCTTAGAGCCAGATCCGCTCTTCGCTTTCATAGCATCAACAAAAAAAACGCTGACTGAGCGAACTCAATCAGCGTCGTTTTAGTTGGGGTACCCGGACTCGAACCAGGAAAGACAGGACCAGAATCTGTAGTGTTGCCAATTACACCATACCCCAAACTGGCTTTGTAATCAGGTTTCCTGCTTGATTACGGGTGCAAAATTAGGGATTTATTTTTATACCTCCAAACTTTTCACGAGATTTTTTTGATTTTTCTTCAAAAAAAAATAATTTCGGGCCTTCGCACCCGTGGTTTTCCTTGATTTTCGGGGGAATACTCTCGGGAAACGCGGAATCTTCCATAACTATTCTTGTTCCAAATTCTCATCCTCCACCAATTCTTTTTGTTCTTCGGGCCAATTGACGAGATAAAGTCTGTCGGTGGTGCGGGTGAAAGCGGTATAAAGCCAGCGCAGATAAGAAGTGCCGCCCATTTCCGGGGCGATGTAGCCCTGGTCAACGAAAACACGGCTCCACTGTCCGCCCTGTGCCTTGTGGCAAGTCACGGCGTAGGCATATTTGATTTGCAGGGCATTATAATAAGGGTCTTCGCGCAAGCGTTTCATGCGTTCTTTCTTCGTCGGAACATCGGCATAGTCGGCCAAGACGTTTTCATAGAGGCGCATTGATTCCTCGGAGGTCAGCGCAGGGGATTCTGAAGTGAGCGTGGAGAGCAAGACGCGGCAATCGATCTCCGCATCGTCATAGTCGGGAAAGCGCAGTGTGGCATCGGCAAACTGGAAGCCGTGCATCTCGTGAACATTTCTCAACCGCACCACCTCAGCCGTATCGCCGTTGGCGATGAAGGAAAAGAGGTTGTCGGTCTGCGAAGCACTTTGGCCGTCGGCCTGTTTTTCCTTTGACGCCAGCATGGTCCAATAATAATTGTTTTTCACGGCCATCACGATGTCGCCACGCGTCAAGAGTTCTTCGCGGTCGAAGATACGGGCGCGAATGCCGTTATTATAGATGTTGGCACGCTTGTTGGAGCGCGTCACGACAATGGTGTCCTGCGTGCCACAATCGGAATAAGCCGACTCAAGGGCCTCTATGAGTTCGTTGCCTGGCAAAAAGCGCACCTCGCCGTGGCGACTGGCGGTGATGCGGGGCAAGAGTTCCGCGCCCTGCGAAAGATATTCGCGCAAGCGCGTGGCGCCAGCAAGCACGCCCGACTCTGCCGACTGGCGCACCACTTCTGTCAGCGTAATCTCCGCCACTTTCAGACCATAATTCTGCAGCAATTCCTTGTTGAGCGCGGGACTTTCTTCCTCGCCGACTGGCGGCAACTGCGCGGTGTCACCCACGAAAAGCAAGCGACAGCCTTCGCCTTCATAAACGTAGTGCAACAAATCATCGAGCAACACACCAGACCCGAAAACGCCAGATGCTCCCGAACCGCTGCCAATCATGGATGCCTCGTCAACGATGAAAAGGGCATGCTGCAGTTTGTTGAAACCCAACGAGAAACGTGTGCCTTCGCCCTGAAATGTCTGCTGACGATAGATGGTCTTATGGATGGTGTAAGCCCGCTCTCCGGCGTGGGCTGAGAAAACCTTTGCCGCACGGCCCGTCGGCGCCATGAGCACCACGGTGCGTTGCAGGCGCTTCATGGTCTTCACCAAAGCCCCCACCAACGTGGTTTTCCCCGTACCAGCATAGCCCTTCAAGATGAAGGCCGCCTGCGGCACGGGGGTGGTGAGAAAGCGCGAGAGGTATTTCACGGCCAAAGCCTGGCGCGGGGTGAAATCCATCGAAAAATCGTCAGCGATAAATTCGGCCAGAGTGTCTTCAATCATCAGAGTAACGCTTTAGGGGAGAGGGGGTTGATTGGCGTAAGGCCCTATTTGAAGCCCATATTTCCTACAAATGTAACATATTTATAGTAAATAATTGGATTGTTCAAACAAAAATACGTACTTTTGCAAAAAGTTCATACATCACGAAACATTTCATGGATTTACCCAACGACCCGATGATGCTCTTCAGCGTCATCAATATGAAACTGCGCGACCAATATTCTTCGCTCGACGAGCTCTGCAAAGGGATGGACATCGACCGCGAAGCGCTGGAAAAGAAGTTGGCGGCAGTTGGTTTTGAATACAGCGAGCAACACAACAAGTTTTGGTGAACGGACGGTTGGTATGCACAGACGATTTCCGCCACGACGCATGCCCTCACGGTTTCCAACCACCGATTATGATTATCCACTCGATGCCAACATGACGAAAAAAGAGTTTACAACACTTGTCTGGCGCTTCTTGAAGCGGTATCCGTTGGCTTGCTTCTGCATTCTCCTCACGTGGTATCTCTGCCTTTTCAAACCGCCACACACGCGGCTCGATGAAATCCAGAATATCGACAAGATTGTTCACGTGACGATGTATCTCGGCACTTGCACCATCATCTGGATTGAATATCTCCGCAGCCACTTCCGCGAACAGACGCGCAAAATCATCCTGTGGGCCATCATCGCCCCTATCCTGATGAGCGGCGTTATCGAACTGGCGCAAGAATACTGCACCGAAGCGCGGTCGGGCGAATGGGCGGATTTCGCCGCCAACAGCACTGGCGTGGTATTGGCGGCCTTGCTCGGCCACTTCGTTTTGCGCCGACACATCCATCCCAAAAACAAAGACAACGACTACAAAGAACAAGGAGGAAGAGCACGGGATTAACAATCCTTCTCCATCAACCTCAAAACATATTGAACCTCAACGCATCATGTCTAATTCCCTGCCAGAAACGTTATTTCTCCGACTGTCCGGCAATGCCCTCCACATGGCACGCTATGACGCAGACAATCCGACAAATTTCGCCTACTCGGCCTACCGGCTGAATCCGCAGATTTCTCTGGCAGCAAATTTGCGCGAGGCGGGACGCACCGAAGAACTCATGCAGGCACCACTACGAGGGATGGTACAGGTGTTGGTCGACACGCCAGTCACCTATGTGCCGCTGGCCGACTTTGAGGAAGACCACTGCGAAAGCACTTACAACCTGTGCTACCCGCCAGAAGGACGCCGACGCATTTTCTATGACGTGGTGGCCAACATCAACACGGTGGTGCTCTTCTCGCTCCGCGAAGGTATCTGCCGCGCATTGGAAGATTATTTTGAGAGCGTCAACCATGTCTCCACGCTCACCGCACTCGTGCGCTATTTCGCCACGAAGGGGCTCGGGCAAACGACTGAAAAGCGCGAATTTGTCTATCTGAGCAGCAACCACGCCCATGTCTTTGTTTACGAGGGCAGCCGCTTCCTGGTGGGCAATAGTTTTACAACACACAACCAGCAAGACACGGTTTATTTCGCCTTGAACATTGCCCAACAGATGGGACTGAAACTGGCGCCGAAAGACGAAACGGACGACGAGGGAACTGACGAGCGTTGCGACCGCTTTTATGTTGCCGGCGAGACGACAAACCGCAACGCGATTGCCAAAATGCTGGAGGACTATGCAGTCAACGTGGTCAACATCAACGCCAGCGCGGAATTTAACCGACACCCCGCAGCTGCCGCGCCCGACATCCCCTACGACCTGGTCACCCTGCTTCTGGCCAACACGAAAGGCGCTTTCTGAGGCACACGACGGATGCCTGCTTTCCCAAACAACAAATATTCTGAGGAGCACCTCTCTGCTTCTCTCAACAACAAACATACAACCCATGCGCATCATAACAGGACAATATAAAGGAAGACACTTTGAAGTGCCTCGTTCGTTTAAAGCCCGCCCAACGACCGACTTTGCGAAGGAGAATCTCTTCAACGTGCTCCGCGCCTACGTTGACTTCGAGGAAACGCGTGCGCTCGACCTCTTCGGAGGAACGGGCAGCATCAGCCTTGAACTCCTCTCGCGCGGCTGCCGCCAGGTGGTGACCGTTGAACGCGACCGCCAACACGCGGCCTTCATCCGCTCCTGCTTTAAGGCGCTGGACGATTCTGCAGCCACATTGCTCTGCGGCGATGCACTGCGTTTTATTGAACGTTGCCGCGAATCGTTTGACCTGGTCTTTGCCGACCCTCCCTACGCGCTCAAGGAATTGGGCGAACTGCCCGACAGGGTGATGAAGGGGAAGATTGTGGCAGAAGACGGTTTGTTCGTGCTCGAACACGGCAAGGACTACGACTTCAGCAACCACCCTGATTTCATTGAACATCGCGCATACGGCAGCGTGAATTTTTCTTTTTTCCGACATTCGCACCACGTCCACCACGACGGGAACGAAATGCCGGCTAATGACGTATGTACCCCTGAGGAACCTTAGTTGCAGCTTTCACACAGAAGAATCTGTGGAAACGCCAACAAAAGGGAATCGCCACACCATCAGATACATCACACAACACAAAAAATAAAAGCAGCCTGCATTTCTACACTTGAATGCAGGCTGCTTTTTTTAAAGATGTTCCGAAGGGCGGCGACTGCATTCTTTGCAGGTCTCTATTTTTCATCGAAACAAAATTTCCAGAACATCCCAATATATTAAACCCCGACAATATGCTGAGAATTGCTATTCAGGCCAAAGGCCGACTGAATGAAGACACCACTGCCCTGCTCACCGACGCGGGCATCGCCATTGCTTCAAGCAAACGTAAACTCATTGCACGCGCAAGCGGATTCGAATTGGAAGTGCTCTATCTTCGCGACGACGACATTCCGCAAGCTGTGGAGATGGGCGTGGCCGACGCCGGCATTGTCGGCAGAAACGAAGTGGCAGAAAAAGGTATGGACGTCAGAGAGGAAATGTGTCTCGGCTTTGGCGCGTGCCGCATCTCTTTGGCGGTGCCGCGCGACACGGACTACAACGGACTGCAATGGTTCAACGGGAAACGCGTGGCCACGTCCTATCCGAGAATCCTCAAGCGTTTCTTCTCAGAGAAGGGCATAGAGGCTGAAGTTCACGAGATTGCAGGCAGCGTGGAGATTGCACCGGCCGTTGGCATGGCCGACGCCATTTTCGACATCGTTTCTTCTGGCGGCACATTGGTGCAAAACGGATTGCGCGAGGTGGAAAACGTTTTTCCCTCGGAGGCTGTGTTGATTTCAAACACGGGACTGCCAGAAGAGAAACGCGCCGAAATCGAGAAACTCAAATTCCGCTTCCGCTCCATCGTTGACAGCCGCGGCATGAAATACGTGTTGATGAATCTGCCGAAAAACCGCCTGGAAGAAGCCGTTGCCCTGCTGCCAGGCATGCGAAGCCCAACGGTGCTCTCGCTGGCCGACCCTGAATGGTGTAGTGTGCATTCCGTTATCAGAGAAAACGAACTCTGGGAGAAGATTGAACAGCTGAAAGCACTCGGCGCTGAAGGTATTCTGGTGCTGGCTTTGGAAAATATGATACGATAAGTAGGTGATCAAACAGAAAACAAAATTTCATGGAAATATTGAATAACCCCTCACGCGACACCTGGGATGCTCTGACGGAGCGCAATATCCCCAACGACGCGGCCATAGAGGAAAGTGTGCGAGAGATTGTCGCCACTGTTAAAGCGCAGGGCGATGAAGCACTGCGCACTTATGCCCGGAAATTTGACGGGGCAGAGATTACGGAGATTGAAATCAGCGAGGCGGAACGTCAAGCGGCCACTGCAAAGGTGGCGGAAAACGTGAAACGGGCCATTGCCACTGCCGCCAAGAATATCGCGGCCTTCCACGCTGCGCAACGTCCGGCTCCCGTTGAGGTGGAGACGGCAAAAGGCGTCTGCTGTTACCAACGGGCCGTGCCAATCCAACGCGTTGGCCTTTATATTCCAGGCGGACAGGCACCGCTTTTCTCCACTGTCTTGATGCTGGGACTTCCGGCACGCATTGCGGGCTGCAAGGAGGTGGTGCTCTGCACCCCGCAAGGACATGACGGAGAGGTTGCCCCTGAAATCATCTACGCTGCGAACGTTTGCGGCATCACACACATCTACCGCGTCGGAGGAGCGCAAGCCATCGCGGCAATGGCCTACGGCACGGAGAGCATCCGCCGCGTTGACAAGATTTTCGGACCGGGCAACCGCTTCGTCACGAAGGCCAAACAAATCGTGAGCCAAACGACGGCCATCGACATGCCTGCTGGTCCCTCGGAGGTGCTGGTGATGGCCGACTCGTCGGCTGTTCCCGCTTTTGTGGCTGCCGACATGCTTTCTCAAGCGGAACACGGGCGCGACAGCCAGGCCATGCTGGTGTGTTCCTCCACGGAAATCGCCGAAAGGGTGAAAACGGAAATCGCCCGACAAATGCAGTTGCTACACCGCCCAGATGCGTTGGAACATTCTCTTTCACACAGCCGTCTTCTGGTGTTCAACGACACGCAGACCATGATTGACTTTGCCAATGCCTATGCGGCAGAACACCTGATCATTTCCATGGAACGTCCTTGGGAAGTGGCGCAGAAGATTACGGCGGCGGGCAGTGTTTTCATCGGTAACTACTCTCCGGAGAGCGCTGGCGACTATGCCTCCGGAACGAACCACACATTGCCGACAAGCGGTTGGGCACGCTCTTTCAGCGGCGTAAACCTCGACAGTTTCCAACGCAAAATCACGTATCAGGAACTCACGGCCGAAGGACTGAAGGGCCTCTCCGAAACCATCATCTCTATGGCGGATGCCGAAGGACTGGACGCCCACGCCGCAGCGGTGAAGGTGAGAACTGGAATGATTTGACATTGACAGCGGACGCCGCGCCTGCAGGTTTAGCAGGTGCTCCGCGCAAACAGTTTGCAAGATATGACTGAAAACAAGCATCCTCTACAATATGTGAGGCCAAATATTCTGGCCCTCGCCCCCTACTCCACCGCCCGCGACGACTATCAGGGCGGCGACATTTCTGTTTGGCTCGATGCCAACGAGAGTCCGTATGAGAACGGTGTCAACCGATACCCCGACCCACACCAGAAAGCGCTCAAGGCATTGATTTCTGAAATAAAGGGAATCGGCGTGGAGCAGATTTTCGTGGGCAACGGAAGTGACGAAGCCATCGACCTCTGCTTTCGGATTTTCTGCCGCCCCGGCATCGACAACGCCGTGGCCATCACGCCGTCGTATGGCATGTATGAAGTGGCGGCGGCAACGAATGATGTGGCACTGCGACAGGTGGCGCTCAACACGGATGATTTCTCGCTGCCGACGGAACGCCTGCTGGCGGCCTGCGACGAACACACGAAACTGCTGTGGATATGCTCGCCAAACAATCCGACGGGCAATGCTTTTCCGCTTTCCCAACTGGAAGAACTGGCTGAGAGGTTCAACGGGATGCTCGTTGTGGACGAGGCTTATGCCGACTTTTCCGACAAGGGGTCGCTGCTCGCCACGATGGAGCGCCACGAGAACCTGATCATTCTGCAAACGCTCTCCAAAGCGTGGGGAATGGCAGGATTGCGCTTGGGACTGGCCTTCGCCCATCAGGAGGTGGCGGCTTTGTTTGCCCGCGTGAAATATCCTTACAACGTGAACGGGCCGACGCAGCGGGCCGTGATGGAACGGCTGAGAGCGGGCGTCGACGCGCAGATTGCCGAAATCCGCTCTGAGCGCGAACGCCTTGCGAAGGTGCTCCCAACGATAGGCATCGTGGAGAGGGTGTTTCCAAGCGACGCTAATTTCTTCCTAATAAAAACGCCTGATGCGACACGGGTGTATGAAGCACTGGTCAGACAGGGCATCATTGTGCGCAACCGCAACAGCATGACGGGATGCCAGGGCTGCCTGCGCATCACCATCGGCACGCCGGAGGAAAACAACCGACTTATCAACACGCTGAAATCTATCACGCATGAAATCTGAAGACACGAAAAGAGAGGGGCGCAAACGCGCCATATTCATTGACCGCGACGGGACAATCATCAAGGAACCTGCCGACGAGCAAATCGACAGTCTGGAGAAACTGGAATTTGTGCCGGGCGTTATCTCTGCCTTGGGAAAGGTGGTCGGCCAGGGCTACGAACTGGTCATGGTGAGCAATCAAGACGGTCTCGGAACGCCTTCGTTTCCTGAGGAGACGTTTTGGCCGGCCCACCAGAAAATGCTCGACACGCTGAGCGGCGAGGGCATCTGCTTTGACGCGCAACTCATTGACCGCCACTTTCCTGAAGACAACGCGCCGACACGGAAACCGGGAACGGGAATGCTCACGAAATATATGGACGGAAGCTACGATTTGCAACGCTCGTTTGTAATTGGCGACCGCGCTTCCGACATGGAACTGGCACACAACTTGGGCGCTCAGGGCATTTTGCTGCAAACACCGGAATGGGCTGAGGAGAACGTGGGCGAGGAGATACGGAAGGACATCGTGCTCGCCACGCCGCACTGGAGCGAGATTGCGGAACGGATTCGGCGCACGGAAAGACGGGCGGAAATCAGGCGCAAGACGGCGGAGACGGACATTCACGTGATTGTGGACCTCGACGGCGCCGGAGAGACGCGCATTGACACCGGACTGAAATTTTACGACCACATGCTCTCGCAACTGCCCCACCACGCTGGCATCAGCTTGACGGCGGTGTGTCACGGCGATTTGGAAGTGGACGAGCACCACACGATGGAAGATGTGGCAATTGCCATCGGCGAAGCCGTCTACGAGGCTTTGGGCGCGAAGCGTGGCATTGAGCGCTACGGGTTTGTATTGCCGATGGACGAAAGCCGCGCGATGGTGTTGCTCGACTTTGGCGGCAGGGCTGATTTCTCCTGGGACGTGGACTTTACACGCGAATATATCGGAGACACGCCGACGGAAATGTTCCGCCACGTGTTCCACAGTCTCTGCGTGGCCATGCGCTGCAACCTGCAAATCAGTGCGAAGGGCGAAAACCAACACCACCTCATCGAAGGGGTGTTCAAGGCGTTTGCACGCGCTCTCCGCGCTGCCATACACCGCAACGTCTTCAGCTATGACTTGCCATCGAGCAAGGGGATGCTGTGAGGCAGAATACACTTGATTTAGTGATAGTACTTATTTACAGACACAACCAATTATGATAGCAATCATCGACTATAAAATGGGGAATCTGCGTTCGGTTGAGAACGCGCTTCAGCGTCTGGGGGCGGACTTTCAGGTCACGTCTGACGCCGCTGTCATCCGTCGTGCCGACCGCGTTTTGCTGCCAGGCGTGGGAAACTGCGGCAAGGCGATGGAGAATTTGAAGAAATCGAATCTGATTCCTGTGATAAAGGATTTGCGCCGCCCTGTGCTCGGCATCTGCGTGGGCATGCAGGTGATGTGTCGTGACTCTGAAGAGGGCAACGTGGCGTGTATCGGACTGTTTGACGCACACGTGCGGCAATTTGAAGCCACAGCGGAAGTGAAGGTGCCGCACGTGGGATGGAACCAACTGGGGAACCTGGAAAAGGCGTTGTTTAAAGATGTTGACAGCGGTAGTTTTGTTTACTACGTCCATTCTTATTATGCCAATCTCTGCCCCGACACCATCGCCACCACTAAGCACGGACTGCTCTTCAGCGCGGCACTGAAATATGAGAATTTCTATGGCACGCAGTTTCACCCCGAGAAGAGCGGCGACGTGGGCGAGCGTATTCTGAAGAATTTTCTGGAACGCTGTTAGACGGCACGCAAAATCGCTAAGAGAACTCCGCGAAGTAGACTTTGTTATCTACTCGCGGCCGCAATTCGTGCTACCACCGGCCGCGAGTAGTGCTACCATCGGCCGCGAATCGATGACTTTCTATAGGGCTTGTGCTTTCTGGCAAAACAGGTCAACTTATTCTTTCACCATTACCTAACGCTTTGACATGATACAACTTATTCCTGCAATAGACTTGATTGAAGGGCGCTGCGTTCGTCTCTCGCAAGGCGACTACAACCGCCAAGTGGTTTACGATGCGTCGCCCGTTGACATGATGCGCCGCTATGCTGACTGCGGCGTAAGACGAGTTCACGTAGTGGACCTCGACGGGGCGAAGGCCTCCGAACCGCAGAATCTGCGGACGCTTGAGAAAATGGCCCTGACGGACGGCATTGAAATTGAATGGGGAGGCGGCATCAAGACGGCGCATGCCGTTCATCAGGTGTTTGACGCTGGCGGAACTTACGCCATCGTGGGAAGCACGGCGGCCAAAACGCCGCAACTGTTTGCCGACTGGCTGAAAGCGTTCGGTGCCGACCGTCTGGTGCTCGGGGCTGACGTGAGAGATGGAAAAGTGAGTGTGAACGGCTGGCAGGAAGACCTCGACCTGTCGATTGACACGCTCATTGACGGATTCACGGCGCAAGGGCTCTCACAAGTGATTTGCACCGATATCACGCGCGACGGTATGCTACAAGGACCTTCGTTTGACCTCTATACGCGCCTGCAAGAGAAATATGCGGACATTGTTTTCACCGTGTCGGGCGGTATTTCTTCGATGGCCGACATCGAACGGCTGGCTGAACTGCAACTGAAACGCGTGATTATCGGAAAGGCCATCTACGAGAACCGCATCACGCTGAAAGACATTGAAAATTTCATTCTCCAACAACACTAAACCCGCAAGACAATGGTTGCCAAAAGAATTATTCCCTGCCTGGACGTGAAGGAGGGACGCACCGTGAAGGGCGTGAACTTTGAAGGACTGCGCGACGTGGGCGATGCCGTGGAACTCGGCAGGCACTACGCTAAAGAAGGGGCCGATGAGTTGGTGTACCTCGACATCAGTGCCACACGCGAAGGAAGAAGCACTTTCACACGACTGGTGGAACGCATTGCCGACGGCATCAACATCCCGTTTACGGTTGGCGGCGGCATTTCGTCGATTGACGACGCGTCACGCCTGCTGGATGCGGGGGCCGACAAGATTTCCATCAATTCTGCCGCCATCAAGAATCCCCAACTGATTGACGAAATTGCAACGCGCTACGGAAGTCAGTTTGTTGTGCTGGCAATTGACGCACGACTGGAGACGGACGGCGTTTGGCACGCCACAACGCACGGCGGAAGCCAAGCATCAGACCGCGAACTCTTTGCCTGGGCGAAAGAAGGGGAGGCACGCGGTGCCGGCGAGATTCTTTTTACCTCGATGAACCACGACGGCACGCGCTCTGGCTATCCCTGCGACACGTTTGCCAGATTGTCTGAAAGCGTTAACATCCCCATCATTGCTTCGGGCGGAGCGGGGTCGGCAGGCGACATCGCCGAGGTGCTGACAAGCGGCAAGGCCGATGCGGCACTGGCGGCAAGCATTTTCCATTTCGGAGAGATTTCTATCGGGGAACTCAAAAGACAACTGCGGGAACAGGGGATTTGCGTGCGATTATAAACGGAGGGCAACGGCAAATAGTTCTTCCATAGAACAATTTTTTACTACCGACTTATCTACCTATCACTGCAACAGCGTTCGGAACGCCACACCGCGCAATTCCGATGCGCCGACTCAACCAATAACACTCTGAAACTATGCAATTTTCTGATTTTAATCTTTCCAAATGTGCCGACGGTCTGCTTCCCGTGGTGGTGCAAGACGCCGTGAGCCTCAAAGTCCTCATGCTGGGCTATATGAACGAGGAGGCATTCAATATCACACAGGCAACAAAACACGTGACTTTCTTCAGCCGCACGCGCCAAACGCTGTGGACCAAAGGGGAGACTTCTGGACATTTTCTGAACGTGGTCGAGATGTATGGCGATTGCGATGCTGACACGCTTCTGGTGATGGCCAATCCCGTCGGGCCGACATGCCACCGTGGCACGACATCGTGCTTTGACACGCCAGAGGATGAGGGCTTTATCCGCCGCCTTTCTGCAATTGTCAGACAACGCCACGAGGAGATGCCGGAGGGCTCGTACACCACGAAACTCTTCATCAAGGGCGTCAAGAAAATCGCGCAGAAAGTGGGCGAAGAAGCAGTGGAGAGCGTTGTGGAAGCCGTTGACGGAAACAGAAGCCGCTTTATCTACGAAGCGTCTGACCTTATGTACCACTATCTCGTCTTGCTCGAACAAATGGGCTGCACGCTGGAAGATATTGAGCGCGAACTGGCACTGAGACACCGATAAAAACTGATGAGGCAGCGCCCCTGCAAGAGGTTCTAAGAGGTAGGGGCAAACCCCTACCTCTTGGAGCCGATTTATGAACCTCGCCCCTATAAGGTAGGGTGTTCAAAATTGAAATATCAAAGGTTAGCGGTAGCGCCCTCGCAGCGGAAATTTGCACTGGCCCGCATAATCGTCTGTTGCGGCGCCAGCATTGTAGCTCACTTTGCT
>OCPZ01000221.1_pt1 | contig 48862 bp, 51 predicted proteins | sample 1538881 | NCBI WGS metagenome assembly OCPZ01 (sample SAMN04571733, study PRJEB22368) | human gut metagenome | biome: human gut; material: stool | host: Homo sapiens | place: Luxembourg | collected 2013-01-11 | reverse complement strand
CGGAATGATGATCCTGTTATTCTGGCAGAAACTACTGAAAGAGCATCTTGGCGGATATTTTTTCTGGTATATCGTGGGACTTTCCTTAAATGTTCTGCTCGTAATTCTTCTTTTATTTGTCATGTTAAGACCGGTTCTGATCCGTCATCTGGCCGAAAAAATAATTGTCATGGCACAAAAATGCGGCATGAAAATACCAAAAGAGAAATGGTTGGAAAAACTGGACGGATTTCTGGATGGGTACCGTGGAACGGTTCTCTTTTTCCGGGATCACAAAGAAAAAATACTGATTTTAATTGTGATGACATTTGTTCAGAGAAGCAGTGCTTTTCTGCTGACTTTTCTGGTGTATCTGGGATTTGGACTGTCTGGAACAGCGATGTACCAGATCCTGCTGCTTCAGGCAGCCATCTATGTTGCGGTGGATATGCTTCCGGTACCGGGAGCACAGGGAATCACGGAGGCGATGTATGGAAAGGTATTTCTACCGGTATTTTCAGGACAGTATCTGGTTCCTGCAATGTGCGTGACAAGGGGAGTGGGGTTTTACCTGATGCTGGTTATTGGAGCATTGTGGGTTTTAAAAATTCATTATAAAAAAATCGGTTCAGGGCGAAAAAAGGCGTGTACTAATGCTTGACAGCACAAAAAGATATGGTTAAAATAGATAGAAATAAGTGAAAAGAACAGGGGAGAGGGAAGTTCGCATGAAAGAGTATATGAAACCAGTGTTACTTACCAGTGATGAACTTGCAGAAGGGGTATATTTAGCAAGTGGCGACGGAAGCGGTTGTTATACGACAACAGCATATATCCATCAGACACCGCAGACCGGAAGAGGTGATTACCGTATTCAGGTGAATGCCGTGCATAATGCGGATCATACTAAAGAAGCACAGCAGTTAAATATCTCATTTAATCAGCCGGTTACTTATGTTTCCGGTGGCAGGGGGTGCACATCAGGAGACGGAACAAGTTCTCTTTGTGTTTCTTTGGGATATCATCAGAATCCGAACGATAATATCGGTTTTGGTGATCTGGTTGTAAAATCGGATCCGGGACTTGCAATCTCAAGTGTGAGTGTTACGGACTAAGGGGCAGGCACCGGATTATTCAGGCTGGAATGGAGGCACCAGAGGATACAGACAGCAGTTCGGATGTCTGGGATGTCCGGCATATACAGCTACAGCCTGTGGACTCGAGACGCATTATGTGGATTCGGGATATGCTGGAAGTTACAATACCGATAATGGAAACCGCAAGCCATCCTGGGAAAAGAAAGGATATGGACCGGATGATACAGTAACTGACTGGGCGATGTAGGATCATATGGAGTTCAGATGGGGTTATCATATGGTATGTGAGGAAGAGATTGCCTGACATATACATGTGGTAACCTCTTTTTTCGTGGTTCATATTTGTTATAATAACTGGAAATCGGCTAGAATGGGGAAATATTATGTTAGACAGTCTGAAATTTTATCATAAAAGGATCAAAGAGGGTGTATTAAAAGATATGTGGCGGGAGACCGTCTGGATCTATGAGTATGCGAGAAAGTACTGGAAACAGATGATTTTTTACACGCTGCTTGGTCTGTCTGGAACAGTTATTTCACTGATTTCAAGTCTGATTTCAAGGGATATGGTCGATATTATCACCGGAAAGCAGGCGGGGCTTTTGGTGCGTACGTTCTGTCTGTATATCGGGTTTTCCATAGGGAATATGCTGATCTCACAGGTGACCAGTTATTTTTCCAATAAGATCAGTATCAGTGTGGACAATGATATCAAGGCAGATATTTTTGATAAAATGTTAGTGACGGATCTTGAGGCAATCCAGAAATATCACACGGGAGATCTCCTGACACGTTGGAATTCGGATGCCTCAAACATTTCAAATGGTATTTTAAGCTGGATTCCGAATCTGATCATATATACTGTGCGGTTTATCAGTACGTTTGCGCTTGTCTTTTACAATGATCCGATGTTTGCACTTCTTGCGATGCTTGGCATGCCGGTCAGTATGCTGATGTCGAGGCGGATTTTAAGGCGAATGAAAGGAAATAATGAGAAAAGCGCAGCTATGAATGCAAAGATGTCCGGATTTAACCAGGAGGCATTTTCGAATATCCAGACGATCAAGGCTTTTGATCTGGTGCGGCTCTACGGGGAACGTCTGCGAGGACTGCAAAAAGAATATCTTGGTATGAAGCTGGAGTTTCAGAAAATGTCCATGGCAACCTCGATCCTGTTATCGATCGTCGGGCTTGCGGTGTCATACAGCTGTTATGGATTTGGTATTTACCGCGTCTGGAGTGGTGCGATCTCCTACGGTACGATGACGATGTTTTTATCATTATCCGGCTCACTGACAGGAACGCTGAATCAGCTTGTGTCACTGGTACCGACGGCGATTTCGCTGACCACATCTGCTGGAAGGCTGATGGATATCCTTGGCATGCCAAAAGAGGACTATTCGGATGCAGAGCATGCGGAGAAATTTTATGAAGAGAACCGGGAGAACGGCATCAGTCTTTGCATTTCTAAGATGTCTTATACTTATCACAATGGAACAAAGGTGTTTATGCGGGCGGACTTTGAGGCACATCCACATGAGATTGTTGCGTTAGTCGGACCTTCCGGTGAAGGAAAAACAACGCTTTTGCGCATTATGCTCGCCCTGCTGCATATACAAAGCGGGGATGAAGATCTGGTGGGAGCAAAAACAGGGGAAGTGCTTACAATCACACCGGCAGCACGCCGTCTGTTCTCTTATGTGCCACAGGGAAATACAATGTTTTCCGGCACGATTGCGGAAAATATGCGGAATGTCAGACCGGATGCTACGGATGAGGAGATCAAAGAAGTACTGATAGTATCCTGTGCCTGGGAGTTTGTACAGAAACTGCCGGATGGGATATATAGTAAAGTCGGAGAGCGGGGGGGCGGATTCTCAGAAGGACAGGCACAGAGGCTTTCAATCGCAAGGGCATTGCTTCGCCGTGCACCGATCCTGCTTTTGGATGAGGCGACAAGTGCACTTGATGTTGCAACCGAGCGCAGGGTTTTGAAAAATATCATGCAGACAAATGAACCGCGCACCTGTATCGTGACCACACACCGCCCAACGGTATTGTCGGTGTGCAGGAGGGTGTATGGAATCCGGGAACAGAGGTGTGTTGTGCTGACCGCAGAGGAAGTACAGAAAATGATGGATGAGTTTTGAAAGAAAGCGTCTTATATGGACTGATCAATGGCAGCTTTCATGACGGCTGCAGCTTCGGGATTTTTTGTACAATTCAGCCGGAAAATTTTTGTCAGCGGGGCAAGTGTTTCTGCAAATGCCAGATTTTTTAACAGCAGGTCTTTCGTCCAGGTCGGGGAGATCATGCGCTGCATCAGAAAAAGTGCCTGTTCATCCGGTGGGAGAGAGTTCACCCGGTTGAAAGGAGCCTGTTTTAAAAACACGATACCGCCAAGTGGATAGGTGGTGGTGGTGTATGTTTCGGACGTCCCGCACCAGGGCAGACCGTATAGATAAGGCAGGCCGTTCTTGATGCCAAGTACATTTAAGTCTCCGTTTAAAACCGGAGTATGATACCGGTTCGCCCAGAGGTTCGCGTGTGTGGATTTGCCGGTGCCGGAGCTGCCGGAAAAGAGCCAGGCTTTTCCCTGATAAAAAATAGAAACGGAGTGCAGGACAAAAAGAGCCTGCTTTTGTGCGGCAATCAGGAAGGCAAAACGCAGTGCATGAAAAATATTTTCTGCATGATCTTTATTATCGGCATCAACACAGTAGAGGACGGCGGCAGAGCCGTCTTTTTTTACGCGCATTTCATGGATTCCCCAGTGAGTGCCAAAGACAAAGCGGTAGGTGTCGGTGACGTCAAAGATGGTAAGTTCAGTGGTGTGGAGCAGAAGTGTACCATCTGCAAGATGAGACGGTTTCCCGGTTATTATAAAAATGCGCTGATCAGCTACAGCAGCTTCGCAGGAGAAATCTTTAAAATAGGTATCAAACAGATCGTCCGGGCCAAACCATGAAAAGCAGAGACCGCCGATCTTATAATATTTTGGAGCACGATCGTCAGAAAACAGTGCAGGAAACGTATTGTCGGTCTGATCAGAATGCGGTGGGAAATTTTCTGCCGGCGCATTGTAAGAGAGCATGCCAAGCTGCTTTAAAGAGGCAAGATAGCTGTCTAAGTCAGAGGTAAGCTGAGGGAGCATATCAGCATCTGTATTGTAGTAATTCGCCAGCACAGATAAGAGCGTGCTTTTGTCCGCACCCAGGGAGAGTGTATCCCATAAAAGTGCACCGGAGTCATTTAGGCGCAGGGAGCGTGCATGGTCGGCAATTTTCTGACCATAGGGCAGAAGATAGGGAATACCTGCGATTGTTGTTTTTACGAATCCATCAGGTGTTTTCATATCGTTGTGGTTCCTTTCCATTACAAATGAATTGGAAATATTATAGCATTTGGACAGCGGAAATGCTACAATAATTCAGGATGATAAGCTGTATAAAAGAGGTTTCCGATGAAATATGATATTGAACAATTATTAGAAGCGGGAGAGGTCATACAGATCTATCCCGAAGGATACAGTATGTATCCCATGTTTGTGCCGGGCAGAGATGCCGCGGTCATAAAAAAAGCGGATGTGAAAAAAATCCGGCGCGCAGATGTTGTGCTGTACCGCAGAAAAGGGAGCATTCTGGTTCTGCACCGTGTTGTAAAACGAAAAGGCGGTCAGTTTTATATGGCAGGGGATAATCAGACAGAGGTGGAAGGACCGGTGGAAGAGGATCAGATCAGAGGAATTTTGACCGCATTTGTGCGGAATGGACGTCGTATCAGCGTGAAAAATCCGGTTTATGTGATTTGGTCCGGATTGTGGCTGATGTTTCTGCCGGTGAGAGGGATATTCTGGTCATTTACTGCATGGGTGCGCCGGCTGCGTAAAAATAATTCAGAATAATTTTTACGCAGGAAACGTGACCGGTTGTAATCAATATTGTTTGAAAATTTGCATGGGTGTTGATTTTTTTTCACAATTATGCTAGACTCTGGGAGTTACAGTAACATCGAGTGTTCGAGACCTTCCACTCGTAAAACAAAACTAAAGGAGAAACAAATGAGAAACAAAAAAGTATTACTTATCGTACAGGCTGCACTGATCGCAGCAATCTATGTTGTGCTGACCTATTTTATCAGCGCATTCAATCTTGCCTCCGGCGCAATTCAGGTCCGGATTTCCGAAGCACTTACCATTTTACCGGTATTTACGCCGGCAGCCATTCCGGGACTTTTTATCGGATGCCTGTTAAGCAATCTGCTCACCGGCTGCATGCCGCTTGATGTTGTGTTTGGCAGCCTTGCAACACTGATCGGAGCGTGTGGAACTTATGCATTAAGAAAGCACAAATGGCTGGCTCCGTTACCACCGATCGTGGCAAACACGGTCATTGTACCATTTGTACTTGCATATGTGTACATGGCAGAGGGGACGATCCCATTCTTTATGCTGACTGTCGGAATCGGCGAAGTGATTTCCTGCTATGTGTTAGGTATGATCTTGTATAAAGTGTTAAATAATTACCGCAGTGTGATCTTTAAAAACGAATAAAAGTTTATTTTAAAACCAAGGTCTGGAAATTACGGCGGCAGGGACAGTTGTCTTTGCCGCCGTAAACTATTGTTTGACAATTTCTCCGGCAATGTATACAATGATACGAGGATAAATAGAAGAAAAAAGTGGTGTGATACCGCATGGAAAGGAAAATACAATGAAGAAAATCTTAGATTTGATTACGGATGAAGTGACCAAAGCATTCACAGACTGTGGTTATGATGCAAAATATGGAAAGGTTACTTTATCTAACAGACCGGATCTTTGTGAATATCAGTGCAACGGCGCAATGGCGGCTGCCAAAGAATACAAAAAGGCACCGTTTATGATCGCAGACGAGGTTGCTGCAAAACTTGCAGAGGCATCCATGTTTTCCATGACAGAATCCGTAAAACCGGGATTCTTAAATTTAAAGCTGGATGAAGCATTTTTAGCGTCTTATGTGGCGGACATGCAGGCAGATGAAGGACGTTTTGGATGTGAAAAAGCAGAAAATCCAAAGACCATCATGATCGATTACGGCGGACCAAATGTAGCAAAGCCATTGCATGTCGGTCATTTACGTTCCGCGATCATCGGAGAAAGCATTAAAAGAATTGGTAAGTTTGTCGGACATAAGGTAATCGGAGATGTACATCTGGGTGACTGGGGCTTGCAGATGGGACTGATCATCACCGAGTTAAAGCTGCGCCAGCCGGAGCTTGTCTATTTTGATGAAAACTATGAGGGTGAATATCCAAAAGAAGCACCGTTTACGATTTCTGAATTAGAGGAGATTTATCCGACTGCAAGTAAAAAGTCAAAAGAGGATGAGGCATATAAGGAAGCTGCAATGCAGGCAACTTACGAGCTGCAGCATGGAAGAAAAGGTTATCAGGCATTGCTTTCCCATATCTTAAACGTGTCTGTGACAGACTTAAAGAAAAATTATGAGAATTTAAACGTATCTTTTGAACTCTGGAAGGGTGAATCCGATGCACAGCCTTATATTCCGGCAATGGTGCAGAAGATGAAAGATGACGGTTTTGCCTATGTCAGTGACGGAGCATTGGTTGTCGATGTGAAAGAAGATACCGATACGAAAGAGATCCCGCCGTGTATGATCTTAAAATCAGACGGTGCATCCCTCTATAATACGACCGATCTTGCAACGATCGTATGGCGTGAGGAAGATTATGATCCGGACGAGATTATTTATGTGGTAGATAAGAGACAGGAACTTCATTTCGTACAGGTATTCCGCTGCGCAAGAAAGACCGGTCTGGTGAAACCGGAGACCGAATTAAAATTCTTAGGATTCGGTACGATGAACGGCAAGGACGGAAAGCCGTTTAAGACCAGAGATGGTGGTGTCATGCGTTTAGAGTATCTTGTATCTGAGATTGATAATGAGATGTTAAAGAAGATTACCGAAAACCAGAAGGCAAAAGAGAATCTTGGAATCAGCGAGGAAGAAGCAAAGGAAACTGCAAAAACAGTTGCACTTGCCGCAATCAAATATGGAGATCTTTCTAATCAGGCAAGTAAAGACTATATTTTTGATATTGACCGGTTCACCTCCTTTGAGGGAAATACCGGACCATATATCCTGTATACGATCGTTCGTATCAAATCCATTCTGCACAAGTATCATGACTTAGGAAAGAGTGCAGAAGGTGCAGTGATTACGTCTGCACATTCTGAGAGCGAGAAGAACCTGATGTTAGAGATTTCTAAATTTAATGCAGTGATCGATGGAGCATTTGCGGATACAGCACCACACAAGATCTGTTCCTATATCTATGATCTTGCCAATGCATTTAACAGTTTCTATCATGAGACAAAGATCATGTCCGAGGAGGATGAAACGGTTCAGAAATCCTATATCCGCCTGTTAGAACTGACAAAATCCGTCCTTGAAACCAGTATTGATCTGCTCGGATTCTCTGCACCGGAGCGTATGTAGGAAAAATGTCTTATTTTCTGTCAGAAGAAAATATGGTATACTGTTTTTGAAAAGCAAAACAAGGAGCAAAACAAGGAGGATTAATATGAAAAAGTTAAGCAAAAAGGTAATTGCGTTTGCACTTGCGGTTGTGATGACTCTGACAGCCGGTGCAGTGGCACCACAGGGAAACGTTGAAGTACAGGCGGCAAGCGGCAGGGTTTATGTGAATCCATATTCAGCAACTGTTGTGACTTATAAGCCAGGGAGTGCCTTAAGCAGATTCTCAAGTGTAATCAGTATTATGGGCTGCAGCAAAGCAAAAGAGATCAAAAAATTAAAGAGCAGCAACAAAAATATTAGGGTTGCTGCAAGAGATGGTTATATCCGTGTTGAGTATGGCAAAAAAGAAGCAAAGAGTACGATCACATGTACGGTAAAAGGTGTAAAGTTAAAAACAACATTTACAGTCAAAAAATACACCAATCCATGCAAGACATTTAAAATCGGAAAAACAAACCTGCTTTCAAAATTTAATAAAAATGATGTACTTAGAACGAACAAGGCATTTAAAAAACAAAAATTGGACATCAAACTGAAAAGTGGCTGGAAGATCTCAAGCGTTCATGTGACATCCGGAACAGGAAGTTATAATAACTATAGAGTAAATAAATCCAGTTTCTCTAAGAAGATCACAGTGTCAAACAATTATGGATACATATATGTGTATTGCTATAATGAAAAAACGAAGGTTTCTGAATGTCTGCAGATTAATACATCTACAAGATACTAAGATTGAAAAAAAGAACCGTAAGCCGGATTTGGCTTATGGTTCTTTTTTTTCGAAAATACATTGTTGATATTGTATAAAATAGACAAAAAAATGAAAAAACGTATTGAATTTTAAGTGATAAGTACTATAATAAGGGTAAGCAATAAGAAACTAGCATTTATACATATGGGAGGTGTTATTATGATTAGTTTTTTTATTTGCCTGGCGTTATTAATTGGTGGGTACTTTGTTTATGGTAAGGTAGTGGAGAACACATTCGCACCGGATGACAGAGAGACACCGGCAGTAAGGATCAACGATGGAGTCGACTATGTTGTCATGCCGGAGTGGAAGCTGTTTCTGGTACAGTTGTTGAACATTGCCGGATTAGGACCGATCTTCGGTGCGATGCAGGGTGCTCTCTGGGGACCAGTTGTCTTTTTGTGGATCACGTTTGGTACCATCTTTGCAGGAGGTGTACATGATTACTTTTCTGGTATGCTGTCCGAACGTAACGATGGTGCTTCCATTTCAGAGGTATGTGGTATCTACCTTGGAAATGTGATGAAGAATGTCATGCGTGTATTCAGTGTTGTACTGCTTGTTATGGTAGGTACCGTTTTTGCAGTCGGACCTGCAGGTCTGATCGTTACATTGTTTAAGAACGGCGGTGTAACAGGAATCATTACAAGTACAGAGTTCTGGCTTTGGATCATTCTTCTTTATTATTTTATTGCAACATTTATTTCGATTGATAAGATTATCGGACGTATTTACCCGCTGTTTGGTATCTGCCTGATCATAATGGCGGTGGGTGTTATCATTGGTATTTTTACACATTCCGAATATACGATTCCGGAGATCTGGAGTCATTTCGGTAACATGCATCCGGATGGCAAACCGATCTGGAGTTTCATGTTTATCACAGTAGCATGTGGAGCAATCTCAGGATTCCATTCCACACAGTCACCACTTATGGCACGTTGTATGAAGTCTGAGAAACAGGGACATTTCGTATTTTACGGTGCAATGGTTGCTGAGGGCGTTATCGCTCTGATCTGGGCAGCAGCAGGATGTTCTATTTATGAGGTTACAGGTGGTTTAAACACAGGACTCGCAGAGATCCTTTCCGGTGGACAGTCCGCAGCTATTTATGATGTATGTATCAAGACAATGGGAAGCGTTGGTGTAGCACTTGCAATGATCGGTGTTATTGTCTGCCCGATCACATCCGGTGATACCGCATTCAGAAGTGCACGTCTGGTACTGGCAGACTGGTTTAAGATCGATCAGGATAAGATCCAGAAACGTCTGTTACTCTGTGTACCGCTTCTTGCAGTTGGTGCTTTTGTAGGACATCTGGATTATGCGGTTGTATGGAGATATTTCAGCTGGACGAACCAGACACTTGCCATGATCGTATTATGGACGGCAAGCATGTATCTGTTCCGTGAGAAAAAGAATTACTGGATCACGGCTGTACCGGCAACCTTTATGAGTGCCGTATCCATGACCTATTTCTTCTGCGCAGATGAGTGCCTTGGATTCTCGACAGCAGTTGCATATCCGGTAGGAATCATTCTGGCTGTTGTATTCTTAGGAATCTTTATCCACGCAACAAAGAAACCGGCAAAAATGTAATACATAACATCAACGATGAAAAGCAATGCTTTCAGGGATAAAAAGTAATACAGGAATGGAGCTGAGGAAGATGTTGAAACCACAGAGACTGGGCAACCTGTCACTGCCCGACATGGAATTGACGGAAGACAAAAAGACATGCAGAAAATTTGGACCATGTGGTGTTGGTAAGAAAGCCATTTATCTGAACAGTTTCTACATAGAAAGAAGATACTATGTTCCGATGAAGTCGGTGAAGCGTATTTTCAAAAGAATTGCGATGAGTAAAGGTGGATTTACCGGTAAAGGCGCATTTGGCACGCTGCCTTATCTTGTGGTTGAGTATGATGACGGCAAGGAGAAACAGTGTAATTTTAAGCATGAGGAAGATGTGGATCGCCTGCTTGCTTATGTGGAGGTCAACTTTCCGCAGATACCGTTGCACAGTGAGGTTGCGGAGCAAAAACTCGCAGAGAAGGCAAAGCGGATGGAAGAAAAGCAGCGTATCGGAAATATTTCAGAAACTGCAAAGAAAAATATCCGCTGTCTCGATAATGCAATCAAATATCTTCATAAGGATACAGATCTGTATTTGAATCTGAGTCAGTCGGCTAAGAAGAAAAGAGTTTATGACCGGAGTAATCCGGCATACAAATGGGTTGCACTTGCAATTACACTGATGGGACTTGGAGCTTTTGGGTATGGTATATATTCATTGGCTACACACGCAGGATTTGGAATTTATTTCCTTTTGTTCGGTCTTGCAGCTATCTTTTTGTTTTCCGGTGCTAGTGTACTGCCGACGTCACATAATAACAGAAGCTATATTGAAAAGCAGTTATTAAATGCGGTAGACGAGATGGAACAATATATCAAAACATATCCTGATTTCCCGGTTCCGGCATGTTATGCACATCCGGTTGTACTAAAGAGGATGCAGGATATTTTAAAGGAAGGACGCGCAGAGACGATACCGGCGGCACTTAGAGTGCTGAAAGAGGATTTAAAAGCGTTAAATTCCAGTGTGGTAGTGGAACAGGAGGAATACGATGAGATCGTAGCGATCAAACCGATGTTCCTTGTAATGGATTACAGATAATAAACAATAGAATGCACGCTCCGCGAACATTCTATTGTCATGAATAAAACAGAATGTATACTGCGTGAACATTCTGCTCGCATGAACAAAAATGGTACCGGCTGTCCGGCGTCAGAAAAATCTGATGTCTGGCAGGCCGGTATTTTTATGCATAAAAATAAGCCTGTCTCATAGAATGAATTAAAAGAAACGGGGGGAGGCATATGGAAAATCTGAAAGTTTTATTTCCAGTACATATCAGAGAAAAAATAAAAGAGGATCAGTGGTTTGACGGACTTGAAGAGATCCGCATCCGGGTGGGACAGCCGATCGAACTTGAGTATGCGGATGAGACGCGCTATCTGTTATTTGAAGGGACACATGTATGCATTTGCAGCAGGGAAAAAATAAAGTCTGAAGGCAGAGTATGTTATCGTGTGACAGGCAAAGATATCGCAGAGATGCTAAGCTATATCAGCGAGTATTCCCTGTATGCGTATCAGGAGGAATTGCGGCAGGGTTATATTACGATCGAGGGTGGTCACCGGATCGGAATTGCAGGGGAGGTCGCAAAAGACGGGGAAGGGATTGCCGGGATAAAATATATCAGCTTTTTGAATATCCGTGTGGCACATGAAAAAAAAGGATGCGCAGAAAAAATCCTGCCTTATCTGAAAGATGAAAAAAGCATTTATAATACACTGCTGGTGTCAAAGCCGGGGGCAGGAAAAACGACCTGTCTGCGCGACTGCATCCGAAGTCTCTCAGATGGAATGGAAGGCTGGGACGGCATGAAGATCTGTGTGGTAGATGAGAGGTCTGAAATTGCAGCATGTCATCTTGGAATACCGCAAAATGATATGGGAATGCGAGCGGATGTTTTGGCTGGATGCAGCAAATCAGAGGGGATGATGCTCATGTTACGTTCCATGTCACCCCAGATCATAGCAGTGGATGAACTTGGAAAGAAAGCAGATTTTCAGGCAGTCGAACAGGCGGTCTGTTCGGGAGTGCGTATTCTTGGTACGGTCCATGCGGATACGGTGGAAGAATTATGGGAAAAGCCTTATCTGAAAAAATGGATGAAGAGGGGAATTTTTAAGCGGTTTATTCTGATCCGGCGCAGCCGGTCCGGAGAACGGGAGTTTCAGGTCTTTAACGGGAAAAGAGAAAGATTATGCTGAAACTGATAGGTGGTATTTTAGTTGTGGGTTCCGGAGTCGGACTTGCCGTAAGCATGATAGGTGAGATCAGACAGCATCTGCAAAGGCTGTACGAGATCCGGCAGCTTCTGTTAAATATTTCCGGGGAGGAGGCACTTGCATTGCTCCCGATGGAGCATATCCTGGATAAACCGGGGCTGACAAAAGATGCCGCGCTGCAAAAGGTATGCAGGGAGATCGCAGAAAGTCTTGCCACGAAAAAAGAGGGAAGCGGAAGTGAGATCTGGCGGGAGGCATTTTGGAAAAACCAGAAAGAACTGGGGCTTCACGCGGCGGAACTTGAAATTACCGCAAATGCAGGTACCGCTTTTTTTGGCAGAAATATCAAAGAGAACGAGAAAATGCTTTCTATTTATTTAGAGAGACTTGATTTTGTGATCGGACAGGAGCGGAAAGAGCAGAGAGAAAAGCAGAAAGTGACGGGGACCGTCAGTGTAATTGGGGGGATGATGTTGGTGATACTTTTGATATAGCATGGGAAAAACAGGTATATCAGGCAGTCAGGAGAGGGGAATTGGATTACGGATGAGTGTTAATTTGATATTTAAAATTGCAGCGGTCGGGATTTTAGTCACGGTCATCAGTCAGGTGTTAAAACACAGCGGAAGAGAGGAACATGCATTTCTGACAAGTCTTGCAGGACTTTTGATCGTCCTCTTCTGGATCGTTCCATATATTTATGAATTGTTTGAGACCATGCAGTCGCTGTTTGCACTATAAAAATTACCGGGATGAAAACATCACGGGGCAGAGGGATGGTATGCAAACAGGTAAAAACAGGGCAAAAATGAGGCGTGAAATGGACATTTTAAGAATATCGGTTCTTGGTATCGCAGGCGTTCTTCTGGCTGTGTTACTGCAGAAAGAAAAAAGTGAATACAGTATGTTTATCAGTATGGCGGTCTGCATCTGCATTTTTATCTATATTATTGGAAAGGTGGAAACGGTCATTGACTTTGCAAAAAAAATGCAGTCGTTTGCTGCGGTGGATCAGACGTATATCACACTGATCTTAAAAATGGTCGGGATCACCTATGTGGCGGAGTTTGCAATGAATATCTGCAAAGATGCCGGATATGCGGCGGTTGGAAATCAGATCGAACTGTTTGCAAAACTGTCGATTTTAGTCTTAAGTATCCCGGTTTTAACCGTATTTTTAGAGACTGTCGGGAGTTTTTTATGAAGAAAAAGTGGGTTGTGTGCGTGGCATGTATTCTGGTATTGTGCATGACAGCAGCAGTACCGGTTTTTGCTGCGGGAAAAAATGCGCAGAATGATAAAACGGATTATCTGGACGAGATGACAGGGGAACTGGACTTCTCGAAACTGGATCATTTTATGGGGCAGGATGCAGGGGATGGTGGGATCACATTCTCAGAACTTGTGGAAGAATTGCTGCATCAGGAAAATCCGGGAACGGTATATCAGCAGCTTGGCCCCTGGCTGGTCAGCCAATTATGTGAGTCGGTCCGCGAAAACCGCAAAATACTGGTGGAGGTGGTGCTGCTTGCCGTTTGTTTTTCCGTGCTTAAAAATTTTGCCGGTGCGTTTGCGTCATCTTATGTGTCGGATCTTTGCTATATCCTTGTTTTCTGTGTCCTGGCAGTGCTGATGATGCAGTCATTTCTGACGTTCCGTGGCATTGTGTGCGGTGTGCTGGAGAAGAGTGTGGAATTTTTCCGGATCTTTATACCGACGTTTAGCATTGCGATGGTGTTTTCCGCGGGTGCCGGCAGCGCGTCAGGATTTTACCAGACGGCGTTTCTGATCATATATCTGATCGAGTGGCTGTTTCTTACCATTCTGGTGCCGATGATCCACATATACATATTGACGGTATTTATCAATTATTTTTTCGAGGAGGAAAAATTTGCAAATATGATGGAACTGATCGGCGGACTGATCCAGTGGATCATCCGGCTTGCCGGGATCATTGTGCTGGGGTTAAACGTCGTGCAGGGGATCGTGGCACCGGCGAAGGACAGGCTGCTTTACGGGACAGCAGGACGGGCAATGGCAATGATCCCAGGGATCGGCAATGCGGTGAATGGAGTCAGTGAACTTTTGCTTGGCTCCGGGATCATGATCAAAAACTGTGTCGGTGCGGCAGCTCTGATCGTGCTGGTCATTTTAGTGTCGGTGCCGATGGCGCAGGCGGGATGTATCGTATTTTTTTATAAGGTAGCTGCCGCTGTGGTGGAGCCGGTTGCGGATAAGAGGATCGCCGGATGTTTAAAGGGGATGGCGCAGGGCGGGATGCTCTATTTAAAGCTGATGGGATATTGTGTGATGCTGATCTTTTTAACGATTGCACTGACGGTCGCATCTTCCGGTTTTATATATTGACTTTGATATCTTAGCTCATTTACAGAGAGGAAAATGGATGAACACGTTTGTGAAATATATTCAGAATTTTTTTGCACTTTTTCTGCTGCTTATGGTGGTAAGGCAGCTGATCCCAAATGGCAGATTAAAAAAATACATTTATTTTTTTACGGAACTGGTGTTTGTGATCGGTATCCTGCAGCCGTTTTTTTCTCTTTTTGGTGATGATGCTGATTTGCTGGATCAAATCCGGTATGAGACTTTTACAGAAAATTTAAGTGAGGCATCCAGGGACGTAAGCCGCATGGAATTTTTGCAGAATGATTATTACCGCAGAGAATATGAAAATGCGGCAGCGCTGGATGTAAAGGGAACTGCAGAAGGATATTTAGAACAGTTTGGATTTATGGTAAAGCAATCATCGGTGGAACTGACAGAAAATTATGAAGTGAGAAAAATTATACTCACGGTAGCAGAAAAAGAAGCCAGGGACACAGAAGGAATCTTTGTGGAACAGGGAAAAGCGCAGGGCAGCCAGATTGTGCTTGACGAACTGAAGCAGAAACTTGTGCAATATTATGGGGCAGAGGAAGAACAGATACAGATTTCCTATGGTGGTGAAAGATGACGGAGAGACTGAAAGAGTTTTTACAGCAGAAAAGGTGGCTCCAGTTAAAAAAAACGGACTGGATCGCAGTTGCTCTTGTTGGGGTGCTTCTTCTTGTGGTGGCAATGCCTTCCGGTGGAACAGGTATACATCTGGCGGAAAATAAAAAAGAGGACACCGCACAGGAGAAAACGGAACAGAAATACGAAAAAGAGGACTATGCGGAATATTTAGAGCATAAATTAGAACAGGTGCTAGGACAGATGGAAGGAGTGGGGAAAGTTTCTGTCATGGTCACGGTGGCAGATCAGGGGGAAGATATCATAGAAAAGGATAAGACAGAGCATACGTCCACCGTCACAAATACGGACAGCGGGAGTATGGAGATGACGACGGAAAAGGAAAGTGGGGAGGAGACGGTATATGAGGAGAGCGGCGGCGAAAAAGCGCCGTATGTCAGCAAAGAAATACTTCCGGAGATCGAGGGGGTGCTTGTGGTGGCAGAGGGGGGAGACAGCCCACGGATCGTTTCTGATATTTCAGATGCCGTAAAGGCATTATTTCAGGTGGAAGCACATAGAATTAAGGTAGTAAAGATGAGTTCGAAGGAGGATGGAACGTGAAAAAGATATTTCAGAAAAACCAGCTGATTATTACAGCACTCGCGTTGATGATTGCGGTGGCGGGATATTTCAGTTACATGAACAATCACATTGATGACGGTATGGCAGCGGAGACGGCGGCAAATGCAGGTACAGATGCACTGAATGCAGAATATGAGATCTCGGATGAAGATCCACTGGCTGCGGAAGATATTTTTACGGATGAGGGAACCGGGGAGGAACTTGCACTTGTGGATGGAACGGAGACCGCGGATGCAGGAACCGGCGAAGATACATACGATGCCGCAGATGCAGCTATGACGGACGGTCAGGATGTTGCGGAAAATGTGACAGACGGTCAGAATGCTGCAGCAGATGTGAGCGCAGAAAACAGTACGGATACTGCAGCAAATGTGGCAGACATGACATCTGCAGATGCTGAGGAGATCGAAAATCCCGGAGAAGCGGTTCTTACAAGTACCGGCACTGCAAATCTCGACTATGCAGCAAGAATGAAATTAAACCGCGAACAGATCCGGTCTAAAAATAAAGAAGCGTTATTAGAGATTGTAAACAATACGTCCGTTGCAGATAATTTAAAGCAGGATGCAGTGAACAAGATGGTGGCAATGACGGATATTGCAGAGCGTGAAGCTGCGGCGGAAATGCTCTTAGAGGCAAAAGGATTTTCGGATGTTGTGGTCAGTATCACTGACGATAACTGTGATGTTGTACTAAATATGGGAGAAGTGACCGATGCAAAAAGAGCACAGGTGGAGGATATCGTAAAACGGAAAACCAATATTTCCGCAGACAAGATCGTGATCACACCGATCGTGGTAACAGACGCCGAGTAGGGCGTCTGTTTCTTTGCATTTTACTTGATTTTTTCATGGTTACGGTTTATCCTAGTACGGTAGAAAGAGAGTACATTGTGCGAAATGGATTTTTACATGCGGGAATGGAGACTTTTAATATGAAGAGAGTATTTTTGATCGTACTTGACAGCGTTGGGATCGGGGAAATGCCGGATGCGGCAGATTATGGCGATGCTGGAAGCAATACCATAAGAGCGGTAGCATCCAGTCCGTATTTTTCGATGCCGAACATGAGGAAACTTGGATTTTTTAATATAGACGGAGTGGAGATCGGAGAAAAAGAAAAGAATCCGGCCGGATCTTTCGCGAGAATGACGGAGGTATCGAAAGGAAAAGATACGACGATCGGGCACTGGGAGATTGCGGGCATCATCTCAAACAGTCCGCTGCCGACTTACCCGGATGGATTTCCACAGGAAATTTTAGACGAGTTTACGAAGAGAACCGGAAGAGGAGTGCTCTGCAATAAACCGTATTCCGGGACAGATGTCATCCGCGATTACGGCGAAGAACACATGAAAACGGGAAAACTGATCGTATATACATCTGCAGATTCAGTATTTCAGGTGGCAGCGCACGAAGATGTTGTTCCGGTTGAGACACTTTACGAATACTGTAAGATCGCAAGGGAGATACTGACCGGAGAAAACGGTGTGGGACGTGTGATCGCAAGACCGTTTGTCGGCACGCCGGGCAGTTTTACAAGAACGGTAAGACGCCATGATTTTTCTCTGCAGCCGCCGAAGGTGACGATGTTAGACCAGCTGTGCGGACATGGATATGATGTGCGTTCCGTGGGCAAGATCATTGATATTTTTGCAGAAAAAGGAATCAAAGAGTATGTGCGCACGACTGGAAATGAGGATGGAATCAACAAGACGATTGCGTATATGAAACAGGATTTTGAGGGACTTTGTTTTACAAATCTTGTAGATTATGATATGCTCTACGGGCACCGCAATGATGTGGAAGGCTACGCAAAGGCACTGACTTATTTTGATGAGCGTCTGCCGGAGCTAATAGCTGCAATGAGAGATGAGGATATCTTAATGATCACGGCAGATCACGGCTGTGATCCAAGCACACCGTCGACCGATCATTCGAGAGAATATACACCGCTTGTGATGTATGGAAAACCGATCAGAGCGGGTGTTAATTACGGAACAAGAGGCTGCTTTTCGGATATTGCGGCAACCATTCTTGCTTATTTTGACATTAAGCCGGAGTGTGCGGGAGAGGCAATCCCGATTTTATAAGGATTTTTGGAGGATAAAATAGTTTTGGCTGATTTAAGAAAAGAGATAGAAAAAAGACGTACATTTGCAATCATTTCCCACCCGGATGCAGGTAAAACGACTCTGACAGAGAAGTTCCTGCTCTACGGAGGAGCAATTAATCTTGCCGGTTCCGTCAAGGGAAAGGCAACTGCACGCCATGCGGTATCTGACTGGATGGAGATCGAGAAGGAGAGAGGTATTTCCGTTACTTCTTCTGTGTTACAGTTTAATTATGGCGGCTACTGCATTAATATTCTGGATACACCGGGACATCAGGATTTCTCGGAGGATACTTACCGTACCCTGATGGCTGCGGACTCTGCGGTCATGGTCATTGATGGATCAAAGGGTGTCGAGGCACAGACGAGAAAATTATTTAAGGTCTGCGTGATGCGCCATATTCCGATTTTTACTTTTATCAATAAAATGGACCGCGATGCGAATGATACGTTTGATCTGTTAGACGAGATTGAAAAAGAACTTGGGATCGCAACCTGTCCGGTCAACTGGCCAATTGGTTCCGGAAAGAATTTTAAGGGTGTATATGACCGTAACACAAAAGAGGTCATGACGTTCTCCGACACGTTAAAGGGAACGAAAGAGGGAACCGAAAAGCATATTGCAGCGGATGATCCTGCACTGATCGAGGAGATCGGACAAGACGCATACGATAAGCTGATGGAGGAGATCGAGCTTCTCGACGGGGCAAGTGCAGAGTTTGATATGGATCTTGTCACAAAAGGACAACTCTCCCCGGTATTTTTCGGATCTGCCCTGACCAACTTTGGTGTGGAGACATTTTTACAGCATTTCTTAAAAATGACCTATTCCCCACTGCCGCGTAAAGCTGACATCGGAGAAATAGACCCATTTGATGAGCATTTTTCCGCATTTGTATTTAAAATACAGGCAAATATGAATAAGGCACACCGTGACCGTATCGCGTTTATGCGTATCTGTTCCGGAAAATTTACCGCTGGTATGGAGGTTACACATGTGCAGGGAGGCAACAAAAAGATCAAACTGTCGCAGCCGCAGCAGATGATGGCACAGGAGCGCCATATCGTAGACGAGGCGTATGCGGGGGATATCATCGGAGTGTTCGATCCGGGTATTTTCTCAATCGGAGATACGCTTACCACAGCAAAACCGTTCCAGTTTGAGGGAATCCCTACTTTCGCGCCGGAGCATTTCGCGAGAGTGCGCCAGGTGGATACCATGAAGCGTAAACAGTTCATGAAAGGCATGCAGCAGATCGCGCAGGAAGGTGCGATCCAGATCTTCCAGGAATATAATATGGGTATGGAAGAAGTCATCGTCGGCGTTGTCGGTGTCCTTCAGTTTGATGTTTTAAAATACCGTCTGGAAAATGAATATAATGTTGAGATCCGCATGGACAACCTGCCATACGAGCATATCCGCTGGATCGAAAACGAGGAGATCGATATGGACAAGCTTGTCGGAACTTCGGATATGAAGAAGATCCAGGATTTAAAGGGCAGACCGTTACTCTTATTTGTCAATGCATGGAGTGTTGGTATGGTGCTTGACCGAAATGAGGGACTGGTGCTCTCTGAGTTCGGGCGTGAGTAAAGGACAGGTTTAGCTGGCAAAATCTGTAATACGCGGGTATTGTCAGTTAAGTGAATTTAGACAGCAGGAAAAGGAAAACAGAAAATGGCAGTTATCACAATCACAAAAGATAATTTTGAAAATGAAGTACTCGGTGCAAAACTTCCGGTTGTATTAGATTTCTGGGCAGAGTGGTGTGCGCCGTGTAAAATGCAGTCACCGGTGATTGAGGCGCTTGCGGAAGAATTAGAAGGCAAGGTCATCTTCGGTAAAGTCAATGTTGACGAGGAGGCTGCGCTGGCATTGAAATATCAGATTATGAGCATCCCGACGCTGGTTGTCATGAAATACGGATTATTTCAGAACCGTGCAGTCGGACTGCAGACAAGAGAAGAGATCATAGATATGATCGAGCAGATCAAAGAAGACTAAAAACAATAGAATGCACACTCTGCGAACATTCTATTGTCATGAATAATAGAATGCTCGCTTCACGAACGTTCTATTATGATGAATCACTTCAGGCATAGCCGTGCGAAACTCATCAGCAGCTGAAAGCAGCTGTGAGTTTCACATGGCTATGCCTTATTTTTCTGATAAGCAGTCTTTTCTGCCTGCATCTCCAAATACATCCGCATCACATTCCATTTCCGATTTGTCGGCGTAAGCACTGCTTTATAATCTATGACAACCTGATCCCTGCGGAGAGATGCTAAAAGTTTATCCATCTTTTTCTCTGTAAAATCACAGAAAACAATCAGACTTTCCGCAGGAACCTTCCCGGAAAAAGGCTGAATCAAAGGGGAAGCAGTCTTATTTGCAATCATCTCCAATGGTTTTAAATAATCAGAGGAAGGAACCTCCTCCACACGGACCTTCAAAGCCCCCGTGATCTGCTTTAATTTTTTGAGATTGTTGTCATCTAAATGAAATACCAGTAATTTTTCCATGTGTAACTCCGTTTCATATTTATAGAATAGACATATTATAAGAGTTTTGCAGCAGGGTGTAAATATGTTTTATAGCAAAGATTAAGCTGCAAAAAGGTGTATCAAAACCTGATGGCCGGCAAATCGCACAAAACAGACCCGGCATTGTGCAATTTGCCATTCACGAAACTCAGTTACACCTTTTGCAGCTGAACACAGTCTTAACTTTATGGCAAGTCTTAATTTTATGAAAGAAACTACTTGTAAAGAAACCACCACTATGATACACTTGTCGATAAGGAAAATCATTTCCGCTAAGGTTGTCAGATAAAAATCTTCACCGCCCTTTGGTGGCGGTTCACAGGCAGAAATCTGCCGGTTTATCCCATAAATAAAAAGAAATAGCATAACTGGAAAAGGTGTGCTGCAGACTGTCATATGTCAGATGGGGAAGCATATGGAAAATTGCAGACAATTTTGTGGTTGACATTTCGGGAAAAATATAATACTATTAGAACAGAAAAAACGAACATAAGTTCGCACGGAGGAAAGAAATGGCAAAGGAAGATAAATATAAAGAGATCAATGCAGTAAAAAATGATAAATTAAAAGCGTTGGATGCTGCAATTTCACAGATTGAGAAACAGTACGGCAAAGGCTCCATCATGAAACTTGGTGATAATTCCGCACATATGAATGTGGAGACGATTCCGACCGGATCATTAAGTCTTGATATTGCACTTGGTTTAGGTGGACTTCCGAAAGGAAGAATCATCGAGATCTATGGACCGGAGTCCAGTGGTAAGACGACCGTTGCCCTGCATGCGGTTGCTGAGGTACAGAAAAGAGGCGGTATCGCAGGATTTATCGATGCAGAGCATGCCTTAGATCCTGTCTATGCAAAGAATATCGGCGTTGACATCGACAACTTATACATATCCCAGCCGGACTGCGGAGAGCAGGCGCTTGAGATCACAGAGACCATGGTACGTTCCGGGGCGGTTGATATCGTGATCGTCGACTCCGTGGCAGCACTCGTTCCAAAGGCAGAGATTGATGGAGATATGGGTGATTCGCATGTCGGACTTCAGGCACGACTGATGAGCCAGGCACTTCGTAAGCTGACTTCTGTCATCAGCAAATCCAACTGTGTGGTTATCTTCATCAACCAGCTTCGTGAAAAAGTAGGCGTAATGTTTGGTAATCCGGAGACAACGACCGGTGGACGTGCACTGAAGTTCTATTCTTCTGTCCGTATGGATGTCAGAAGGATTGAGGCATTAAAACAGGGCGGAGAGGTTGTTGGTAACCGTACCAGGGTAAAAATTGTTAAGAATAAGGTGGCACCGCCATTCCGTGAAGCAGAGTTTGATATCATGTTTGGACAGGGAATTTCCAGAGAGGGCGATATCTTAGACCTTGCAGCAGATAAGGGTGTGGTTAACAAATCCGGAGCATGGTATGCATACAATGGAGATAAGATCGGCCAGGGACGTGAGAATGCAAAACAGTATCTGAAAGAAAATCCGCTGATCTGTGAGGAGATCGAGGCAAAAGTCAGAGAAATGTTAAATGTGGACGGAACGGAAGAGTCTGAGGAAACAAAGGAAAACGAGACTGAGGCACAGAGCATAAAAGCAGCGGAAGCGATCGCAAAAAAAGCGGAAGCGGCTGAAAAGAAAGCAGAGAATACAGCCGAGGTAAAAGCGGAGGAATAAAAGATGCAGGAGTTGCTTGTCGTAGAAGTAATTCCCCGGGAAAAAGGAAGGACTTCCATTCGGTTTGACAACGGGATGGAAGTCCTTTTATATAAGGGTGAGGTAAGAAAATTATCCTTGCGGGAGGGGACTGTCATATCCCGGAAGAAATATGATGAGATCATCTATGAAATACTTGGAACGCGGGCGAAGAAACGTGCGATGTTTCTTTTGGAACGAATGGACCGGACGGAACATCAGCTGCGGGAGAAGCTGATGCAGAACGGGTATCCTGATGTGTGCGTGGATCTTGCAGTGGAGTATGTCAGAAAATATCACTATATCGATGATCTGCGCTATGCGACGACCTATATTTCATATCAACAGAAGAAAAAAAGCCGTCAGAAATTAAAAATGGATCTTATAGCAAAAGGAATTGAAAAAAGTGTGATAGAACAGGCACTTGATGAGGTGTTCGACAGTGATGAACAGTTAAAGATCCGTCAGCTTTTAGAAAAGAAACATTATGAACCAAAAGAATGTGACCGCAAAGAACAGCAGAAAATTTACCAGTATCTGATGCGCCGTGGATTTAAGAGCAGCGATATTTTGCATGTCATGAAAATCTGGGATGAATACGAGGAATAAGAACATAGGAAAACGGGGGATTTTTGGTACAATATGTTGTATTGTTGCAAAATAAAAATGCAATATTATGCACATTGAACAGTTATCTACTTGACATAAATATTAAAATAGAATAAAATTTATATGTTGTAATTATGACAGATAACAAACCATGTTTTTATGTTATATGTACAATGAAAATTTAATAAAGGAGGTGCTCCTGTGGGAAGTGTGATTATCGCTGTTGTGATCACTCTACTGGTTACCGCGGTCGTTGTATATTTCGTCACAACTGCTTACTATAAAAAAGTAACAGAGGCTAAGATCGGAAATGCAGATGAAAAAGCGCGTGAGATTATTGATGAAGCGGTAAAAACGGCAGAAACCAAGAAGCGTGAAGCAATGCTTGAAGCGAAGGAAGAATCCATCCGTGTCAAGAATGACTTAGACAAGGAGGTAAAAGAGCGGAGAGCGGAGATCGGACGCAGTGAACGACGCATTGTTCAGAAGGAAGAAAATCTGGACAAAAAGTTAGAAGCGATCGAAAAACGCGAGGCGGGATTTGCAGCCAAGGAAGAAGAGATCAACAGACAGAAAGCGCAGGTCGCAAAGCTCAATGAAGAGCGTGTGAAAGAACTGGAAAGGATCTCCGGTTTAACCTCCGAACAGGCAAAGGATTATCTCTTAAAGACTGTTGAAGAAGACGTTAAAATTGATACTGCAAAATTGATCAAAGAAATGGAACACAAGGCAAAGGAAGAAGCTGATAAGAAGGCAAAAGAGTATGTGGTGACTGCAATTCAGAAGTGTGCTGCGGATCATGTTGCCGAAACGACGATTTCTGTTGTACAGCTTCCGAATGACGAAATGAAAGGAAGAATCATCGGACGTGAAGGACGTAATATCCGTACGTTAGAAACGTTAACCGGTGTGGATCTGATCATTGATGATACGCCGGAGGCAGTGATTTTATCCGGTTTTGATCCGATTCGTCGTGAAGTTGCCAGAATTGCTTTGGAAAAACTGATTGTGGATGGTCGTATCCATCCAGCAAGAATCGAGGAAATGGTTGAGAAGGCTCAGAAAGAAGTCGAGACAATGATTCGTGAGGAAGGTGAGGCAGCAACCTTAGAGGTTGGTGTTCACGGAATCCATCCGGAGCTTGTGCGTCTTTTAGGCCGGATGAAATTCCGGACGAGCTACGGACAAAATGCTCTCAAACATTCCATTGAAGTAGCACAGCTTTCCGGATTACTGGCTGCTGAAATCGGTGTAGATGTAAGAACTGCAAAACGTGCAGGATTGTTACATGATATTGGTAAATCTGTCGATCATGATATGGAAGGTTCCCATATTCAGATCGGTGTGGATTTATGTAGAAAATACAAAGAGTCACCAATTATTATCAATGCGGTAGAAGCGCATCATGGTGATGTAGAACCGGAGTCATTAATTGCATGTATCATTCAGGCTGCAGATACAATTAGTGCAGCAAGACCAGGTGCCAGAAGAGAGACACTGGAAACATATTCAAACAGATTGAAACAGTTAGAAGATATTTCTAACGGATTTAAGGGTGTAGAAAAATCCTTCGCTATTCAGGCGGGCAGGGAGATTCGAATCATGGTTGTTCCGGAGCAGATCAGCGATGCCGATATGGTATTGCTTGCGCGTGATATTTCCAAACAGATCGAAGCTGAATTGGAATATCCGGGACAGATTAAGGTAAATGTTATTCGTGAGTCAAGGGTAACAGATTACGCGAAGTAATTCGTGACAATGGGGTTGCTCGCAGAGCGTGCGATCTATTGTATGAAAAATAAAGAGACTGCCGTACCGGTGTCATAAATGACAGGTACGGCAGTTTTTGCATATATGGAATCAGAGAAAGACGGAATTCTGAAAAAAAATAGTGCCAGGATGTAAAATATATGTTAAAATACATCTGAAAATGAGTGAAAGAAAGGTGGTGTGGCAAATGCAGAGAGTAAAACAGCATAAGTGGTTTCTGTTTATCCTGATTGGATTTATCGTAATATCTTTCTTTCAGTTTTTACCGCAGACAGATACACTGCATTTGTATGAAAAGACACCACAGAGTTTTGAGCTGACCGCAGGCGGGCTCCTGAAGTATGGAATAGAAGGACAAAATGCAGACCAGGCAGGGGAATGTGAACTAGAAGAATATCACATAGACCGGTTGACGGGACCGGAAATAGCAGAACGTCAGGCATGCGGTCTCCCGGAAGAAACACCGGCGGCTACACTGGCGCGAACGACACAGAGTGAAGCTGCGCTGGGTGAACAGAATCAGAGCCGTTTTCAGATGTTACGGTTTTTAGTAGAAGTATATGTACTTTTAATGATCCCAGCAGTTATTCTGCATATGGCACTAAAAAGATTTAGCAGCCATATGATCATACTGTGGCAGAATATAAAATACATACATCTTGTTGATGGTAAGAAGGCAAAACGTATTCCTGTAATTGAATAAAAAGATGATATTACAGGAGGCGTATTAACGTGATAGAAAATAGAATAAGTGACAGAGCAAAAATATTACTGATCGATGAGGATACAAGCATTTCTTATCTGATCCGCAGGGCAATGGAAAAAGAAAATTACAAGATTTATATTGCAGGAAGTGGAAAACAGGGAATGGAGATGAGTACCGGTGTCTGTCCGGATCTGATTCTGATGGATAATAAATTTTCTGATATGGAAGGGATCACCTTGATCCAGTGGTTCAGGGAGTGGACGGATTGCCCGATTATAATCCTGTCGGAACGGAGCAGCTACCTTGATAAAGTGGAGGCATTATATGCCGGAGCAGATGATTATATGGTAAAACCGTTTCATGAGAAGGAACTTGCGGCACGGATTTTTTCCGCATTACGCAGAAGAATTTCGGTAGGTGCGCATACATATTACGAGGCAGGAAATCTTAAGGTTGATTTTACAAAAAGACAGGTTTTGCTTGGAGGAACGGAGGTTCATTTTTCACCGGTGGAATACCGGATCATAGAAAGTCTTGCGTTAAATTCTGGTACGGTTGTAACATATCAGATGCTTTTGGAAAAAATATGGGGACCATATGCAGAGCAAAACAGCAGGATTCTTCGTGTCAATATGACGAATATCCGGAAAAAAATAGAAAGTTCTCCTTTAGAACCGGAGTATATTACAACGGTCCCGCGGGTAGGATACCGGATGTTGGAGAGTCAGGCTGAGAAAGGTGGCATGCAGATGCTGGAAAATCAGACTGGCAGAAACATGAAAGTGATGGAAGGTCAGAATATCAGAAATGGTATCCGTATGATGGCATAAAAATAAGCTGCACACAGAGGTGTGCAGCTTATTTTTTTCTGGATGTACGATAATCTTTTGACTGACAGTAAGAATCGTAAATTGCGTAAACAAACCCTCCGATGATAATGCCAATCCCGATGACAGAAAAAACGATTTCAATGCCTGTCATAGTAAAATCTCCTTTTCATAAATTTGATGGAATCAGTATAACAGTCAAGTTTATAAAAAGGAGATTTTGGCATATTCCTTAATCTTTTTTGGAAAGAGATGAGGAAAGTTTTAACACTTTATTTATCTGACGGTTTATTTTTGGCTTTTAGCCGTTGCTTTGCTAAGTACATCTGTTCATCCGCACAGGATAAGAGCTGGTGGAAAGGTGTGTCAGTGTCCGATGCTATGCCATTCACTTGCCTGCGAACAGTAACAAGTCGCCTTCGTCGTGTCCAAATTGTATAAAAGCAGATGGAAAATAAAGGCAGAGGGTGGTACAATAAGAACAGATACTGTAAAAAAATAACAGACTTGGAATATATTGAAGCGGAGGAATATTGTATGGACCAACAGGTTAAGAGAGTAAAAAGAGAACTGGTAAAAAATGGAGCCATTCTGGATATTTATACAGATACGATGCAGCTGCCGGACGGAAAACTCGAAGAATGGGATTTTATTTCACACAGAAAAGGGGCGGCAGCCGTTGTTCCGGTACGCGGAGAAGATTCTGATGGTGCGTCAGTACCGGAATGCAATCGACCGTATGACACTTGAGATACCGGCGGGATCAAGAGACAGTGTTACAGAAGACACAAAGGTGTGTGCTGCACGGGAGTTAGAGGAGGAAACGGGATATCGCAGTGATGATCTTACGCGTCTTTTGTCACTTAAAACAACAGTTGCATTTTGTGACGAGTTCATTGATGTGTATTTAGCGCGTAATTTAAAACCGGGACATCAGCATTTAGATGAGGGAGAGTTCCTTGATGTCGAGGCACATGACATCGATGAACTCTGTCAGATGATCTACGATGGAAAATTACAGGATGCCAAAACAGTTTCTGCACTTTTGGCATATAAAAATCTTCTGAATCAGGAGAAAAACGCATAAACTGAAGAAAAGTGTATGTGGGGCGTGTGTGAAAAAAGAAGGATGCCTGTTTTTGCCTGTATTTTTTGTGGGTGTTTTTCTTGCAAACCTGTTAAAGTATAAGACAGGGGATCTTTGCCGGATATTAAATATATGGATTTTAGAACAGTTCGCATATAGCAGCATTTCACCGGAAAGACTGTTCTGGCAGCTGCTTTGGAAACGGGGAAAGTTCGCATTTTTTTTCTTTTTGTTTGGGGAAGGATGCGGATATGCGGTGGCATCGACGGTATGGTTGTGTCTTCTGACAGGAACATTTGGATTTTTTCTTGCAATGGCGATTGCGGATCTTGGAATCCGTGGTGTTGCAGTTGCGTTTGTCGGTCTGCTTCCACAGGCATTTTTTTATGTGGCTGCGGTACTATGGTGCCGCTTTTGTGGCAAAAACAGCAGACAGTACCGGCCACCGGTATGTAATCCGAAAATCCGCATAAAACAGGCGGTGGAATCTGTTGTATTTTATGGGGTGGCAGTAATACTGGTAATCGGCGGCGTATTTGCAGAAGCTTATATCAATATTCCGCTCCTTAAGATGATCGTAAAAAATTTTTGAAAAGATTGCTTTTCGGTCTGCTTATCATTATAATGAAAAAATACACAGGATAAAAAGAAAGTCAGGAAAAAAACATGACACATGACATTATGGATTTTATTGAATATATTCACAATGAAAAACAGACATCAAAGAATACGGAAGTTTCCTATGAACGTGATCTCCGCAAGATGAATGAATATCTGGAAGCGCAGAATGTATACGGGGTGTCTGCCGTTACGGAGACAAATCTGAATGCATATGTTATGTTTTTAGAACGTGAAGGACGGAAACCGGCGACGGTTTCAAGGAGCATTGCATCAATGAAAGCTTTTTTTCATTTTCTTGAAAAGGAGCGGAGAATCGAGTCGGATCCGGCATGGCGTTTGAAAGCACCTAAGATTGAAAAAACGATGCCGCGTATCCTGACCACGGAAGAAGTGACGCTTTTGTTAGAGCAGCCGTCCGGAAATACACCGAAAGAGCTGCGGGATAAGGCGATGCTTGAATTGCTTTACGCGACAGGAATCCGTGTGTCGGAGCTGATATCGTTAAAAGTCTCGGATCTGAATCTTCAGATGGAGTATGTGATCTGTACGGATATCCATAAAGAACGGATCATTCCATTTGGGAATGTCGCAAGGGAGGCACTGACAAGATATATGCAGGATGGAAGAGATCATCTGATCAGCCAGGCGGACTGTCCGTGGCTGTTTACGAATTGTACCGGTGGTGCAATGAGCCGTCAGGGTTTCTGGAAACTGATCAAGTTTTATGGGAAGAAGGCGGGGATCGAATCGGAGATCACACCGCATACGCTGCGCCATTCGTTTGCGGCACATCTGATCAGCAATGGAGCAGATTTAAAGTCGGTGCAGGAGATGTTAGGACATTCTGATATTTCTACGACACAGATTTATTCGCAGATGGGGCAGGGAAGAATCCGGGAAGTGTATCTGAAAGCACATCCGAGAGGATAGTAGTAGAAACAATAGAATGCATGTTCTGCAAACACTCTATTGTCATGAATAATAAAAAAGGAACTCACAGAAATGGAGTTCCTTTTTTCATTATGAGATTTCAAGAAGCTGCCGGTACAGGTAAAAAATCTTAACGGCACATATCTGCAATCGTATAAATCAGATTTTTGGAATCTTCCCAGCCAAGGCAAGGATCCGTGATGGATTTACCGTAGATGTGTTCAGCGATCTTCTGGGAGCCTTCCTCAATATAACTCTCGATCATAACACCTTTTACCATCTTCTGAATTTCAGAAGAAACCTGACGGTTGTGCATGACTTCCTTTACGATACGGATCTGTTCTTTATATTTTTTGCCGGAGTTGGAATGGTTTACGTCCACAACGGCTGCCGGATTGACAAGATCCATTTTTTCGTACATGTCACACAGACGGATCAGATCTTCGTAGTGGTAATTCTGTGTGGAGTTACCGTGTTTGCTGACTGCGCCGCGCAGAACAACATGTGTCAGCGGGTTGCCGCTTGTCTCCACTTCGTAACCACGGTATACGAAATGATGTGGATGCTGTGCCGCATATACGGAGTTGAGCATAACAGAAAAGTCGCCGCTGGTCGGGTTTTTCATACCGGATGCGACATCAAAACCACTGACCGTCAGACGGTGCTGCTGATCCTCGACAGAACGTGCACCGATGGCAACGTAGGAGAGAAGATCTTCGACATACCCCCAGTTTTCCGGGTAGAGCATCTCATCTGCACAGGTTAAACCGCTCTCTTTAATCGCACGGATGTGCATTTTACGCATGGCAATCAGACCTTCGATCATGTCAGGCGCTTTTTCCGGATCCGGCTGGGAGGCGATACCCTTATAGCCCTCGCCGGTAGTACGCGGCTTATTTGTATAAACACGCGGAATGATGATCAGACGGTCGGCAACATCCTCCTGGATTTTTGTGAGGCGGCTGACATAATCACAGACAGCGTCCTCACGGTCTGCGGAACAAGGTCCGATGATAACGAGAAAACGGTCATCTTTTCCGGTGATAACGTCGGAGATCATAGCATCCCGTTCTTTTTTTAACTGTTTTAATTCTTCTGACAGCGGAAAATCACGTTTGATCTCTGCCGGAGAAGGAAGCTGGTTTAAAAATGTAAAACTCATAATAATCCTCATTTCTGAGCAACTTATTGCGAAAAATAAGCTATCAAACTTATTTTTCACACTAAAAACTCCATTCTAAGCGCTAAAATCAAAAATTATATTAAATGATATTGCAGAAGATGTCAAATATTTGCATAACAGGAGGGGGTTGGTTATAATGAAAAAAGAAGATGATTGTGAGATGGCAGGGAGGTGTCTGGCATGAAAATAAAAGGAACAGAGGTCGGAACGGGACGTCCGCTCATATGCGTTCCGGTTCTCGAAAAAACGAAAGAAGAAGTTATAAAAGAAGTGGAATATCTCGTGAAATCGGATGCAGACATGATCGAATGGAGGCTGGATGCATTTGAACATTACACCGACTACAATGAAGTGCGGGAAATATTGCAGCAGATAGCGCCTTTATTAAAGAAAAAACTGTTTTTGTATACATTTCGTACTGCAAAACAGGGTGGAGTGGTGTCGGTTGACCGGGAAACATTAAATGATCTGCACGATCTTGCGGCAGAGTCAGAATGTGTGGATCTGATCGATCTGGAATTTTTTGAGGAGGAACATGCGGCAAAGCGGATCCGGGAAATTCAAAAAAAGGGGAAGAAAGTTGTGGCATCACATCATGATCTGGAAGGAACACCGCAGATAGATGTAATGCGGATGCTGCTTGACCATATGTGTGAAGGAGGTGCGGATATTGTCAAACTTGTTGTGACTCCAAAAACAACGGAAGATGTATTGCGGCTGCTTGCCGTTACTTCTGAATTTCACAGTGAAAATCAGGAAACACCGATCATTACCGTGTCCATGGGAAAACTGGGGGCAGTCAGCAGAGTGAGCGGAGAAACTTTTGGTTCCTGTGTGACATTTGCGTCGCATGGAAAGAAAAGTGCACCGGGACAGTTTCAACTGGAAGAAATGCAGCAAACGCTCGCTATGCTGCATGAGGGATGTGAATAAAAAATAAAGAAAATATAAAGAATGGATAAAGTGCAGGGAAGATACTTGACGTGGTATCTTCCCTGTGTTAATATATGCCACTGTAAATAAATAACAAAGAAAATATATAACAATGTTAAATAATGAGGTGAGAAAAACAGGAATGGATGATTTATTTACAAGATTTTTTTTTGCGCTGTATCAGTTTCACAAACTGCATATGGGTGATCTGGTGCCGGATATCACGAAACTTGAGGGCATGACGATGGCGGCGATCAAGCACTGCAGTGGGGAAAAGGAAGAACTGACGGTTTCCGAATTGACCGCAAAGCTGAAAGCGAAGGGACCTGCAGTTTCACGCACCTTAAAGACGTTGGAAGATAAAGGATACATTGAGCGCGACGTCAACAAAGCAGACAGGCGCAATACTTATGTGAAGCTGACGGCATCCGGGGAACAGAAGCAGGAAGAGTGCGAGCAGATCATGAGCAGCTTTGCGCATGCAGTCATCTCAAAAATAGACCGGGATGACATGGAACAGCTGATCGATTGCCTGAATGAGCTTTACGAGGCGTCGAGGGAAGAAATCGAAGACCGAAAAATGAGACAAAAAGGAGAATAGGACATGAGCAAAATATTTAAAAATATGCTCCCGTACTGGAAGGGACTGATCATTGTTGTTGCACTGTTAGTTGTACAGGCGTGGTGTGATCTGTCTCTTCCGGCATACACATCGGATATTATTGATGTCGGAATCCAGAACAAAGGTGTGGAGCATGTGCTGCCGGAGGCAGTAACGGAGGATGAGTTTACACTGGCACAGCTTTTTATGACCGATGAGGAGGAGAAAAGCTGGGAAAACAGTTACGAAAAGGACGGAGATGTTTACCGTCTGACCGTTACAGATAAAAAACAGTTAGATGAACTGGATGATACGCTGCTTCTTCCTCTTCTGATGAACTATCAGATGTCATCGGTGGATGAGCAGACATTTAAAGAGAGTGTGGCAAAACAGACCGGAATGGATCAGGCGATGCTTGATAACATGAGTATCGAGCAGATCGGGGAGTCCATGGGAGTGCCGCTTACATCTTTTGAGAAAGAAGTCGAGGATGACGACGGAAATACCGTGGTTACGAATTGCGTGGATATGCGTACAATTTTTGCCGCCATGGAAGCGTCAGGGGCAATGACAGAGGAACAGATCTTATCCATGCGTGATACCGTTTCTGATACGATCGATACCATGGGAAGTTCTCTGGTAAAATCAATGGGTATCGCGTATGCAGTAAGCTGTGATACAGCGGCAGGAGTGGATATTGATAAGGTACAGACATCCTATCTCTGGTCAGCCGGTGGCAGGATGGTTGCGATGGCACTTCTTATGGGTGTGGCAACGGTTCTGGTAGGATTTTTTGGTGCACGTATCGGTGCCGGAATCGGACGTGACCTGCGAGGAAAGATATTTGGACAGGTGGTTCGTTTTTCTAACGCGGAGATGGATCATTTTTCCACAGCATCTTTAATTACCAGAAGTACGAATGATATCCAGCAGATCCAGATGGTTTCCGCCGTGATGATCCGTATGGTTGCCTATGCGCCGATTCTTGGCATCGGAGGTGTCTTAAAAATCATCCAGACAGGAGCAGGAATGGGATGGATCATTATTCTGGCAATCCTTGTGATCCTTGGCTATGTCATGGTATTGATGTCTGTTACAATGCCTCGTTTTAAGCTGATGCAGAAACTGGTCGATAAGATCAATCTGGTATCCAGAGAGATCTTAACAGGACTTTCCGTCATTCGTGCATTCGGCAGGGAAACAGAGGAAGAAAAACGTTTTGATGCTGCAAATAAAGATCTGACAAAGACCATGCTGTTTACAAACCGTGTCATGACATTTATGATGCCGGGTATGATGCTGATTATGAATCTTCTGACCGTAGGTATCGTATGGGTAGGCGCGCACAAAATCGATGCCGGTTCCATGCAGGTCGGTTCCATGACTGCATTCATCACCTATGCGATGATGATCGTTATGGCATTTTTAATGCTGACAGCAATGTCGATCATGCTTCCGCGTGCAGCAGTAGCAGCAGAACGTATCGATGAGGTTATCCGCACAGAGTCTTCCATAGAAGATGCAAAAAATCCGGAAGAATTAAGAGAACACAAAGGTGTGATCCGTTTTTCAAATGTCAGCTTCCGCTATCCGGGAGCGGAGGCAGATGTGTTGGAGGATATTGATTTTACAGCGGAGCCGGGTAAGACAACGGCAATCATCGGAAGTACCGGATGTGGAAAATCCACGCTGGTCAACCTGCTTCCAAGACTTTATGATGTCACAGGTGGAAGTGTTACCTTAGACGGTCAGGATATCCGGAATATCCGTATGGAAGATTTGAGGGAAGAAATCGGTTTTGTGCCGCAGAAAGGTGTACTGTTTTCCGGTACGATCGCGTCAAACCTGCGTTTTGGAAAACGAGACGCCACAGATGAGCAGATCAAAGAGGCGGCAGCAATCGCACAGGCAGCCGATTTTATTGAGGAGAAACAGGAAAAATACGACAGCGTTATTGCACAGGGCGGAAGCAACGTTTCCGGTGGACAGAAACAGCGTCTTGCCATTGCACGTGCGATTGCAAAACAGCCGAAAATCTATGTGTTTGATGACAGTTTCTCTGCACTTGACTTAAAGACGGATGCGGCACTTCGAAAAGCACTGGCATCGAAAGTAAAAGACAGCACAGTCATCATTGTAGCGCAGAGAATTAGTACAATTTTACACGCAGAACAGATCCTTGTGCTTGATGATGGAAAGATCGTCGGAAAAGGTACGCATGAAGAATTGCTGAAAAACTGTGAGACATACCAGCAGATCGCCCGTTCACAGCTTTCGGCAAAAGAACTTGGCATAGAGGAAAGTGAGGTGTCTGTCAATGAGTAATGAAAGAGAAAAAGTTAGAATGCAGCACCGTGGCAGAGGACCGATGGGGCGCGGCATGCAGCCGGGAGAAAAACCGAAGGATTTAAAAGGTTCTCTGGGAAAACTATTATCTTACATTGGAAATTTTAAAGCTGCAATTATTGTAGTCATGATTTTTGCGGCGGCTTCCACGGTATTTAATGTAATCGGGCCTAAGACTTTAGGAAAGGCAACCACAGCGCTCTCCGAAGGACTGATGGCAAAGATCCAGGGCACGGGAAGCATCGATTTTACCTATATCGGACAGATCCTTTTATTTGTGTTAGGGCTTTATGTGTGCAGTGCGGCATTTAACTTTATCCAGGGCTGGATTATGACCGGTGTAACGCAGAAGATCTGCTACCGCATGCGTAAAGAAATCTCCAGGAAAATCAACCGCATGCCGATGAAGTATTTTGAGAGCCGTACTTACGGAGAAGTTTTATCGAGAATCACCAATGATGTCGATACCTTAGGACAGGGATTAAACCAGAGTATCACAACGATCATCACGTCGGTTGCAACCTTAGTCGGGGTGCTGATCATGATGTTAAGTATCTCCCCGTTAATGACGCTGATTGCAATCGTGATCCTGCCGATCTCCATGGCACTGATCTCATTTGTGGTCAAAAAATCCCAGAAATACTTCAAAGACCAGCAGGAATATTTAGGTCATATCAATGGACAGGTCGAGGAGGTTTATGGCGGGCATTTAGTCATCAAGGCATTCAACCGTGAGAAAGACACGATTGAGGAATTTAACCGCACCAATGAGATTTTATATCAGTCCGCATGGAAATCACAGTTTTTGTCAGGTATGATGCAGCCGATCATGATGTTTGTCGGAAACCTCGGTTACGCAGCAGTGGCTTTATCCGGTGGACTGCTTGCAATCCGTGGAACGATCACGATCGGTGATATCCAGGCATTTATCCAGTATGTAAAAAACTTCACACAGCCGATCCAGCAGATTGCACAGGTCATCAATCAGGTACAGTCAATGGCGGCAGCATCTGAGCGTGTGTTTGAGTTTTTAAATGAGGAAGAGGAAGATCAGACCGTAGAACATCCGGCAGATGTGAGTGCCGTAACCGGAACCGTCGATTTTGATCATGTACAGTTTGGTTACAACCCGGATCAGACGATCATCAAAGATTTCAGTGCACATGTCAAACCGGGGCAGAAGATTGCAATCGTTGGGCCGACCGGCGCAGGAAAGACTACGATGGTAAAGCTTCTGATGCGTTTTTATGATGTAAACAGCGGTTCCATCAAATTAGACGGTCATGATGTCAGGGATTTTAACCGCAGGGAATTAAGAGATGCGTTTGGAATGGTATTGCAGGATACCTGGCTGTTTAAGGGAACGATCATGGAAAATATCCGTTACGGACGTTTAGAAGCTACAGATGAAGAGGTCATTGCAGCGGCGAAAGCGGCACATGCTGACCATTTCATTAAGACACTTCCGGGTGGTTACCAGATGGAATTAAATGAGGATGCAAGCAATGTTTCACAGGGACAGAAGCAGCTCCTTACGATCGCAAGGGCAATCCTTGCGGACAATAAGATTTTGATCCTCGATGAGGCAACATCTTCGGTTGATACGAGAACCGAGGTCACAATCCAGAAAGCGATGGATAATCTGATGCGTGGCAGAACCAGTTTTGTCATTGCACACAGACTCTCAACGATCCGCAATGCGGATCTGATCCTTGTCATGAAGGACGGGGATATCGTGGAGCAGGGAAATCACGAAGAACTGCTTGAAAAAAATGGATTTTATGCAAATCTTTATAATTCACAGTTTGAGGATGTTGTTGCGTAAGAGGATATGGGATGTCGTCGTTTGGCGGCATCCTTTTTTCGTGCAGATTTTGCCGGGTATGGAATTCATTTTCGTTCCGGATACATAAAAGAAAAATAGCTGCATAAATTTTCCGGCAAACAGGAAACACTATGAGAAAAAGCCACATTCATGCGGCAGAAAGCAGGAAAATCATATGGACAAAATGAATATCAGAAAAGCGGCAATGATCGGCTGCGGATTCGTGGGCGCATCATCGGCATTTGCGCTGATGCAGAGCGGTATTTTTTCGGAGATGGTCATGATTGATGCAGATCACGCGAAGGCGGAGGGGGAAGCGATGGATCTAAGCCACGGACTTCCATTTGCAAGACCGGTAAAAATATATGCCGGGGACTATGATGACATTGTAGATGCCGGAATTATTATCATCACGGCGGGTGCAAACCAGAAGCCGGATGAGACGCGGCTTGATCTGATCCACAAAAATGTGGAGATATACAAACAGATCATCCCGGAGATCGCAAAGCGCGGCTGTGAGGGAATCCTTCTTATCGTATCCAATCCGGTCGATATCCTTACCTACACGGCACTGAAACTTTCCGGTTTCCCGGAACACCGCGTGATCGGTTCCGGGACAGTGCTTGATACCGCCCGGTTAAAATATCTGATCGGGGAGCATTTAGGGGTAGATAACCGCAGTGTGCATGCGTTTATCATCGGGGAACACGGAGACAGTGAACTTGCCGCATGGTCCAATGCGAATATTTCCGGTGTCCGTCTGAGTGATTTTTGCGAAATGCGTGGTCATTTTATGCATGAGGAATCCGAAAACCGTATCTATGAAAAAGTAAGAAGCAGCGCTTACGAGATCATTGAACGCAAGCATGCGACCTATTATGGGATTGCGATGGCGGTAAAGCGGATCTGTGAATGTATCATCCGAAATGAACAGTCGATCCTTCCGGTATCTTCCATGATGCATGGCATTTACGGAATGAAAGATATTGTGATCAGCATGCCTGCCATTGTCGGAAAGGACGGTGTGGAGAACGTGATACCGATCTCACTGGACGAGGAAGAAAAAATGCAGTTGAAAAGATCAGCGGATATTTTAACCGGGATGAAAGAAATGATAAAAAAAGAACACGGGATCGGTTAAAAAAACAGGATAGTTGTGGTATAGTTTATTAGCAGATGATGTAAAAAAAATTGTATCAACAGGAATACAAAGGAGGACACATCATGTCCATGCGCATATATACCATGACACACAAAAAATTTACACCCCTGCCGGATCCGCTTTATGTACCGCTTCATGTCGGAAGGGCATGCGGGGAGAATCTGGGATATTTGGGGGATGATACGGGAGAACAGATCTCAGCGCTGAACTGTTATTACAGTGAGCTGACCGGGTTTTACTGGATCTGGAAAAACTGCCATGATGCCGATTATGTCGGCACCTGCCATTACAGACGGTATCTGATCAACGAAAAAGAACAGATCTATACGGAGAAGGAATACCGGGAACTGTTAAGAAAATACGATCTGGTCACGACCAAAAAAGTCCTGTTAAACAATTCTTATTACGACGGATTTTTGGCAAACCACAATATACGGGCACTGGAGATGACAGGAAAGGTCATTACAGAGAAATATCCGGAATATGCGGATGCATTTGAACAGCTTGTAAATGGCAGACAGACTTATTTTGGAAATATCCTTGTCACTTCAAAAATATTATTTGATGAATATGCATCCTGGCTGTTTTCCATTTTCTTTGAGGTGGCAGAGCGGATCGAATTAGAAACGGGGGAAGATGCCTACCATAAAAGAGTATTTGGATTTATTTCCGAATTTCTCCTGCTTGTGTGGGTTACAGTGAAAAAGCTGCGTGTATATGAGTGCAAAGTGGGAATGCTTGGAGAAAAGGCAGAGACCGGTGAATTAAAAAGGTGTCTTGCCGAATGTTTCAGAAACCGCGATGTTGATCTGGCAAAGAAAATTTTTTTGGAGACAAGAGAAAAAAGACCGGATGTATTAATGGAGGCATCTGATATCACGGGTGAATTGCATCTGTGCATGCAGATCATTGCAACCGCGGGGGAAGAAAGAAATCATGGTGAAACCATGATTTTAGAAAGAGAAAATGATTTTGGCAGACTGATGGAGATATTTTCGAAATTAAACCGGGTTGTGAGCCGGTACCGCGAAAACAGCGAGAGCGAAGAGGATATCCGTTTTCTGGGCGAAGGGAAAATATCAAAGACCGCAGTGTGGGTGGCAGTCATGATGGGAAAAGAATCTGAAAGTGAGAAAAAAGATCTGATGGATCGCATGTTAAAATATCTTCATTAAATTTTAAGAAATGCCGGAAAGCAGGAAAATACACGCATGAGGAAGAATGCCGTAACCTGCACCGGCATTTTTTGTTGACAATTATTTTATGGTCTGCTATGATAAAACGTGCGTAAAAAAGTAACATTTTTTTATGCTGCAGATCCCTTATAATAGTAAGAGCAGGCAACCGTAGTCTAATGGATAGAACACCGGACTCCGACTCCGGCAATGCGGGTTCGATTCCCGCCGGGTGCATTTTGACAGTCAGATAGCAGGCGGCATGTTATATGTTACGCCTGTTACATATTTTATGGCGTTTTATACAACAAAAGGAAAGGGATGGAAAATACAATGGCTTCTTCAAATGTTGATGATAAATTAAAAAAAGATACAGAAAATAAAGAGACAGGCAATAAAGAAACAAATAAGATTCTTACATTTATAAAACAGAATGTGCGTTATATTACAGCAGGGGTATTGTTCCTTGCAATGGTACTTATTTTAGTAAAGGTCGGATCTCCGAAACAGCCACAGAATGGACAGAATGTTGCGGCAACAGAGGTAGCTTCAGAGGCATCAGATGACGCAAAACAGGAGTTTGAGGTGGATGCACATGAAGATGTAAATACACTGATCAACCAGTACTATACCGCATATGCAGCGGGAGACACGGATACACTTTCAACAATCGCAACCCCGCTGTCTGAAAATGAAAAAAGTTATATTTCCGTATTCAGCCAGTATGTAGATGCATACCAGAATATCAAATGCTACACAAAACAGGGGCTTGATGCATCTTCTTATCTTGTATCCGTTTATGTTGAAGTGAAATTTAAAGATGTAGATACGGTTGCGCCGGGACTGGATTTCTTCTATGTGCGCACGAATGAAGATGGCAGTGTATACATTGATAACCTTTACAGCCAGTACAATTTAAAGATTAAAGAAAATGCGTTAGATACAAGCATTCAGAACCTGATCAGTGAGTACGAGGACAGCGAAGATGTCAATACACTTCAGAAAGAAGTACAGGGTAAATATGACACGGCCATTGCTTCGGATGATAAGTTAAGTGAGATGATCTCCACGACGATTCCGAATGCGATCACTGAGTGGGCAGGCACGATCGTCAGCCAGAATACCGAGACAGAGAGCACAGAGCAGGCTCCGGAAGAAACAACAGAATCAGAGCAGACTGAGACACCGGAGGAGAATACGGAGCAGCCGGCGGAAGATACACCGACACAGAGTGAGCCGGATACCGTTTATGCGGTAGATACTGTAAATGTCAGAGCAGCCGCAGATACAGAATCCGATAAAATTGGAACGTTAGAGAAAGGCACAGCACTTACAAGAACAGGTACAGATGGAGAGTGGAGTGTTGTAAATTATAACGGACAGACCGGATATATTAAGACAGAGTATCTTACAACGAAAAATTCCGATTCTGATTCAGATAACGGTGGAAATGAAGAGCAGACGACCACAAGCAATTTTATAGCTGAGGGAACAGTCATTACGCTGAGTGATTCCATAAATATCCGTTCGGGAATGAGCGAGAACGACAGCAAGATCGGAACAGCTTTTTCCGGTGAGAAGGTCACGGTAGTTATGAGCTATGCAGAGGGATGGACAAAGGTAACCTGGAATGGACAGACCGGTTATATTAAGACTTCCCTGTTACAGTAAATGTTCAATATACAATGGATGGCACATTTTTAGTAACAGACTTGTAGCCACAGTAGAAATGGCGGAGACTTTAAAGATAAGTCTCCGCTTTTGTGCAGAAAGAGAAAGGTGAAAAATGCAGGAGCCAGTCAGAATCAATAAATATCTCAGCGAGGCAGGCGTGTGCTCAAGAAGAGAGGCGGACCGTCAGGTAGAAGCAGGAAATGTGACGATAGATGGTGTGGTTGCTTCCATGGGAGCAAAAGTATTGCCAGACCAGACGGTTCTTTTTTGCGGAAAGCCGGTAAAAAAAGAAGAGGAAATGATACTTCTGGCATTTCACAAGCCAACCGGAATTGTATGTACCGCTGAAAAGAGGGAAAAGAATAATGTCGTGGATTACATCAATTATCCGAAACGGATTTATCCGATTGGAAGGCTGGACAAAGATTCCGAAGGCTTATTGCTTATGACAAACAATGGTGACATTGTAAACCGCATCATGCGTGCCGGAAATATGCATGAAAAAGAATATATCGTCACGGTCAACAAGCCCGTGACCGACAGTTTCCTGCGTGGACTTGCAGGAGGAGTTCCACTGGTGGAATTAAATGCCACGACGCGCAAATGCAAAGTATGGAGGATCGGGAAAAGACAGTTTGGCATTATACTGACACAGGGATTGAACCGTCAGATCCGGCGCATGTGTGAATATTTTGGGTATAGAGTGGAAAAACTGGTAAGAACCCGTATCATGAATATTGAACTGGGAGATTTAAAAGCCGGAACTTACCGCGAGGTAACTCCGCAGGAATATAAAGAGTTGATGAGGCTGGTAAAAGATTCATCAAATACGACAGTGATTCACGGACGGGATGGAGGAGACAGATGACACCGGAAGAACAGATCAAAGAGTTAAGGGATAAGATCAATTATCACAGTGACAGATATTATAATCAGGACAGTCCTGAGATCTCTGATTATGAATTTGACATGCTGATGCAGCAGTTGAAAAAATTAGAAAAAGAGCATCCGGAACTGGTGACAAAAGATTCTCCGACACAGCATGTCGGCGGCACGGCAAAGCGGACTGCCGGAGTCTTAGTGCATCACAATGTGCCGATGTTAAGTCTTCAGGATGTTTTCTCAAAAGAAGAGGTCGTTGATTTTGTAGAGCAGATGAAAGAGCAGCTTGATGATCCGGAGTTTGTGGTCGAATATAAGATTGATGGGCTGTCCATGGCGTTGCGTTATGAAAATGGCGATCTTTCACTTGCATTGACGCGCGGTGATGGTGTGAATTTTGGCGAGGATGTGACCGCGAACGCAAAAGTGATCTCAGATGTCAAAAAGAAATTAAAGGACAAACCGGAATATTTGGAGATCCGTGGGGAAGTCTACATGAAAAATGAAGATTTTGACAGAGTCAATGAACAGCAGGAACTGCTTGGAAAAAAGATTTTTGCCAATCCGAGAAACTGCGCAGCAGGAACGCTGCGTCAGCTTGACAGCCGCGTGACAAAAGAGAGAAAACTTTCGATGTTTGTATTTAATATCCAACAGGTGCGTGGCATGGACATTATGACTCACACGCAGGGATATGAATTTTTAAAGAGACAGGGCATCCCGATCATTGAAGATTACAAAGTATGCAAAACGGCGGATGAAGTCTGGAATGCAATTACAGCGATCGGAGAAAACCGTGGAAATCTCGGCTACGATATCGATGGTGCGGTCATTAAGATCAACCGCTATTCGGACAGGGAACTGCTCGGAAATACATCAAAAGTTCCAAAATGGGCAATCGCATACAAATATCCGCCGGAAGAAAAGGAAACAAAACTGCTTGATATTGAACTTTCCGTTGGAAGGACCGGAAGGATCACACCGACTGCCGTGTTTGAGCCGGTGCGCCTGTGTGGAACGTCTGTTTCAAGGGCAATCAGGATTTCATTGATGATTTAGATGTCGGCATTGGCGATACGATCGTGGTTTACAAATCCGGAGAGATCATTCCGAAAGTAAAAGAAGTCCGCAAAGAAAAAAGGACGGAGGGCTGGAAACGCTTTGCAATCCCGGATGTCTGCCCTGTCTGCGGTGCAAAGACAGAACGTGAAAAAGATACTGCGGATATCAAGTGTACTTCACCAAACTGTCCGGCACAGTTAGAACGCCATATCATCAATTTTGTCGGCAGGGATGCCATGGATATCAAGGGATTTGGTACAGTTTATATTGAAGAACTTGTTCGTTTGGGGTATATTAAGGATATTGCCGATATATTTGAACTGAAAGATCACAGGGAAGAGTTGATCGAACAGGGTATTATCGGAAAAGAAAAGAATACAGACAAGCTTTTAGAAACAATCGAAAAGGCAAAAGAAAATGATGCATACATGCTTCTGACCGGATTTGGTATTCCGAATGTTGGAAAAGCTGCCGCAAAGACGATCATGAAACGTTTTTCTTCGATCCTTGATTTAGAGGATGCTGACAGGGATGCCCTGATGGAGGTGGACGATGTCGGGGAAGTCAGCGCAGACTGCATTTTCCGTTTCTTCCATGATGAAAAAAATAAAGAAATGATTGCCCGCCTAAAGTCTTTAGGTGTGAACATGGAAGCGGAAGAGACCGAGACGATCGATTCGGCAGTCAGTGGAAAAACAGTTGTCATCACAGGTACACTGCCGACACTTGGAAGAAAAGAAGCGGCGGAACTGGTGGAGAAATACGGCGGAAAAGTATCCGGATCCGTATCGAAAAAGACAGATTATGTTGTTGCAGGAGAGAGTGCGGGCAGCAAACTGGCAAAGGCACAGGAACTTGGAATCACGGTGCTCACGGAAGCAGAACTGTTTGTACTGCTTGGAATCAGCGCAGAGAATGGAGAATAGTGTGGCAAATAAGCTCGATAGCTTATTTGCCACACAGATATTTGTTTCTGAGCAAAACAAATATCTTTTATGGCAGACAGAAATTTGAAATTTCCGTCGCCGCTTCGCAACAAGTTGCTCAGAGAATGGAGAATGTTATGCCAATTAAAACACAGAGTGATTTACCGGCGAAAGAGATATTGGAGAAGGAAAATATATTTGTTATGGATGAAAGTCGAGCAACACATCAGGATATCCGCGTTATTGAGATTGGAATCCTGAATTTAATGCCGTTAAAAGAAGACACAGAGCTGCAGCTCTTGCGTTCGCTGTCGAACACACCGCTGCAGATCAATGTGACATTTATCACAGTATCGTCCCATGAGTCAAAAAACACATCCATGAGCCATTTAAACAAATTCTACGAGACGTTTGATGGAGTAAAAAACCGTTATTTTGACGGACTCATCATCACAGGGGCTCCGGTGGAACAGATGGAATTTGAGGAAGTGGACTACTGGAAGGAAATGTGTGATATTTTTGAATGGACGAAAACACATGTGACATCTACGATGCATTTATGCTGGGGTGCACAGGCAGGACTTTATTATCATTATGGATTGAAAAAGCATCTGCTGGACAAAAAGGTATTCGGGGTGTTTGAACATCATGTCATGAACCGCAAAGTGCCGTTAGTCCGCGGCTTTGACGATTATTTTATGGCACCGCACTCCAGACATACAGAAGTGAGAGCGGAAGATATCCGTAAAATACCGGATCTGACGATTCTTGCCGAGTCTGATGAGGCAGGTGTGTTCCTTGCAATCGCAGACGAAGGCAGACGCATTTTCGTCATGGGACACCCGGAGTATGACCGTGTCACACTTGACAAGGAGTACAAACGTGATAAAGAAAAAGGACTGCCGATCGATCTCCCGGTCAACTATTATCCGGATGATGATGATACGAAAAAGCCGAGGCTGGAGTGGCGGTCACATGGGAATATCCTCTACTCAAACTGGCTGAACTATTATGTGTACCAGACGACACCGTATGAGTTTATTGATACGGCGGAGATTGTAGGGAAATAAGGTCGTCTTCCCGGAAATAGGGTCGTATTCCCGGAAATAAGGCGTTTTCCCGGAAATAGAGACTTAGAGCCGTATTTGGTTTGCTTCAGAAAATTATAAAATTGTATAAAATGGCACATATTTTGATAGCGAAAGTGTGTAGATAGTGTGTAGCATACACACTCCAAAAAATAAAAGAAAATAGAACTCTGATATGACAAAAATATGAGAAGAACGTGAAAACTTTCTTCTCTTTTTTTGCGTAAAAATGAGGTGTTGTGATGCAGTTATTTTTTTAGATTGGGTTCGGTATTTGAAATCATCAAGTTATCTTGATGATTTATTATGGATTTATGAGATGAAAAATGGATATATCTATTCTGCAAATGTTGATGTATATTATCCAGATATTAAATTTGTATATGATACAACAAAAATAGAAATGTCACAATATTATTTTGACTGTTATTATATACGGAATAATTCTAAATATAATATTACATTTTGTAGAGATGCCGTTTCTTGCTTGGATCAAGCATATGAATGGTTTTCAAAAAGGCTTCTGGAGATATGACCGTTAGTCAATGGAAACAAAATAGATTTTATCCGTACTATCCTGGATTAGAAGTAGATGTGTTAGATGTTGTTGGAATAGCAGTATCTGGACAGACAAAGCTTAAAAATGTAAGAAATACTTATAAGGACGAGTAAAAGCAAAGGGCTGTAAAATGATTCTATGATAAAGAAACGCTAGATTCGGTGGATGTCGATTCTGGCGTTTCTTCACTTTAATCTTCTTGTTTAAAAAAATAACTACTTTTGCATAAAAACTGTTAATGATATATAAGGCGCTTTAAAAATTTGCTGGCTAGTACAATTCAGGGAATGTTAGAAGCCGAAATGGACGATCAGTTAGGTTATGATAAGTATTAACGTTCACATGAGCCATACTATCGAAATGACTCAAAGTCAAAAACTGTGCAAAGCCAATATTATCTTCCTATGAAAAAGACTTTGAATTAACTTTTACACATAATTCCACAGCTATAGAAGGTAATACATTGACGCTGATGGAAACCAAGGTAGTACTGGAAGATGGAATATCTGTAGGCGGAAAAGAACTGCGTGAAATATATGAAGTTGTCAATCACAAGAAGGCGTATCAGTATGTTAAAAAGTGCATTGCGGAAGGAAAAATACTGGATGAACCTATTGTAAAGGATATTCATGCAATTTTGACAGAAAATATTATAGTTGGTGGTATTTACCGGAATCAGGAAGGACGGATCAGTGGTGCGGGGCATGTTCCGCCAGTTGGGAATGGCTGGTATCTATCGCAAAAGAAAATCGACTGGATTATTACAATGCCCTGGTAACCTATGCGGTACGAGGAGAGCTCGGAGAATTTGCAGATTTAGTGGCAGAATTGTAAGAACAGCAGTTAGATGTCTATATCAAACTGATTTAAAGATAAAGATACTACCATTCTGACAGATAATCCCGGTTTTATACAAATTTTAGTTTCCAAAACAAGAATAGTCTGTTATAATAAGTTTATAATATCACTTAGGAGGCAATTAGCGATGGGTGAGGATAGAAAAACATTTAAAATAAAGGATGGTAATTTGGGAGAAGTGAAGATAGCAGATGAAGTAGTTGCCATCATTGCAGGGCTTGCCGCTACAGAGGTTGAAGGGGTAGGTTCCATGGCTGGCAACATTACAAATGAACTTGTTAGTAAGCTTGGCATGAAGAATCTTTCCAAAGGCATTCGAGTAGAGGTGCTTGAGGGAACCGTCAATGTGGACGTTGCGCTGAATATCTCTTATGGTTATTCCATTCCGGAGGTATCTGCCAAAGTACAGGACAGAGTAAAAAATGCGATTGAAAATATGACAGGACTTGAAGTATCCGTAGTGAACATCCGTATCGCAAGTGTGGACATGGGCAACAATAAATAATGCTATTCTAAGAAAAGAGGGTGTCTTAAGCGACATCCTTTTTCCTTATGCGTAAAAGAATACAAGAAGAAAGGATGACAGAAGAAAAGAATATGACCAGAAGAGAGATAAGAGAGCAGGTATTTAAAATGCTGTTCCGTGTGGAATTTTATAATCAGGAAGAGATGTCAGAGCAGATTGCATTGTGTGAGGATGATGCCTGCAGCTGGAAAGAAAAAGACAAGACATATATTTTTGAAAAAGTAGAAAAGATTTCTGAAAAGCTTGAGGAGATCGACGCGAAGATCAATGAGGTATCAGAAGGCTGGAAAACAGGAAGAATGGGAAAAGTTGATCTGACATTGATCCGTCTGGCAGTGTATGAAATGCTGTATGAGGAAGATGTACCGGCGAAAGTTGCAATCAACGAGGCGGTGGAACTTGCAAAACAGTACGGCACGGACAATTCACCTTCATTTGTAAATGGCGTACTGGCAAAACTGGTATGATGAAAAACGTATATTCCGTAGGGCAGGTCAATACATATATCAAAAATATGTTTGCCCAGGATTTTATGTTACAGCGGATCAGTGTAAAGGGAGAAGTGTCTAACTGCAAATATCATACGTCCGGTCATATCTATTTTACGATCAAGGATGCAGCCGGGACGCTTAACGCAGTGATGTTTGCGGGCAGCAGAAAAGGTCTGAAGTTCCAGATGAAAGAAGGCGACCAGGTTGTCGTGACGGGTTCGGTGGAAGTATACGAGCGTGATGGAAAGTATCAGATCTATGCAAGAGAAATCGAACTTGACGGTGCGGGAAACCTTTACCAGAAGTTTGAAGCTCTGAAACAGGAATTAGAAGAAATGGGAATGTTTGCGGCAGAATACAAACAGCCGATCCCGCCGTATGCAATGAAGATCGGAGTTGTGACAGCACCGACCGGTGCTGCGGTGCAGGATATCCGCAATATTTCTGCGAGACGTAACCCGTTTGTGCAGCTGATTTTATACCCTGCTTTAGTGCAGGGGGATGGTGCTGTAGAGAGTATTGTAAATGGAATCCATGCGTTAGATGCGCTTGGGGTGGATGTCATGATTGTCGGCAGGGGCGGTGGTTCGATTGAAGATCTGTGGGCGTTCAATGAGGAAGAGGTAGCGCGAGCCATTTTTGAGTGTGAAACTCCGGTTATTTCAGCAGTCGGTCATGAAACAGACTGGACGATCGCTGATTTTGTGGCAGATCTGCGGGCACCGACGCCGTCGGCAGCAGCAGAACTTGCAGTGTTTGATTATGCGGCAGTGGAGGGAAGACTTGGCGAGATCAAAGAGCGGATGTTCTTATTGAATATGCAGCGCATCCAGCAGATGCGAAAAGAATTAGAACATGCAAAGGACAGACTTTCCTATCTGAGCCCTGAGGGGCAGCTGCGCGAAAAAAGAAAATATGCGGCAGATCTGGAAGAACAGCTAAGAAACCGCATGGAGCATATGATTGAGCTGCGCAGGCATAAGCTGGCGCTGCTTTCGGAAAGATTAGAGGGTGTGTCGCCGGTAAAAAAACTTGCACAGGGATATTCTTATGTGACAGATGAAAACGGGCATACACTTACAGATGCAGAGGGTGTGAAAGCGGGTGACCGTGTGAAAATCCGCCTGTTAAAAGGTGCGTTAGAGGCAGAGGTGACGGAGGTTTTACATGAGCGATGAAACAAAAAACAAGCCTGCGCTGGAAGATAATTTTGCAGAACTTGAGGATATTTTAAAACAGATGGAACAGCCGGAGATTTCACTGGAACAGTCATTTTTGCTGTATCAGAGCGGTGTGGAAAAATTAAAAGAGTGCAATGTGATGTTAGATACCGTAGAGAAAAAGATGCAGATTTTAAATGCCAAAGGGGAACTGGAAGATTTTTAAGATGCAGACGGTGCATATGGAGGAGCAGATATGGATATCAAAGCGGAAATAGGCAGACATACAGATGAGGCAGAACAGATCATAACTTCCTATCTGCCAGAGGAAAAGGGATACCAGAAAACTGTGATCGAAGCAATGAATTACAGTTTTCTTGCAGGAGGAAAAAGATTACGGCCGATTCTTATGTTAGAGACTTACCGGCTGTTTGGCGGAAAATCGAAAGTAATCGAGCCGTTTATGGCTGCAATCGAGATGATACATACATATTCACTGGTGCATGATGATCTTCCGGCGATGGACAATGATGAATACCGCCGTGGCAAAAAGACAACACATGTGGTGTATGGGGAGGCAATGGCGATCCTTGCCGGGGATGCTCTTTTGACATATGCATTTGAGACGGCGGCGAAGGCACTGGATATCGAACCACAGAATCCGGGAATTGGAAAAGCAATCCGGATTTTGTCTGCAAAAGCGGGAATTTATGGAATGGTCGGCGGACAGACAGTGGATGTTGAGTCTGAGAATACCTGTGATATGACAAAAGAAAAACTTGATTTTATCTATCGTCTCAAGACAAGTGCGCTGATCGAGGCGTCCATGATGATTGGAGCTGTTCTTGCTGGGGCGACCGGAAGTGAACAGAAGATCGTGGAAGCGGTGGCATCAAAAGTCGGCCTTGCATTCCAGATACAGGATGATATCCTCGATGTGACAAGTACGATGGAAGTGCTTGGAAAGCCGATCGGCAGTGATGAGAAGAATCACAAGAGCACCTATGTGACGTATGAAGGAATCGAGAAGGCAAAACAGGATGTTGCAGACCTTTCGGAAAAGGCGATCGCACAGATGGAGACACTGGTTGTGAAAAATGAATTCCTGACAGAATTATTGCGCTATCTGATTTCGCGTGAAAAATAATTCGCCGTTCGTCAATCATGCGAGCATGTTGACTCTCTTGCGCTCATTATATCCTGTGCAAAAACAGCACATGATCCAATTCGCCGTTCGTCAATCATGCAGGCATATTGACTCTCTTGCGCTCATTATATCCTGAATAAATCGGTACAAAAAGAGAACCGGGAAACAGAGGAAGTCAGTATGATATTGGAAAAAATAAAAAAAGAAAATGATATCAAAGAACTCTCAGAGGAAGAGTTAGAGATATTAGCGGATGAGATCCGTGAATTTTTAATTCAGAAAATATCGGTTACCGGTGGACACCTGGCGTCAAATCTGGGTGTGGTGGAGCTTACCATGGCGCTTCATCTGTTTTTGGATCTGCCAAAGGACAAACTGATCTGGGATGTTGGTCATCAGTCCTACACACATAAACTGTTAACCGGAAGAAGAGAAAACTTTGATACACTCCGCAAATATGGCGGGATGAGCGGTTTTCCGAAACGAAAAGAAAGCGACTGTGACTGCTTTGATACGGGACACAGTTCCACCTCGATTTCT